>Ga0209638_1000074_pt1 | contig 63402 bp, 63 predicted proteins | sample BarGraNGADG00211_FD_184490 | JGI IMG/M metagenome (GOLD analysis project Ga0209638, IMG submission 184490) | Arctic peat soil microbial communities from Barrow, Alaska - Barrow Graham LP Ref core NGADG0002-211 (SPAdes) (version 2) | ecosystem: Environmental > Terrestrial > Soil > Wetlands > Peat... | reverse complement strand
CCCGCCGGTGATGCTGCAGGACGCGACCGGACACCCTTCGAGATCAACTTCCCCAACCCGGGTGGTGCAACAAAGTGGCACGTTTATTTGGACGCCGATGTATCGGACAGCGTGATCGATTACTCAATGGGAGTCACAATTTCGAATACTTATTTCGACCAATACGGCTCTTTCCATGTGGTTGGATGGCTGGCTAATAATTCTGATAAACTGCTCGATTCCCTGGTGGTTGCCGGCGTTTATGGGGCGGATAAAACGGTTTTGGATTCAAGCTATTCGTTCGTTCCCATTCCGGTTAAACCAGGCGTGAATGCAGCCTTCAGTGTTTCATCCTTCAGCAGTGTCAACTATAACCCAAACCAGGCCTCCCTGGTGAACACCACCAGTATACAAGCTGATCCATGGTTTACGTCTCCACCCACCAATGATGTCGTTGACCTGGCAGCCAGCGGAGAGGTAGTCACGAAAAATACTTCGACCTGGACATTCGAGGGTAATGTGGTAAATACCAGCGATAAAAGCTTGAGCGGAGCGAGCGTGGTCGTGATGATCATGGATGCGCAAAACAAGCTGGTCGCGATGGAATATACTTCCATCTCTCCGACTGGGACAGCCATTGCTCCAGGCGATACAAATCCTTATTCGGTATCCATTTATCTGGATCCCGCCGCAAATAATTCAGGTTTTACAACCTCCACGGTGGTTATTGGGGATGTAAAATAGTTTTCGTCAGAAACGATAACAATCCGCTGCCAGTATTCCTGGCAGCGGATTGTTATTTTACTCAATCGAAATTGCGTGGAAAAAAAGGGGGTAATTTCTCGCCATACTTCCCAATCTACCTTGGATAACCTAAATATATGTCATTAAGGCACATTTAATGTGCCGGTTGACTTCCTTCCTGTTAACGGGTATCCTTGGCGGAATGGCGTCCTCCAACCGACATGTTTCCCGACGGGAATTTTTAAAACTAGCTGGGCTGGGCTTGGGAGCATTGGCATTTCGACCATTCTCCTCCGGGTTGGCATTATTTCCCTCAAGGGCTGCAGAATTTTTACCCGACTTCCCCAAGGCTGACCTGCTGGGAAGGAATTGCACAACCGACACCAGCCTGGAATGGGGGGGCATCATTCCGATCATGGCAACTCCAGACGTTGGAGGGACGAAGGTCCGCGATGCCCAACCTGATGAAGTTTTCCCCTGGCTGAAAGAAGTGAGCGCGGAAAATGTCGATTTCAATTTACCCAACCAACGCTGGGTGGAGACACCTGAAGGGTATATCCATTCCCTTAATCTACAACCGTGCCGGAACGTCCCAAACTCGACGGTTGGGGCGCTGCCGACCGGGCAGACCGGATTCTGGGGGGAAGTGACTGTTCCATATGTGGATCTAATCATCGACAAGCAGGCACAGGGCATAGGCTGGTTGCAGGATCATATCAACTTTAACCGAAAGCCGCGACTGTACTATTCCCAGGTGATGTGGATCGATGGAATCCGCTCTGATTCTGGAACGGTTCAATATCACGTGAATGAGAGATACGGGAACCCAGGAGATCTTTTTTGGGCAGATGGAGCGGCTTTCAGAATCCTAACTCAGGAGGATGTGTCACCCATTAACCCCGAAGTGGACCCGGCAACCAAGAAGATCGTTGTGAATACGAGTTACCAGACATTAACATGCAAAGAAGGCGACAAGGAAGTCTATTTTTGTCGGGTCTCGACCGGCATTCAACCTGGTTCGACTCCTATCGGCGATCACACGATCTGGCGGAAATTGATTTCAGTTCGAATGTCCGCAAGTGCATTAGGTTCCAGCTATGACCTTCCGGGAATTAGCTGGACGACGCTTTTCGTAGGCGATGGTGTGGCAATTCACGGGGCAACTTCACATAACAATTTTGGTGCGGTGCAATCCCATGGGTGTGTAAATTGCAAACCCGAAGATGCAAAATGGATATTCCGGTGGACGCAACCTGACGTTGGGCTCGAGACAGGAGAGATCACTTGGAATGACTGGACGACAGGCAGCACCCACGTTATCGTGGAAGATACTCTTTAATGGTCAAAAGAATAAATGAATAATTTTAATGTAACGATCGGCCTGGCGTTCCTGGCGGGCCTGGCGTCGTTCCTTTCACCCTGCGTCCTATCCCTGGTACCTGCGTACATAGGATATTTAGGAGGGCGTGCAGCTGGGGGTGAATCTTCGGCTAAGAACCGCTGGATCACTTTTTCGCACGGGCTCGCGTTTGTGCTCGGTTTCAGCCTGGTCTTTATACTATTTAACATAGTTGCGTCTGCAGTAGGATTGCTGCTTTTTGATTTCCGCACCTGGCTGGCAAAAATCGGGGGAGTGGTGATCATCATTTTTGGTTTGCACATGATCGGTGTGTTCCGCATCCCATTTTTGGAATATGATGTGCGTGTCCACTCCCAAATGAACCGCTGGGGGTACGTTTCATCGGCATTAATGGGGATATTCTTCTCAGCAGGATGGTCGCCGTGTATTGGACCAGTACTGGGGTGGATCATGACCTTCTCCATTAATGGGGGCTCCATCATCAAGGGCACGACTTTGGGAGTCTCGTATTCCGCGGGGTTGGCGATCCCATTCCTTTTGGCCGCCCTGGGGATCGGATGGGTAACCATGCTGCTCCGCCGATATAGTAAAGTGATGCGTGTAGTTGAAATAGTAATGGGAGTCCTTTTGGTGATAGTGGGGATCCTGCTGTTCCTGGGTTCGTTCAGTCTTTTGGCGAATTATTTTCCCCGAATTAACTTCGGCTTGTGAAACCTGGATCGAACAGTTCGTTTTCTGTTCTTCTTACTTATAAGAAGATGTGACTTCCCCAAACGAGCCTCCCAATTTACATACCAATAGGTGTGCTCAACCGATTATTTTCCAAACAGGCAAGGGCAAATGATTACAGTTACGTTGTACACACGCGCAGGTTGTGAATTATGCAAGCAGGCTGAAGAAGATCTAAATGCCCTGCAGGATGTGATCCCACATCAGCTTGCAATTCTTGATATTGACTCGGATCCTGCCCTGCGGGACTCTTTCGCCCTGGAAATCCCGGTGATCGAAGCGGGACCTTTCCGGTTGAAAGCCCCTTTTACTAAGCAGGAATTGCAGATGACCCTTGGCGCGGCAGCAGACCGCCGGGTGCAGTTGGAAAATATCAACGATAAAACATTCAGAGTCAATACTTCGCGGATACAGACGATCAACCGGGCTGACAAAATTTCTTACTGGATATCAAAACACTATCTTGCGATTTTTAATGCATTCCTTTTACTTTATGTTGGCTTGCCATTTCTGGCGCCGGTCTTTAAAAAGGTTAATTGGAATGCACCAGCCGAAGTGATTTATACCATCTACAGTCCGTTGTGCCATCAGTGGGCATTCCGCTCGTTTTTCCTGTTCGGGGAACAGGCATACTATCCACACGCGGCGGCAAAAATGGCCGGCGTGCTCACTTTTGAACAAGTCAGTGTTAGCCCATCAAATCCCCAGGGGATTAGCGATTTAACCGATCCCAGCCGGCTGCAAGCCCGGCAGTTCCAGGGGAACGCGGTCCTTGGTTATAAGGTCGCTTTTTGTGAGCGGGATGTTGCCATCTGGGGCGCGATGGCATTATTTGGGGTTGTTTATGCAGCCACCCGGCGAAAATTGCCCAAACTTCATTGGATCGTTTGGGTTTTGGTTGGGATGGGACCAATCGGTCTGGATGGGTTCTCGCAATTATTCAGTCAAATCCCCAACTCGTTTATCCAATCCATCCTGCCCTACCGTGAGAGTACTCCCTTCCTGCGGGTACTGACCGGTTTTCTATTCGGCATAACGACTGCGTGGTTCATGTTCCCACTCATCGAAGAAAGCATGGCCGATACCCGCCGCCTGTTTGCAAAGAAGTTTGCCGTCCTCCAGAAATAAGCATCGCCATGCCTTTCAAATCAAACGGGGAGATACGTTATTTTTATTTTGAGAAGTTGGGTCGGGGGCAGGTGCATGCCATATTTACCAGGAAGGGTGGTGTCAGTCCGCAGCCTTGGGCTGCACTGAACCTTGGCAGTACGGTGGGAGATGACCAGCAAAACGTCCGTGAAAACTGTCGACGCGCGCTGGCAGCCCTGGAACGCGATCCGGCATCTGTATATGACGTCTGGCAAGTCCACGGAGTGAACGTTGCCATTGCAGAAGCTCCGCGGCCCGCGGAGGTAGAACATCTCAAAGCAGATGTAATTCTCACAGATAAACCGGGGGTGACGATCATGATGCGTTTCGCGGATTGCGTTCCAATTTTCCTGCACGATCCTGTACACAAAGTGGTCGGAATTGCCCACGCCGGATGGGTGGGAACTGTCAAAGGTACCGCCCGATTTGCGGTGGAGGCCATGCAAGCGCGGTTTGGATCAAAACCGGAAGATATCCTGGCGGGAATTGGACCATCCATCGGACCCGATCATTACGAGGTGGGACCTGATGTTGTGGACCAGGTAAAGCGTTCTTTTCATGCTGATGCTTCATCCTTGCTATCGGGGGATCCAGGCAGAATTAAATTCGATTTGTGGGCTGCCAACCGGTTGTTGCTTGAAAGGGCGGGAGTAGTTCAGGTTGAAGCGGCAGGATTATGCACTGCCTGTCATACTGAGGATTGGTACTCGCATCGTGCTGAAAAAGGTCGCACCGGGCGTTTCGGTGCAATAATTGCATTGGTATAATTCAGGCATGGATGAACCCCTTGTCGCTGGCATTCGCGAACGCTACGTGAAGACGCTCAATAAGATCAGCGCGGCAGCGATTCGATCAGGACGGGAAGCGGGGACCGTAAGATTGGTGGTGGTGACCAAATCCCAACCGCTGGAGGTTGTCCGGGCGGCAATTACTGCCGGCGCAACGATACTGGGAGAAAATTACCCGGAAGAAGCTGTGAAAAAAATATTTGCGCTCACGGGTTCATTTGTAGAATGGCACATGATCGGGCATGTCCAGAGCCGGAAATCGAACCTGGTGGCTGCAAATTTTTCCCTGCTGCACTCGCTGGACAGTCTAAAGCTTGCCGAGCGGTTGAATAAGGATCTGGTTGAATCTGGCAGGAAATTGCCAGTTTTGTTGGAAGTGAATGTTAGCGGTGAGGAGAGCAAATTTGGCTTCCCGGGATGGAATGAACAAACCTGGACCGATCTTTTGCCATTATTCAAACAAATAATAGAGTTTCCTAAATTGGTTATACGTGGATTAATGACCATGCCGCCCTTTTTTATCGAACCGGACGATGCGCGTCCTTATTTTCAAAGGCTTAAAAGATTTCAAAAATTTTTATATGCTCGGTTGCCACAAGCTGAATGGTCGGAATTATCAATGGGAACAAGTGCGGACTTCGTTGCTGCAGTAGAGGAAGGAGCAACAATCGTACGGGTTGGGCAGGCAATTCTAGGCCCGCGACCAGGATTGAGGCAATATGATTAGCTTGCTTGCAGCAATAATCAACTTGCTCGCCAACCTGATCATTATATTAGTGATCGTTGACACCTTCCTTTCTTTTTTCCTAAGCCCATATAATCAAATCCGGAGCGCACTTGATAGCCTCATTCAGCCACTTTTAACACCTATCCGCAAAACGGTACCGCTGGTTGGGATGTTCGACTTTAGCCCCTTGATATTAATAATCATCATTGAAATTATTAAATTTATACTGATCAGTCTCCTTTCCGCGCTTTGAGGTGTGTACCATGGAATCAAGATCATTTCATTTGCATGATGGCAAGAAGGGTGCGGCACTGGCAGTCCGGGTAACACCGCGAGCCAGTAAGAACGAAATCGTTGATATCTTAAGGGATGGGACGGTTAAAGTGCATTTGACGGCGCCCCCGGTGGAAGGTAAAGCCAATGAGGCACTTCTAAAGTTCCTCGCCAAGGTTCTCGAAATTCCAGTCAGGCAATTGGAAATTGTGGCAGGCGCCAATGGACGCGACAAGTTGATTTCCGTTGTCGACATGGACGCAATCACGGTCCACAAGAAGATTGTGGACCACATGGGTTAATAAAAATCTCCCGCATTCATTCTGCGGGAGATTTTTATTATCTATATTATGGGACGGTCGCGTAAAGAGACCGGTACATGCCGTAAATTTCGTAAATGCTGCGGATGTAGTTACGGGTCTCGTCGAAACGGATGATTTCAACGAACAGATCGGTATCAGGGCCGGAAAGATCGCGCCAAATTGCGGCGGCATCCGGACCGGCATTGTAGGCTGCCAGTGCTGTCGCAAGGTCCCCATTGAAGCGGAGTCGCTGGTCCATCAGGTATGAAGTTCCCAGGCCAATACTTACCAGTGGTCGGTAAAGGTCATCTGTCGTGTAATTAGGTGGCCATCCCAGGTTATCGGCTATGAATTGGCCGGTCCCGGGGGTTATTTGCATAAGCCCTTGAGCATAGCCGGAATTTGCATATTTATTAAAGAGACTTTCCTGCCGCATTACCGACATTACAAAAATTGGATCGAACCCGGTCTTTTGCGCGGCTGGAAAGAGGATGTCTCGATAAAAAAACCCATAGCGGATGTGGTTGAAATAGACAGGTGCCGCCAGGGTTTGGGATTGGGTGCTCATCTTGGCCAGGGTAAGCACCTGACGAAAGGCAAAAATGGCAGGATAGTATTGCCCCAAACTTAATAGGTAATTTCCAAGGCGATAGCAATCGGCAGGATTTTGTTCTACAGCCGTCCCCAAAGCATCGAATTCGATCCCAGCCTGTGTATCCAGGCCGAGGGTCAGGAACTCAGTTCCCCGAATTAGCTGAGGATCCGCCAATAAGGAACCTGGGGTTGAGAGGTCGGTATCCGGTGTAAGGTTAAAAGTTACGCGTACCCAGGAATCGGCTACGGCGCGTTCGGCGGTGGGGTCCTGGTTCAAATTGACAACAGGTAACGATTCAAAGATGGGGCGATTAACCAGCATATCCTGGGCGCGCAGGCTGTAATAATCGGTGGGATCGATGGCGGCAGTCTGCAGCCAGGCAGCCTGGGCAGCGGAAGCTTCGCCTAAAGCTGATTGAGTTTTACCGATCCAAAAAAGCGATTGAGCCTGGTCTTCCAGAACCGTTGAAAGGATGGAGTCACGCTGAAAAGAGATAAGGGCGTCACTATATTTTCCTAGCCGGTAGCGGATGATGCCAGCCTGGAAAAGAGCTTGAGGGACGAGATCGCTGCCGGGATACTCGTCCGCAACCCGGTCCCAGGTGAGAGCTGCCTCCTCTAATTTCCCGTTTCGTTCCTGTAATCGTCCAGCCTCCTGCAGGTAAATGGGTGCGTTCGCATCTGTGGGGGCTTGTTTTACAAAGGTAAGCAGAGTCTGGGCAGCAAGGTCATATTGACTGAGATAGTACCACTGCGTATAGGCACGTCCCGGAAGGGATGCGTTTCCGTTCCAGGCTGCCGCCCAATGCGGATTGTCAGGATAGCCCTTAATAAACCCGTCCCACGCTTGTACGGCAGCCTCGTATTGACCCAAACCAAAATAGGTGAGAGCCATGTAATAGTCAGCCGTTCCATCGTTTTTCGGGTTCGCATCGATATAACGTTGAAAAGCGTCATGTGCATAGCCGTATTGACCTGCGAAATAATCGACTAGGCCACGGTTCATATCGTCCATGGGAATGCCCGCGTTCACCAGGGCTACCAATGCTGAATAGGAATCGTAAGCCAGGGGGTAATTATCAACGGTGTGGAGGAAACGCTGGTAAGCCTGGTCGGGTTGACCGAGCGTCAGGTATATCTGACCGGAAAGCAAATCCATCTGGGCTTTCAAATAGTCATTCGAGGTTGCCGCATAAATTGAGTCATATATTCCCAACGCTGTGGTCGTATCTCCCAAACGGACATCTGCTTGGGCAATTTTAACCTGTACGGCGGGGCTGTCCTCAATGCCGGGATCAGCCAACGCCGCCTTGTAAGCGGTGATCGCATCCGTATCATTTCCCGCTGCTGCATAAGCATCTCCCCGCTGTTCTTGCGCGTAAGCATCGATAATGCCAGGACGCAGCGCCAGGTAAATAGTATAGGCCTTGGCGGCTTCCTCATTTCTCCCCAGCGCCTTGTAAATTTCTCCCATTAAGAAATAGGCGCGAACTGCATTTGGAGAAGTTGGGTACTGGCTGCTTAATTGCCAGAGTGTTTCCAGTGCCGCCCCATTGTTTTTAATTGCATGTTCAACACGCCCCAATCCCCACAATGCTGCCGCGCGTATCTCGGGGGAAACGGAATTATCGAATGCCGCCTGGTATTCGACCAGCGCGGTGTCATAATTTCCATTAAATATTGCCGCTTCAGCGGTATCTATCCGGGCTTCGGGAGTTGGAGTAGGAGAAGGAGTGAATGTGGGCAAAGATGTGTCGTTGGGGGTGATCGCTGGAGGGATAGTTGAACCTGGGGTTATTGCAGGCGTTGAAACCGAAGCCGGCACACAACCCATCAAAATTGCCCCCAGGCAAGCTCCAAAGAACAAACGCTTTATTTTCATGCTAATCTTATAATTGAGAAAACAACCCGTGTCAATGCTTGTCAATACGGGTACAGCATGATAAACTTTGTTATCGACTGATGACGCCCCTGAGTGGGCGTCTTTTCCTGTGGGTTCATGCGAACAGTATTTTGGGAATTCAATTCTCTTAAAATGATCGATCAACGCCGCCTGCCTGCGGCGTTTGAGGTCGTCACCCTGCATAAGTGGTCTGAAGTGGTGGATGCAATCCGGAACATGACGGTGCGCGGTGCACCTGCCATCGGTGCAGCGGCAGCATTTGGATTGGCGCTTGCCGCTAATGAATCGGGAGCACATGACCTAACTGCGTTCCTTACGGACCTTGAATTTGCCGCTGCCGCACTGAAAGCCACCCGCCCGACAGCCGTCAACCTGGCATGGGCAGTGGATAGAGTGTTGAACGCGCTGGGGAAAGACCTGGCGATGAAACATTCCTTGAAGTTGGATGATCTGCGGCAGGTAATTTTGGATGAATCCCAGCGAATTGCCGACGAAGATGTTGCCACCAACAAACGGATGGCCGAATATGGAGCGAAGTTAATCCATGACGGCGATACCATCCTCCATCATTGCAATACGGGTGCACTGGCTGTGGTGGATTGGGGTACTGCCCTGGGAGTAATCCGTACCGCGCATGAACAGGGCAAGCACATCAATGTTCTGGTGGATGAGACCCGCCCACGTTTGCAAGGATCCCGGCTGACCGCCTGGGAGCTGGGGCAGTATGGGATCCCCTACGAAATCATCGCCGATAACGCAGCAGGCTATTTCCTGAGAACCGGTCAAGTGCAGAAAGTCCTTTTTGGCGCGGACAGGATCGCAGCCAATGGGGATGTGGCGAACAAAATTGGCACATATATGCTGGCACTGGCTGCCAACGACAACAAGGTGCCGGTCTATTCAGTGGCACCCACATCTTCAATCGATTTATCGACCTCAGATGGCAGCCTCATTCCGATCGAAGAACGCGACCCCGAGGAAGTTTTAGGGATACAATTCCACGGAGAGCGGGTATCTCCGGAGGGAGCCAGGGCGCGCAACCCAGCATTCGACGTGACCCCCAACCGGTTGATATCGGCAATTATCACCGAGAATGGGATATTAATGCCGCCATTTGATGTGAATATCAAGAGAATTATGTAAGGGCATCTACACCTCCAACCAATAAACGCTCGAGGCACTAAAAAGGGAATAATATAGTGGATATTTTGCTGACCGGTTCCGTTGCATATGACTACTTGATGACCTTCCCTGGGTTATTCAAGGAACAATTCCTTCCCGAACGTCTGGAAAAGATCAGTTTGTCCTTCCTTGTAGATTCGATGTCCCGTCAACGGGGGGGCGTCGCCCCCAACATTGCCTTTACAATGGCTTTGTTGGGCGAAAAGCCGCGTGTCATGGCAACGGTGGGCGAGGACTTCGGGGAGTACCGTCAAGTTCTCGAAGCGGCCGGCATCGACACGACATTGATGCAGGTTGTGCCCGGACTATTCACTGCCTCGTTTTTTGCCACTACCGATCAGGCCAATGCACAACTGGCATCGTTCTACCCTGGGGCGATGAAGGTTGCCTCGAAACAGAGCATCTTGAATGTCCAGCCTCGCCCCGACCTGGTGATCGTCTCGCCGAACTCCCCGGATGCAATGTCCAAGTTCGCCTGTGAATGTCATGATGCTCAAATTCCTTACCTATATGACCCATCCCAGCAAATCCTGCGTTTGGAAGGATTCGAATTGGCCCGCGATATGGAGGGGGCATATTTTCTTTTTGTGAATGAATATGAATTCGAGCTGATCACCAAAAAAACCGGGTGGGACCTGGAGCAGATGCTCCAGAATATAAAGGTCGTGGTGGTGACCCGTGGTAAAGACGGGGCGACAGTTTATTCCGGGGAAAAAGAACAGTTCATCCCGGCAGTGCCCGAGGAACGCAACGTTGACCCCACCGGAGTGGGAGACGCATTCCGCGGTGGATTCCTGGCCGGGTATGCTCACGGGTTCGATTGGAAATTGTGCGCTGAGATTGGCTCCCTGGCGGCAGTCTATTGCCTGGAACAAAAAGGTCCTCAGAATCATTCTTATACCCGCCCTGAGTTCGTGAAGCGATTCCGGGTTCATTTTGATGACGGTGGTAAACTAAACGAGTTAATTAATCCGAAGGAGAAATCATGAGCAATTCAGATATTAAAGATGGCAAGCTTGCCGAAGGCGGTCGCCGGCGTATCGAGTGGGCAGAGCGCGAGATGCCTGTGCTGAGGCAAATTCGCGAGAGATTTGGCAAGGAAAAACCGCTCAAGGGTATACGCCTTTCAGCCTGCCTGCACGTAACCAGCGAAACCGCCAGCCTGGCACGCACACTGGTGGCGGGTGGTGCCGACCTTGTGCTGACTGCCTCAAACCCGCTATCCACACAGGATGACGTTGCCGCTGCACTGGTCAATATATACGAGGTACCCACCTTTGCCATCAAAGGCGAAGACAACGTGACTTATTACAAGCACATCAGCGCAGCGCTCGATCATAAACCACATATGACCATGGATGATGGTGCCGACCTGGTTTCCACCATCCACAAGGATCGGCGCGAACTTCTCCCCGGTATTATCGGAGGTACCGAAGAAACCACCACCGGAGTCATCCGCTTGCGCGCAATGGCAGCGGATGGAATGCTTCAATTCCCGGTAATCGCGGTCAATGATGCCATGACGAAACATTTCTTTGATAACCGCTATGGCACAGGTCAATCAACCTTGGACGGAATCATTAGGGCAACCAATGTGCTGCTGGCCGGAAAGAACTTCGTTGTCGCAGGTTATGGCTGGTGCGGACGCGGCCTGGCGTCAAGGGCGCGTGGCATGGGGGCACTGGTTATTGTTACAGAAGTGGACCCGCTGAAGGCATTGGAAGCCGTCATGGACGGGTTCCAGGTCATGCCGATGATGGACGCTGCCAGGGTCGGCGACATCTTCTGCACCGTTACGGGAGACATCAATGTGGTGGATCAGCATCATTTCGAGGTAATGAAGGACGGCGCAATCGTGGCAAATTCCGGGCATTTTAATGTGGAAATCAACATCCCTAGTCTCCAGAAACTATCGCAGGGCGATCCGAAATTGGTCCGCCCGTTCGTCGAACAATACGAAACGAAAGATGGCCGCAAGATCAACATTTTAGCAGAAGGCCGGCTTATCAACCTGGCTTCCGCCGAAGGGCACCCGGCATCTGTGATGGATATGTCCTTTGCCAATCAGGCGCTGGCAGCCGAGTTCATAGTCAAGAACGCCAAAACCCTCGAGAAACGGGTTTATTCCGTCCCGGCTGAGGTGGATGCCGAGATTGCACGGATCAAGCTGTCTGCCATGGGTATAAAAATTGACACGCTGACCCCCGAGCAGGTCAAGTATTTGAATTCTTGGGAAGAAGGCACGTAATATTTTTATCTGCAAAACGAAAGACACTGCCTCGCCGGGAAACCTGCGAGGTATTTATTTTGATAGCCAGTTATTAGCTGGATGATAAACAAAAACCTTTGTAAAAAGGTAAAATTCAAAGTGTAAAAATATATTGGGAAATTATTAGCGAAATCCTGATCACCTTGCACCTCAGGATTAATTCGAACCGAAGGAAGAAATGGATCCATATGCTTTCAAAATTCCGTGAACCTGTAAATGGGTTGACCCATCTGGGCGGAGCTCTTGCTGCCCTGTTGGGAGCAATTGCATTATTGATTATTGCCTGGTCCGACAACGCGAAGGTCCTTTCCGTTTTGGTCTACGGTATTAGTTTGATCCTCCTTTTTTCCGCCAGTTCCGCATACCACTTGATCCAGGCTAACTCAAAAAATATCCAGATCCTCCGGAAATTGGACCATTCGGCAATTTATGTCCTTATTGCGGGAACATATACGCCTTTTTGCGTTCTGGCATTCAGCGGCTTTTTTCATTGGGACATGTTAGCAATTGTCTGGTCATTTGCCCTGGTTGGGATCATTGTCAAGATATTTTACGTCAAGGCACCCCGCTGGCTGAATGCAGCCATCTACGTATTAATGGGTTGGCTAGGTATTTCCGCGGTCGGGCAAATATCCGCTGCGCTTCCGGCAAGCGCCATCGTCTGGTTGATTGTTGGGGGCGTCATTTATACACTTGGCGCCGTTGTCTATGCCGCCCGGATTTTCAATTTTATTCCGGAGAAATTCGGATTCCACGAAATCTGGCACATCTTTGTCCTGATCGCTGCAATGGCTCATTTCATTTCGGTGGTGCTTCTGGTGGGTTGAGCAGTTTCTGACAGGCAATCTGCCTTTCGCCAATCAGCCGGTAACCCGCAATATTTATCCTTCACATTCGGGAGTTGCCCTGCCCAAATTCCAGACTATCTGATAAAATACAACCCGCACGCCGGATTTAAACTCGCCATGTCAGACCCCGGTCTCTACTCCGGGGTTTTTGTATGGAAAATCAAAGGGGCAATGGGATGAACGCGCTGAGCGGACACCAAAACCCCTTCAAAGGTAAACCATGTTGAAAGAACGAAAAGACCTCCGTAATATCGCCATAATCGCCCATGTGGACCATGGCAAGACCACGCTGGTGGATGGTCTCCTGCGCCAATCCCACACGTTCCGCGATAACCAGCAGGTGGCGGAACGCGTAATGGATTCAAACGATCTCGAACGGGAACGCGGTATTACTATTCTTGCCAAGAACACTGCCATTACCATCCCCGACCCTGAAACGGGGCAGGTCGTTAAAATCAACATTGTCGATACCCCGGGACATGCAGATTTCGGGGGTGAAGTGGAACGGGTGATGAACATGGTGGACGGCGTCCTGCTCCTGGTGGACGCGGCAGAGGGTCCCATGCCGCAAACCCGGTTCGTTCTCAAAAAAGCCCTTGAAATGGGTCATAAAGCAGTGGTGGTCATCAACAAAGTGGACCGGAAGGATGCGGAACCCGAGCGGGTGGTCAACCAGACTTTTGACTTGTTCATCGAACTGGGTGCCACCGATGAGCAGGCGGATTTCCCCATCGTATATACCCAGGCAACCAGCGCACAGGCAGGCTTCTCCCCCGAGCTTGGCCCGGACCTTCAGCCTTTATTCCAGACCATCCTGAGACACATCCCCCCCCCCATGGTGGATGCTGACGCGCCTCTGCAGATCCTTGTTACCACCCTGGGATATGACGATTACCGCGGCGTGACTGCAGTTGGACGCATCCATGCCGGCAAGGTCAAGGTCGGGCAGCCGCTGGCTCGCCTGAAAATTGACGGGACAAACACTCCTGAGCGCGCCCGCTATTTGTACGTGCACCAGGGATTGAATAAAGTTGAAGTGGAAGAGGCCGATGCTGGCGAAATTATCGCCCTGGCAGGTTTGGAAGGGATTGCCATCGGCGAAACCCTGGCTGATATCGAAAACCCGGTTGCTCTGCCAACCATCAAAGTGGAAGAACCAACCGTCCGCATGACTTTTGGCGTCAATACATCACCATTTTCGGGGAGGGAAGGACGTTGGAGTACCTCCCGCAAATTACGTGAACGCCTTTTCGACGAATTACGCACAAACGTTTCCCTGCGTGTCCAGGAAACCGAAACTGCAGAAACATTCCTTGTCTCAGGGCGAGGAGAATTACACCTTGCGATCCTGATCGAGACCATGCGCCGGGAAGGATATGAATTCCAGGTATCCCGCCCGGAAGTCATATTCCGAAAAGCTGAAGATGGAACCCAGCTCGAACCGTTCGAGGAAGTCCATGTGGAAACCAGCCCGGAAACAGTGGGTGTTGTTGTGGAAATGCTGGGTGGGCGGCGCGGAAAAATGATGGATCTGCAGGATACAGGACAGGGCAGCACAAGACTGGTGTACATCGTGCCAACCCGCGGCCTGCTCGGTTTCCGATATCAGTTCCTGACTGCCACACGCGGTATGGGTGTGATGAATACACTATTCCATGGATACGAGGAAATGGCTGGTCCAATGGCTCAGCGGACCACTGGATCGCTGGTTGCCTGGGAGGTGGGAGATACCACCGCCTACGCGTTAAAAAGTGCTGAAGACCGCGGAACATTATTCTACAATCCGGGTGTCGCCGTTTATGAGGGCATGGTGATCGGCGAGAACGCCCGCCCCGGCGATATCCCGATCAATGTTTGCCGAAAAAAGCATTTGACCAACATGCGCTCGTCGCATGGTGACATGGAAATCCGCCTGACAACCCCGCGCGCAATGAGTATCGACGAAGCCATCGAGTACCTGGCTGACGATGAACTGCTCGAAGTAACGCCGCTTTCTTATCGTATCCGTAAACGCATCTTGAATACAGACGACCGGGGGAAATGGGATAAGAAATCCAAGGAAGCCCTGGAAGAATAAAACATGGCGCAAGAAAATTTCTTGCGCCATGTTTTTATATAATTTTGTTGCCCGATTATGTTTTCACTCTGACCACTTTTCCGCCTGTTGCCTTTTCCAGGGCAGCGGGGGTTAATTCAAAAACTGCATTTGGCGTACCGGCTGCTGCCCAAATTTTGCCGTACTGTAAAAGATCTTCGTCCAAATAAGTCTCCAGGGGGTTAGCAAACCCCACCGGGGGGACGCCGCCAATTGCGAAACCGGTGGCAGAGCGGACGAAATCTGCATCTGCCCGTCCAATGGATTCTCCTGCGTAATGGCTGATACGGCTTTCGTCAACCCGGTTCGCGCCGCTGGTCAGCACGAGCACCGGTTTCCCGGAAACCTGTCCGCGAAAGATGAGCGACTTGACGATCTGTCCAATCTGGCAGCCAACCCGTTCGGCAGCTTCCCCGGAAGTGCGTGTGCTTTCCTGAAATTCGATAATATTGAATTGATACCCAAGGGCAAGCAAAGCCTCCCTGACTTTAAGGGCGGAAGGGCTGAGGGAATTTTTAATATTATTATCCATTTTTCCTCGCTGACAGCATCACCACGGGCAATCCGTACATGCTCTTTTCGATAATACAGATAGGCTCAAAACCAGACTTCTCAATAATATTCCGCAAATTGATGGGATGGCAATCCACGATCGTTGGAATGCGCTCATGGAACCAGTTATATATTTTTACAGGCAGACGGTTATTTTGATTCAATGCCACTATTCCTATTCGCCCGTTTTCGCATAGCACTCGTTTACATTCTTCAAGCACGCGCAAAGTTTCTTCAGCGCTAAAGAGTTCGAGAGTAAAACTGGTAAAAATTGCGTTAAAGTAATTATTTTTATACGGCAAATTGACCGCATCACCTTGTTGGAGATTGACAAGGTTTGTCAGCTTGGATCGGGAAATATTATTCCTCGCCACTTGGAACATTCCATCAGATAGGTCGATCCCGAATACTTTACCAATCCCTCCAGCCGAATAAGCCAGGTCAATCAAGGCATGACCGGTTCCAAACCCAATTTCAAGGACTTTCTCTCCCAGGTGGACATCCAGGAGGTGAAGACAGGTTTCCTTAAATGTTATTTCGGGTTTGGAGAATAAATCATACCAACGACTCAAACGATTGTAGTTGGTTCGAGCCGCTGAATGGGTCACCGGATAAAAGCCCGCTCGCAACCAGCCATTGCGTCCCGGATATGTTGGGCATGACCATGGAAAAGGTCCATCTCGACCGCTTCGCTGAGCGGGAACCAATCCACGCCGATCGTTTCACTGCTCAAGCTGGGTTCCCCACAGATGAGCTCCACTTCGAAATTTAGCACCACAACATAGGATTGGTTGCCATCCGGATAAACGATTACCTGATTCGGATCAGAGTAAACTCCAGTCAGCCAGAGGATACGTACTTCCAACCCGGTCTCCTCCAAAACTTCGCGTGCACAACTTTCAGAGACCGACTCTCCCACCTCGACCATTCCACCGGGCAGGCACCAGCTCCCGTTGTCTTTTCGGCGGGTAAGCAATACCTGGTTGCGCTCATCATTAAACAGGGTTGCCGAGCAACCCAGCCGGAGTTTTGCTTGCTTGCTGATGCGCTCGCCGTAAATAAAATGGGTCATGAACCAATTATACAAGACGTTTGAATAATCACGGAAGTCTGGTCACGCCTGTACAAATGTCCCATTCTTCAAATCAGCGAGTGCTTGCTGGATTTCTTCTTTGGTATTCATCACGAACGGTCCATATGGGACGATTGGTTCACCAATTGGGCTGCCTGCAACCAGGACAAACCGTAAAGGCGAAGTTCCTGCCTTGACTTCGACATGATCGCCCGAGCCGAATACCACCAGCTTTACTCCTGTTATTTCCTGGTCCCCGAATACACCTTGTCCATCGAAAATGTATGCCAGGCAAGTTTGTTTTTCCGGGACCGGTACGTTGAAAGTTGCACCAGGTTCGAGGGCTACATCCAGGTAAATCGGATTTGCGGCGATCTCTGTCACCGGGCCAACGACATCCCCCAGCATGCCTGCAATGACATGTACCTGGCAACCTTCCTTTTCGAAAACAGGAATGGTTACTGCCTCGACTCCCTGGTAACGCGGTCTGGACATTTTTTGGCTGGCAGGCAGGTTGACCCACAACTGGAATCCATTAATAATCCCATCCGGCCCGCGCCGCGGCATCTCTTCATGAAGAATCCCTCCACCAGCAGTCATCCATTGAACATCGCCGGGACCAATGAGACCGGAATTACCCAGGCTGTCCCGGTGGTTAACAATCCCTTGAATAATGTATGTCACTGTTTCGATGCCACGGTGGGGGTGCATCGGGAACCCCTTGATCGGGCCTTCCGCCGGATCATTGAAAGCGAAGTGATCGAACAAAAGAAACGGGTCGAACAGGTTTGACACCTGTGGTGCGATGGATCGGCGCAGCAGAACTCCGGCGCCTTCCATTACAAATCGCGGTTCAATGATTTCTTTGACTGGGCGACTATTATTCATACCATTTAGCTCCGAATTACACATTTTACCAGTAATTCCGATGAGTTGTTAAATTAAAACATCCCTGCTTTTGGTTTTGGGACCTTGGCGGGGTAATTGTGTCATGAGTACTATTTCAGACAGAATCCCTGTTTTTCGAGTGCGGAGCGTAATTCGGTGCGAGTAGCAAGCGAAACGCGCCGGGCGGTGTGTTCCGTCCACCCGTAGTCTTCCATCTCATCCGGCTTTCCGGGAACCGGCACTTGCCGGCTTTTATAAATCCCTGTCGCAAGCATCGTTTTATCGTAATCACGTAAATCTTCAGCTTCTGTCTCGCGGCTGAATGATTCCCAGTGCAGAATCGATCGAACAGGTAGACGCGGCTTGATATCGGACCGTTTTTCGGGCCATCCGAGGGTCATTCCAGTAATTGGGAAGGTGAGTTTGGGCAGGTTCAGAAGCTCGATTATTTCGGATGCGTTGTTGCGGATGCTGCCTATGTAACAGATGCCCAGCCCGAGAGATTCGGCGGCTAAGGCTGCATTCTGGGCAGCCAGGGAGACGTCAATTGCGGCAATGAGGAAGTTTTCGGTGAATTCAGTTACCTGGGTATAGCCGCGTAATTTACATACCCGGTCGAGGCGTGCCAGGTCTGCACACCATGCCAAAAATACCGGTGCTTCGCGGATGTGAGCCTGGTTACCGCAAAGTTTCGATAGCCGAGTACGCCTCCCAGCATCTGTGACCGCAATAACGCTGTAAGCCTGGAGGTTGGATGAAGTGGAAGCACATTGGGCTGCAGAGATGATCGATTCGACCATTGAGCCGGATAGTGGGTCAGGCTTGTAGTGCCGGACCGAGCTGTGTTGATGGATAAGGTCGATGATTGGATTTTCCATGGATTCTCCAGGAACACGTGAAAGCCGTCAATTCAAGATTTACTATCTTGAAGCGCACCGCTTTTAAATAATCGAATTTCCAATTCGATTTCATCACGGATTGGGGTGCCACTCTCATCCAGAAGAGGAATTTGGGGTTTGAGTTTTCGACTTGCGGCGATTGCGTCCATGCGGACCGTATAAACGATGAAACCGCGATTCTCATAAAAACGCAGGGCTTGGAAGTTGTTATTGGTTGTAACGACCACCAGGCGGTTGCAGCCAGCTTGCTCTGCGGTTTGACGGGCTGCGGCGATAAGTGCTGTACCAACTCCCAGGTGCTCGCGCCAGGAGTTGAGCGTGATGATTTCACACCCGGTCCCGGAAATTTTGTACGTCAATAGCCCGATGCGTTCCTCCCCCATGATCGCAGCGAACCCCGGAAGAGTGGCCGGATGGAATATTTCGCCGTGGGAGACGACAATCTCGCCACACCATTCTATTATCATCACTTGGGAAACCCATTCGTTGTGTGCAGAACTCAGCGGACGGATTATGAAAGCAGGCATCAGGTTCACGTTTGAAATAAATCGTTTGAATTACTGAACAATAATCTTGACGAAGAATGTCCCGCCAAAAGGAATGCCCTGTCCGTCAAAAGCCTGCCATTCACTAAAATATTCCCCCTGTACCAGCGGAGCAGTGAAAACAATCCTCAGGTTCGCTTGCATCCCGGCTCGCGCCGGGTAGAGGGCTTGTTCGGGCGACGCGCCCAGCGCATCCCCTCCCACCAAACGCAGTCGATAGAGGCTGTCCCAATTGCAGGAACCGGAATTTTGAACATGCCATTGTTTATCGAGGGAACTCCCGGCTGCGACAATGGATAGATCGGGAATGGTCACGTCGTTAATAAAGGTCAATCCATTTACGCAGATGGGAGTGGGTGTAGAAAGAGTGACTAAAGTTGGAACGGGGGTATCGGTTGGAATAACAGGTGGAATAGTAGGAGGAAGCGTGGGAAGGGTTGTCAGCGTTGGGAATGGAGTGCTGGTTCCTCCGCATGCAGCCAACAGGATACACATATATACATAAATTCCTGCACGTTTCATATCCAATACAAAGGACACAGAAAAGCTTTTTCTCCTCTTTTCTGTGTCCATTCCGAGTCTCCTGTCAATTCCAACGATCAGGCTTCTTCCGTCGCATCGCCACCAGAATCTTCACCACCACCGGCGACAAGTGGGATCGCAACCTCCCCGCCGTTGGCGCGCTGGCGGATCACCTGTTCGATTTCGTTCACCATATCCGGATTCTGACGGAGGAATTCCTTGGAGTTTTCGCGACCCTGTCCAAGGCGTGTCTCGCCATATGAGAAGAAGGCACCGCGCTTATCTACGATTTCAAGCTGGGTTGCCAGGTCGATCAAATCGCCCACCTTGGAAATGCCTTCGTTATACATGATATCGAATTCGGCGGTGCGGAAAGGAGGCGCAACCTTGTTTTTAACAACGCGGACACGCGTTCGGTTCCCAACAATTTCAGCGCCAATCTTGATCGATTGAATCCGGCGGACATCCAGGCGGACAGAAGCATAAAATTTAAGGGCATTCCCGCCGGTCGTGGTTTCCGGGTTGCCAAACATGACACCAATTTTCATCCGCAATTGGTTAGTAAAGATCACCGAAGTCTTGGTCTGGTTGATGGCTCCGGAAAGTTTACGCAGCGCCTGGGACATTAATCGAGCCATGGCACCCATCTGGGCGTCACCCATATCGCCCTCGATCTCGGACCGCGGAACCAGAGCAGCCACGGAATCGATGACCACCAAGTCCACGGCCCCGGATCGTACCAGGGTTTCGGTAATCTCAAGAGCTTGTTCACCCGTATCTGGTTGTGAAACGAGCAAGTTGTCTATATCCACGCCGCATTTGGCGGCATAGACCGGGTCGAGGGCATGTTCCATATCCACGTAAGCCGCCGTTCCGCCCATTTTTTGAACTTCAGCAACGATATGCTGGCATATTGTGGTTTTCCCGGAAGATTCCGGACCATAGATTTCCGTGATGCGTCCGCGCGGAATACCGCCAATGCCCAGCGCCAGGTCGAGCGAGAGCGAGCCGGTGGGGATGGCATCGATGATCATTTTATGTGCCTCTCCCAGGCGCATGATCGAACCGTCACCATAGCGTTTGACGATATCCCCCAGGGCTTTATCAAGCATGCTGCGACGTCCTTCATCCATGGCAGAACCAGTAGATGTTTCAGATTTGCGAGCCATAATACTCCTCTCCATTCTTGATTGAGTCGAGTATAGCACAGATGTTCGATTCGTCAAGTGTTCAGGGTGTTCCGGTCAGGGGTGCCGGAGGCATGGTAAAGTCGTATCCGCTGAATCCGAAGAATGAAAAATATGTTATCTGACCTGGAAGGATTTGGATGTCAACCTTCCTGTCCAGAGCGGCATATGGAACGTTAAGCTCATAAACACCTGCCGGCAGGTTCCCCAAAACAACATTTTCATTGTAGTATGCATCGCTGTTAACGGTCATCGGTCCATAGGTATTCACCGAGTAGTGCTTGCCGGTCGCCAATGATTTTAATAGGACCAGGTATGAATCCAGCCGTTGCCCATAAGTGCTCAGTACCCTGCCGACCAGGACACCATACCCCTGAGGAGGGGAAATCCACAATTCCGGGTTGCGGGTTTTCCAAAAATCATTCTCTCCAAGCCGGACTTCGAAATGAAGGTGAGGGCCGGTGGTCATACCAGTGTCTCCAACCAGACCCACCACGGTCCCGGTGTTAACCCATTGACCGACGATCACATCCACTTCCTCCATATGGGCATAGACAGTGTATAGGGGCTGGTCCTTGTAGCCAAAGTCATGGCGGATGGCGACTGCCAGCCCATAGGGGTCTTTTAAATTGTAACTTGAGCCAGAATAAAGTCCAATCCCGGCCCATACCACCGTTCCGGGCCCGGCAGCTAACACTTCGGCGCCGCGCGGAGCTGGCAGGTCGACCCCGGTATGGATTACGTCCGGGCCGAAAAAGATCCCGCCATAACGATAATCCCATATTGGGTCGCCCGGGTAAGCGGCAGCAATGGGAGCAGCGAAATAGAAATGGTCATAAGGGGAAAGTGCCCAGGGTGTGGGATAGAGAGGTGGGCGGTATTCTGCTCCTTTTGCTGGAATGATGGTGGGGAAGAATAATTGCATGGGGCTGCTGGTGTCCGTAGGGAGGGGCAAGAGAGTTTCACTGGCAGCAAATGGTGAAGGAGTTGCAGGCAGCTGAAGCAGCGTGGTTGCAGCAGTTGAAGTGGCTTGGGATACTGGAGTTGTGATCAATGGTTCGGAAGTTTGCCTTGCTAGCTGGGTTGCAGTCGGCGCAGGGACAGGGGCACAGGATGCCAGGAAGATTATTAAGAAAATGAATCGCAAAACAAAAATTGGTTTCATCGTTAAGGTGTGGTGGTTGGACGAACCGTGGGTGTTTTTGTAGAGGTGGGTGCAATATACCAGAACGGAGTCCGGGTGGGGGTGCGGGTTGGCGGGATAACCATGGTGGGGGTGACCAGGATTTCGGGCGGATAAAGCTGCAGCATGGCTGTTCGCCAGTCCAGGTTCTGGGTATAGACCAGTTCATTGAAACGAGCTCCGGCATAATAACTGCGCCAATTCGTCAACGCGGGTAAACGCTGCCACCCGTATTGAGCTGATAGCGTGGTTAGATCGAGCCAATAACCTGCCGGGATGGTGGACATTAATTGCCCGCCATTTTCATAGGCGGAAGAACTTGTGGCCCTGGCTGAAAAATCCCAGGGGATCTGGGTTAACGGCATGCCCTGGGACCCATCCTGGGCAGCAGTGCGTAAAAATATACGCCAATATACTTGTTGACCAAAGTCTTCACGAACCACGACCATCCAGTCGGCTTGGATTAAAACCGGGTTGAGGGTGAATGCTCGCCCTGTATAAAGCCAGTCGTCGCCCAAACCGGGATCAGGCGGCGTGGTAAGTGGGATGAACGCATTTTCCAGGTTGCCGAGGGCATCCCAGCCAGATTGTGTAGAAATTAACGTGCGTAATCTTTGGAAGGAGTCAGCAGCAGACTCGATCATTTTTGGAAAGGCTGCAGTGACGCTGGGAATTGGGATGAGCGATAAGCGACTTGAAGGTTGATCAGGTTGCGATATTGTTCCAGGATCGAACAAGGCAGGTTGAGTTACCTGGGCAGCGGCCTTGAATGGCCCTGGCATTTCTGTGGTTGTTGTACCAACCGACAAGCCATCAACTTGCCCGGGGAAGAACATGGGAGGAATGTTGATGGTTCCGGTGGTAGAGTAACCTGTTAAAAAGTTCTGATTGGGGGCAGATAAACGAGTGGCAATCGCATGATTATCCAGCCAAACTGGCCAATCTCCCGCTCCAACCCATACTGGCTGGGCATCAGGGGAACTTGCGTCCCAGACATACACACCTGTTAATCCTGAATCTGAATTAGTGGAAGCCCACGATAATTTGCTTCCATCGGGAGACCAGGCGGGATGCGAATCAATCGCTGTTGGATTATTGCTGATATCCGTGTATGCCCCCGCTCGATCGAGGTCGGCGACCCAAATTTCTGGTTCTCCCGAACGATTGGAGACAAACGCAATCTGTCGCCCGAGAGGCGACCACGCGGGAGAGGCGTTGGACCCTTCGTTTTTGGTTAGTTGGATTGGAGCCTGGTTTTTGTCGATAACCGAACGAATGATAATATTTAAAGCACCATTCGTGTAGCTTTCATAAGCGATAAATGCTCCATCGGGTGACCAGGTTGGGGCAGCATCGTATTCAATGGTATCTGTCAACCGGCGAATAATCCCGGTGCCCAGCTCCAACAAGTAAAGGTCCCAATACCCATTTCGGCGGGAAGAGAATGCTAGTAAATTTCCATCAGGACTTAAAGCCGGGGTAATATCATCCCAGGTATTGGCAGTCAGGCGCGTCAGGGAAATACTTTGGGGGGAATAAGCAAAAAGATGGTAATAACCGCCTTCTTCGAATGATAAAAAGAAAACTCCCGGAGTTTTCGAGATGGTCTCGGCCATCTCTGGAGTGGCGGTGATAACGTAGGGGGTCTGGGTTTTAACTGCGATGGTTGCTATGGGAATCGATGGGGTGGAGGTTCGTTCAATGGTGCTGGTCGCAATGGGTGTGGAGGTTTGCCCACAGGAAGTGAGAAGTAATAAAAAGACTAATCCAAAGAATATGATGACTGACAAGCGATGTGGAGGATGAGACATTTTATACCGTGGTGGATGGGATTTCAAAGTTGAGGTCACGGCGATCGACTTCGCCCAGTTCCGGATAAGAAAGAATGGCGGAGAGCTTGCATACTCCGCTGGGGGATGTGGATGAATTACGGATGTGGAGATTTAGTTCGAGGTTCCAGCTGACCGGTTCGACAATACTTGTGGCTGCGAGTACCTTTCCTAAGGAATCGATCAAAGAAAGATCAAGATAGGGTTTTTGCTGGAACGGGGTTATGTCCAAACTGACCTTTACGCGTTTGCCATTGGCATACGGTTCGGCGTGCATGTTGAGCAATCGTGTATCGGCCGGCATCATTCTTTCTATATTGGGGTCGATTTGGAAGAAACCCATGCCGCCATTATAACCAGAAACTGGTTTTCTCACCGCCCTCCCTACGGTATAATCTGATCATGACACCCAAATTGACACATATTGACGAATCTGGCAGGGCTCGGATGATCGATGTGGGGGACAAACCTGATACTGAGCGTGTAGCGATCGCGAGCGGCCAGGTAATTATGAAACAAGCCACCCTGGAATTGATCCGGTCTGGGACTATGAAAAAGGGGGATGTGCTGACCGTTGCACAAATTGCCGGCATCAGCGCCGCCAAACGGACCTCGGAATTAATCCCGCTGTGTCATCCATTACCGATCACGCACATTGAGGTTTCACTCTCTCTTGATGATTCCTTACCCGGGGTGAATATTTCTGCATCAGTCAAAACAATTGGAAAGACCGGTGTTGAGATGGAAGCGCTTACCGCAGTTGCGGTGGCGGCGCTTACTGTTTATGATATGGCCAAGGCGGCCGAAAAAACGATGAGAATACAGAATATCAGGCTTCTTGAAAAACATGGTGGGAGGTCAGGAGATATCATTAACTTGTAAAGGCAAAAGGATTGTCTTGCCAGGTCCTTTGAGCATGGAGTAAAGAATGCACACTGTAAAAATATTGTTTTTTGCTACCCTGCGAGATTATGTTGGCTCAAAATCGGTGGAGCTCGAGATCCCGGAGGGAACGACCATAGGCGGGTTGATGGATATACTTGCGACTACGTATCCTCGCCTGGAAAAAGTTAAAGAATCAATGATGGCAGCGATCAACCGCGAGTATGCGGCTGAGACGCAAGTGATTCCCCTGGCAGCGGAAATAGCCTTCTTCCCTCCGGTTTCCGGGGGATAGAAACTGATAATCATTATATACACATAAATGAACATATTTGCCCCTTTTATGTATAATAATGGTGAGAAGGTAAGTATTGGACAAGCTGCCAAAGAATTCGGTGTATCCAAAGAAACCCTGCGTCGTTGGGAAACTGCAGGCAAGATTGAAGTTGAACGTACACCGAAAGGACACCGGCGCTATGATCTTTCCAAGCTGCATGGCATCGTACCCCGCCCTGCGCTCGTCAGCTGCCTGACAATTGTATAGGCGCACGTATCCAGTAATGATCAGAAAGAAGACTTGATTCGACAGGTGGTGTTGTTAGAATCATACTGTGCGGCCAATGGCTGGACCTACGAAATCATCCAGGACCAGGGGTCGGGACTGAACTACAACAAAAAGGGTTTGACACAACTCATCCAACGGATCTGCTTGTGGCAGGTGGGACGGTTAGTGTTGAGGCACAAAGATCGGCTGCTGCGTTTCGGCTCAGAACTGGTCTTTGCTGTGTGTGAAGCATACAACACCGTGGTGGTGATCATCAACCAGGGCCTGCAGCCGTTGAGTTTTGAGGAAGAACTGGCCCAGGATGTGCTGGAGAACATCACCGTTTTCTCAGCCCGCCTTTATGGCAGCCGAAGTAACAAGAAGCGTAAGTTGATCGAGACTCTGCGTGAGGTAGCCAAAGAGCTATGAAGATCGTGCGTGCCTACAAGACCGAGCTGGATCTGAACAATGCCAAGAAGAGTGCCTGTGCCCGGCACGCTGGAGCAGCACGCTGGGCTTATAACTGGGGATTGGCTCGCAAGATCGAAGCCTATCAAAATAAGGAAAAGGTGCCCACGGCGATCGACCTGCACCGCCAGTTGAATGTCCTAAAGAAGAGCGAACTGGCATGGATGTACGCAGTATCCAAGTGCGCCCCACAGGAAGCATTGCGCAACCTGGATCAGGCCTATGCCCACTTCTTCCGGCGGGTGAAAGAGAAGAAAGCTGGCAGGAAAGTCCATGCAGGTTTCCCGAAGTTCAAGTCAAAGAAGAACGGGCTTGGCAGTTTCCGGCTAACAGGTGCCATCCATATATTCGAGAATGCCATCCAACTGCCTCGTCTGGGCCGCTTGCGCTTGAAAGAGCAGGGCTACCTGCCGGTAGATGGGGTTCACCTCCTGAATGCCAGCGTGAAAGAATGCGCTGGACGCTGGTTTGTTTCTGTACAGGTCGAAATGGAAAGCCCAGAGCCGGACCTGGTCGAGAAACCAGTTGTGGGAGTGGATCTGGGGATCCTGCGCCAGGCGACGGTCAGCGATGGAACGGGATTTGAAAACCCACGTGCGCTCAAAAGCGAACTGCGCAAGCTCAAACGCTTGCAGCGGGTAGTTTCCCGACGGCAAAAGGGAAGTACCAATCGGGAGAAAGCACGCAAGAAATTGGCAAAAGCGCACCTGTGCATCGCCAATGTTCGCAAGGATGCTCTGCATCAGGTCACCAGCCTGCTGGCGAGAACCAAGTCAGTGGTTGTACTGGAAGATCTGTGTGTGAGCGGGATGATGAAGAACCATCACCTGGCACAATCGATCGCGGATGTGGGCTTCTACGAATTCAGAAGGCAGATGGAGTACAAGGGTCGCTGGTATGACTGCCAGATCATCCTGGCTCCCCGGTTCTATCCGTCCACGAAGCGATGTTCGCGCTGTGGGCACATCAAAGCAGAGATGGACTTGAGCGAGCGCGTGTACATCTGCGCAATCTGCGGCTTGACGATCGACCGCGATCTGAATGCCGCCATCAATCTGGAACAATTGACTACCGGGAGTTCCCCGGAAAGACACGCCTGTGGAGAGAGTGTTAGTCCTGGTTACCAGGCAGTTCTCGTTGAAGCAGGAACCGAATATCGATCTGCCTACGGGTAGACTTGTGTACATTTCGGAGAACGGATAGGAAATTAATATGGACTTCCCAACAATAATTTCTCTCACCGAAACCGACCTCGATCTAAATTCCATGCTTGCGCAAATCACTTTGCCTACCACCGGCGCGGCTGCAATTTTTACCGGGGTGGTTCGCGGGCAAACTACTCGTGGTGACTACCACGCGACCGATTACCTGGAATATGAAGCATTCCAGCCAATGGCGGAAACCAAAATGCGTCAAATTGCCGATGAGATCCGCCAAAAATGGCCGACAATTGAAGGCATACTCATCGTTCAGCGTACCGGGCGGTTGTATCCCGGTGCGCCCTCCACAGTGATTGCGTGCTCGTCAGCCCACCGTGACACTGGAGTTTTCGAAGCAGCGCGTTACGGAATAGACAGGTTGAAGGAAATCGTACCGGTCTGGAAAAAAGAAATAGGGTCGCTGGGTGAGCAGTGGATCGAAGGCAAGTACCACCCGAAACCCGGAGAATGATGGACATTTCTTGCACAAGCTGCGACCGCAGTTACCCTCAAGACGGATTGCCTTATCTTTGTCCGCATTGTGGGGGTTTGTTCGACTTCCGAAACCCTTTTCCCTTTAAACCAACACAGGTAGATCGAAGCCAGCCTGGTATATGGCGGTATCGCCACATCTTCGGGCTCTCTCCCGAGTTTGAGCCCTTATCCCTGGGCGAAGGCAACACCCCGCTCATTTGGGCGGAGGTTTATGGGCGCAAAGTTGCATTTAAATGCGAGTTTCAAAACCCGAGTGGATCCTTTAAAGACAGGGGTTCCGCGGTCTTAACCGCATGGCTCAAATCACGGAAAATAACTGCAGCGGTCGAGGATTCATCTGGCAATGCCGGAGCTTCCTTTGCCGCCTACGCTGCCCGGGCAGGCATCAAAGCCCGGATATTTGTCCCTGAATCCGCCGGTGGACCCAAGCTTCGGCAAATTGAAGCATATGGGGCAGAGCTTGTCCCGGTCCCGGGCAGTCGGAGTAACGCCTCCGCGGAAGCCATGAAAGCCGCCGGGGAGGGACAGGCTTATGCCAGCCACGCCTATTTACCGTTCAACCTTCCCGGTTATGCAACAACCAGTTACGAGATTTTCGAACAATTGGGGGACCAAATGCCGAGTGCAGTTGTTTTGCCGGCCGGACAGGGGGGAATGCTACTTGGGATGGCACGCGGTTTCGAATCCTTGCGGGTGGCAACTGGTTCAAAAAAAGGGAATCCGATGTTCATTGGGGTGCAAGCGCGTGCATGTGCGCCTTTATGGGCAAAGTTTTCCAAAGGCAATACTTCCATAGGGTTGATTGCTGATAATCCAACGGTGGCGGAAGGGGTGCGCGTATCAAATCCGGTGCGCGCAGATGCTGTCCTACAAGCAGTATCGGCGAGTAATGGGATGATCCTCGCTGTCCCAGAAGAGGAAATAATCCCTAACCGCAACGTACTGGCGCGCCTAGGTTTATATGTGGAACCTACTTCCTCGATTGTTTTATCAGCCTTGAAAAATACCGTTCAAAATTTGCCAGACCCGGTTGTTGTCATCTTGACCGGATCCGGTCTTAAATACGCCCAAAATTAATCAAAGGAAATAAGACATGGCAGATATCCAACCTTTTGGAAAAAAACTGACGAACAACCTTGAGAAAGTCATTGTGGGGAAGCGACATTCAATTGAATTGATAGTTATTAGTCTGCTTTGCCAGGGCCATGCCCTTATCGAGGATGTCCCGGGGGTTGGAAAGACAGTCCTGGCGCGCAGCCTGGCAAAATCGCTGGGGTGCACCTTCACCCGCCTGCAATTCACCCCGGATATGCTTCCAAGTGACATAACCGGTGTATCCATTTACAACCCGACCAAGCGGGAATTTGAATTCCTCCCCGGACCGATCTTTGCTCAAGTGGTGTTGGTGGACGAGATCAACCGCGCCACGCCCAAGACACAGGCTGCCCTGCTCGAAGCAATGGAGGAACGCCAGGTAACGGTGGATGGCAAAACGCACCCCCTGCCTGGTCCATTTATGGTCCTGGCGACCCAGAACCCCATTGAATATGAAGGAACATTCCCTCTCCCGGAAGCGCAGTTGGACCGATTCCTGTTGCGGGTCCGCCTGGGATATCCGAACGCATCTGATGAAATTGAGATTCTGAATCGTCAACAATTGCGTCACCCCATCGAGACCCTTAAATCTGTTATCAAAGTAGCGGAATTAAAAGAAGCGATGCAGGAGATTAAGAAAATATATGTATCTGAGGGGATCAAGCGCTATGCTGTCGAATTGACCAACCGTACCCGGCAGAACGAAGATATATACCTGGGCGCCAGCCCGCGTGGCAGTCTGGCTCTTTTCCGCACCGGGCAGGCGGCTGCCGCCCTGGATGGGCGTGATTACGTTTTACCGGATGATATTAAACGCATGGTTGTACCAGTGCTGGCTCACCGGATTATTGTAGGGCCTGCAGCCCGATTGCGGGAATTAAGTGCGGAGCAGATCGTTCAGGAAATTGTCGATAATACTCCCGTTCCCGGCGGAGAATACGGGGCGCCTTCCCGGAAATGAGACATTCCCACGCAGCGCGCTGGTTCCTGGCAGGATTATTATTATTCAGCCTTGGAGGCTGGGTTGTTACCGGTCTGATGCTGTATGCACGCCTGGCATACCTCAGCCTTTTGCTATTTGTCACTGCAGGGATTTTCGCATTAATTTCGATGCGCGGTATTTATTTGAGCAGGCAAACCCGCATCTTGCGCGCCAGCATGGGGGACGTTTTTGAAGAACATTACGAGGTATGGAATTCCACCTGGCCCGCCTGTCTCTGGTTGGAAATAATCAATAATTCCAACTTACCCATGGCGGGCGGATCGCGCATCCTGACCGGTATAGGGTCTCACCAGCGGCGTTTTTATACTGCTAGAACCCTGCTTTACAAGCGCGGAGCTTTTCTTCTTGGTCCCACCAATCTTGCATCTGGAGATCCGTTTGGTTTGTTTACCATTCGGAAAGAGGTCCGGGCAAAAGACACTCTGATGGTTTTGCCGATGATCTTCCCGATCACTGATTTTCCTCCACCCCCGGGTCTTTTACCAGGCGGGAAAGCCATTCGATTGAAGACATCCGACGTGACTCCCCATGCGGCTGGCGTGCGCGAGTATGTCCCCGGCGATGCGATGAAACGGATCCACTGGCCAAGCACAGCCCACCGGGGACGGTTCATGGTCAAGGAATTCGAGCAGGATCCGCAGGCAGACACATGGCTATTTTTGGATGCCAACAGGGAGGTCCAGGCATCAAGGCCAGATACCGCGCTGGCTTTTAGTGAAGACGGCTGGTGGCTGCGTCGTCCAAACGTATCCCTTCCACGTGATTCCTTCGAATATGCCATCAGTGCCGCAGCTTCACTTGCCAGGTACTTCCTTTTGGACCGGCGTGCGGTCGGGTTGGCATGCGCAGCCGGTATGACGACGATAGTCCCGGCAGAACGTGGGGAACGCCAGGTCACCAAGATCATGGAGACGCTTGCGTTTCTTCAACCGGATGGGAAAATGCCATTGCTGGGACTGGTCACCATGCGCGCCAAATTGCTGCCCATAGGGTCGGGTGTAATTCTGATTACCCCTTCTACAAGGTCCGAATTGCTGCTGGCAGTTGAAGACTTATCGCGCCGAAAATTGCGTCCGATTGTTGTTTTGATTAAACCGGAAACATTTGGTGGGAAGGAAGAAAGTGGGCAAATTCTCTCTGGTTTGCTGGAAAGGAACGTCCCGGTTTGCCCGGTTGGGTTTGGTGATGATCTCTCGGTTAAATTGACACTTCCTGTATTCTATTTCCAGAGGCAGAGACTGCCAAAATCCTACTTTAACATCCGGGTTTGATGTCTGAATATATAGTGATATATTTCACGAAATATCCGTCCACATTGCACTGGACGTTCCCGGCAACAACATTGATACTTGGAAGGATAGTAGAGGAGACGTGCATGAAACATTTTCTTGATATTTCCGAACATTCGCCGGATGAACTTCAAGATATCCTGGATCTGGCAATCCGTTTGAAGAATGAATACTTTTCCACCGGCAACCCGCCGCTTTTTAAAGGGAAAGTCCTGGGAATGATTTTCCAGAAACCCAGCCTGCGAACGCGCGTTTCGTTTGACATGGCGATGCGGCATATGGGCGGGGATGCCCTGTATCTCTCCCCGAACGAAATCGGTCTTGGCAAGCGCGAGTCCATCGCGGACGTCTCCCGGGTTCTTTCAGGGTACGTCCAGGCCATTATGGCGCGGGTTTTTGAACACGCACATGTGCTTGAGTTGGCTAAATGGTCAAGTGTTCCTGTCATCAATGGTCTCAGCGATTACAGTCATCCTTGCCAGGCGATGGCTGATGCATTAACCATCGATGAGAAATTTGGCAAGGCAAAAGGTCTCAATGTAACCTTCGTTGGCGATGGAAACAATGTTGCAGTCTCACTAATGCAAATTTCAGTAAAACTGGGCTGGAATTTTACAATAGCCAATCCAGAAGGCTACAATATGCCGTCGGGAAGTGTCGAGCAGGCAAAAAAGGTTGCAGAAAAAAGCGGGTCAAACCTGGCATTCTTGCGGGACCCGCATAAGGCAGTCAGTAAAGCCCAGGTCATTTACACGGATACCTGGACCAGCATGGGGCAGGAGGAAGAGACTGCCAAGCGCGAGAAAATATTCCCTCCTTATCAGGTCAATGCCCTCCTGGTTAATGAAGCTGACAAGGATGTAATCGTCATGCACTGCCTCCCGGCTCACCGCAACCAGGAGTTGACCGACGAAGTTGCAGACGGCCCGCATTCGGTAATTTTTCCGCAGGCTCACAATCGCTTGCATGCCCAAAAGGCGATTTTGGCGCGGTTATTTCAAGTTGCATAGAATCCAGGTATTTTATCGTCCAAGGCGACAGGTTATAAAATGAAAATTCAAGAATATATCGACATTGAGGAACAGTACGGCGCCCATAATTATCATCCATTGGACGTTGTGATTTCCCGCGGCGAGGGGGTGTGGGTTTACGATGTGGATGGCAGGAAATACCTTGACTGTTTATCGGCTTATTCAGCGGTAAACCAGGGACATATCCACCCGAAGATACTGGCAGCGCTGGTGGAACAAGCTGGAAAAATAACCCTGACATCCCGAGCTTTTCGTAACGACCAGTTGCCTCTTTTTTACAAGGAACTTTCAGAAATTTCCGGCTACGAAATGTCGTTACCGATGAATTCCGGCGCGGAGGCTGTGGAAACTGCCCTTAAAATTGCCCGGAAGTGGGCCTACCAGGTAAAGCAAATTCCTCGTCACCACGCGGAGATCATCACCTGCGCCGGAAATTTCCACGGGCGGACCATTTCCACGATTTCTTTTTCCACCGAACCACTTTATCGAGATGATTTTGGTCCATTCACACCCGGATTTGTCACTGTTCCATATGGCAACGCAGACGCCATTGAAAAAGCCATAAATGGCAATACGGCAGCTGTCCTGCTCGAGCCCATCCAGGGAGAGGGCGGGGTCATCATCCCTCCAAAAGGTTTTCTGAAGGAAGTTGCCGAAATCTGCAATAAAAATAATGTATTGTTCATTGCGGACGAGATCCAAACGGGGCTAGGTCGAACCGGAAAACTATTCGCCGCACAGCATGAGGGGGTCCGCCCGGATGTAACCGTGATCGGTAAGGCCCTGGGTGGCGGATTTTATCCGGTCTCCGCGGTATTATCCGATAAAAAAATATTGGGGCTGTTTACTCCCGGTGAGCATGGTTCGACTTTTGGTGGTAACCCGCTGGCAGCCGCGATTGCGCGTGCTGCTTTAAAAGTCATTATTGAGGAGCACCTGGTCGAGCGTGCCGCGGAATCAGGTGAATATTTTATCGAGCAGTTGAGTGAAATTCCCAGTCCACATGTTAAGGAAGTACGCGGAAAAGGACTTCTCATTGGCGTGGAGTTGAATGAGAAAGCTGGGGGCGCCAGGCGGTTCTGTGAAGCATTACAAACCAGGGGCATCCTTGCCAAGGAAACCCACGAGCGCGTTATTAGATTTGCCCCTCCGCTGGTGATTGATAAGGAAACCATCGATTGGGCTCTGCCCCTGATTCGGGAAGTTTTGAATCTACAATAGGATCAGGGACACTGATAGACGATCTAATACTTGGAGATATCCTACTTGCATTGGAGGTATGAAAATGAATATTTGTATCCCAAAAGAACGACGTCCATTTGAATTTCGTGTGGGGCTTTCACCCATGGGGGTGGAAACCCTCATCCAGAATGGACATACGGTCTTTATCGAACATGAAGCCGGGCAGGGAGCCGGGTTCCCGGACAGGGAGTACGAGAAAGTTGGGGCAAAGATTGCCTTTGCAGTGGATGAGATTTATGCCCGGGCGGAACTCCTGCTAAAAATAGCCCGACCCCTCGACGATGAACTTGACATGCTTCAACCGCGGTCAACGATCATGGGATTTTTGCATCTTGCCTCTGCCCGCCAAAATAAGATAGATGCATTATTGAAGGACAAGATCAACGCGATTGCTTACGAACAAATCGAAGAAAAGGATGGGTCCCTTCCGGTGCTGCGTCCGTCCAGCCAGATTGGCGGTGCCATGGCAGCCGAAGTAGCTTCCCGCTTGATGCAAAGTGATCACGGCGGACGTGGAATTCTTCTGGGTGGTTTACCGGGGATTCCGCCTGCCGAGGTGGTGATCATTGGAGCAGGGATGGCCGGAACGTATGCAGCCCGCGCCTTTAAAGGACTGGGTGCCCACGTTACAGTACTCGACAGGTCGCTGGTTGCTTTGCAGCGTATCAACCAGTTCGACTCGAATTTTGTCACCATGTTTTCCACTCCTCGGAATTTATTCCGCGTTTGTCAATATGCTGATGTGCTGGTGGGTGCAGTGCTGGTACCGGGTTCACGTGCTCCGATCATCATTACTCGCGAGATGATCAAGAAGATGAAGGACCGGTCGATATTCATTGATATCAGCATCGACCAGGGCGGGTGTAGCGAAACCTCCCGTCCAACAACTCATGAACACCCTTCATATATCGACGAAAATGTCGTGCATTATTGCGTCCCCAATATGCCGAGTGTCGTAGCCCGGACTGCTACATATGGTTTTGTGAATGCAGCCCTTGAATACATTCTTGAGATAGCAAACCTGGGTGTGGAAAAGGCCATCGAAAATCCTGCCATCGAGGCCGGCGTCAATACCTATCAAGGGGAATTACGCCACTTATCCCGCCTTGAGAAAAAGGAGTAGACATGGATTGGAATAGTATTTATCAATCGCGGGTGACTACCGCAGAGAACGCAGTCCAGGCGGTTCAGTCGGGGAATCGAATCTTTATGACCGGCAATGTATCCGTTCCACAGACACTGCTTGCCGCACTGGTGGCATACGCCCCCAACTTGAAGGATGTACAAATTTGCCAGGCGCTTTCTGTGGGCGCGGCTGACTATGTCAAGCCGGAAATGGAAGGTCATTTGCGGGTAAACGCCATGTTTATCAGTGCGAATGTCCGCAAGGCTGTCCAGGAGTGCCGGGCAGATTTCACCCCGGTTCTGCTTTCCGAATTTCCGCTGTTATTCAAGAATGGAATACTCCCTGTGGATGTTGCATTCATCCATGTATCCCCTCCGGACGAGCATGGATTCTGTTCCCTGGGGGTGGAAGTAGGTCTCACCAAGTCTCCGGCAGAAGCGGCAAAAATCATCATTGCTGAGGTGAATGACCAGATGCCGCGCACCTTGGGAGACTCATTTATCCATGTCAGCCGTTTGACACACATCGTCCCGGTCAGTTACCCCATCCCTGAAATGCACATGTCTGCCGACGGAACTGATCCAATAGTTGAACGATTGGCAGGATATGTAGCCGATCTCATCCCGGATGGTGCCACGATGCAAATGGGTATCGGTGCGATACCGGACGCCGTTTTAAAATACCTTTTCCATAAAAAGGATCTTGGTGTCCACAGCGAATTGATCTCGGACGGGGTGATCGATTTGGTGGAAGCCGGTGTGTTGACCAGTGCGCGCAAGACATTGCATCCCGGAAAAATTGTACTCGGATTTGTCCTGGGTTCCCAGCGCTTGTATAGCTGGGTGAACGATAATCCTCTCTGCGAATTTCGCCGAACAGAATATGTTAATGACCCCTTCGTCATTGCTCAGAACGATAACATGGTAGCGATCAATTCTGCCATCGAGATCGACCTGACTGGTCAGGTGTGTGCAGATAGCATAGGTCCAAAATTTTTCAGTGGCATCGGCGGTCAACTCGATTTCGTTTATGGGGCTTCCCGTTCCAAGGGTGGTATCCCGATCATAGCAATGCCCAGCACCAATGTCTTGAAAGATGGAACAACTCAAAGCAAGATCGTATCGATGCTCAAGCAGGGTGCCGGAGTGGTAACCGGTCGCAACCATGTCCATTATGTTGTAACCGAATACGGCGTGGCAGATTTGTATGGCAAATCCATCCGCCAGCGGGTCAAAGCGCTCGTGGGTGTGTCGCATCCCGATTTTCGAGCCGATCTGGAAAAGCAGGCGAACGCATTGAACTGGACCTAACCAGAATAATATTAATGTTGATATACCACCCTGTGGGCGGCCAATCGGCCGCCCTTTGACATATAATATGGGAGTGAATAGAAAAGCAAAAATCGTTGCAACTATGGGACCTGCCTCCCAGGATGAATCGATTATTGAAAAGGTGCTCCTGGCAGGGATGGATGTTGCCCGCCTGAATTTTTCGCATGGAACGCAGGAATCGCACGCGGCCCGGATCAGTTGTTTACGCAGCGTTGCAGCCCGGCTCGACAGGCCTTTGGCGATCCTCCAGGACTTGCAAGGGCCGAAGATCCGCGTGGGTGAATTGCCTCAGCCGCTGAGACTCACAACAGGTCAGACTGTAAGATTATTCCCTGAAGATGACGTTATCCCTGCCGGTATTTCCATCCCGGTCGATTTTCCCCAACTATTTAGTATAGTCAAATCCGGCGACCGAATCCTGCTTGATGACGGGCGGCTGGTTTTGATTGTCCAGTCCACTGGAAAGAAACAAGTGTTGGCAATGGTTCAGACTGGCGGGGACCTGTTGTCTCACAAAGGCATCAACCTGCCCGGAGTTCCTTTGGACATCCCGGCATTCACCGAAAAAGACGCAGAAGATCTTGCCTTCGGTCTCGCCCGCGGGGTTGATATTGTTGCCATGTCATTTGTCCAGACCGCGCAGGACGTTAAAAAAGTGCGGGAATTGGTCAAACAGGGCGGAGAGAACAGTCCCTTATTAATCGCAAAATTGGAGCGACCCAAGGCATTGGATAATCTTGACGAAATCCTCGACGTCGTGGACGGTGTAATGGTTGCCCGTGGTGACCTGGGGGTGGAGATGGCCCCGGAAGATGTCCCTGGTGCCCAGAAACGAATCATCCAATCAGCGAACCGGAAGGGGAAAATTGTTATTACCGCAACGCAAATGCTCGAGTCCATGGTCCATAACCCTCTCCCGACTCGGGCCGAAGCCTCGGATGTTGCCAATGCGATCTATGATGGGACAGATGCCGTCATGCTTTCTGAAGAAACTGCCGCAGGCGACTATCCGGTTGAAAGCGTGGCCCTGATGAATCGAATTGTGCGCGAGGCTGAAGATAATTATGACAAGTGGGGGCATGGACAGACGCTTGAGCCCGAAGGTGGGGACGACGCAGGCGCGATTGCAAGGGCTGCCAGGGAATTGGCTAAAGATCGTGATGTCGAAGCGATTGCAGTCTTCACCCGCACTGGGCGCACAGCCATCCTCATGTCGAAAGTCCGGCCAGGCGTCCCCATCCTGGCCTTCACCCCTGTGGAAGAAACTTACCAACGGTTATCAATCGCCTGGGGAGTGACACCTTACCATGTCTCCTGGGCGGACACGATGGAAGAGATGATCATGCATGTTGAAACTGCCTTGCGGGAGAGCGGTCTCGTTCAACCCGGGGGACAGATCGTACTCGTCACCGGATTTCCGGTGCGCGATTTCAGGATGCCCAATATGGCATTATTGCATACCGTGAGAAATTAGAATCCAATCAGATCGACCACTATTGGGGAAAAGAATATATTTTTAGTCGTCGATTGATTTTCTCAAGCCTTTGGTTTTCCCCCTAAGTTTTTTGGTTTCGACCCGCCTTTCCCGTGATGCTGCTGTCGGATGGGTGGGTCGTCGCCTTTTTGCTGGGACCAAAGCCTTCCTGATCAAGGCGACCAATCGCTGCTCGGCATCAGCCCGATTCATTTCCTGGGCACGGAACCGTTTTGCTTCGATCACCAGTTCTCCAGCTATCGTAAATTTCTTCCCGGCTAGTTTTCTCAAGCGCGCTTTGACCTCCTCGGCAAGCGAGGGAGAGGAACGCACATTAAATCTCAGCTGTACAGCCGTGGCAACCTTGTTGACGTTCTGTCCACCTGGACCGGAAGCACGGACAAAAGTGAAGATCAATTCACTGCGTGGGATGGATAATGTAGGGGTGATCTGGAGCATGAGACTATTTTACTGCATGGGCACTCACGTGCAATATGCACCCTTCATTCAAGTGTCTCTCTTGGAGATATCTTTTCGATAATGGAGATATGGATGCAAATAGCTAAAACATCATTGCATTGATCTTGTCCATAGTCTCGGGGGCAGGACGAAGATCTGAGTCCTGCAGGCGGTTGAGAGGGGTTTCGACCAGGTTATAGGCTTCGGTTAGAGTAGGCTTCGACTCGTCAATATAAAGTAGTCCGGTCACCAACCAGTCTTTTTGTTGGGCACTTTCTAACATCTGGAACGCATTCGCGCGGCTGGTGGGGTCATAATCTTTTTCCAGCTTCTTCAAAAGAATGGTTGAACCGTCGTGCATGCTGACTTCACGGACGGTTCCTTCCTCGAACTCACCCGGGATTTCGATCTCGTCCAGAGCCGGAATGAAGGAAATATCGTGCAAAGGGGCTTCATGGTCCTTCCCCCAGGTGTACGAATGGGTGGTATTATCCTGGTTGTTGAAGGTAACGCAGGGACTGATGATGTCCAGCACTGCCACCCCATGATGGCTGAGGGCAGCTTTCAACAGTTCTTTAACCTGTTTTGCGTCACCGGCAAATGAACGTGCCACAAAGGTGGCATTGGAAGCCAGTGCTTCCAGGCAAATATCCACGGGCATATATTGGTTGATACCTTGGTGCTTTAAGTTCAGACCTTTTTCAGCGGTGGCTGAAAACTGTCCCTTGGTTAATCCATATACACCGTTATTCTCGACGATATATACGATCGGGGCATTTCGACGGACCAGGTGTTTAAATCCGCCCATCCCGATCGAAGCGGTATCTCCATCGCCAGAAATGCCAATGGCGCGCAATGAAGTATCGGCAAACATCGCTCCGGTGGCAAACGAGGACATACGCCCGTGCAATCCGTTAAAACCGAACGAGCGGTTCAGGAAATACGCGGGGCTTTTGGATGAGCAGCCAATGCCGCTAAACTTAATTATTTCTTCCGGGACAATATCCAGGTCGTAACAGACTGTAATAATCTGGTTGGCTATGGAATTGTGTCCACAACCCTGGCAGAGGGTGCTGGGGAGACCCCGGTAATCGTTTTTCGTAAGTCCGGCTTTATTGGTTTGAAGTGTAGTGGGTGTGGTCATGATTATTTCTCCTGTGCCAGAATGGCTTCTTTAACCCATTTGGCGGTCAATGGCAAACCGTCACTGTGGCAGGCTGAGCGGAATTTTGGTGCCTGGTCCGGCAAAACTGCGCTTAAGATCTGGCGAAGTTGTCCATCGCGATTTCCTTCCACGATGTAGATACGTTCATATTTTTGTATAAAATTCTGAACTTCTGATGTGCAGGGTAAAGCGCGCAGGCGCATATAAGCGAATTTTGGGCCTTCTGCGTTTTTTAGAAAAGCCAGCGCCTCATCCACAGCGGGTTCGGAAGACCCATATGCGATAATACCAATGGTGGCACCTGTACCAGCCTTGATCACGGGCTTGGGCACCAGGGTGCGGGCGGTATCATATTTTTTCTTGAGGCGGGCCATATTACTTTCCCAGGATACGGAATCTTCGGTGTAACGGGCTTCCTCGTCATGACCTGTACCGCGTCCAAACCAGGCTGCAGAATGATGTTTATTACCTGGGACCGTGCGGTACGCGATCCCATCCCCGTCGGCATCCTTGTAGCGGCTCCAGATACCGCTCAGCTTTTCAAGATCATCTTCCCATAGCACTTTGCCCCGCTCCAACGGTACGTCTGGATATTCGAAAGGTTTTGTCATCCATTGGTTCATTCCCAGGTCGAGGTCGCTTAGCACGAAAACCGGCGACTGGAGGGTGGCAGCCAGGTCCAGTGCTTTCCAACCGAATTCGAAGCATTCCTGGACAGATCCCGGCAGCAGGATGATATTTTGCTTATCCCCATGACTCAGGGAATAGACTTCGGACAGATCTCCCTGGGCGGTTCGGGTTGGCAAGCCGGTGCTGGGTCCAATACGCTGAACATCCCAGACGACAACTGGCACTTCCGCAAAGTAACCCAGCCCTGCATATTCGGCCATAAGGCTGAGACCGGGACCGGAAGTGGAAGTCATGGAACGCAGCCCACCCCAGCCCGCGCCGATCGCCATGCCGATGGCTGCCAATTCATCCTCGGCCTGCATAACGGCATAAGTCTGTTTTCCCTCGGAGGTTTTTCGAAATTGTGGCAAATATACATTGAGCGCTTCTGCCAGCGAGGAAGCGGGGGTGATTGGATACCAGGCTTCGAACTGCAAACCGCCATAGACTGCGCCAAGGGCAGCAGCAGTGTTGCCATCTGCCATGACATAATTGGAGGTTGCATCCATGCGTGCTACTGAATATGGGTCAGATTTTTTTAAGTTTTGCGCAGCCCAATCTGCTCCGCCTTTTATCGTGCCGAAATTGGATTCCACGGCTTCAGCTTTTCCTTTAAAGTGAAAGCTTAATGCCTGCTTGATGGTTTCCATCTCGATGCCAAGCATTTCCGCCAAAACACCTACGTAGACCATGTTGGCAATATAATCCCGTAATGCAGGTGAGACGTTGGCTGTACGCGCGATTTGTTTGACCGGCATTGGATAAATGGCGATATCGCTGCGGTTGATGGCAAATTTGATGTCATCTGCGTAAAAAAATGCTCCCCCTGGTTGAACCGAAGCCAGGTCCTTGGAAAATGACGACGGGTTCAGGCTGACTACTACTTCTTGTTCATCACGACGGGCAATAAACCCATCCTTGCTGAGCCGGATCGTATACCAGGTCGGCAGGCCTTGTATGTTTGAAGGGAACAGGTTCTTCCCAGAAACCGGGATGCCCATTTTAAAAAGGGCTCTTAATAACGTGACGTTCGCAGTCTGGGATCCGGAGCCGTTGACAGTGGCGATGGTTATGGAAAAATCATTAATTACTTTTGCTGACATGATTACTCCCTGATATTTAGATGCCAAATTGGATAAAAAGAGGCCCATTCATAGTAAAACAAACGTCCGGGTGGGTCAAGGGGATAATTCAATGGATATACATAATTATAATAAATGATGAACTACAAAATGCTTCAGGGGTCTGATAAAACCCAGCTTTAACCCTCAACTATAAATGAGTTATGGCAAAAAAAGCCTGACGAGTAATCGTCAGGCTCCATAATCAGGTTTTCAAAATGTCCAATGCTGTCGCTGCCATTAACGCTGCGCCGCTCGGCAGGGCTGTCTCGTCGATGTCAAATTTCGGGTGATGATGACCTGCATCCAGACCCTTTTCATGGTTGGCCGACCCAATAAAGAAGAAGCATCCCGGGACTTTTTCAAGAACGAAGGCAAAATCTTCAGAACCCATTGTTGTGTAGTTGGCCGGGTCCACATCGGATTGAGGAAACAACCGGTTGGCGACCGCCTGGACCCTGGCAGCCGTATCTGAGTGATTAATTGTTGCGGGTGTGAGAATCTTTATGTCAATTTCTGCCTTGCAGCCCATTCCTTCGGCAACCGAATGGACTGTCTTTTCGAAACGTTCCATGACCAGCGCTCTGACAGCCGGTTCAAAAGTGCGGATCGTCCCTGTCATTTCCACCCTCGGCGGGATGACGTTGAATGTCTCTCCCGCGTGGATGGTGCATATGCTAACCACTGCCGTCTGCAGGGGTGCAACGTTTCGGGCTACGATGCCTTGCAGGGCAGTAATGATCTGGGCGGCAGCTAAGATCGGATCGATCGCCAGGTGTGGTACTGCGCCATGCCCGCCTTTTCCGACTACACTAATCTTGAAGATCTCCGCACCTGCCATGGCGGGACCACTGGAAATGCCGATCCACCCGACGGGTTTTTCATTCCAGACATGCAGACCCAGGGCAACATCCACCTTGGGATTTTCCAATACACCATCCGAAATCATTTTTTCTGCCCCGCCCATGCCTTCTTCGGCGGGCTGGAACATGAATTTAACCGTTCCACTCAATTCGGTCCGGTGAGCGTGGAGCATTTTCGCAACGGTCAGGAGAACAGCGGTATGACCATCATGCCCGCAAGCGTGCATTACGCCGGGGTTTTGTGAAGCATAAGGAGCGCCGGTCTCTTCCAGGATGGGCAGTGCGTCCATATCGGCACGGATGAGCAGAACCGGTCCCGGTTTGGAACCTTCTAGCAGGGCGACCACGCCGGTCCCACCCACGCCGGATCGAACTTCCAGGCCAAGCGCGTTCAATTCCCTTGCCACGATCCCGGATGTGCGGACTTCCTGGAACCCAAGTTCAGGATGAGCGTGAAAATCACGCCGCATCGACTGGGTGTATTCGAACAAAGCCTCGGCTTCGGAGAGAAAATCTATCATGGGAGACCTCCTTTGCTTTTTGGGGAAATTAGTAACTAGATAAATTTAAGAACTCGGAAATGTTCTTCATAACGAGGTGCAGAATCCGTACTATCTTCGGTGTGGCGGGCACGCATACGCTGGTCAAATGCGGCTGGGTCGCCAACCTGTGATTTGTGTTCCTTCAAGGCGTTTATTTTTATTTCCCATGTACTGGTCACATCCAGGGTTACCGTGGGGCTGGCTGCCAGCGACACCCAAACCTCTCGCGGAGTATGCGGCTGCAAGCCTTCATTTTCGATCAGTTCGGGAAAGAAATGACTGTTTCCTGCAGCAGGAAAAACAGAATCAAGGACTACCTGGCCGGCAGCCCGGTGGTCAGGGTGGTTGACGCGCCCAAACCAGGAATAGAGCAGGGTGGGATCGCAAGTGACCAGCACATCGGGTTTTTCCCTTCGAATGAGGCGCACAACTTCCCGCCGCAAATCCAGGCTGGGGACCAGGTACCCATCTTCCAGGTCCAGGAAATTCACCGATTCTGCACCGATCAGTGCGGCGGCTTTTCGCTGTTCAGCCCGGCGCAAAGGGACCAACTGTTCAGGCGACACATCTGGTCCGCCTCCTTTATTGCCGTTGGTCAGCAGGAAATAATGGATCGAGTGCCCGGCTTTTGCCCAACGGGCAAGAGTTGCCCCACAAAAAAATTCCGGATCATCTGGGTGAGCCAGGATGACCAGGATTTTTTGAGTTTTTTCCCACACCCCGGGGGCGATTTCACTGGCGACGCTCATGCGCCTCTTTCTTGGGTCCGGGGCAATTTTCGCAGGGTTCCTTGGATTTTCGACGCAGTGCTTCAAGTTCATCCCAGGGTTCCACTTCTTCCCGGGAGAATTCCCTCCATCCAACCTCCGGGATATCCACGCGGATGGTCAGCTGCAGCGGATTAACATCCAGCACTTTTCCTTCACCGAGCGGGGTGATGACCTTTTTGTTCCGTTTGGGGAGCTCCTTGCGCGCCGCGGCATACTGCTCATATTCATAGACGAGGCAGCAGCGCAGCCTTCCGCACATCCCGGTAATTTCGGTCGGGGTGAGGGAAATGCCCTGTTCCTTTGCCATTTTGATGGAAATGGGGCTGAACTCCGTCAGAAACATGGAGCAGCAGCGCGTTTCCATGCCGCACGCACCCATCCCACCCAGCATCTTGGCCACGTCGCGCGGACCGATCTGGCGCATTTCCACCTGGGATTTCTGGAACAGTTTCTGCATGTCGTGGCGCAAAGATTTAAGGTCTGCCTTGTCTTCATTCTCGGTGCTGAACATGAAGGTCAGGCGGGCGCCGTCGAAGGAGAACTCGGCTGCCACGATCTTTATCTCCGATAATTTCAGGTGAGCAGCACGTTCACGGCAGGCGATCGTGGCTTCAAGTTCTTTTTGCGCCCACATGCGCCGTAAAAGCAGGTCACGCGGGGTGGCAATGCGCTCTACAGGTTTCCAGCTGCCCTCTGGGGGTGCTGACGGGTGGTCGACGATTTGGGTTACCTCTCCCAATTGCTTGCCGCGTGAGGTTTCCACGATAACATGATTACCAACTTTGACATCGGGGATGCCCGAGGCATCAAAGTGATAGGCTTTGCCAATTTGTGTAAAACGGATACCAACAATAAGGGGTTGCATGGGGCTGATTATACCGTAATGGGCGGGAGGTATTTCATGCTCACCTATTTCAATTATTTCTCAAGAAAAAAACTTTAACAATCTATCCCACCAAATAACTTCAAAACCCGTATTATTATGCCTCCTGGAGAGCTGATCCCATATACTTCTTCTTGTTGAAGGGTATTCCTCCGATGGCATGTTAAATGGGAGATTGCAGTACCTTTTTGATCAATACAAATTGCGCGTAGCCATTAAATGTATATATTTTTATATCTTTTTACAATCAATATTAAATCCTCCTTCCCAATTCGCAAAATTAAATCTCCCGCAGGCAGAAAATCGCGAGAGATTATGGAAACCAACGATATATTATTATTAAAACTCAATCAAAGGTTGAGATCATTTTAGGGATGCCAGGCGCAGTTTGAATAAGTGGTTCCTGAAACACCAATGCAGCAATTTTGTCCAGCATGACCGTTGATTTTATTTGTCGTTGCAAGCCCAATAATCAATTCATCTGATTTATTTCCATTGCACGCAGGAGATGAACCGCAAACCACAATACTAGTCAGGTTGAATGCGCACTGAGGGGGCTTGATATCATTTACGGTGATCGGCCTGGACTGATTCGTGAGACGGCTGGGGGGCACAGTGTTGGAAGCTGCCGATGCGGTAAGGATGCTCGACACCACCAGGATGAATAGGGCAAAACCTGCTAGCCATGAAATGACACGCATGTTCATTTGGTTCCCTCCACGGGCCGGCGTTTCTTTTTGTTGGGCATCTGTATTTGTATGTTTCGTTCCTTTTCCAAAAGAAGAGTAACGTCACCAGCCGGAGCAGGACGACCAAGCAGGTATCCCTGTGCAAGGGTGCAAAGGTGCGAACGCAGGAATTCCAACTGCTCTTCCGTTTCGACTCCTTCTGCCACCACGTTTAAACCAAGATTAATGCCTTCATCGATCATTGCCCCGACTGTAATCGCGTCCGCTGGATTGCTGATGTTTTCGATAACAAGCCGGTCAATTTTAACGCTGTTGATCGGGAATCGCCCAAAAGACGACATGGAAGATTGGGCGCTGATGTTATCAACCGATAGTTGGATTCCGAGATCCTTCAATTTATGCAGGGCAGGTAAAACACTGACTGCATTCCTGGTGATGTTTGCTTCTGATATCTCTATTTGCAGTGTTTTTGGGTCCACACCGGTTTTTTGCAGCACCCGGGAGATGATCTCTGCAGGGTCCCTTTCCAATTGGTACTCCGAAAGATTGATCGCCAGCTTGATCTGCATCCCGGCTCGCTGCCATTCTTCGAATTGAGTGCATGCCACCTGCAGCATCCATTCCCCGATCTTATCGATCAACCCCGTCTTTTCAGCAACGGATATGAATTCTCCCGCAGATATCAGGCCGCGCTGCGGATGCTGCCATCGCAGCAGGGCTTCGACGGTGGTGATCTTGCCATCCGTTAAGGAAAAGATCGGCTGGTAATAAACCTGGAATTCTCCACGGTCAATCCCAAGTTGCAGGTTTTCCTCCAGTTGTATTTGGGAAATTTCCTGCGAACCACCAGCACCATCATTGAGCATATACCGGTAAATGATCCGGTCTCCCTGCACAAAATAGTAATGGACCAGCCCGTGCGCCTCGTGCAATATCACACCGCTGTGCCGTTCCGCCAATTTCGCCAGGTCATCCATGGTTATAACATCGATGGAAGGCAGGGACATTTCCAGGGGCCTGTCCTTGACATCCACCAGCATGGAACCATACTTTACCTGGACAAGAGCTTCCTGGCTGCCGCGCACCTTGCGTGAAATATACAAAGCGAGGAACAATAATCCACCCAACGATAACCCCAATAACACCAGGGAGATCACCCGCGTTTTGCCCACATCCAGTTTTAAACCCAGGAAAGGCAAAGTATTTGCCTGGTTGAGCGTCCCGGCGATCACACCGTCCTGGGTGGGATTCAGCGGATCCTTGACTGCATCGCTTCTATAAACATAAAAATGGACTTTGTCGAAGAGGAAAAGTAGTTGGGGTTCGAAGGTTGCCTGTAAAACCCTTGCGCTCATCGTTCCAGTAATTGCAACGCGCGGGTTAATGATCAGGGAGTAGGAGGATTCATGCAAATCGGTGGCATCTTCCATCGCAGTGACGATGGTTTCGACCTGGCAAAGATTCAGGCTGGTATTGGAAACAAAAGTGCTGCCGTCGAACGCAGTTTGAGTTTCCAGGGGGATTGTTCGCTGCCATCCGCTGCGGTCATCCTGGATGATGGCGGTAATCTGGTGGGTCCCGGTCAAACCCTGCGGCTGGTCTCCCAGGATACTATAAACAAACTGAAAATTCATTATGCAGGTGAGCTTGGGGAACAAAGGGTCCCCGGTGGTTACAGCCGTTGAATCATAAACCCCGGCAGGCGCAGTGGTCGTATAGGTGAAGGTTCCGAGTTGTTTGAAACTAGCATTATCGGCAACTTCCATTATTAGAGGACGATTGAATGCAAAAGCACCCAGGACGATGGAAGCTAGTGCGATGAATCCCATGATGAAAAGGGAGGCCTCGATCACCGAACCCATATCTTTGAGATTATTTGCTACCGGCGGGACAATTGCTTCCTCGGGTGTAATTGTTGCGAGGGCAATCTTTTCAGACCGGCTGGTGTCGAAAACCTTTCCATTGGAAAGGTTTTTAAACCTTGCCACAAAATTCCGGTAGGCCCAATCCTTTACTGATCCAAGCCATTCTTTTTTGGGTTGTTTTTTCATTTTTTTTCCATTATTGGACCGACCGAAGAATGCTGCCATTATTATTATTCCCAGGATCCCTGCCATAATTCCCATACTAATGGGTGTCTGCAGCCATTTTACGATGTTGCCGGCACTTGGCACCTGGATCCAAAATTTACCGATTAAATCAACCTGGGTTGGCTGGTATGAGTCTATCCAGAAGTTATTGTCCCCCTTTAAAATAAAGTGGTCAAGGTTAATGGCGATGATTCGGTGAAAGACAAGGCTCTTTAATTCAGCGCTGCGATAAACCACGATATCACCAACTTGATATCCTGGCGTAGCGCGTGCAATGACCAGGTCGCCATAATGGAATTGAGGCTCCATGCTTATCCCATTTACGATCACGTAAACCGCCTGTCCACCCAATTGGCTGGGTGCAAAAACGACCCAGGCTGAGACCGTGATCACCAGCATGAGAGCCGCCAACACCGACTGAAACCAACGCCAGGATATTTTCATTGCTTTTGACTATTTTTACCACATCTTATACAAAAAGAGCCTGCTCTTCCAGTTGTCCCCAAGCCATTTCTGGCAGGGTTCTCCCTTCGAGCAGGCTGGGTTCAACGGGTAACCAGCAATGATGCTTTTTGATCGATGTCAATACCTTAGGATACAGCTACCAGGTTGGATGATGGTGGACTTTTCCTAACCTGGATTAGTGGTCAGTTGCAACGATTCTCAACTCGGTGGCAGATAAAACCGTAGCACCGCTGGTATTGCACGACACAGGGTAAAGACCTGAATGAGTAACTGTGCAGGTATACCAGGTGGCTCCTAAGGCGACAAGTTTGATCTTCACGTTGACCGCATCAGCGCTGAGATTGAAAGTGACCGAAGCAATATCTTGCGGATTTGTATCCAGAGTATAAGCGACATTGGAGATGGTGTAACCGCTGATGTTGTTTGCGCCATCACCGGCCGTCTGCAAGGGAATGCCCGTGTTCGAGGCTGCGTAGGCGGTCGCGACGCTTGCAAAAGCGAAAGCAACCAGGACGACGATAAAGAATTTGATGGAACGTTTGATGAACATATTATTTCTCCTTTAATTAATTTTGATTGTCAGACATTCAGCATTATAGGGCAGACTTTCAAAAATAATATTGCAGGAGCATTATCGGAGTGTTGCAATATCATAATAATTAAAGGAATGGAAATCTGGGCCATTTGCTCATCCGGTTTGTTGTTTTGTTGAGAATGGCCGAAAAAAAATTAGACCTGGTGGACATTCCACCAGGTCTAATGGGAATTAAACCAGCCATCATCAAGGAAGGTTGTTAAACCACGTTAATTGTGGGGACCTTATTACTTTCGCTTAACGCTTCAATGCTTACTCTCGCCGCCAATTGCTCCGCAATGGATTTGAGTGCCTTGGCAGCAGCTGATTCAGGATGGGATATCACCACTGGCGAACCGGTGTCACTGCCGATCCTGACCGTCTGTTCCATTGGTACAGCACCCAGGAATGGGACCTTGGCGATCCGGGCCAGGTCTTCGCCTCCGCCGGAACCGAAGATCTCACCGCGCATGTTTTCGACGACACCCAGGATGGGAACCTCAAGCGTACGGAACATTTCCAACCCTCGGCTGGCGTCCTCCAGAGAGACCATCTGGGGCAATGTTACTATCACCACACCTGAAAGCGGCAAGGACTGGGCCAGTGACAGTGGGACGTCGCCGGTGCCGGGCGGGAGATCGATGACCAGGTAGTCAAGCTCGCCCCATTCCACGTCGGAGAGGAATTGGCGGATGGCGGAATTGAGCATCGGTCCGCGCCAGATGAGCGGCTGACCGGGTTTGACCAGGAACCCCATCGACATCACCTTGACGCCGTGTGCTTCGGCAGGGATCAATTTCTTGCCATCCGTGCCGGGAATATCATGCACTCCCATCATGGTGGGGATATTGGGTCCGTAAATATCGGCATCCATAAGTCCAACACATGCACCGGCTTGCGCCAGGGCTACTGCCAGGTTTGAGCTGACGGTGCTCTTGCCCACGCCGCCTTTCCCGGACGCCACCGCAATTGCATTTCTGACCGGGAGTTGTAGCAGCCCGCGCAGTCGCCCATCCGCGGGCACGCTGGAATCCATTTTAATATTTACTGTTTTCACACCGGGGATGGCAAGCACAGCCTGTCGGGCAGAATTCTCTATGCTTGTCTTCAGTGGGCAGGCCGGAGTGGTCAGGACGATCGCAAAACTGACCGTCCCGGACTTGATTTCCAAATCACGCACCATGTTCAAAGTGACCAGGTCTTTGTGTAATTCGGGGTCCTGGATCTTGCCCAGGGCAGCCAGGACGGTTTCAGGGGAGATATTTGGGGACATGATTACCTTTCAAATCGTAAAGTATTAATAAGATGTTGATGGTTTCGATGAAACAGACTGATTCAGGATTTCTTCTGCAAATACAAGGTTACTTCGGTCCAGGCCGTCTCGTAAAGACCGGTTAATTCCTGGTCCGAGCCGTGGAAACGCTTAAGGGATTGCTTGCCGCAAAGTGTACAGCCATGAATGGCGCGAAATGAATCGGCATTGCAATTTGCGCAGCTGTTTAAGCGTGCCATCATCAGCAGGAATGCCATTTGTTCGGGGCTGTCCGACCCGGATTTTTGAACAGCCGTCACCAGGTCCTGCCATGGTTGACCGCGTTCGCTGGCAAGAGAGGGGATATTGCTTGGAGGAAAAATTAATCCGGTGTCGAAGTCGTGCATGGCAGCCTTTATTCCACCCGGACTGTGCGGGAAGCGGCTTTGGCAGCCCGGGCGGCATCTTCCCGCTTTGCATTTACCGGACGAATGGCTGAATAATATCCGGCAGATTTCGACAACCCGGCTTCGTCATAGACACTGCGCTTGAATGAGGCCAGTTCGTAATCATGGTCCATTTTTATGGCGTCGAAAGGACAGAATTCAGCACACAGGCCGCAGTTCATGCAGATATCCGCGTCGATATAAAATTGCGCAGGGTCCGGGATAGGACGCCCGGTGGCAGGGTCGGTGGAGCGGACGATCCAGATGCACTGCGGTGGGCACACCTTGGCACAGATGCCGCACGAAGTGCAGCGTAATGTCTTTTCCCCGTTTGCGCCTTCATCGTAAACCAGGAATGGTACAAAGCGGAACTCTTCCGGGACTGGGATCTTTTCTTCCGGATACTGCACGGTAAAAATCCCGCGTCCTTCCTTGCTGGACCGGTGTGCAATGCCCTTATCGTTGTTATACCTCCTGCCCAGCCAGACCAGGTCGTCGAGGTAGGTTTCAGCAAAGCGCTTAAGACTGACGCCAAGACCTTTCAAAATACCTTTACCATACATGTCGCTCATGGGGTTCTCCTAACGATCCACTTCACCCAGGACAATGTCGATCGAGCCGAGTACGCCCACCAGGTCCGCAACTTTTTGTCCCACACACATCGGGCCAAATGCGGTCAAGTTTATGAAAGATGGAGCCCGTACGTGATAGCGCCAGGGGTTGGGTTTGCCGTTCGAGATGACGTAGAAACCAAGTTCCCCCTTTGGACCTTCCACCCTTCCATAGGCTTCCCCGGGTGGAACTCGCACCTGGTACATCGGTTTAAGAGCCATGATAGGTCCTTCTGGAAGGCCTTTAACCGCCTGCTGAATGATGCGAATGCTCTGTCGGATCTCGTCGAAGCGCACCATCAGCCGGTCGTAAATATCTCCATTCGAACGAACAACCACGTCAAACTCGAACCGGTCGTAGATGGAATAGGGTTCAGCCCGGCGTACATCATAAGGGATGCCGGAAGCGCGCAGGAAGGGACCCGCGGCTGAATATTTGATCGCGTCTTCAGCAGTCAGCACACCCTGCCCGATCCCGCGCGAGCGGATGATCTCGTTCTCGCTCAGGAACCGATCGATTTCTTCGATTTTGCGCGGGAAGCGCTCGAAGAACAGATCCTTGATCTTTTGCAGCACACCCTCCGGCAGATCGCGTGCTACGCCGCCAAAGCGGAAGTAGTTGCACATCATCCGGGAACCAGATACCGCTTCGAAGATGTCGAGGATTAGTTCGCGCTCTTCCAGCGCATAAAGCATGGGTGTGAAATAGGCACCCAAATCGTTAAGCAGGCTGCCGATCAAAAACAGATGGTTGGAAATCCGCGTCATCTCAGCCATGAGCACGCGGATGTAATCGGCGCGTTCGGTGGGTTTGACATTCATCAATTTTTCCACGGCAAGCGCATAGCCAAAATTATTACTCATCGAAGCGAGATAATCGAGACGATCGGTGTAAGGCATGTTCATGATATATGTGTTGCGTTCCCCGATCTTCTCATGGTTGCGGTGCAGGTAACCCATCACCGGTTTGAGGTTGATAATCTTTTCCCCATCCAGCATGACGGCAACCCTGAATACCCCGTGTGTGGAAGGGTGCTGGGGACCCATATTAATGATGATATGGTCAGTATCCAGACCGACTTCTTCTTTTTGGTAAACACGCAATGCATCGTATAGGGCTTTTTCTGGTTCGAAAATCTGGCTGGCAGGGTTGAAACCTTGTGGGTAGGCAATATTGTCAGCGTACAGATTTTTGCTCTCTGCCATCACCAACTTGCCATCCGGCCAGCGTGACTTAAAGGGTTTCCCTTCTTCCTCGAAGTAAGGTTCCTGCCAGTCTTTGCGCATGGGGTGACCGGCAAAGCCTTCCCACATGAATATGCGTCGCAGGTCAGGGTGACCCGTGAATTTGATCCCAAACAGGTCCCAGGCTTCGCGTTCCTGCAGTTCAGCTCCCGGATATAGGGGCACCAGCGAAGGGACTTCGATCGGGTCAACCCGCGGTACCTGCACTTTGAAAATCACTCCTGAACCACCGGTTGTTTTGTAAACTTGGTAGACTACTTCCATTTTGCCATCAGGCAAATAGTCGACGGCTGTAACAGAGGAGAGGTAGTCGTACCCAAATTCATCCCGCAGGGCAGTGGCAAATTCAAGCAGGGCTGCATTCTCCACCATCCAGCCGGAATAACCCGGGCGGGTATCAGGATGGACAGCTCCTGGGAAACGTGCTTCCAGGTCAAGGGATTGGACAGGGGCAGGAGTGTTCAAGGCTGTCTCCTAGTTCTTGTCGCCGTTCTGAATGAGTGTTATTTTGCGGGGGTCGATCAAGTCCGGGCCGAGCATGGGGACTGGAATTTCTGCCAGGTCTGGTCCTTTTTTATACCAGCGGGCGGTTTTGATGGGTTCACCCCGAATCTTCTCCTGCACCTTCATCAGACCGTTCAGCAAGGCTTGAGGGGTGGGCGGGCAGCCCGGGACGTAAACGTCTACCGGGATAAATTTATCCACGCCTGAAACAACGTTATAGCCTTCCTTGAATGGGCCCCCGCCTGAAGCGCAAGCGCCCATGGATAGGACGTATTTTGGTTCCGGCATCTGGTTGTAAAGTCGCACGATTACGGGGATCATTTTCTTCGTTACAGTTCCGGAGACGATCATTAAGTCGCTCTGGCGGGGAGAAGGGCGCATGATCTCCATGCCGAAGCGGGCGATGTCATAGCGGCTGGCTGCAGCGCAGATCATTTCAATGGCGCAGCACGCCAGTCCAAACATCAACGGCCAGACCGAGGCGCTGCGACCCCAGTTATAGATCTTGTCCAAGCTGGTAATGGCTACCTGGGCTTTAAGTTCGGGAGGGATTTCATATTCCGGGGAATTCAATTCGTTCGATTCCATGCAGGTGCTCCTGAGATCTTTTTCTTGAACAAATCGGGCGGATTATATCCGCGATGGGAACACAAGTCAAATTAATTATGCAAATATATATTTGCATAATTGGTATAATTAGAAGTATGAAACCAACCACGCGTTTTCGAATTCTCGAATACATCCGTAAATATCAGACCACTTCGGTGAGGGAATTAAGCTCTGTAATGGGGATGAGCGGGGCAAATATCCGCCACCACTTGTCTTTATTGGAATCCAACGATTTGGTCGAAGCCGTGGGAATGCGAAAAGAAGGGCGCGGCAGACCACGGCAGGTATTTGGGCTGTCGCGCAGGGTGTTGGGAGATGGGTTGGATACCCTCTCAGGTAGCCTGCTTTCCCTCTGGCTGGAAGGCACATCGGACGAAAAGCATGAGGTGGGTTTAAAATCCCTGGCAAGTCGTCTGGCAGGTTCCATTGAGCCCAGCCTGCCACTGATGAAGCAGGTGATGGGGACGGTGGCAAGGCTGAACGAGTTACATTACCAGGCCCGCTGGGAAGCCGGTTCTGCTGGTGCACGCATACTCCTGGGGCATTGTCCTTACGCAGCAATTATTGCAGATCATCCCGAACTATGCCGGATGGATGCATTTCTTCTTGAAATAAGGTTGGGAGCATCCGTCGTGCAAACGGCGAAATTGCAAATGAGCGACAAAGGTCTCCCATATTGTGCCTTCCAAATGATTGGCTAAGGATGAGTTTGTTGGTTGAAAATTTTTACGCTAAAATCGTTTTTTATCTTATATAATTTATAATGTTTGGTTATTCAGGAGGAGATAATTGATGAAACCCAGATCAGCAACTCTCTGGCTCTGAGCACTCATCCTTATCGGCGTGGTTGCAGGCATCCCGATTATCTCGATCCGTGCGGATACCGGGCCCAAACCTTCCATGAATTTCACGTTCACTTTCGAGATTAGTCCGGCGTTGGATATCTCATCCGGGAAACTGATTGAATGCAACGATGCCGCCTGCTCGAACGGTGAATCTCTAAAGCAGCTGGGTCCTCAACATTTCGATTGCACCGCTTCTTCTTGTTTCTCCCTGGCGTATAGTTATAGTGAATACCAGCGCCTGGTACTGGAATTTTCAGACGGTGTGACCCGGTCGAGCAACGTTTTCACCAAATCGAAATTCGCCGCAGATTACGTCGTCAACGTTTTCGCAGACCGGCTGGAAGTGGTGGAACTATCCGGGGGAGTAACTTGGCCAATTACGGGAAACACGCTTCTCGACCTGATGATTGGATCAGGATTTTTTTGCTTGACCAGCATAGTACTTGTGATATTGGTGGTGCTGCTTGTCAATGTGGGAAAATCTGGCGCCGCATTCAAGTCAATCCCGGCGTGGTACATTGCTGCATGGGTCCTGGCAATACCTTCAATTCTCGTCAGCCTGCTCCTGACACGCGGGCTGGTACCCACATTGATCACAGAACTCACCCTGGGGTTGATTTATGCGGTTTGGCGAAAACATCCAAAACTGCTTTTCCTCACCATTGTCCTGATCCTGAACATTGTCACCCAGCCGGCTTTATGGTTGACGGTCAGCGGATTGAGTGGGCGTTATCCTGTTCTCGTCGTCCTTTTTGCAGAGATGATGGTGTGGGTGGTGGAAGCGGTTGGGATCTTCCTGGCTCTGCGCAGGAGGATCGGGTTCGGCGAAGCCTTATTGGTCAGCCTGGTCTTGAATGCAGCCAGTTTCGGAATTGGCTTGGTCCTTCCTTTATAATGCTGATGCCAGCGTCCGGTATTTCATGCCGCCCAAGGGTGCTATAATAATTGCACCACGCTGAAAGAGATTTTCAAAAAAATATTCGTGAAGGAGGGACCCTTGCCACCCGTAAATTATAAATACGAGAAGCGTCAAAAAGAGCTTGAAAAGAAAAAGAAAAAAGCAGAAAAAAACCGGCAGAAAGAGATTAAAAAGAACATTAAACCTGAAGAAAAAGTAATTCCCGGTCCGGAAAAATAGCAGAAAACAATGGGAAAATGGGATCAGATTTTGGCGGGCAACTTAGCCATGAGGATCCCATTTCTATTTATAAACGAATTTACTTGCAGTTTTAAGGGGATGATAACGACAGATTATTTTATATCTGATGTAATTATCTGGGGAAATGTTTATATAGATAAGAACAATCCAGGTTGATAAAAATGCTTCCGGTACGCCAGGTCGAAAAGTTCCTCGAGCATACTCCTGCAGACCTGCAGGAAATTGTACTAGAATTGAGGAATATCATCGCCAGCGTCGCTCCGGATGCTGCCGAAGTGGTTCGCTGGGGAGGATTAAGTTATTTTCATGAAGGCGCCGGGGGAATTGTGAGCGCCGGAATCTGCCAGATCGGGATCCACGCAGACCACGTTTGATTGGCGATCGTTTATGGCGCTTTTATCACAGACCCCATCATCTTTTTGTCGGAGATCAAAAATACAAAAGGTATGTAAAGATCGTTTCGTTTGATACAGGCCCGTGGGAAGACCTGAAGGAACTGATCACCAATTCGGCTCAATTCAAAACAAAATCCCTGGAGCTATAACAAGACCCAATTTGCAACAAAAAAATCCTGGAATATTATATCCAGGATTTTTTTTGGCAATCAGTTTAATTAGGCGGTGATCAAAGTCACATTGCTGGCCTGGGGACCCTTCGGGCCCTGTTCCACTGTGAATTCGACCTTCTGGCCTTCTTCGAGGTTCTTGAAGCCTTCACCTTGAATTGCGGAGAAGTGGACGAAGACGTCCGGGCCGCCTTCGCGGGTGATGAAACCATAGCCCTTGCTTCCATTGAACCATTTTACTGTGCCGATAATACGGTCTGACATTGCTTGCCTCCTTAGGCAAAAAAGAAAATTGGCGGACCCGGTTTTTCGCCATCAGAGCTAAAACAAAAGACTCCCGGACTTGAACCCGTGAGCCTTTGTGGTTGCATTCCCAAAGCGAACTTACTGGTATCCTTAGTTGCCAAATATACCACGAGGATTAAAACAAGTCAATGAATTGGAAATATTCATTTACTCAACTGTTACGCTTTTGGCAAGGTTTCTGGGCTGGTCTACATCCAATCCACGGATGACCGCGATATGATAAGCCAGCAACTGCAGTGGGATGACTGTTACCACCGGTGAAAGCATCCAGGGGCATTCGGGCACCCAAAGCACGTGATCAGCCAGGGAAGCGACCAGCGCGTCCCCCTCGGTCGCCACGGCAATGACAGTGCCGCCGCGCGCCTTTGCCTGTTGAATTTGGCTGATCATTTTATCGTGCCAGGGATCTTTGGGAGCGATACATACCACCGGCATATTTTCATCGATCAGGGCGATCGGACCATGTTTCATTTCGCCTGCCGGGTACCCTTCGGCATGTATATAGGAAATTTCTTTCAATTTTAAGGCGCCTTCATAAGCCACCGGCATGTTTATACCGCGCCCCAGGTACAAGCAGTCACGCACGTCTTTAAGTTCCCAGGCTATCTTTTTCACTTCCTCTTCATGGGACAAAGCGCGTCCCACCACATCCGGGATGAGACGCAGATCCGCAACCAGGGCGCGCCGGGTCTTCTCGCTTAAGGTGCCGCGCAAGTCGCCAAGCAAAATTGCCAGCATATACTGGTCCACAAGCGGTGCTGTGAAAGCCTTGGTGGAAGCCACACCGATCTCGGGCCCGGTTTGCATCGAGATGGAGCCGTTTGAAACTCTCATCGCCTGCGAACCAACTGCGTTGACGATACTCCAAAGGATGGCTCCTTTTCGTCTCCCCTCTTCCATGGCTGCCAGGGTGTCTGCCGTCTCCCCAGACTGGCTGATGGCAAGCACCACGTCATGTTCATCCACGATTGGATCGCTGTAGCGAAACTCGGAGGCAATCTCCATTTGGCATGGAATCCGGGTGATGCTCTCGATAAGCTGCCTGCCAACCATCCCGGCGTAGGCTGCCGTGCCACAAGCTGTGATGGTAATTTTATGGATATTGCTGGCAATTACGGGCGTCAAATTCAATTCCGGCAGGGAGATGCTCCCTTCAGTGAAGTCCACGCGACCGGCGAGAGTTTCAGTGAGTGACCGGACCTGTTCATGGATCTCTTTTTGCATGAAGTGACGATACTCCCCCTTTTCGGCCGCGGCAGCATCCCAGGAGATAACGGTAACCTTGGGTGTCACTGGGACGCCTTCCAAAGTTTCAACCTCCACGCCGGACCGGGTGACAACAGCCATTTGGCGTGATTCAAGGAAAATAACCTGTCGGGTATGTTCAAGTATGGCTGGGATATCCGAGGCGATAAAATTTTCACCTTCCCCCATGCCGAGCACCACCCCCCCGGCATTCCCAATCCGGGCGCATACGATCTTATCTGGTTCGTCGGCAGATAGCAAAACGATGGCGTGCGCTCCGGCGATTTCCCGGAAAGTCCGCCGGGCAGCCTCCACCAGGGCACACCCGGATGCCAGGTGATGTTCAACGAGATGGACGATCACCTCCGTATCGGTATCAGAATTGAATTTAACGCCTTCGGCGGTCAATTCATCCCGCAGTTCCAGGAAGTTTTCAACGATCCCATTATGGACAACTACCACCCGTCCGGTGGCACCCAAGTGGGGGTGGGCATTTCGGGCTGAAGGTGCGCCGTGTGTGGCCCAGCGGGTGTGACCAACCCCGGGCGTCCCATGCAGGGGGGAACCATTCACAAGTTCGGTCAAGCGTGACAGCTTGCCTGCGTCCCGCCGGATTTCAATCCTGCCATCCTGGATCACTGCCAGCCCGGCTGAGTCATAGCCGCGGTACTCCAGCTTTTTCAGACCGTTTAAAACAATCGGCGTCGCGTCCCGCGGCCCGATGTAACCAACAATTCCACACATGGGATTCCTCCGATATTTTAATCATTGCAAGAAGGAGTTATTCCTTTGAAGCAATCTTGTGATTAGAATAGATTGCTCACTCGAACCATACCTTTGGCAGTCCATCGGTACGAGTGTGGTCACTCTTGCAATGACATATTGCCGCTTCCCGCGGTTTGCCTTCCCGGTTGCCCGGAGAGTGTTGTGGGCGGGATTATGTTCGGAGGGAAAGAAGGCGGGGTTGTGGCAACCCCGGAGGGCATCCGCTGATCACTCGATTTTTTTCCGGCAGTGTTGCACCGGGATTGGCTCTGCTGTGAGGCAAAGAACCCTCATCCTCGTCATCCGTAGACTGTCCAGCATTAAATTCTGAACTGCCCAGGGTCATGCGCTATCTTTCCCAGATGATTATGGTAGTGGAAGCTCCTTCGCTGGATGGATCAATATCCCGGAATTATACCTGATAAAAGAAGACTGGCCGCGCAGGGCAGCCAGTCTTGAGCGAACGTGATTCGGTCCGGAGGGTTATTTGGTTAACCCGACTTCTGCCGGCACGGAAGGTTTCCAGCCGTCGTTAGGATTGTAATTGATCACAACATCGGCAGTACCATTGGATGTGACATCATATCCGATGATCTGGGTATTCGCATCGGCTGTACCATTCCCGCGGTAGTCAATACAGGCGGAGGGCAAAAAGACCGTGCCCGTAAAGGGAGTGCTGCCGTTGCCTCTTATTTCGATGTTTTGGGTGCAGGGAGTGGGTGTTACCGGCCCGAAGATGACCAAGCCTTTATATTCTCCGCTGGTGGGGGCTGTAACGTTTATGTGGCTACCGGCGCCGCTGAACTTCCTGGTGAAATTTACATCCGTGATGTAGAAGGTGACACCATCGCCAGTAAGCACACCACCATTGCCACCTGCGTTGGGGAAGCAGTACAAACCGGGGGCGAAATCCCCTTCAAAAGTTGCCACCACACTGCCATCACTGCCCGCCTGGGGGTGAATCTTGCCATCCGCGTCGAGATACGCAGTTCCATCGCATAGCGGCGTACGCGGCGACATTAACGAAGAGATGTCGGCGGGATAATGAATGAACATATTCGTTTGATTTTGCTTCACAGGGGCACACGTAAAACCACTGGACGTGCCAACCGAGGTTATACATTTTCCATTAGAGAAAGTTACTGAGTCTGCATTTTTTGAATGGGCATTGTGGTTGGCAAAGATGCCGCCTCCCGAGACTTTCCACCAAACTGAGTCTGATTGGCCGGAATCGAAACTATTTCCATTTGGGTCCAATCCGACGACAGCATTCCCGGCAAAAGGCGTGACCATAACCAATGGCTTGCCGTGCGCGATGGCCTGCACGCAGCTGTGAACCTGGTTGATGCCAATGACAGGGCCAAAAAATGTATTCACGCTGGAACGAATGACAACCTGAACATAGTAACTGAGCTCGTCGTGATGCATCCCCCATGCATCATCAGGGACAATGACGATGTTGGGAGTTGACCCATTGCAGCCGGGTCCCGGCGGATTTTGGATCGTCACCGTACCGTCCACGCGGTTATTAGCGCGGGTGATGGTTAAGGCAGCGTCGGAGATGTTCTGACCATTCACCCTGGCAAGTGCGCCCGCCAGGGCGGCGTTATCAGCCGCGCTCTGGGCGGCGCGACGATCACCAAAGGCGTTACCGCCGTCAATTGCTAGGGCAGTCAAGGCGATCAATCCGACGATGCTTAAAGCAATCAGGACAATTGCCTGGCCGCGGTTCGATTGGTTGGATAACATACGTACCTCCTGATTTCTAATATTTTCGAAGAAGAGCATCCAGAACTATGGGCAGGCTGGGACCAGGATGACGCTCGTGGAGGATGCCCGGATATGGATGATGGGGCCCGTGATGGTGTTAATCAAAGCCATAAGAACAGGATAGTCATAGGTGACCTCGACTTTAAGGGACTTACCGTTGCAGATCGGGGCAGACGGGGGGGTGACGACGATATGAACGGTGGATGTGTCTGCCAGGTTAACCGGCGCTGAAGAAGAACTTCGCACGTGCGCCTCGATGTCGATATCACTTGTCGGGTTAATCGAACCATAAAGTGCACCTTCCTGGGCCGCATCACGTATGGCGACGTATGAGAAGAAACCAATCCCAAAATCAACTGCCCCGGAAAGAAGCCATAAAATGACCATCAGGGAAAGGCCCAATTCGACCAGACTCTGGCCAGATTGTTTTTTGGGGAATATGTGGATTTGAGGATTCATCATATTGTTATTAATGGACAGTCCAGGAGCCGGTTGTTAATGATGGGCATCCAGGCGTGAGGAAATCGAGCAGGGCGTTAAAGTTATGGTTAACGATGGAATATGGGAGTGGGAATGATATTACAATAGTATGGTTTCCATAGTCTAATGTTCTTCCTCCGCCAGCGATGGAGAAAGTCGTCGGACCTTCATTGCCAGTCCACCAATTCGCTGAATCAAGTGTTATATTTTGCATGTTACCGCCATCCCAAAATATTAATAACCGTTGAATTTCCGGAGTTTTACCGGGGTGCGTGTTACGGATAACCCAGGATATTGTATTTGTGCTATCGCTGAATGTTGGAGTACTTCCAATAAATGAGCAAGGGGGCGATGGATTGTCGGTCACATACAAGGTAACTGCGGCTTGGTTGCCCGTGCCTCCATTTGCAGAGGTTACATTGCCGGTGGTGTTCAGATAATTCCCATTAATGGGGGCGGTCACATAATATGTAACGGTACATGACTCACCTGCTGCTATCACGCCGTCAGTCAGGGCGACCGAGGCCAGAGTGCTGCTTACAGTCCCCCCCCCGCACTGGTAAACTACTGGCTCGATCGCTCGCTGCATCCCAACAGGGAAAGTATCTGTGAACCCCACCCCCGTCAATGCCACACCGCTGTTCTGGTTCTGGATGGTAAAGGTCAGCAAGCTCGTAGTATTCTTAATAATATTAAACGGCTCAAAAGTCTCGCCAATAACGGGCGGTCTAAACGTCACAACCAGGTCTGCCGTAGCAGTATTGCCCGTTCCTCCTTCATTGGAATCCGCCGTTCCGCTCACGTTATGATAAGTCCCAGGGGTCGCGGCGGTCACAATCACATCGACATTGCAGGAGGCACTCGCGAGGAGTGACCCGCCCGTCAGGGAAATCGAGTTCAATGAGCCGCTCACCCTCCCACCGCACTGCACCCCTGCAGGCGCTGTTACCTGCGTCATCCCGCCGGGGTAAGGATCCGTGAACCTAATACCCGTTAATGTATCGCTGGCGTTCGGATTTAGAATTGTGAACCTCAGGGTGGTATTCGCCCCTGACACGATCGGGTTCGTTAAAAAAGTCTTGTTTATGATTGCGTGTGCGTGAATTGCCGAATCATTCACCGTCAGAGTTGCAGAGGCAGTATTGCCGCTGCCGCCATTGGCGGAGCTCACCTGTCCACTCGTGTTTAGATAATTATTTGGAGTTGCAGAAGTCACTGCAATACTAACGGTGCATGATCCACCTGCCGCGATTGCCCCGCCGGCCAGGTTAACGGAATCCGTTTGGCTGGTCACAGTCCCGCCACACTGCGAGACCGCGGGGCTAAAGGCGCGCGTCAACCCAGTGGGAAACTGATCGGTGAATCCTACCCCCGTTAATGAATCGCTCGCATTCGGATTTGTAATTCTGAACTGCAGGGTTGTAACTACTCCTGGCAAGATAGGGTTAGTTAGAAATGACTTGCTGATCCCCGGAGGATTGATGGTTGCCCCACTGGGTGCGGAGGTGGCTCCTGCTACTTCCACATTGCCCAAAATCGTCCGGTAGCTGAATGACCTGAGGGTCATGGCAGTGAGTGGCACGATGGGGACGATGGGAGTGAATGATGCCGATATCGAGACCTTGATCCGGTCACCGCTGATTACAGTTACGGGAGGGCAATTGGCAAAGGGAGTTGGACTAAGGCCATGGTAATATTCGATAATAATGTTCGCATCCTGGATATCACCCAGGAAATCCACCTTCTGCGCGGCAGCCTTGATACCTGCACAGTCCTTGTACTGTTCCGCTCCATTGATCAGCCCGTTAGCTGAGCCGTAGCGCACTGCCTCGCGGGTGGCGGTGATGACCGAGCTGTAAATGAATATCAACCGTCCCACCTCCAACAACCCATAAACGACCAGTAAAAGGATCGGTAGCGCCAGGGCAAACTCCACCATGGCCTGGGCAAGTTGACGTCCGGGTTTCCGGTTGGAAGGGTGACTGAACAATGCGAAGAGTTTTATCATAATTAAATATTAGCCTGATAATACGCTACTAATCCAATTTGGCAGGTAGATCAGCAAAATAGCGCTGAATATGTAGGCCGGGCCAAGTGGGAAAAAGGTCATCAAAGCCTGCTCTTTGTGTTTTCGTTGAACAAGTATCACGATCACGATGATGAGGATGCTGATTAATCCGCCGACTAAAACACCCAGTAGAAGCCCGTACCAGATCAGGGGCCATCCCAGGAAAAGGCCCAGGATGGTGGCCAGGGTTACATCCCCTGAGCCGAGTGCCTCCTCCATTTCACCTGGGTCCTGCCCCAACCGACGAGCCCGTAGGCGGGAGAAGAGCTTGCCAAAAAGGTAGAAGATGTACATGATGGCAAACCCGACAATTCCGCCAATCAAGGTGCTAAACCAGCCATGCATTATGAAGCCTGATATGGCGGTCAGGATCAAACCGGTAATACTCAATGGTCTCAGGATGAGACGGTGTTCCAGGTCGATAAGGGCTACAACGTAAAGATAATACAAGACGATAAAACTGATAGCATAGCCCAACTTGACGGGATATGAAAACCACAAATAGAGTGCTGAAACAACGCACCAAAGCAGCACTGCAAAATTCCGCCAGCCGCGTGGCTGCGAGCAATGCTGGCAGCGATGAAGCAGTAGATAATCGGTCCACGCAAAAGGTTTCTGGCATGCTGGATTCTTACAAACCGGCCGGCTCAGGCGCAGGGTGAACGGTATAACATCGGCGAGATAGTTTACGACCAGACCTGCCATAATCCCAAGCAGGGTTGGGACGATCAAATAAATACTCATAGTGACATTATACTATTTACAAATTAGTCAAAACATTACAGAACCGTAATGTTTTGACTGTTGGAACTCCAGGTTAATTTCAACAGATATAATTATGGGCGTGGATTATGGTGGAAAAGCCTGGAAAATATTAGTGCAAAAGCATCCGCTGCCCTGAGAAGGTAACCAAGGCAGGATTATATCTGCTTGGCGAAATGGAAAAACCATCATACAATCCAATCGCGCTTATATGCGCAGGAGGTCCCCGTGGAAAAATTTATCATCGAAGGTGGTAATCCCCTAAATGGGGAAATAACCCCGTCGGGAAACAAGAACGCAGCCCTTCCCATCCTGGCTGCAACACTGTTGACGGACGAGCCGATCATTTTGCACAACCTGCCCAATATCCGGGACGTGCGTGACATGTGTCAGTTGGTTGCCAGCTTAGGAGTAAAAATTGAAGATCTGGGCAACAACTCCTGGAAGTTAACTGCTCAAATTGTGCGGCCTGCGGACCTTGACCCTGACTTGTGTGCTCGTATCCGCGCTTCCATTCTGCTTGCCGGACCGTTGCTGGCTCGCTCCTGCGAAGTGCACCTGCCGCCTCCGGGTGGTGACGTGATTGGCCGTCGCCGGGTGGACACGCACATCCTTGCCTTGAAAGCCATGGGAGCGGATATCCATTACCGGCGGTCATTCGACTTAAAAGCTAAAAGCCTGAAGGGCGCCAATATTCTCCTGGACGAAGCCTCGGTTACGGCCACTGAAAATGTCGTTATGGCGGCTGTTACCGCCAAAGGGACCACGGTGATCCGCAACGCAGCCTCCGAACCCCACGTCCAGGAACTTTGTCAGATGTTGAATGTCCTGGGAGCAGATATCACGGGCATCGGCTCGAACAATCTCACGATTAATGGGGTGGAAACCCTGCATGGCGGCGAATTTACCATCGGTCCGGATTATCTCGAAGTCATCAGCTTCATCGGTGCAGCCGTGGTGACTCACGGAGAGTTAAAGATACGTAAAGCCGGCACGCAGTACCTTGACATGATCCGCATGGTGTTCCGCAGGCTGGGCGCAGATTGGAGCGTGGAAGGTGAAGATGTGATCGTCCCTCCAAAGCAGCGTCTCAAGATTGAGGCGGATCTGGGAGGCGCCATCCCGGAAATTAAGACCAATATCTGGCCGGCATTTCCCACCGACTTGATGAGCATTGCCATCGTGATTGCCACCCAGTCACGCGGCAACGTCTTGTTCCACAATTGGATGTTCGAAGGGCGCATGTATTTCACTGATAAGCTCAAGGGCATGGGCGCCCAAATCATCCTTTGTGACCCGCATCGCTGCATCGTTAATGGGCCCACCAGGCTTTACGGGGAGAAACTCGAAAGCCCGGATATCCGCGCCGGAATGGCAATGCTCCTGGCAGCCCTGGCTGCTGATGGCAAATCGACCATCCGCAACATCGGGCAGATTGACCGGGGTTACGAGCGGGTGGACGAAAAATTGCGCTCGTTGGGCGGGAAAATCGAGCGGGCAACTGAAAACTGATATCCTTCGGTTATATTGTCAATTAAATGATCAAAGAAACGCCAGATCCATGATCTGCGTCTCTTTGATTTTATTGATTAGATATTCTGATTTTTAGGGTTTTGATGGGGCTGTTACTTCCATAAATTGGGTAACAGCCTCGCGCAGCATCTTCTCGGGCAGCGCGCCAA
>Ga0209638_1000073_pt1 | contig 63596 bp, 63 predicted proteins | sample BarGraNGADG00211_FD_184490 | JGI IMG/M metagenome (GOLD analysis project Ga0209638, IMG submission 184490) | Arctic peat soil microbial communities from Barrow, Alaska - Barrow Graham LP Ref core NGADG0002-211 (SPAdes) (version 2) | ecosystem: Environmental > Terrestrial > Soil > Wetlands > Peat... | reverse complement strand
CTGTACGACGGCTACGCCCGGCCCGCCTACGGGCTGGCGCTGCGCGTGCTGCGCGACGAAGCGCTCGCCGAGGATGCCGTGCAGGAGGCGTTTCTCGCACTCTGGCGCACCGCGGCGCGGTTCGTGCCCGAGCGCGGCAAGGCGAGCACGTGGATCCTCACGCTCGTGCACCGGCGCGCGGTCGACCTCGTGCGGCGTGAGGAGCGGCGCCGCGCAGACCCGCTCGACGACGCGCACGAGCCGACGGAGCAAGCCGGCGGAGCCGACGAAGAGGCCTGGCTGCGCTTGCAGCGGGAACGGGTGCAGCAGGCGTTGCAGCAGCTGCCCGACCAGCAGCGCGAGGCGCTCGAGCTCGCGTACTACGGCGGCTTCACGCAGTCGGAGCTCGCCGAAAAGCTCGGACAGCCCATCGGTACGATCAAGAGCAGGATGTTCGCGGGCCTCGCGCGCCTGCGCGAGCTGCTCGGTGACCCCGGGATGGAGACGGCATGGACATCCACGACCTGACCGCCGCTTTCGCCCTCGACGCGCTCGACGAGCACGAGACGCGCGAGTACGAGGCGCACCTGGCGCAGTGCGAGCGCTGTCGCGAAGAGCTCTCCAGGCTGTCGGAATCGGCGGGGGCGCTCGCCTGGGCCGTCGACGCGCACGTTCCTCCAAGCGCATTGCGCGAGCGCATCCTGGACGCGGCGGCCGCCGAGCGGACGAACGTCGTCCCACTGCCCGTCCGGAATCCCTGGCTCGTCCGCACGGTCTCCGGGGTCGCCGCCGTCGCCGCCTGTGCCGCCGTGGGGCTCGGGATCTGGGCGACGGCCCTGTCGCACTCGGTGAATCGCGAGCGCGCGGCCCGCACGGCCGATGCCCGCGCGGTCGAGATCCTCTCCGACCCGGCGTCACGCCGGATCTCGCTCGAGGGAGGCAGCGGGGTCGTCGCCGTCGATCCGACCGGACAGGGCGTGCTCGTCGTCGATCGCCTGCCACAGGCCCCCTCCGGGAAGACGTACGAGGCCTGGGTGATCCCCGCCGGCGGAGACCCCCTCCCGGCCGGGCTCTTCAGGGGTGGAGACGGCACGACGGTCGTCCACCTCCTGCGGTCGGTCCCGCGCGGCTCGACGATCGCGGCGACGGTCGAGCGCGCGGGCGGCGTCGACGCGCCGACCCAGTCGCCCGTCTTCCACGCCGGCGCCTAGCCGCGTCGGCGCGCCGGACCCCGGGGGTTGAACGGCGGTACAATCGGCGCGCTCCGTGCTGCTGCGCAGAAAACGCTCCGAGCCGGCGGTTCCGCGCCGGCGCAGGCGCCGGATCCGCAAGCTCCGCCTCCTCGCGCTCGTCGGCGTCTTGGGCGTGCTTTCGGTGACGGCGTTCGCCTACGGCTCGATCGTCGCCGTGGGCCAGCAGCTGACCGGCCTCGACCCGTTCGCACAGCACTTCCAGCAGGTGGACGGCTACGTCTACGCCGGCGACGGCCACACGATCCTCGCCGTCCTGCGGGGCTCGCAGAGCCGCGTGCTCGTACAGAGCGACCAGATCTCGCCGTGGATGAAGCAGGCGATCGTCGCGACCGAGGACAAGCGCTTCTACGAGCATCGGGGTATCGACATCCGCGGCATGGCGCGCGCGCTCTGGGCGGACATCCGCCACAACGCCGCCGTGCAGGGCGGCTCGACGATCACGCAACAGTTCGTCAAGAACCAGCTCACCGGGTCGCAGAAGTCGATCACGCGCAAGCTCAAGGAAGCGGCCCTCGCGTGGCAGCTCGAGCAGAAGTGGCCGAAGGACAAGATCCTCACCGCCTACCTCAACACGATCTACTTCGGGAACGGCGCCTACGGTGTGGAACGCGCCGCCAGGACGTATTTCGGGCACGACGCGCTCAAGCTCACCGCACCGGAGGCTGCGCTGCTCGCCGGCATCCCCGAGGACCCGAGCCTCTACGACCCCGTCGCGCACCCGAAGACGGCCAAAGCACGACGCGCGGTCGTGCTGCGGCTGATGCTCAACCAGGGCGTGATCCCCCTCGCCGACTACCGGCGCTACGTGCGGGCGCCGATGCCGCGTCCGCAGGACGTGCACCTGTCGGGCGTGTTGGGGCAGGCGCCGTACTTCGGCGAGTACGTCAAGCAGCAACTGATTCGCAAGCTCGGTGCGAAGAAGGTCTTCGGCAGCGGCTTCCGCGTCTACACGACGATCGACCTGCGCCTGCAGAAGCTCGCGAACGACGCGATCCACAAGTGGCTGCCGAGCCCCGACGGACCGCAGGCCGCGCTCGTGACCATCAACCCGAGCACGGGCGCGGTGCTCGCGATGGTCGGCGGCAGCAACTTCCATCAGAGCCAGTTCAACCTGGCGGTGCAGGGCGAGCGCCAGCCGGGGTCGTCGTTCAAGCCGTTCGTCCTTGCGACCGCGCTCAAGCAGGGCATCTCGCCGCTGACGACGTTCACCTCGAAGCCCGTGTCGATCTTCCTCGGCAACAAGTACTGGAGCGTCCACAACTTCGAGGGCGAGTACCTCGGCCCGATCGATCTGGTCAAAGCGATCTCCGCCTCGGACAACTCCGTCTTCGCGCAGCTCACGCGCGTCGTGGGGCCCGCCGGCGTGGCGCAGACGGCGAAGCAGCTCGGGATCCAGAGCCCGCTCCGGAGCTACTTCGCGATCGGGCTCGGGGCCGAGGCGGTGAATCCGCTGGAGATGGCGCGCGCGTATGGCAGCTTCGCGAATGGCGGCTACCGCATCGACGGCGCCACGTTCGGCAACGAGCCGCGCGCGGTGACGCGAATCACCGACGTCACCGGAGATCAGGTCTACGACAACACGCCCGTGAAGAAGCAGGTGCTCACGCCGGCCGAGGACGAGCTCATGACGCAGCTGCTGCAGGGCGTCGTCACCTCGGGCACCGGAACCGCCGCCGCGTTACCCGACCGGCCGGTCGCCGGCAAGACGGGAACGACGGAGAACTACGGCGACGCGTGGTTCGTCGGGTACACGCCGCAGCTCGTGACCGCGGTGTGGGTCGGCTACCCGGACAGCCTGCGGCCGATGCTGACCGAGTTTCACGGCGGCGCCGTGGTCGGCGGGACGTTCCCCGCGCTGATCTGGAAGTCGTTCATGGAGTCCGCGTTCACCGCGCTGCACGCCGCCCCCGAGACCTTCGCGTCTCCCCCCTACCTCTCGGTCGTGAGCCGACGCGTCACGTACCGCGACGGCCGGACCGAGCTCGACAACGGTCATTGCCGTGACACGACGCTCGTCGTCTACTTCAGCGGAAACGGCCCGCCGACGACGGCGAACTGCAGGGTCAACGAGGTCGAGGTTCCCAACGTCGTCGGGTGGAAGCTCTCCTCGGCGCGCGTGCGCCTCGAGGCGCAGCCGCTGACGCCGCAACTCATCTACAAGCCGGCCACCGCCGGGCAGCAGATCGGCACGGTGCTCCGGCAGTACCCGGCGGGCGGCAACCTCTCGTCGTTCGACAAGGTCACGCTCGTCCTTGCCAAGCCGTTGCACGGTGTCGTACCGCTTCTCGTCGGCTTGAGCCTGCCGGCCGCGCGCACGAAGCTCGCGCGGTTGAAGCTCCAACCGACCGTCAGCTTCGACACGGCCGCGAAGCAAGCGAAGGTGAAGGCAGGGCACGTCCTCTCGCAGGTGCCGCGTCCCGGCGTCGCCGCTGCGCCCGGGATGAAGATGCGCCTCGTCGTCGCGCGACCCGCGGGCTAGCGAAACCGCCGGCTGAGGAACGGCGAGCCCTCGAGGCCGTAGCGCCACGTGAGCTCCGTAGCGCGTGTGATCCCGATACGCGGGCCGGTCACGATCGGAGGAGTCTCGTGGCGCGCGAGCAACTCGAACGGCGGCGCGTCGAGCGGCAGGCCGTAGTGCTCGCGCGTGATCGCGAGCGCCTGGCAGAGCTTGCCCGGGCCCGAGCACAGCGCACGCTCCGCCTCGACCCCGCGCCGCCTGCGCATCGCCTCGACACCGCGCTCCGGCAGGAGCGCACGAATCAGCACGGCCTCGGCGCGGCCCGGCGCGTCACAGACGAAGTTCACGCACCAGTGGATTCCGTACGAGCGATAGACGTACGCGTAGCCCGGCGGCCCGAACATCACAGCGTTGCGCGGCGTCGGTCCACGGAACCCGTGACTGGCCGGATCCTCCTGGTCGTACGCCTCCACCTCGACGATCGGGCCGCCGACACCGTCGACGAGCAGCGTGACGCCGATCAGATCGGGCGCGACCTCGTGCACGGAACGGGCGAAGAAGTCGCGCCCGAGCCGCGTCGCCCGCACGCTCAAAAGAGCTGTTCGGCCTCGGACGGTCGCGCGGTCTTCTCGAGCACCCGTCGAGCGCGGCGGCCGAGGTCACCGAGATCGACGCGGCCCTCCTCGGCCGCGGCTGCGAGCCGCTCGGCGAGGTCGAGCGCGTCGTCGAGCACCGCGCTCGTGCCGTCTTCGCCCATCTCGGCGAGGATCGTCCGCTCCGTGCGCGAGGCGACGACCGGGTCGGGCACGCCGTCCACCCACACGCGCGTCCGCCTACCGTGGCCTCGCTCCGACCCCTCGAGGGGCTCGAGCGCGTAGATGCGATCGGCTCGCGCCCACTTGCCGAAGCCCAGGGAGATCATCTTCGGCGCTCTGTCCGCCATTCCACTCGAGTATCTCATTCCGGCGCTCGTCAAAGCACATCGCGTCATGCGAGTGCGGCCGGCCGCCGGACCGCGGCGGGGGCTGGGCTCCCCCGCCGCGCTCGCCGCGGCTATTGCTGCGTGACGCTCCCCACCCTGATCGCGGTGAAGAACACCTCGTCGGCCTTCACCGCGTCACCCGCGGTGATCTGACAGTTGAAGTTCATGGTCGTCGCCGACCCCAGCGTCGTCGCGTAGTTCAGCGAGACGATCTTCCGGTCGTTGGTGGTTCCGAGATTGACGTTGACGAAGTTGCTGTTCGCGCCACCGCCGTTCGGTTGGATGTAGCACTGGGCATTCGTCCCCGTGCCTTGCGACAGCAACCGCGCGCTGCCGAAGAACACGTACGAACCGGGGTCGAGCGAGAGCGCGGCCACCGCCTGCGGCCCGGTCGTCAGCGGGACGTTCGCCGTGAACGAATTGACCGTGAACGCGTCGCTCGGCCCTGCCGGCCCTTGCGCTCCAGCCGGGCCTGCGGGGCCCTGTGCACCGGCGGGACCTGCTGGACCCTGCGCGCCGACGGAGCCTTGCGCCCCGTTCACGCCGTCCGAGCCCTTCGGGCCCGGTGCGCCGGAGGCCCCGTCCGCACCGGTGTCGCCCTTCGCGCCGCTCGCGCCTGCGGGACCGATCGCTCCTGCGGGACCCGCCGGACCCGCCGGGCCTGCTGCGCCCGCCTGGCCCGCGGTACCGCTGTTGCCGTTGTTGCCGTTGTTGCCGTTGTTGCCGTTCTGGCCGTTGTTGCCGTTCTGGCCGTTCTGCCCGTTCGGACCCGCAGAACCCTGCGGACCCTGGCCACCGGTATCGCCCTTCGGGCCTGTTGCGCCGATGGCGCCCGCAGCACCGAGATCGCCCTTCGGGCCCTGCGCGCCCGTGGGACCCTGGGGTCCAGCCGGCCCTTGTGGGCCCGCGGCGCCCTGGCTGTTCCAGGAAACCGCGAGCTCGTTTGCCTTGCACGACGAGTCGATCCGCAGCTGGCCGGTGCTCTGGCTGTAACAACCGTGGATCGTCGTGTCCGTGCCGTGCGTCGAGGTTGCGTACGCGGCGCCGCCTCCAGCGGCGAGGACCACGCCCGCCAGCGCCGGCATGAGCCAGCGCGGCTTCAACCGCTCTTTCATGGTCGTCTCCGTTCTCCCCCCGGTCTCCACCCCACCTGCGGGTCCGACCTTACTGCGGCGCTAGACGGGAGTTCAAGCGGCGGCGCGCTACTCGAAGAGCGTGTCGTCGTGCGAGTACGGCGGAGCGCAGATGCAGAGGAAGCGAAGCTCGCTCGTGCCGTTGTTCTCGAGGGTGTGCCACGCACCCGGCGGGATCAGCACTGCGTCGCCGGGACGCATGTACGTCGTCTCCCCGTCGACCTCCATCTTGCCCTGCCCTTTCAGGACGAAGTAGATCTCCTCCGCGACACGGTGGTAGTGCCGTTCGGTCGCCTGCTCCACCTCGAGGGTCGCCTCCGCGAGGCTCTGCACCGGCGTGTGATGAAGCTCGCGGATCGCCGAGCCGTCCTTCGTCACGAACACCTCGACGGCTTCGACCGATGAGAGCTTCATCGGGCCCCTAGCGCCGCCGCGAGCGCTTCGGCGACGCGCTCCTGTGCGTCGCCCTCGAGGGCGGTGAAGAACGGCAGCGCGAGCGTGCGCGAGCTGGCGTCCTCCGACACCGGGCACAGGCCCTCGGCGAAGCCGTAGCGCTCGCGCATGTAGGGCTGGAGGTGGATCGACGGCAGGTACCGGTTGTAGCCGATCGCCTCGCGCTCGAAGTGCGCGATGACGCGCTCACGCGCCTCGTTGTCGGGCAGCGTCACGACATAGACGAACCACGACCGCTTGTGGTCGTCGTCGTCCGCGCACGGCAGCTCGACCCCGTCGATGTCGGCGAGGAGCGCGTCGTAGCGCTTCGCCACCGCCGAGCGCAGCGCGAGGATCTCGTCGAGCTTCTCGACCTGACCGAGGCCGAGGGCGGCGCTGATGTCGTCGAGGCGGTAGTTGAAGCCGAGCCGCACGTGCTCGAGCCAGCCGCCCGAGTCGCCGCGGCCCTGGTTGCGCAGCGAGCGGAGCACCAGCCACTCAGCTTCGGAATGCGTCGTGATCATGCCGCCCTCACCGGTGGTGATCTGCTTGTTCGGATAGAACGCGAAGACGGCGCCGGGACCGTGCGCGCCGAGCGGCCGGCCCTTGTACTCCGCGCCGAGCGCTTCGCACGAGTCCTGGATCAGCGCGAGGCCGTGCTTGTCGGCGATCGCGCGCAGCGGATCGAGCTCACACGGATAGCCGAAGATGTCGACGGCGACGATCGCCTTCGTGCGCGGCGTCACCGCGGCCTCGACCGCCGCGGGGTCGAGGTTGAGCGTGCGCGGGTCGACGTCAGCGAAGACCGGCACGCCTCCCTCGTAGACAAAGCAGTTCGCGGACGCAGTGAACGAGTACGGCGATGTGATCACCTCGTCGCCCGGGCCAATGCCCGCCGTGATGCAGAGCAGGTGCAGCCCAGCCGTTCCCGATGAGACGGCAGCGGCGTACGGGACGCCGAGCTTCGCCGCGAACGCCTCCTCGAAGCGGTCGATCATCGGCCCGAGCGAGAGCCGGCCCGAACGCAGCACCTCGAGGACGAGCTCCTCGTCCCGTGCGTCGATGTACGGCCCCGAAAGCGGGACCGCCTTTACCTCCTGCTTCACGCTTGCGTCTTGGCGGCCGGCGCGTACTCGAGCCATTGCGACCAGCGGTCGCTACGCCCGTGCACGGTGTCGAGGTACGCCTTCTGGATCTCCACCGTCACGGGACCGGGGCGGCCGATGACGTGATCGTCGACCTCGCGGATCGGTGTCACCTCGGCCGCGGTTCCGACCATGAACACCTCGTCGGCGAGGTAGAGATCGGTGCGGATCAGGGCTTTCTCGACGACGCGGTGGCCGAGGTCCTGCGCGATCTGGATCACCGTGTCGCGGGTGATGCCAACCAGGATCGACGCCGAGAGGTCGGGCGTGTAGAGCACGCCGTCCTTGACGAGGAAGATGCTCTCGCCGGAGCCGTCGGCGATGAAGCCCTCGCCGGTGAGGAGGATCGCCTCGTCGTAGCCGGCGCGGTTCGCCTCGCCGACCGCGAGCATCGAGTTGATGTAGACCCCGGTCGCTTTCGCCGCGTGCGGGATGACGTTCGGACCGACCCGCTGCCAGCTAGACACCTTGACGCGGATGCCTTCGCGCATGCCTTCATCGCCGAGGTACGAGCCCCAGGGCCACGACATGATCGCGACGTCGATGGGGTTGTCCCGCGATGCGACCCCCAGCTGACCGTAGCCGCTGTAGGCGATGGGACGCAGGTAGCAGGCAGGCAGGCCGTTCGCACCGACGACGTCCCACGTCGCGGCTTTCAGCTCGTCGACCGAATACGGAATCTCGAGGTAGAGCAGCTTCGCCGAGTCGTGCAGGCGCTGCATGTGCTCGGTGAGGCGAAAGACCGCGGGCCCCTTCTCGGTGTCGTACGCCCGCATGCCTTCGAAGACGCCCGACCCGTAGTGCAGGGCGTGCGTGCCGACGTGAATCGTCGCGTCGGCCCAGTCCACGAGCTCGCCGTTCATCCAGATCTTGCTTGTCTCCTGCATCGCGGTCTCCTCGGTCGCCGGACGTCCTCCTCCGAGAATGCTACCGGGGTCAGACCTCGACGGATTCGGCGAGATCGACCGGCATGCCGCCTGCCAGGCGCAGCAGATCCATCGGCGCGAGCCCGGCCATGTGCCGCGTCGTCCCGGCGCCGATCCAGACGACCTCCTGGAGCAGCAGTTCCCGCTCCAGCAGCACCCGGCTGACGTTCGGGGCCGGGAACGGCGCGACGGCGCCCGGCTCGAAGCCGGTGGCCGCGACGACCTCATCGGGGCGCGCCATCCGGGCGTAGCCGGCGCCCGCCGCCGCCGCGACCTTCGCCGCGTCCGCACGCCGGTCACCGGGCACGAGGGCGAGCACCGGGCTCCCGTCGCAGACGAAGACGATCGACTTGACGATCTGCGCCGTCTCGCAGCCGACCGCGCGCGCAGCCGCCTCGGCCGTCGGCGTGCCCCGGGAGAACTCCTCGAGCCGAACGTCGGCGCCGCGCTCGCGGACGACCGCCGCCACGCGCTCCACAGCCTCGGGCCAGTCGTACACGCAGCCGAGCGTATCCGCAACCGGGATGCAGCCTCATCCGTTGTCAAGACAGGAGACGACAAAAGGAGATTTCATGGACGACAAGGTCAAGCGGGCCCAGACGGAGTCGCTGTTTCGGGACGTCAACGAGCGCATCGCCGAGAGCGCGCAGCGCTTCGACGCCGACAACACCGCCTTCATCTGCGAATGTTCTGACCCGAACTGCACCGAACGTCTCCACGCGACCCTCGACGAATACGAGGACGTGCGCGCCGACGGAGCCACGTTCATGACGACACCCGGTCACGTCGACCAGGACATCGAGCGCGTCGTCGCCGACCGCGGCCGATTCCAGGTGATCGAGAAGATTCAGCGCACCGTGCGCGCCACGGTCAAGCGGCTCAATCCACGGACTGCATAGACGTTCGGGATGTCCCCGGCAGGCACGTCTGGTGACAGGCACCAGACGTGGCCATTTGAGACGAGTGACCGCCGTGACACCGAGCGGCCTCGAGCATCGTCCTCTCTAGAGGACTGGGCCGAGCTCGAGCACGCGCGCGTCGTCGAAGCCCTCGGCGCGGATCCGCTCGACGAGATCGTCCGGCGGCCGTGTGTCGACCGACAGCACCATCAGCGCCTTGCCGCCGCGGCGTGAGCGCGAGACGGTCATGTTCGCGATGTTCACGCCTGCCTCGCCGAACACCGTGCCGACCCTGCCGATCACGCCGGGCACGTCGTCGTAGCGGAAGAGGACGAGCAACGGCGAGAGCTCGATCTCGAGATCGAAGCCGAGCGCAGAGACGAGCCACTGGCGGTCGTCGCTGCCGATCGTCGTGCCCGCGACGCGGATGCTCTCGTCGCCGGTGCGGATCTCGACGCGCAGAAGGTTCGTGTAGTCACGCGCCGACTGCGAACGTTCCTCGCGCACCTCGATGCCGCGCTCGCGCGCGATCGACGGCGCGTTGACGTAGTTCACCGGACGGTCGGCGCGCCCCTGGAAGGCGCCGTTCAGCGCCGACACCGTCAGGAGCCGCGTGTCGTAGTCGGCGAGTCCGCCGTAGGTGGTGAGCACGATCTCGTCGGCCTTGCCTGCCGCGAGCTCCATGGCCAGGCGTCCGAGCTTCGCCGCGAGCGGGATGTACGGGCCGAGCGCCTCGAGATCCTCCGCGCCGATCACGGGGATGTTCACGGCATTCGTCACGACCCCGCCTTCCAGCGCCGCCACCACCTGCTCGGCGACGATCACGCCGGCGCGGTCCTGCGCCTCGTCGGTCGACGCCGCGAGATGCGGCGTCACGACGACGTTGTCGAACTCGAGCAACGGGCCCGAGTACGGCTCCGAGGAGAACACGTCGAGCGCGGCGCCGGCGACCTTGCCGGACTGGAGCGCGGCGATCAGCGCCTCTTCGTCGACGAGGCCGCCGCGGGCGGCGTTCACGAGACGAACGCCGTCGCGCATCGCTGCGAACGCTCCTGCGTCGATCGAACGGCGGGTCTCCGGTGTGAGCGGCGAGTGCAGCGTGAGGAACTCGGCCGCGCTGTAGACCTCCTCTATCGTCTCTGCCCGCTCGACGCCCAGCTCGCGAAACCGCTCGACCGAGACGAACGGGTCGAATGCGACGACACGCATGCCGAGCCCGAGCGCGCGGCGCGCAACCTGCTGCCCGATCCGCCCGAAGCCGAGCACGCCGAGCGTCTTGCCGGCGAGCTCGATGCCTCCGTACTGCTTGCGCTCCCAGCGACCCTGCTTGAGCGCCGCATGCGCCTGCGGGATGTTGCGTGCAAGCGCGACGAGCAGGCCGATCGTGTGCTCGGCCGCGGAGACCACCGTCGACTCCGGCGCGTTCGCGACGACGATGCCGCGCCGCGTCGCCGCCTCGACGTCGACGTTGTCGACCCCGACCCCCGCGCGGCCGATCACCTTCAGCTTTGAGGCGCGGTCGATCAGCTCGGCCGTCACCTTGGTGGCCGAGCGCACGACGATCGCGTCGTAGCGGTCGATGATCTCCGCGAGATCCGACTCCGCGTCGACGTCGACGTCGAACCGCGAGCGCAGCAGCTCGACGCCTGCGTCGGCGATCGACTCTCGTACGAGAACTCTCGCGGTCAAAGCACGGGCGCGTGCTCGTACGCCTCGAGCGCCGCGGTCACTCCGACGCCGCGCTCGATCTCCGCGCCGAGGTCGGCAAGCAGGAGCTCGACGGCGGCGAGCTGCGTCGTGATGTCGAACAGGTCGAACCAGCCGATGTGCCCGAGCCGGAAGATCTTTCCCTTCAAACTGCCCTGCCCGTTCGCGATCGTCATCCCGAAGCGCTCCCGCAGCCCCTTGACGACGTCGTCGGAGCTGATGCCCTCGGGCACGCGCACGGCGGTGACGACGGCGCTGCGATCCTCGTCGGGCGAGAAGAGCTCGAGCCCCATCGCCTTCGCGCCGGCGCGACAGGCCCGGCCGAGGCGGATGTGGCGGTCGAGCGCGGCTTCGAGGCCTTCCTCGAGGAGCAGCCCGAGCGCGACGTCGAGCGCGGCGACGAGCGGGACCGACGGCGTGAACGCGGCGTCGAGCTTCGCCTGCGCCTTGCGCGTCCGCTCCCAGTCGAAATAGAAGCGCGGCGACGATCCGGTCGCGGCGAGGGCCGCCTCCGAGACGGCGCAGAGCCCGAGCCCGGGCGGTGTCATGAGCGCCTTCTGCGACCCGGAGACGACGACGTCGAGGCCCCAGGCGTCGGTCTCGCAGCGCACCGCGCCGAGGCTCGACACGGCGTCGACGACCACGAGCGATCCCGCCTCCTTGGCGGCAGCAGCGAGCGCCTGGATGTCGCTGACGACTCCGGTCGACGTCTCGGAATGGACGATCCAGACCGCCTTCGCCTCGCGCTCGCGCAGCCGCGCGCGCACATCCTCCGGATCGGGCGTCTCGCCCCACTCGTAGCGCAGGTGGTCGACCTCGGCGCCGTAGCCGCCGACCATGTCGGCCCAGCGCTCGCCGAAGTTCCCGGCCGACACGACGAGGTGCGGCTCGCCCGGCGAGACGAGGTTCGCCACGGCCGACTCGAACGCCCCCGTGCCCGACGTCGTGAAGAGCAGCACGTCGTGCTCCGTGCGACAGACCTCGCGAAGCCGGGTCAGGCAGCTCTCGTAGATCGGCCTGAAGTCGGGGCTGCGGTGATGGACGATCGGCTCGGCAAGCGCGGCGAGCACCTGCGGTGGCACCGGAGTGGGCCCCGGGGTGAACAGATATTTCTTGCCTGCCATCTGCCCCGAGACTAGCGACGCCCGCTTGCGCCTCGCGGAGAGGTACGGAGCCGGAACCGCGCCCTTCCCCGATTCGTTGACGGCGCACGGCCGGGGAGTCGCCGGGCATGGAGTCGTCGCGTCCGAAAGGAACCGCTAAGTCCAGCACGCCACCGGCAGATGCCGTCGATCCCCAGGAGTCGATCCAACGGCTCCTCCGCGATCTCCGCGCCCGCCCCCAGGGATTGACGGGGCGGGATGCCGCGCGCCGGCTCGTCGCGTACGGGCCGAACGAGCTCAGCCGCCGCCGGCGCCGCCGCTGGCCGCGCCAGGTCGCCGATCAGCTCCTGCATCCGCTGGCGCTTCTGCTCTGGGTCGCCGCCGGGCTCGCGGTCGCCGCCTCGACGCCGACGTTGGGCGCGGCGATCGTCGTCGTGATCCTGTTGAACGCGGCCTTCGCCTTCGTGCAGGAGCGGCAGGCTGAGCGCGCAGTGGAGGCGTTGCGGGCCTACCTCCCCCAGCAGGCGACGGTCACCCGCGACGGACGCCGAACGCAGGTGGACGCCACCACGGTCGTTCCGGGCGACATCCTGCTGCTCGAAGAAGGCGACCGGGTGTCGGCCGACGGACGCTTGCTCGAGGGTGCGCTCGACGTCGATCTGTCGACGCTGACCGGGGAGTCGCAGCCGGTCCTGCGCGCCGCCGCTGAGAACGGCCGCGCGCCGTCGCTCCTCGACGCCCGCGACATCGTGTTCGGCGGGACGACCTGCGTCGGAGGCAGCGGCGCCGCGCTCGTCTTCGCCACGGGCATGCAGACCGAGATCGGCCGGATCGCCGCGCTCACCGAGCAGGTCGAGACCGAGCCGAGCCCGCTCGAGCGGCAGGTGCGGCGAGTTGCGTGGCTGATCGCGCTCGTCGCTGTCGTCGCCGGACTTGCGTTCCTCCCGATCGCCTGGCTCGTAGCCGGACTGCCGCTCCGCGACGCATTCACGTTTGCGATCGGGCTCATCGTCGCGAACGTTCCCGAAGGACTGCTGCCGACGATCACGCTCGCATTGGCAGTGGGCGTCGCGCGGCTCGCGCGTCGCGGCGCGCTCGTCAAGCGCCTGAGCGCGGTGGAGACGCTCGGCTCGACCACCGTCATCTGCACGGACAAGACCGGCACGCTGACCGAGAACCGCATGCGCGCGGTGAAGGTGTGGACGCCCGCAGGCGAGCTCGACCTCGAAGCGATCCCGCAGCCCGGCTCCGTCTTGCCGGACAACCCGGTGCTCACGCTCCTCGGGCGTGCGACTGCGTCGTGCAGCACGGCGGAGCTCGACTCCGCCTCGACCGGCAAGTCCCGCGGAGAGGCGACGGAGGTCGGGTTGCTCGAGGTCTCGCGGGCACTCGGAACCGACGTCGCCGTCAGGCGGCGCGAGAGCCGCCGGCGGAAGCTGTTCCGCTTCGACCCGACCCTGCGGCTGATGTCGACGGTCGACGAGCGCGAGGACGGTTCGCTGACCGTGCACGCCAAGGGAGCGCCCGAGGAAGTGCTCGCCCGCTGCACGCAGATCGCCGGACTCGAGGACAAGCGTGACCTGCTCGACTCGGACCGCGGCGCGGTGCTGGACGTTCTGACCCGCTACGCGTCGCAGGGCTACCGGGTCCTCGCGATCGCACGCCGGCGACTGCCCTCGGGCACCGCCATGCCGTCACGCCGCGAAGAGTCCGAGCACGACCTGTGCCTCCTCGGCCTCGTCGCGCTCTTCGACCCGCCGCGCCCCGAAGTCGCCGCGGCCGTGGCGTCGTGCCACCGGGCCGGCATTCGCATCCATGTCGTCACCGGCGACTACGGGCTGACGGCCGCCGAGATCGCCTCCCGCGTCGGCATCGCGCACGACACGCCGGAGGTGATCACCGGAGACGAGCTCGAGGAGCTGACCGAGCGCGAGCTCGACGCGCTGCTGCGCCAGCATCGTGAGCTGATCTTCGCGCGCGCGACGCCGGAGGCGAAGCTGCGCATCGCCGACGCGCTCCGCGATCAGGGCGAGGTCGTCGCCATGACGGGAGACGGCGTGAACGACGCACCCGCGCTGCATCGCGCCGACATCGGCGTCGCGATGGGACGGTCGGGAACCGACGTCGCGCGCGAAGCGGCGACGATGGTGCTCACCGACGACAACTTCGCAACGATCGTCCTCGCGGTCGAGGCCGGGCGTCAGGTCTTCGACAACGTCCGCAAGTTCATCCTCTACATCTTCGCGCACCTGACGCCGGAGCTCGTTCCGTTCCTCGTCTTCGCTCTCTCCGGTGGACGCGTGCCGCTGCCACTCACGGTGCTCCAGATCCTCGCGATCGACCTCGGCACGGAGATCCTCCCCGCGCTTGCGCTCGGTCGCGAGGCCGCCGAGCCCGGCGTCATGGAGCGTGCGCCGAGGCCGCGCTCCGAAGGCGTGATCACCCGGGCGCTGATCGTTCGCGCGTGGCTCTTCCTTGGGCTGGTCGAGGCCGCACTCGTGATGACGGGCTATCTCGTGGTGCTGATCCGGGCGGGCTGGACCCCGGGTGCGGACGTGTCGGCCGGAACGCCACTGCATCACGCGTACCTCGCGGCCACGACGATGACCTTCGCCGGCATCGTCGCGTGCCAGGTGGGGACGGCGTTCGCCGCGCGCACGGAACAGGCATCGCTCCGGTCGATCGGCATCTTCAGCAACCGCCTGTTGATCTGGGGGATCGCGTCCGAGATCCTGTTCGCAGCAGTGCTCGTCTACGCACCACCTCTGCAGCACCTCTTCGGCACGGCGACACTCGGCCTGAGCGAGCTCGGCATGCTCACGTGCTTCCCGTTCGTCGTCTGGGGTGCGGACGAGCTGCGCCGAGGCAGGCGGCGGCGGGCAACGGCGGCGGCCGTCTAGCGCTCAGCGCCGCCCGGGAGAGGTGCGGAAAACCACGGACGCGGTAACGGAGGTCCCCCCAATGCGGCGCAGCGGCCGGCCGACCTAACCTTTGCTGTACGTGCCGTTCGATGCAGCGTGCGCCACGACCGGAGGAGGCTCCCATGGCCGCTACCCCGCGTTCGCTCTCGTCCACGACGGATCCGTCGTCCGTCTTCACGCACGTTCTCGTCGGAGTCGACGGCACCGCGGCGGGCCTCGAGGCATGCCGCGAGGCAGGTGTGCTCGTCGAGCCGGAAGGCTCGCTCGAGCTCGTCTTCGTCGCCGACACGGGGCTCGCCGTCCACGCCGGCATGTCGGCGCCGCGGATCCTCGACGAGATGGAGCAAGAGGCTGCGAACGCGTTCGCCGCCGCCGCGGAGATCGCGGGCGGCCGTGCGTCCACGCGCCTGATCAGAGGAACGCCCACCACTGCGCTGCTCGGCGAGTCCGAGAAGACGGGCGCGACGCTCGTCGTCGTCGGCTCGCACCACCACAGTCGCTTCGCCGAGATGGTTCTCGGCGGCGTGAGCGGTGAAGTCCTCCATCGCTCCCTGTGCTCTGTCCTCGTCGCGCGCAGTTCGGCGGCGGACACACCGTTCCCGCGTTCGCTCCTCGTCGGCATCGACGGCTCCGAGCAAGCAGAGCGGGCGCTGGCGGTCGGGCGGTATCTCGCTACCCGGTTCGGCGTCCCGTTGCGCACCGTCACGGCACTCCGCGACACCGACCTCGATCTCGACCTGATCCACCGGCAGGCACCGTCCGTCGAGGAGATCGACGAACGGCCGGTGGAAGCACTTCGCGCAGCCTCGCTGGACGTCGACCTGCTGATCGTCGGCAGCCGCGGCCTGCACGGCGTGCGGGCGCTCGGCAGCGTCTCCGAGCGGATCGCACACGTTGCTGCCTGCTCCGTCCTCGTCGTGCGCGAGCCCAAGCGGTGATCGCCGACCGGCCGGCTCACGCCGCTGAAGCGGCGAAGGTGGCAGCCGAGCTCGCGACAGACCTCGAATGCGGTCTGAGCTCCGGCGAGGCGACCGAGCGCCTCGCCCGCTACGGCCCGAACCTGCCCCGGCAGCAACGGCGACCTCGCTACGCACGTCTCGCGCTCGGCCAGCTCGTCGATCCGCTCGTCGGCTTGCTGCTCGTCGCGACCGTGATCTCCGTCGCGATCGGCGATGTGATCGAAGGAGCGGCGATCGGAGCGATCGTCGTCCTGAACGGCCTGCTCGGGTTCTGGCAGGAAGCGGGCGCCGAGCGGGCGATCAGAGCGCTCTCACAAGCCTTCACCCACACCGCGATCGTCGTACGGGACGGGCTGGAGCGAACCGTCGCAGCCGAGGAGATCGTCCCGGGCGACGTGCTCATCGTCGACCAGGGTGACCGCATCGCCGCCGACGCGCGCGTCGTCGACGGCCGCGCGCTCGAGGTCGACGAGTCGGCGCTCACCGGCGAGTCGCTGCCGGTCTCGAAGGACGCACGACCGGTCGCCGCGGCTGCACCGCTCGCCGAGCGGGCCTCGATGCTCTACGCCGGCACGGGCGTCACGCGTGGTCACGGACGCGGTGTCGTCTGCGCGACCGGACCGCAGACCGAGCTCGGGCACATCGAGGTGCTCGCATCCGAGGCCGCGCCGCCACCGACGCCGCTGACGTTCCGGCTCGGCCGGCTCGCACAGCAGATGGTCGTCGCCGGCATCGTGATCACCGTCGCACTTGGAGGCGTGATGCTGCTGCGGGGCGAGCACCTGCACGTGGCGTTCTTGACCGCGGTCGCAGTAGCGGTCGCGGCAGTGCCCGAGGGGCTGGCCGCGACGGTCACGGCCGCGCTTGCGCTCGGTGCGCGCGCGATGGCTCGGCGCGGAGCGATCGTCCGTCACCTGTCGGCCATCGAGACGCTCGGCGAGACGTCGGTGATCTGCACCGACAAGACGGGCACGCTGACCGAGAACACGATCCGTGTGGCGGGACTCCTCCCGGCACCGGGAATCGACGAGCGTGCGCTGCTGGAAGCCGCAGTGCTCGCATCGACGGCGCACGCGGTCGGAGACGAGGTCGTCGGCGACCCCGTCGAAACGGCGCTGCTCCTCGCCGCGCACGAGCGCGGTCTCTCGCACGACGACATCGCAGCCGGGCGTGAGCTCGTGTACGAGCTGCCGTTCGATTCGGAGCGCAAGCGCATGACGCTTGTCTGGGCGGATCGAGGTCACCGTCACGCGTACACGAAAGGCGCGCCCGAGATCGTCGCGGACGTCGTCGGCACGCACGATCATCCGCTGCTCGACCCGGCGGCCGCGTGGGCCTCGGAAGGGCTCCGCGTCCTCGCCGTCGCCACCCGGCCGCTCGACGCGAACACGTTGCTCGACGAAACGGTCGAGACCGCGGGCGACATCATCGGCGTGATCGCCCTCCACGACCCGCTGCGCGCGACCAGCGCCGACGCGGTTGCAGCTGCTGTACGCGCGGGTATCGAGGTCCGCATGCTCACCGGCGACCATCCCGCCACCGCGCGCACGATCGGCCACGCGATCGGCCTCGCAGACGAGGCGATTCTCGCGCGGGCGACGCCGGCCGACAAGCTCGCGCTCGTCGCGCGGCTGCAGGACGAGGGCGAGGTCGTCGCGGTGACCGGCGACGGAGTCAACGACGCGCCTGCGCTCCGGCGTGCGGACGTCGGCATCGCCATGGGCCGCTCCGGGACCGAGGCCGCCCGCGAAGCCGCCTCGATCGTCCTGACCGACGACGACTTCGCCACGATCATCACGGCCGTGGCGGAAGGCCGCCGGATCGGCGACAACATCCGCAAGTTCGTCGCCTTTCTTCTGTCGGCCAATCTCGGCGAAGTGCTCGCGTTCGCGGTTGCGATCGGCGCAGGGCTCGGCGTGCCGCTCTCGGTGGTGCAGGTGCTCGTCGTGAACCTCGTCACCGATGGATTGCCGGCCGTTGCGCTCGCGCAGGATCCGGCGGATCCTTCGTCGATGCGCTCGCCGCCCCGCCGCAGCGCGCAGCTGTTCGACCAGGGGGTGTGGTCGGCACTCGTCTTGATCGGGCTGGTCGTCGGAGGCGTCACCCTCGCCTCCTTCGAGGTCGGGCGTGCGCTGGACGGTGGCGTTGCGCAGACGATGGCGTTCACGACGCTCGCGCTGTCGGAGCTCGTCCTCGTCTTCGCAATGCGCTCGCCGGTGACGGCGGCGTGGCGGCTCCAGGGCAACCGCTGGCTCACCCGGAGCGTCGCGATCTCGGTTGCGCTCGTCGCAGCAGCCGTGTACCTGCCTGCAACGCACGAGGCGCTCTCGACCACCTCGCTCTCCGCGGTGGCCCTCCTCGTAGCCGTCGCGCTCTCGCTGCTGCCGTTCATCGGTGTGGAGGGAGCCAAGGCAGTGCGGCGCCGGCGACCGGCGGCCGGCGCGACGGTTCAAGACGAGCTGTCGATCCGACGCGCACGCGGCGGCGTTTCCGCGCACCGGTCGCGCGGCTGAGGAGGCGAAGATGGAGCTCTCTGTCGGCCTCTTCCTCGCGCTCGTCTCGGCGATCGCCGTCAACTGGGCGTACACGCGAGAGCACGACGCAGCGGCGGCGATGCCGGCCTTCTCGCTGCGGCAACCGCTGCGCTTCGTCTCCATGCTCTTCGGCAACCGAGCCTGGCTCGTCGGCTTCGCGGCCGAGACGGGCGGCTGGCTCGTCTACGTCGCCGCGCTCCGACTCGCGCCGATCGCGCTCGTGCAGGCGGTGTGCGCGTCGGGCATCGCCGTCCTCGCCTTCGGGACTGCGCACGGTCATCCGCGCCGGCTCGAGCGCTACGAGCAGATCGCCGTCGCGGTCGCGGTCGCGGGGCTCGTGCTCCTCGCGTTCTCGCTCGTCGACACCCGGCAATCCGACCACCCCCCGAGCGGCGCCGCCGTGTCGATCTGGCTCGCCGGCTCCGCGGGCGCAGCGCTGATCCTCGCCGCGTCACGCGTGGGGCTCGCACGCGGGCCGGCGCTCGGGCTCGCGGCCGGGCTCCTCTTCGCGGGCGGAGACATCTCGGCGAAGCTTGTCGTCTACGGCGGGATCTGGTTCGTCGCGGTGACCAGCTTGATCGTCTGTTACGCCCTCGGCACGAGCGTTCTGCAAGCAGGCTTTCAGCACAGCGACGCTCTCACCTCGGCGGGCCTGGCGACTCTCGCGACGAACGCCGTCCCGATCGCGGCCGGCTTCGTGGTCTTCGGCGAGCAGCTACCGCACGGCTCGAGGGGCGTGCTGCAGCTCGCCGCCTTCGCGTCGCTCGTCGTCAGTGCGGCATTCCTCACCCGCTCCGCGCGTCGCGCGGACGCACGCTCACGCCCGACGCCCGGATGAGCAGCGCGCGGATGAGCAGCGGCGCTGCGAGTGCGGAGCCCGTCGTTCGCGCGGACGGGCTCACGAAGTTCTACGGCGCGTCCCGCGGGATCGTCGAGGCGAGCTTCGAGCTCACGGCCGGCGAGGTCTTCGGCTTCCTCGGGCCGAACGGCGCCGGGAAATCGACGACGATCAGGTTGATGCTCGACCTGATCCGGCCGACGAGCGGGCGGATCGACCTCTTCGGGCTCGATCCCCGAAAGCGGGGAATCGAGCTGAGGCGGCGCATCGGCTACGTCCCGGGCGACCTCCGGCTCTACGAGCGGCTGACCGCGCGAGAGCTGCTGCGGTACTTCTCCAACCTGCGCGGCATGCGCGGGCTCGGCGCAGCCGTCCAGCTCGCCGAGCGGCTCGAGCTCGAGCTCGACAGGCCGATCCACGCTCTCTCCAAGGGCAACCGCCAGAAGGTCGGTCTCGTGCAGGCCCTCATGCACGGGCCAGAGCTGCTCGTCCTCGACGAGCCGACGTCGGGGCTCGACCCGCTCGTGCAGCAGACCTTCAACGATCTGCTTCGCGAGGCGACGGGCACCGGGAGCACCGTGTTCCTCTCATCGCACATGCTCGGCGAGGTGCAGCGTGTCGCCGATCGCGTCGCAGTCGTGCGCGAGGGACGGATCGAGCTCGTCGAGGAGGTCGAGACGCTCAGGAGGCGTGCGTTCACCCGCGTTGACGTGACGTTCGCCGAGACGCCGGCACCCGACGCGTTCGCCGGCGTGCCCGACGTACGCGAGCTCGAACGACATGCGCAGTCGGTCCTCTTCGCGCTCGAGGGATCGCCCGACCCACTCGTCAAGGCGCTCGCGCGTCACCACGTCGTTGCTCTCGACATCCACGAGGCGGATCTCGAGGACATCTTCCTGTCCCTCTACAGCAAGCCGCCTAACGATGTTGCGTAACGTCTTCCTCAAGTCGCTTCGCGACCTTCGCCGCGGCTTCGTCTGGTGGAGCATCGGGCTCGCGGGGATGTCGGCGATGATGGTGTCCGTCTATCCGACGGTGCGCGGCAACGCCGCGTTGGACAAGCTCGTCAAGAGCTATCCCGACGCACTCAAGGGATTCATCGGCTTCGGCGGCGAGCTCGACTACACGTCGGCCGCGGGCTACCTCGGCATAGAGCTCTTTTCGCTCGTCGTGCCGCTGCTGCTGCTCGTCGCCGCGATCGGCGCCGGCGCAAACGCCGTCGCCGGCGAGGAGGACCGGGGAACGCTCGACCTGCTGTTCTCGCTCCCCGTATCGCGTGCGCGCGTCGCACTCGAGAAGTTCGGCGCACTGGCCGCCGAGTCGGTTGCGCTCGGTCTCGTCGTCTGGGTCAGCCTCTGGATCGGAGCCGTGGCGGTCGGCATGGACATCTCGGCGGCGAAGCTTGCCGCCGCCGTCGTCGACGCGGTCGCGCTGGCGGTGGCCTACGGCTCGATCGCGCTTCTGGCGGGCTGCGCGACCGGGCGACGCGGCCTCGCGATCGGCGTCGCGTCCGCGGCGGCGGTTGCCGCGTATCTCGTCAACTCGCTCGCCCCGCTCGTCGACGCGCTCTCCCCGGTGCAGAAGCTCTCGCCGTTCTACTACTACGCGGCACACAGCCCGCTCCGCGAGGGGCTCGACCCGCTGCACATGCTCTTCCTCGTCGGGGTCGCGGCGCTCGCGCTCGCGGGATCGGTCGCCGCATTCCGTCGCCGCGACCTCGCCTGATCGCCGGTCAGCTGCTCCGCCTAGCGGTGCGAGCCGAACACGATCACCTGCTGGAACGTCGGGCGATTCGTCCAGCGCATCGTGTCGGAGAGAAAGCCCGCGAAGTGGATCCGCTCTGCGGTCGCGTCGGAGCGCCAGGTGGACGGATCGGAGCCCTGGACGGCGGCGAGCGCGTCTCCGGCCTGGTCGAGGGACTGCCAGAGCACATCCGCGCACGAAGCGGGGGTGCCGGTGCCGCACGTGAGCGCACTCTGCGTGCTTTGCGCGCTCGTGCTCGAGCCGAGCGCCGCGCGCACCGCCTCGTCGACGTATGAGTACCAGCCCGAGCCATATGAGCTGCCGCCCGAGTTCGCGTCGTTGCTGATCGGCGCGAGCGTCTTCAGGTCGTTGGTGAGCGGGCCGAGCTGCGTCTGGAGCACGCCGACTGCGAGCTTCGGCCACCACGCGTCCATGATCGCGGCGCCTGCCTCGTCGATCTTCCCGTCGAGGTTCGAATCGAGCCGGCTGCCGTCCCACTCACCGAGCAGGCTGAGCAGTTGCTGGTCGCGTGCGTTCGGTGCGGTGGCGTGCGACATCGCGTCGGCCAGCGTTCCGATGAGCGTCCAGCGCAGATCCTTCGTCGCGGCGGCGTTCATCGCGGCGACGACGCTCGCCGGCGTGTGCACCTTCTTCGCCGCGACGCCCGCGTTCAGCAACGCGACGCGCTGGACGGCGCCATACGACCAGTTGTCGTCCGCGGCGGCGAACCCCGCTGCGGGCTTGTTGTTCCAGTTGACGATCGCGCCGCTCGGCGGGTCGACGACGTGCGCGTGCGACATCGGCGCGAGCCAGCCGCGCCATTCGTGGGACCCGTCGCCGTTGGTCGGCAGGCCGGGATTGACGTCCGCCGCTCGCAACGGCAGGCGGCCGCTCGAGTACATCGCGATGTGCTTCGAGTCGGCGTAGAACCAGTTGAATGTCAGCTCGAAGCCGGCCATCGTGTCGAAGAACTGCTGCGGCGAGTGCACGGCTCCCGTCGACATCTTCTGGAAGGGAATCGCACCGAGTAGCTCGCGTCCGCGCGTCGATCGCGCGAGCGAGAGCGCGACCTTCGCACCGTTGCTCGTCGCATAGCCGACGACCGGCCCGTGCACGGTCGTGCGGTAGGTGAGCTCCGTGTCCGCCGCGCCGGCCTGGCCCTTGAGCACGCCGGCGTCGAACGTTCCCATCGCGGTGCACACGCCCTTGTAGAGGTAGTGCACGCTGTCGCCGCCGCACAGCGTTTCCGCGAACTGATCGGTGACGTCGGAGCTCGCCGACGTCGCGCTCCAGGCGTAGTCGGGCCCTCGCCCGATCTGCAGATAGAAGCCGAGCCCGGGGAACGAAACGCCGCGTGCGTCGAGCCCGCCGCCGTGCAGGTCCTCCTCCATGAGGATCTCGGGCGAGAAGTAGCCCACCTGCGGGCCCGCGACGAAGATCGGATGGCCGTTCGCGGATCGCTTGGCGCCGATCAGCAACGCGTTCGACATGATCCTGCGCGGCGCGAACGGCACGTTGCTCGCAACGACGGGGACGTAGCTGCCGGCGTCGATCTTCACATTCCCGGCGCCGACGCCCGCGGGGCCGTTTCCGTACGGGAACGCTGTCGCAACCGTGACGGGCGTCTCCTTGTTCTGGGCCTCGCGCAGGTTGTTCCAGACGTCCAGGCCCTTCGCATCGCCGAGCCGCTGCTGCAGAGCCGAGAGGAGCTGGGCGCTGCGGGCCTCGCTGCCTCCGCCCGCCCCGAACACCGCGCCGATCAGCGTCCCGATCGCGGTGATGTCGTTGCGATCGAACGGTGTGACGAAACCGCCGGCGGCTTTGAAGTACCCGTTGATCCCGAGCAGGTACGCATCGACGTCCTTCAGCAGCTGCCGCCCCGCGGCCGTCTTCGCCGCGAGTTGCGCCTGTTGGGCGAGGACAGCCTCGGTGGCGGCGCTCGGCACGAACGTGCGCGCAGAGAGCGCGACGGAGAACGCGTCGTAGCCGGGGACATCGAGTGCCGCGATGCGTGCCGGGCCGCGCAGGAGCTGCAGATCGAGGCCACGGTCCTCCGCCGTCGCCCAGCCGGCGCCGAACTCGGTGTCGGCTCGAGTCTTTCCGTAGATGTGCGGCACGTCGAACGAATCGCGGTAGATCGTCGTGCCGGCTCGCGGACGCTCGACGCGTACGGCTTTGGCGCCGCCGAGGCCGAGTGTCTCGGGCTTGTAGTACTGCTTCAGGTCGGTCGCCGTCACGTTGCCCTGGAGCGGAGTCAAGCCGTCGTACAGGTTGATCTGGCTCGTCAGCTCCGGCACGTTCGCGCCCTGGCCCGGAGGCAGGACGTCGAGCGCGAGCAGCGCGTGGTCCGGCGGACCTACGCCTGTCGCTGCCGTGACGCCGAGCACGAGGGAGCCCGCGAGCGCAGCGAGGATCGGGAGCGCCTTCGTCGGCACTGCTTTGAGCGGCACTGCTTTGATCGACACCGGGGCTGACCCTAACCTAGTCCTGTCATGGACGCGATCATCGCCTTTGCCACCGCCCTCCTCGCCCTGCGTCTCGCGGGCGACCTGGCGCGGCGCTGGCGGACGACCCGGCGGCCGGAGCTCGCGTGGTGGGCCTGGTCGCTCGCGGCGTACGCGATCGCGGCGGCGGCGATCGCCTGGGGCGAGTCCGCGGGCTGGGACGCGCGCGCCTTCCGCGTGTATTACGCCGCAGGGGCGCTCCTCACGGCTCCGCTGCTCGGCGCCGGCTCGCTCGTCCTCGCCGGCGTCCGGCGTGTGCGCGGCCCTGCGCTGCTCTTCGCCGGTCTCGCGGTCGGGATCGCGGTTGCGATGCCCGTGCACGGCGCGTTCGCCGCGCACGGCATCCCCGCTACGCAGGACCATCTCGCGCTGCTGCCTGCGCGTGTGCTCGCCGTCGCGGCGAACGTGGTCGGCACGCTCGCGGTCGTGGTCGTCGCGCTTCGCTCGATCCGCCGGCGGCCGCTCGGCAACTCGTTGATCATCCTCGGCGTGGCTGCGGCGGCGACCGGCAGCGGCCTCGCAGGGCTGGGCGCCGCCGGAACGGCGCTCGGCATCGCGGTCGGCGCCGCCCTGCTGTACGCGGGGTTCGTCCTGCCGGCCGCGCTCCGGCCGGAGCTCGCGCCCCTGCCCCACTGAGCTGCCTCACCGAAGCGAGCGACCCTCACACCCTCTTAACAAGGGTGTCGCTACCGTGCCCGCCGCAACGCATAGGCGCGCCGCCGGTGCGGTCCTCTCCCAGGGGACTCAGCCCGTCGGCCTCCGACCGTGCAAGCGAATCACTGGAGGTGATTGCTCTGCGGCACTCACTTACGGCTTCGGTCGCGCTCATTGCGCTGGCTGTGGTCGCAAGCTCTGCTCTGGGCGCACGAGGCGCCCGGCCAACTCAGACGTCACACACAATGGCGCGCGAGGCGCTCGCCTACTACGGCGGTGAGATCTCGCGCTTTCAGCGGGAGACCTGGCACTGGCAGCGTCTGACGGGCGCCCGGCTGACGCCGCCCGCCCGTCGCCGGCTCGCCGAGCTGTCCCCGACCTCGATCCAGCGGACGGCCGAGCAATGGCGAAAGCGCTCGGCGCAGGCGTACCGGACGGCCCAGCATCCACCTCATCTGCGCGAGTTCCTCTGCATCCACCGCTACGAGGGCAGCTGGACGGACACGAACGCGCCGTATTACGGCGGCCTGCAGATGGATGTCAGCTTCCAGCACAGCTACGGCGGCTGGCTCTACACCCGCAAGGGAACGGCCGACCACTGGTCGCCGCTCGAGCAGATCTGGGTCGCGGAAAAAGCCCTCAAGAGCAGGGGTTTCTGGCCCTGGCCCAACACGGCGAGGTACTGCGGGCTGCTCTGATCGTCACGAGGACATCGAAATGACTTGACAGTGACGTCATATTGATGTCATAGTGCGGTCATGCAGATCGAAGGGTACGTCCAAGCAGTCCGCGACGACCTCGCCCGCGTGGCGGCGGTCGGCGACGAGTCGACCGCCCGAGCGGCGGAGCTGCTCGCGGTCGCGCTCGAGTCCTCCCTCGGCCGGCGCCTCCAGGAGGCGCTCGGCGAGGCGGCGCTCGAGCTCTCCAGCCAGCTCGACAGCGGGCGCATCGAGGTCCGGATCGCCGGCGGCGACCCGGAGCTCGTGCTCGTGAAGGACGACGAAACCGCCGCAGCGGCAGAGCCCGCCGACGAGGCGTTCACGGCCCGGATCACGCTCCGGCTGCCCGAGAGCCTCAAGGCCCGCCTCGAGGCCGCTGCAGCCCGCGAAGGGGTCTCCGTCAACACGTGGCTCGTGCACATGCTCCATCACGCCGCCGAGCCCCGCAGCCCTAGTGGCGGCAGCCGCCGCCGCCTGACCGGCTACGGCCGGAGCTAAGGAGCTCGCCATGTCTGACATCCTCATCCGCGCGTCCATTCCGGGCGACGCACGCTGGTCGTACGACGATCCCTCCGGCGTCGCCGAGACGCCCCTCGAGGTCCGCGTCCCCGAGCCGCTTCGCGGCAGCGTCGAGCACGCCGCCGCCCGCGAGGGCCTCACCCCCGCCGAGTGGCTCATCACGGTCGTCACCCGCGGCCTGCTCTCGCCCAACTCGAATGCAAAGGCGGTCTGACCATGGCCGAGCATCGCTTTCACACCCCCGAGCCGGTCGAGCTCGAGCTGAACGTCCCGATCGGCGACATCGACATCCAGACCGTCGACGGCGACGAGTCCGTCGTCACCGTCACCGGCAGCCAGAAGCTGCTCGACCAGATGCGGGTCGAGCTCGAAGGCCAAAAGCTCGTCGTCGAGCTGAAGGGCAAGCATCCGTTCGGGATCAGGATCTCGATCGGCGACTTCAACTTCGGCAGCGAAGGCCTGCGCATCAAGGCGACGGTCCCGCACGCGAGCGGATGCGCGATCACGACGGCGACCGCCGATGCGAAGCTCCGCGGCCGCTATGCGCGGCTCACGACGAAGTCGGCCTCCGGCGACCTGGTCGTCCTCGGCGACATCGACGGCGACGCGACGATCAAGACCGTGAGCGGCGACGTGCACATCGCTCATGTCGGCGGCGAGTTGCGCGGGAACACGGTGTCGGGTGACGTCAGCGCAAGTGCGATCGACGGTTCCGTCGAGCTGAAGTCCGTCTCGGGCGACGTCCGCGTCGACTCCGTGCGGCAGGGAAGCGTGACGGTGCAGAGCGTGTCCGGCGACATCGAGGTCGGCGTCGCACCCGGCACGAATCTCGACGTCGACGCCGGCTCCGTGTCGGGCGAGCTCACCTCCGAGGTTCCGCTCGGCAGCGATCCCGGCGCGACGCACGACGGCGGCCCGACGCTCGTCGTCCGCGGCAAGACCATCAGCGGCGACTTCCGCGTCTTCCGCGCGGCCTGATGCGCTCCCTGCTCGGCCGCCGCGACGTGCGTCTGCTCCTCGCGGGGCAGACGCTGTCGATGTTCGGGGACTGGGCGATGATCATCGTCCTCGGCATCTGGGCCAAGGTGCTGACGGGCTCGAACGCGCAGGCCGGGCTCGTCTTCTTCGTCTTCGCACTAGCAAGCCTCGCCGCCCCGCTCGGCGGCTTGCTCGTCGATCGCGTCTCGAAGCGGCCGTTGATGATCGCGACGCACGTGGCGCTCGCGGGCATCGTCTGCCTGCTCTTTTTCGTCCACGACGAGAGACAGATGTGGCTCCTCTATCTGGTCACGGCGCTCTACGGCCTCGGCGGCGACATCTTCGGCGCGGCGCGCGCGGCGATGATGAAGGCGATGCTGCCGGACGAGCTGCTGGCGGATGCGAACGGCGCGTTCCAGTCGGTTCGTGAAGGGATGCGCATCGTCGCGCCGCTCGCAGGCGCGGGCATCTACGCGGCCTTCGGCGGAGGTGTGGTCGCGCTCGTCGACGCGGCGAGCTTCCTCGGCTCGGCGGCAACGCTCGTCGCGCTGCGGTTCGACGAGCCCGCGCCGGCGGTGAAGGAGCACCATTTCCTGCGCGAGATCTCTCTGGGCGTCACGCACATCGCACGCACGCGCGTGCTGCGCGAGCTGACGATCGGCGTCGCGGCTGCACTTCTGCTCGTCGGCTTCGACGAGACGCTGATCTTCGCGATCACCGCGGCGATGCACCGCTCCCCCGCGTTCGTCGGCGTCTTGGGCACGTTCCAGGGTGTCGGCGCCATCCTCGGCGGGCTCGTCGCTGCGCCGCTGCTCCGGCGGCTCGGCGAGCTTCGCCTTGCCGGCATCGGGCTCGCGCTCTTCGGCATCGGCGACGGCCTCTGGCTCTTCCCGCGGCTCGCCGTCGTGCTGCCGGCCATGGCGATCGCGGGCTTCGGCCTCGTCTGGGCGATCGTCGCGCTCGCCACCGCGTATCAGCGCCGCAGCCCCTCCGCGCTGCAGGGGCGCGTGAGCGCGGCCTCGAACATGCTCTTCAGCGTGCCGCAGACGATCTCGATCGCCGCGGGCGCGGCGCTCATCACGCTCATCGACTACCGCATCGAGATCGGTGCGGTACTCGTCGTGTTGCTGCTCGCGGGCGCGTACCTGCTCACTCGCCGCAGCGCGGACGAGGACGACGTCGACGTCGAGCTGGCGCACGCCGCGTGACGCTTCTCCCGCTCCGCAAGAACCGCGACTTCGTCCTGCTGCAGGTCGGGCAGACGCTCTCGACGATCGGCTCCGAGGCGACGGCGCTCGCCTATCCGCTACTCGTGCTCGCGGTGACCGGCTCGCCGGCGCAGGCGGGCATCGTCGGATTCGCGCGCATCGTCCCGTGGGCGCTCTTCGGTTTCGCGGCGGGCGTGGTCGCCGACCGCCTGAACCGGAAGCGCGTGATGATCGTGTGCGACGTCGTACGGATCTTTGCGGTGCTGTCGCTCGTCATCACGCTCGCCGTGCATCGCGCGTCTCTCTGGCAGATCGCGCTCGTCGCGTTCGTCGAAGGCTCGATGTACATCTTCTTCAACATCGCCGAGCTCGGTGCGCTTCGCTCGGTCGTGCCTGCGCGGCAGCTTCCCGCCGCCGCGGCGGCCGAGCAGGCGCGCTATGCGACGGTGACACTCGTCGCTCCGCCACTCGGCGGCGCGCTGTTCGGCCTCGGTCGCATGCTTCCGTTCATCGCCGACGTCGTCTCGTATCTCTTCTCGCTCGGCTCGCTGCTGCTGATGCGCACGCCTTTCCAGGAGGAGCGCGAGCAGGACGACGCGCCAATGCGCGCGCAGCTTGCCGAGGGCTTCCACTGGCTGTGGAGCCACCGGTTCTTCCGCGCGTGCGCGCTGCTCTTCTCCTGGGTGAACCTCGTGTGGGAGGCGCTCTTCCTCGTGTTGATCGTCGCCGGCCGCCGCGAGGGCCTCTCCGGCGGCCAGATCGGCTTGCTCATCGCCGGCTTCGGCGTCTGCTCGCTGCTCGGGTCGGTCGCCGCGCCGCGCATCACTCGGATGCTGTCGATGCGCACGCTCATCGTCGGCAGCTTCTGGGTGCAGACCGGCTTCGCGGTGTTCCTGCTGAAGCCGAGCGTCTACGTGCTGCTGGCCGGCGTGCTGCCGATGGCGTTCTTCCTCCCGGCGGTGAACTCCGCCGTCGTCGGCTATCGCACAGCTGTCGTCCCTGACCGCCTCACCGGCCGCGTGGGTGGCGTCGCGCGCACGATCGCGCTCTGCACTGCTGCCTTCGGCCCGCTGTCGGCCGGGCTCCTGCTGCACTCGCTCTCGCCGCGCGAGACGGTGGGTGTCTACGCCGTCTTCATGGTGCTGCTCGCCGTGCTCGGGACGCTGAATCCGTCGATCCGCAACGCCCCGAGCCTCAGCGAGCTCGACGATCTGCCTAGGCGTCCTGAGTCAGCTTCTCCCGCAGCAGCGCGTTGACGACCTTCGCGTCGGCCTTGCCCTGCGTCTCCTTCATCACCTGGCCGACGAGGAAGCCGAGCACGCCCTCCTTGCCGCCGCGGTAGGTCGCGACCTGATCCGGGTTGGCGGCAAGCACGGCCTCGATCACCGGGTCGAGCTCGGACGCGTCGCTGACTGCGGTCTGCGACGTATAGGTCGACGCTGAGAAGTCCTCGCTCGTGCTCGCGGCCGTCGCGCCGACGAGTGCGTCCCGCGTGAGGTTCGGCGTCTTGAGCACGGCTGCCATCTCCGGCACGTTCACGGCCGACGGATCCTCTCCCGTCGCAGCGAAGTCGTTCATGACCCAGTTCGCGGCGAGCTTCGGCTCGACCCCGTCGGCCACGAGCCCCACGTAGAGCGCGTCACGATCCGTCGTGACGAGCGCGTACGCGACGTCGAACCCGACCACCTCTTCGAGTCGGCGGATGCGCACGCCCGGCGGCTCCGGGACCTCCGCGCGCAAGCGTTCCACGAGCTCTGCCGGCGGCTCCACCGGCACGAGATCGGGCTCGGGGAAGTAGCGGTAGTCGTCCGCCTCCTCCTTCGAGCGGTGCACCGTGAGCCGGTCGGTGTCGGGGTCGTAGTCGTACGTCGACTGCTCGATCGTCTCGCCTCGCTCGTATGCGGCGATCTGCTCGCGCACCGCAGCCTCGATGCCGCGGCCGATGAACGTGAACGAGTTCATGTTCTTCAGCTCCCAGCGCGGGCGGTACCCCTCTTCGCCGTGCTTCCGAACCGACACGTTCACGTCGGCGCGCATCGTGCCTTTCTCCATCTCCGCGTCCGAGACGCCGAGCTCGACGATCGTCTGCCGCAGCAAGCGCAGGAAACGAAGCGCCGCTTCGGACGAGCGCAGGTCGGGCTCGCTGACGATCTCGAGCAAGGGTGTGCCGCCGCGGTTGAAGTCGACGAGCGAGTAGTCGGCGCCGACGGAGCGACCGGTCGCGCCGCCGGCGTGCACGGTCTTCGCCGCGTCCTCCTCGAGGTGCGCGCGGACGATGCGCACGACCTCGTCGCCGTCCGCAGTCGGGATGACGAGCCGGCCGGGCCCGCAGAGCGGAGCCTCGTACTGACTGATCTGGTACCCCTTCGGCAGGTCGGGGTAGAAGTAGTTCTTGCGCGCGAACACGGCGCTCGAGGCGATCTCGCAGTCGAGCGCGAGGCCGAGCTTGATCGTGTGCTCGATCGCCTTCCCGTTTGCGACGGGCAGCGCGCCTGGGTGCGCAAGGCAAACGGGGCACGTGCGCGTGTTCTCGGCCGCGCCGTACTCGAGCTCGCAGCGGCAGAACATCTTCGTACGCGTCTTCAGGTGCGCGTGCACCTCGAGGCCGACGACGGTCTCCCATGAGCTCACGGGCGTGCCGTTCTTCGTCGATTGGGTGCGATGGACGTCGCGAGGCAAGGACGCAGGGAGCCCCGATAGCGGTGTTCTATCGGGGCGACCGAGGACGCCGCATTCGCGGCGTCCAGCGCAGCCAAGCGACACAATGGACGGTGCGCCCGTGAGCTCCTACACATCGGCGAGCTTCTCCTTCGCCGCGCGTACCGCAGCCTCGATGTCGCCCTCGACCTTGCCGAAGACGCGCTGCACGGCCGGAATGAAGTCCGCCGCCGGATCCTCGAAGCGCATCGTCACCGGAGACGCTCCGGCACGGGGTCGAAGCCGATCGCCTGCTCGAGCGCGTGGCCGATACGGAACAGGGTGTTTTCGGAGAACTGCGGCCCGATCAGCTGCAGACCGACGGGCAAGCCTTCGGAGAGACCGCACGGGACGTTCAGGCCCGGCAGTCCCGCCATGCACGACGGGATCGTGAGCAGGTCGCTGAGATACATCGCGAGCGGGCTCGCCGTGCGCGCACCGAGCTCGAACGCGACCGTGGGCGACGTCGGCGAGATGAGCACGTCGAAGCGCTCGAACGCCTGCGCGTGCTCGCGCGCGAGGACGGTGCGCACCTTCTGCGCCTGCCCGTAGTACGCGTCGTAGTAGCCGGCCGAGAGCGCGTACGTGCCGACCATGATCCGGCGCTTCGGCTCTTCGCCGAAGCCCTCGTCGCGCGTGCGCTCGTACATCTCCAGGCGGTCACGGCCGTTCGGCGACCGGTAACCGAACCGCACGCCGTCATAGCGTGCGAGGTTCGAGGACGCCTCCGCGGGAGCGATCAGGTAGTAGCACGGCATCCCGTACTCGACGGAGTGCGGCAGCGAGCAGTCACCGACCTCCGCGCCGAGCGCGCGGCAGAGCTCGATCGCGCGCTGCACTGCCTCGCGTACGCCCGGCTCGATCGCCTCGTGCTCGTTGAACTCGCGCGGTACGCCGACGCGCAGTCCGGTCAGGTCTTCGCCTTCGGGCAGCGTCACCGCGCTCGGCAGCTCGACGGTGGTGGAGTCGCACGGATCGCGTCCCGCGATGATCGAGTAGAGGAGCGCGCAGTCGCGCACGTTGCGTGCGACTGGCCCGATCTGGTCGAGGCTCGACGCGAACGCGATGGCGCCGTAGCGCGAGACGGTCCCGTACGTGGGCCGCAGGCCGACGTTGCCGCAGAGCGCAGCGGGCTGCTTGATCGAGCCACCCGTGTCCGACCCGAGCGCCCACGGAGCGAGGCCCGCCGCGACTGCAGCCGCGGAGCCGCCGCCGGAGCCGCCGGGCACACGAGTGGGATCCCATGGGTTCTTCGTCGGCCCGTACGCCGAGTTCTCCGTCGACGAGCCCATGGCGAACTCGTCGGTGTTCGTCTTGCCGAGCACGCGCAGGCCGCGCGCCTTGCAGCGCTGGATCACGGTTGCGTCGTACACGGGCACGTACCCCTCGAGGATCTTGGAGCCTGCCGTCGTCGGGATGCCCTTCGTGCCGATCACGTCCTTGATCGCAATCGGTACGCCCTCCGCGCCGTCGTCCTCGCAGACGTGGAGGTAGCAGTGCAGCTCGGGATCGCGCTCGGCGATCGCCGCCTGGTACGCGCCCCAGAGCTCGGCGCTCGAAAGCTCCTTGTCCTGCAGGAGCCGCGTGGCCTCCTCGGCCGTGAGTCTCAGCGTGTCGATCACGAAGAACCACCAATCATGATGAGCCTCCGGGGGGCACCTTGAAGTACTGGCCCTCGCGCTCCGGCGCGTTCGCGAGCGCCTCCTCGACCGGCAGCGACGGCCGCGGCTCGTCGTCCGCCCAGACGTTCACGACGTCGAGCGGGTGCGACGTCGGCGGCACGTCGGAGAGATCGAGCTCGGACACCTTCGAGACGGCGGCGAGGATGTCGTTCAACTGCGCACCGAGGCGCTCCACTTCCTCCTCGCGCAGCTCGAGGCGCGCCAGGCGGGCAACGTGCAACAACTGATCACGATCGATGTTCGCCACTTACGAAAATCCTTCCAGAAAAGGAAGAGGCCCCTGTCGGGGCCTCTTCACAACGTGGGTTCCGACGGTTCTCTAAACGGCCTGGACGTTCGCGGCTTGCGCGCCCTTCGGGCCCTGCACAACCTCAAACGACACACGCTGGCCTTCGGTCAGCGACTTGTAGCCATCCATGCCGATCGCCGAGAAATGCACGAACACATCGTCGCCACCTTCGCGCTCGATGAAGCCGTAGCCCTTCTCGTTCGAGAACCACTTAACGGTGCCCTCTGCCAACTTTGGTTCCTCCTTACAGCAACTACGACGGCGCGAGCACCGAACTGTGTCCTGCCGCCGACCGATGATGAAGCAGGCGGGAGTTTAGCTCAGTGACCGGGTTTGGCAAGCCCACTTGCCCGCCGGGCCCGGGATCAGACCCCGGGCAGCATTTGACGAGGAGCACAACCGGGGACTGATCCCGGGCTATGTGTCTGATTGGGGCCGCGGCCTCGGTCGCGCAGACGCACGCACTCGCGTCGAAACGTGCGGCACTCTAGACCGGCCGACGGGCCCGAGCAGCCGTGACCGTGTTCCTCAGAACCATGGCGATCGTCATCGGCCCGACCCCGCCCGGGACGGGCGTCAGGTAGGCCGCGCGCTCGGCCGCGCCGGGGTCGACGTCGCCGAAAAGCCCCTCATCGGTGCGGTTCATCCCGACGTCGATCACGGTGGCGCCGGCCTTCACCATCTCGGCGCCGATCACGTGGAGCCGGCCCACCGCGGCCACGAGGATGTCCGCGTCGAGGGTGTGGCGCTCGAGGTCCACGGTCCGCGAATGGCAGATCGTGACGGTGGCGTTCGCCTGCAGCAGCAGGTGCGCGACCGGCTTGCCGACGATGTTGGAGCGCCCGACGACGACCGCACGAGCGCCTGCGACCTCCACCTCATACTCCGCGAGCATCCGCATGATCCCGAGCGGCGTGCAGGGAACGAGCGCGGGACGGCCGAGATAGAGCCGGCCTGCGTTCATCGGATGGATGCCGTCCACGTCCTTGGCGGGATCGATCGCCTCGATCGCGTTTGCCTCGGAGAGGTGCGAAGGCAGCGGCAGCTGGACGAGGATCCCGTCCACTCCGTCGTCGGCGTTGAGCCCGGCGAGAACGTCGAGCAACTCCGACTCGGGAGTGTCCGCCGGGAGGCGCAGGTCGCGCGCGTCGATCCCGGCCGCCTGCGCCGCCTTCTGCTTGCCACGGATGTAGACGTCCGATGCAGGGTCGTCGCCGACGAGCACGGTGGCGAGACCGACGTGCCCGAACTCGGCGACCTCGGCCGCCACTTCCTCGCGCACCTTCGCAGCCAGCGCCTTGCCGTCGATGATGGTCGCGGACATCGTGCCGAGGTTACGCGAGAATGGGTGCGTGACCCCGAAGAAGCGACTCCCGCGCAAGAACGACGCGGCCTCGATGGCAGCGCGCCGCGATGCCCTCGGCCTCGACGGCGCCGTGACGCCGGCCGACCTCGAGCCGTATGCAAGCGCCGCAGAGTCGGTGACGGGCCTCGCCGTGATCCCCGTCTCCGTCGCCTCCCTCGAGGTCTCGCTCGGCCTCTACGAGCTCGGCGACGAAGGCGATGTCGTCGAGACGGGCCGCGCCGACGAGGAGGTCGTCGTACCGCTCGCGCACACGGAAGGTGGGCTGACCGCTTCGGTCCAGCGTGGAGCGAAGGCGGTCGCAGAGTCCGGCGGCTTCCGCACGCACGTCGTCGCCGACCGGATCACGCGCGCGTCGTGCTTCGTCTGCCGCGACGCGACCGACGCCCTGACGCTGTCGCGCTGGATCGAGGCCCAGCTACCGGCGATGCAGGAGTTCCTCCGCACCGCGGAGATTCCCGAGCTCTCGCGCTATGCCCTGCTGCGCGAGGTGAAGACGCACGTCGTCGGGCCGATGTGCCACGTGCTCTGGCGCTGGACGACGGGCGACGCCGTCGGGCCGAACATGATGACCCGCAACGCCTACGCGCTGAACATGGCGTTCGTGAAGCCGGGCGCGCCCGTCGAGATCGAGCGCGTCGCGCTCGAGGCGAACATGGGCGGCGACAAGAAGCCGTCCTACGAGTTCTTCCAGTCGGGCCACGGCAAGACGGTGATCGCCGAGGCCACGCTGACCGACGAGGCGATCCGGCGCGTGCTCCGCACGACGGCCGAGGACCTCGAGGCGTTCGCCTGGATCGGGACGCACGGCGCCGTGGCATCCGGCATGCAATCGGTCGCCTTCACGCCTGCGTCCGCGATCGCCGCGATCTTCGCCGCGACGGGCCAGGACCTCGGCATGGTCGGCACGAGCTCGATGGCGCACGGCACCGGCCGTCGCGTCGACGGAGGGCTGCACGTGTCGGTCCGCTTCCCCGGCCTCGAGGTCGGCACCGTCGGCGGCGGCACGACGCTGCCGACGCCACATGAGTGGCTCACGCTGATGGGCTGCGCAGGCGCCGGCAAGGTCTACCGCTTCGCCCAGATCGTCGCGGCGGCCGCGCTTGCGCTCGAGATCAGCGCCTCGTCTGCGATGGCGACCGCCGGCAGCGAGAACTTCTTCCGCGCGCACCACGAGCGCGGCGGCAGCCGCTGATCGTCTAGAACGGGAGCTGGACGTCGGCGACGTCGAGGCCGAGCGATTTCGCGAGGCGGACGCCGTGGTTCAGCTCGGTCTTGAGGCGCTCGCGGTCGCGGGCCTCCATGAGGTTTCCGATCATCTCGCGTGCCTTCGGGCGCCACATCGCGTGCGCGGCGAACTCGGGGAGCATGCGGTTTGCCGCCGCGATCAGCGTCGTCTGCACGCTCTTCGGCGCGTCGGCGAGGAGCACGCGCTCGTACGCCATGCCCGCGCCGTGGTGGATGCCGTCGTCGATCGCCAGACGGTTGCAGAGGTCCTCGAGCAGCGTCCCGCGCGACGAGCGGGCGATCAACCGGAAGCGCGGGATGATCAGCCGCTCGAAGAAGACCTGCATCAGGAAGACCTTCTCCTCGAGCGTGTCCGCCTCGAGGAACATGTGGCCGAGCGCGTCGAGGTGCGGATCGCGCTCCCCCTCGCCGCCGATCTGGCCGATCAGCTTCAGCCACGCTTCGGTGTGGCGCGCCTCGTCCTGCACCATCGTCGTGTAGTAGAGCCTCGCCTCGGGATCGGGCGCGGCATTCAGCAGCTGCGCCGCCATCTCGACGGCGAGCACGTCCGCCTGCAGCTGCTGCATGACCACCGAGCGCCAGACGTCCTGCCGCCGTGCCTTGCGCTCCGGCGAGCCCTTGCCCTCCGGCACGGGCGGGATGTCGCCCCACGGGAGGTCGCCGAGCATCCACTCCTGGTGCTTCGCGAGGTCGTAGAAACGCAGGACGCTCGCGTAGGCGCTCCGGTCCTCGACGGCCGACTGCTCCTCGTCGATTGGCTCGGCGCTCACGCGCAGGACCTTAGCGTGGTCGCCGCATAGAATCGGCCGGGTGATTGCGCTCGTCTTCAGCTACGAAGTTCGCGACGCCGAGGCGTTCGAGCAGGCGTACGGCGCCGACGGCGACTGGGCGCAGTTCTTCCGCCTCGGCGCCGGCTACATCGGCACGGAGCTGCTGCACGACGTCGAGATCCCGAGCCGGTACCTCGTGATCGACCGCTGGGAATCCGCCGAGGCCTACAACACGTTCGCCGCCGAGCAGCGGGACGAATACATGCGCCGCGTCGACGACTCGAAGTTTCTCTACGACCAGGAGCTGCGGTTCGGAACGTTCGAGAACGTGTGGCACGCGCCCGCGTAATCCCGCCGCAGCACGATCCGGCGTGCTGGGGCTGCGGCGACGCTCCGGGAGGCATTCACCTGCCACATCCCGTCGAGGAAGGCGCAACCGAGTACGAGGCGTGGTTCCAGTTCGACGAGCGGCACCAGGGCGGGCCCGGGTTCGTCCACGGCGGCATGGTGGCGGCGGCGCTCGACGAGGCGTGCGGCCTCCTGGCCACGTGGTACCGCTTCCCGGCGGTCACGGCACGGATCTTCGTCCGCTACCGGCAGCCGGTCGCGATCAACACCGAGCTCCTCGTCAAGGCGGCGCTGACGGGCGAGCGGGGCCGCCGGCTCCGTGTCCGCGGCGAGATCGTCGACGGCGCCGGCGTGCTGGCCGAAGCGCGGGCGGCCTTCCTCCACGTTCCGCTCGAGCACTTCCTCGCCACGCCCGAGGGCCGCGCGGTGGCGGACGCCTGGGAGCGTCACCTGAACGGGTGACCGGCCGCTCAAGCGGCGGACCCGGACGGCCGATGGGGCGGCCCTGAGGGTAAACCGGCCCTGCGGCTGGGATGGGAGTCGCATGATCAAAAGGATCGTTCTAGCAGGGATTCTGGTACTCGCATTGATGATCGCGGTCAAGGACGGCCGCGTCCTGCGAGAGACCGGACTGACGGGTGTCTGCACGCCCGCGCAGGCAGCGACGGAAGGCGTACAGCTCGAGGCGTGCCGCGCGGGCAAGCTCGCCGGCCGTCCGGATCTCTCACGCCAGGGCTGCACGACGGTGGGCGGCCTGACCGGGACATACCAGTACTGGCGGTGCCCCGCCGTGGTCGTTTCGGGCCCAAGCGGCCACTGACGCAACTCCTTCGAGGGATCGGCTGTCCCGTCGGCCGCGCCGACAATCGCCGCATGCGGCTCCTGTTCCCGATCCTGCTTGCGCTCGTGCTCGTCCCCACGGCGCTCGCGGCCGGCCCGCGCGAGCAGAAGATCGCGGGCACGATCTCGGCGAACTCGGGCTCCTCGTTGACGATCAACTCGGGCGACCGCTCGCTCACCTGTCTCGTCCGCGGCGACAAGGCGCAGACGGCGCTCGCGCGTTGGGGCGTCGGCGTCAAGGCCGCCATGGCCTGCAAACGGGACGGCGACCGGCTCCTGCTCACCCGCCTGGCACGCCTCGGCCCGAAGGACGGGACGAGCTCGACATCAACGTCGACGACGACCGGCGACACGACGGGCACAACCGGCACGACCGGCACGACCACGCACGAAACCCCCACCACCACGGCCCCCCCGCAGACGCGACGCGACGCGCGCGGCAGGGTCAGCGCCCTCGGCGCCGGCACGATCACGGTGACGCGCGACGACGGCACCTCGCTCACGTGCACGGTCACCGACGGCCAGGCGCACTCGACCGCGGACGGCGCACCGGTTGGCACCGCGGTTCTCCTCGTCTGCAGCGGTGACGGCGACCACCCCGCGCTGCTCAGCCTGCAGCGGCTCGATTCGAGCACTCCGCCGCCGCCCCTCACCACCGCGCCGCACCCCACCACGACAACGGCTCCGCCGAGCGCTGCGCCCCCGAGCGCTGCGCCCCCGAGCCCGGGGCCTCCCACCTCCCCGAGCACCGACCGGCGCTACGCGAAGGGTCTCGTCACCGCGCTCTCCTCGGACAGCGTGACGGTCAAGCCCGACGACGGCACCGATTCGCTCCGTTGCCGCATCACGCCCGCGTCCGATTCGGTGTCCGCCGCGGCGAAGCTCTCCCTCGGCGCACACGTCGGCATCGTCTGCCGGCCCGACGGCAGCACCTTGGTGCTCGCCGGCTCGACGCTCGTCGGCTAGCCGGCCGGCCCCACCGGACCGGCTTTGGGCGGAGAAACCCCCGCAATTCCCGCTTGAGCCCTCGACGATTGCTCGGCTGCCGCCGAGTAAGGCGTACGTCGACAAGACAGCTCTGGCGGGGCTCCAGTTGCGCAATGCGCAGGAAATCGAGCCGATCGCCACGCATTCCGCGGAAGATGCCCGTTGAAAACGTGCATCCCGTCAGGCGATAATCCACAGCTCTGATGCAGGTCGACCAACGGGCGTCCACCGACGAAGTCCTCAAGGCGCGCGAACGCTACGTCCCGCGCGGAGTCTCGACGCCCAACCTCGTGGTCAGCCGGGCCTGGGGCGCACGCGTCTGGGACGCCGAGGGGCGCGAATATCTCGACTTCGGCGGCGGCATCGCGTGCCAGAACCTCGGCCACGGCCCGGCCGGCGTCGTGCGCGCAATCCACGAGCAGGTCGACAAGTACCTCCACCAGTGCTTCATGGTCGGCATGTACGAGCCGTACATCGAGGTGTGTCGCAGACTCGACGAGCTCTGGCCCGGCGACGCGGCGACCAAGAGCCTGCTGCTCAACTCGGGCGCAGAGGCGATCGAGAACGCGGTGAAGATCGCGCGCGCAGCGACCGGCCGCGACGGTGTCGTCGTCTTCGACCGTGCGTTCCACGGCCGCACGAACCTGACGATGGCGATGACCGCCAAGCTCGTCTACAAGCAGGGTTTCGGGCCGCTCGCAACGGGCGTCTACCGGGCCCCAGCGCCCTACCCGTACCGCGGCGTCAGCACCGAGGATGCGCTCGCAGGGCTCGACCTGCTCTTCAAGCAGGACGTCGACCCGGCCGACGTCGCGTGCTTCGTGCTCGAGCCCGTGCAGGGTGAGGGCGGCTTCATTCCGATGCCGCCGGAATTCGTGCACGCGCTGAAAGAGCATTGCGACCGGCACAAGATCCTCTATGTCGACGACGAGGTGCAGGCCGGTTGCGGGCGCACCGGGCCGATGTGGGCGATCGAGCACTACGGCGTCGAGCCCGACCTGATCGTCTCCGGCAAGTCGCTCGGCGGCGGGCTGCCGCTCGCGGGCGTGACGGGGCGCACCGAGCTGATGGACGCCGTCCACGTGGGCGGCCTCGGCGGAACGTTCGGCGGAAACCCCGTGTGCTGCGCCGCGGCGCTCGCGGTGCTCGACGAGCTCTCCGCGCCGGGATTCCGCGAGCGCGCCGACCAGATCGCGGGTCTTCTGCGCACGCGCCTGGACGAGATCGCCTCGCGACAGCCGGTGGTCGGCGAGGTACGCGGGCTCGGCGCGATGCTCGCGCTCGAGCTCGTCGAGCGGAACGGAGACGCGGCGAAGGCCGTCACCACCTACGCGCGCGAGCACGGCCTGATCCTCCTCTCGTGCGGGCTCTACGGAAACGTCATCCGGCTGCTGCCGCCGCTCTCGGCGACCGACGAGGAGCTCGAACGCGGGCTCGGCATCCTCGAGGAGGCCCTTGGCGACGCAGGCTCCGGTTAGCGCGGCCGACGACACAGCGACGGCCGGGTCGCTCGCAGTCCGGCTGACGGGGATCCGACGGACGTACGGCGAGGTCGTCGCGATCGCCGGCCTCGACCTCGACATCGCCGAGGGGGAGTTCTTCACGCTCCTCGGGCCGTCCGGCTCGGGCAAGACGACGACGCTGCGCGTGATCGCCGGGTTCGAGCGCCCCGACGCAGGGCGCGTCGAGCTCGCGGGCGTCGACGTCACGCGCACCGCGCCGTCGGAGCGCGACCTCAACACCGTCTTCCAGGACTACGCCCTCTTCCCGCACATGACGGTGCTCGAGAATGTCGAGTACGGGCTGCGGGTCAAGGGCGTCGGCCGCCGCGAGCGGCGAAACCGCGCGAACGAGGTGCTCGAGCGGGTGCGCCTTCCCCAGGTCGGCACGCGCCGGCCCGTGCAGCTTTCGGGCGGCCAGCGCCAGCGCGTCGCGCTCGCACGCGCGATCGTGAACCGCCCGACCGTGCTCCTCCTCGACGAGCCGCTCGGCGCGCTCGACCTCAAGTTGCGCCAGGAGATGCAGGTCTTCCTCAAGGCGCTGCAGCAGGATCTCGGCATCACCTTCGTCTACGTCACGCACGACCAGGAAGAGGCGTTGACGATGAGCGACCGCATGGCGGTCTTCAACGAAGGCCGGATCGAGCAGATCGGCAGCCCTGCAGAGGTGTACGAGCACCCGGAGACGGAGTTCGTCGCCGGCTTCGTCGGCATCTCGAACGTGCTCGAGCGCAAGGGCAGGCGCTTCACGATCCGTCCCGAGAAGATTCACATGACCGAAGGGATCGGCGGCGAGGGCGAGACCGGAGTGATCCGCGACGTCGTCTATGTCGGCATGGTCACGCGCTACATCGTCGACCTCCACGCCGGGGGCGAGCTCGTCGTCGTGCGGCAGAACCTGGAGACGTCGTCGCACGAGGTACTCGAAGCGAAAGGCAAGCGTGTCCGGCTCGATTGGCGGCCGGAGCACACCTATGAGATCGACAAGGAGGAAAACGGGTGACTCGGATCACAAAGGCGCACGTACTGATCGCTGCGTTCGCGGCGGCGTTGTGCGTGCCGGCCGCCGGCATCAGCGCGGGCAACGGCCTACCGACGACGATCGGCAAGGGCGAAGGACAGCTGAACCTCGTCGCCTGGGAGGGCTACACGCAGCCCCAGTGGGTCAAGCCGTTCCAGAAGGCGACCGGCTGCACGGTGCACGCGAAGTACGCGGGCTCCTCCGATGAGATGGTGACGCTCATGCGCCAGGGCGGCGGCTCCCAGTACGACATGGTCTCCGCTTCCGGCGATGCGAGCCTGCGGTTGATCTACGGCAAGGACGTGCAGCCGATCAACGTCAACCTGATTCCCGACTACAAGAACTTCGTGCCGCAGCTGAAGTCGCCGCCGCACAACACGATCAAGGGCGTGCACTACGGATTGTCGCTGCAGTGGGGCCCGAACACGCTGCTCTACAACACGAAGTCGGTCAAGCCTGCTCCGACGAGCTGGTCGGCGATCTACAGCCCGAAGTACAAGGGCAAGGTCACGGTTCCCGACAACCCGATCCAGATCGCGGACGCGGCGCTCTACCTCTCGAAGTCGAAGCCGTCGCTCGGCATCACCGATCCGTATGAGCTGAACTCGGCTCAGTTCAACGCGGCGGTCGGCCTGCTGAAGCAGCAGAAGCCGCTGATCAAGAAGTACTGGGCGCTCGCGTCCGACGAGATCGACTTGTTCAAGAGCGGCGATGCCGTCATCGGCGCCTCCTGGCCGTACCAGACGAACACCCTCATCGCGGACAAGGCGCCGGTGAAGGACCTGATCCCGCAGGAGGGCGCGACGGGCTGGGCGGACACGTGGATGTTGTCTGCACACGCGAAGCACCCGAACTGCGCGTACATGTGGATGAAGTGGGTCTCGACGCCGAAGGTGCAGGCACAGCAGGCGATCTGGTTCGGCGAGACGCCGGTGAACACGAAGGCGTGCGCCGTCATGGACACCTTGTCGAAGGGGTCGGCAGCCCAATACCACTGCGGTGCATCAGCTGCGTACTTCAACTCGATCAAGTTCTGGAAGACGCCCGTCGCCGCCTGCGGCAACGGCAAGAACGACTGCATGGACTACACGCAGTGGCAGCAAGCATGGACGCAGATGAAGGGCTGAGTCCTGGTCGTTCACGCTGCTGAACCGAGCCGGCCGGGCCGCCCTTTACGGGCGGCCCGGCTACGGCTCACCGGCTTCTTCTGGAAGCACCGCTGGGCGAAGGCGCTGCTGCTGCTCGCGCCGCCGCTCGTCGCGTTCGCGCTCGTCTATCTCGCGGCGCTCGTTGCGCTGTTCATCTCGTCGTTCTGGTCAGTCAATCCGTTCACGACGGAGATCCAGCACATCTGGACGCTCGACAACTACCGCACCATCTTCGAGTCGAGCGCGTACCGGACGATCGCACTGCGCACGATCGGGATCGCGGCTGCCGTGACGCTGACCGATGCGGTGCTCGCCTTTCCGCTCGCGTACTTCATGGCGCGACTTGCAAGCGCGCGCTCGCGCACGTTCCTCTTCGTCGCGGTGTTGTTGCCGCTCTGGTCGAGCTACCTGATCCGCGTCTACATCTGGCGGCTCATCCTCAGTCACGACGGCGTGCTCAACTGGACGCTGCAGAAGGTCGGGCTGCCGGCCGCCAACATCGGCTACTCGAACTGGGCGGTGTGGCTCATCTTCACGTACGTCTGGCTGCCGTTCATGGTCCTTCCCGTCTACGGCGCGCTCGAGCGCATCCCCGAGTCGTACATCGAGGCGTCGCGCGATCTCGGGGCGACGGGCTCCGAGACGTTCCGGCGCGTCGTGCTGCCGCTTGCGCTTCCCGGCGTCGTCGCAGGCTCGATCTTCACGTTCTCGCTCACGCTCGGCGACTACGTGACGCCGCTGCTCGCCGGCGGCTCGAGCTCGCAGTTCATCGGCAACGTCGTCTACGACTCGGTCGGCATCTCGAACAACGTGCCGTTCGCTGCCGCGTTCGCCGCCATCCCGCTCGCCGTGATGGGCATCTACCTCCTGATCGCGCGCAAGCTCGGCGCATTCGAGGCCATGTAGTGGAACGGCGCGGCACACGCATCGCGCTCGTCGGGTGGACCGTGCTCGTCGTCCTGTTTCTCTGGCTGCCGCTCGTGCTGATCATGGTGTACGCGTTCAACAAGTCGAACGTCCAGAGCTGGCCGATTCCGGGCTTCACGACGAAGTGGTTCCGCGTCGCGTGGCACTCGCAGGAGATCCGCGACGCGGTCTGGCTCTCCGTGCGCGTCGCGCTCATCGCGACGGGAGCCGCGCTCGTGCTCGGCTCCGCCGCCGCTGTCGCCGTCGCCCGTTTTCAGTTCTTCGGCCGCGAGGCCGTCTCGTTCCTCCTCATCCTGCCGATCGCGCTCCCCGGGATCGTCACCGGCATGGCGCTCAACTCGTTCTTCATCGCGGGTCACATCACCGTGTCCCAGTGGACGATCGTGATCGGTCACGCGACGTTCTGCGTGGTCATCGTCTACAACAACGCGCTGGCGCGCCTCAGGCGGTCGTCGACGTCACTGATCGAGGCGTCGATGGATCTTGGCGCCGACGGCTGGCAGACATTCCGGTTCGTCGTCTGGCCCGTGCTCTCGACGGCGCTCATCGCAGGCGGACTGCTCGCGTTCGCGCTCTCGTTCGACGAGGTCGTCGTCACCTTCTTCACGGCAGGTGCACAGACGACGCTGCCGCTGCTGATCCTCGGCTACATCCGGCTCGGGCAGCAGTTGCCCGTCGTGAATGCCATTGCATTCGCCATGATCTTGTTGACGGTGATCCCGGTCGCGCTCGCGCAGCGCCTGATGCGCGACACCGGCGTCTTGCGACGCGCAGCCGGGAATGTGACTGAAGCAGTGGAATCCGCCCAAGTGACCGCGGTCTGACCAGGAGGCTACAGATGAGCGCAACGAAGACGGCATACAAGAACTTGGTCGGCGGCGAGTGGGTCGACGCGGCATCCGGCGAGACGATGGACGTGATCAACCCCGCGACGGGTGAGACGATCGCCGACGTGCCGCGCTGCAGCGCGGAGGACGTCGACCGCGCCGTCGCAGCCGCGAACACGGCGCTGCCTGCGTGGCTCGACGCGACGCCGAAGGAGCGCTCCGAGCTCCTCCACAAGCTCGCGGACGTGCTCGACGCGAACGCCGAAGAACTCGCGCAGCTCGAGTCGCTCAACGTGGGCAAGCCGCTGATGGCGTCGCGTGACGAGATGCCGTTCTCCGCCGACAACCTCCGCTTCTTCGCCGGCGCCGCACGCAACCTCGAAGGGAAATCGGCAGGCGAGTACATCACCGGCTACACCTCGATGATCCGGCGGGAGCCGCTCGGGATCGTCGCGGGGATCTGCCCCTGGAACTACCCGTTGATGATGGCGATCTGGAAGCTGGGCCCGGCGATCGCCGCGGGCAACGTCCAGATCCTCAAGCCGTCGGAGCAGACACCGCTCTCGCTACTCCGTTTCTTGCAGCTCGCACAGGAGGTCATCCCGGCCGGCGTGCTGAACGTCGTCACCGGCGACGGCGTACCCGTCGGCGAGCGGCTCGTCGCGCATCCCGACGTACGGCTCGTGTCGCTCACGGGGGACGTGTCGACGGGCAAGGCGATCGCACGGAACGCCGCGGACACGTTGAAGCGCGTCCACCTCGAGCTCGGCGGCAAGGCGCCGATGGTCGTCTTCGACGACGCCGACCCGAAAGCGGTCGCGGAGGGCATCCGTCTCGCGGCCTTCTGGAACTCGGGGCAGGACTGCACCGCAGGCTCGCGCGTGATCGCGGGACCGAAGATCTACGACAAGCTGCTCGAGGAACTCGTGCCGCAGGTCGAGTCGCTGAAGGTGGGCGATCCGATGGAGAGCGACGAGATCGAGATGGGCTCGGTCATCTCGCAGTCGCAGCAGGAGCGGATCCTCGGCTTCCTCGAGCGCGCGAAGGGCGCCACAGTGCTGACCGGCGGGGGCACGAATGGCTCCCGCGGCTACTTCGTGCAGCCGACCGTCGTGGTCGACGTGAAGCAGACGGACGAGATCGTGCAGAAGGAGGTCTTCGGCCCGGTCGTGACGGTGCAGCGCTTCGCTGACGACGACGAGGCGATCCGCTGGGCGAACGACGTGCCGTACGGCCTCGCGTCGTCGGTGTGGACGCGCGACGTCGGCCGTGCCCTGAACGCCGTCAAGCGGCTCCAGTTCGGGACGGTCTGGGTCAACGACCACCTGCTCCCGATCACATCCGAAATGCCGCACGGCGGCTATAAGCAGTCGGGGTACGGCAAGGACATGTCGATCTACTCGATGGAGGAGTACACGCAGATCAAGCACGCCGCGTTCAAGATCGACTGAGCGGAGGTCTTGGTCAGGACCAGGTCCCAGATCGGGCGAGTGGTGCCAGCAGGGATCTGGGACCTGGTCCGGGCCAGCTATTCGTGGGACTGATACCCGCCTGCAATCCGACCAAATCACCATTCGCGCTTCTTGAAAGCTGGACCTGGTCCGAACCAGGTCCAGCTTCTCGCGCTCGCGCGGCTGCTGCCGATCCAAAGGGCGAACTTGGTGGCCCGCGATCGCCCAGAACATGCCGGTTGGCGGAGAATCGGCTCTCTCTCCGCTCGAACATCGGGACCTGGTTCGAACCAGGTCCCGATTTGGGGGAGACGCGCAGCCGGCGTGACATTTCCCGGCCTACGGTTGACTCCGTGGGACGCATTGCTCGGCCCCAGATCGCCGGTGGGCTCTACCACGTGACGTCGCGCGGGAACGCACGCGGGGCGATCCACAAAGATGATGCGGATTACGCCACCTATCTCCGGCACGTCGCGAAGGTGGTCGAGCGGTTCGACTGGCGCTGCCACAGCTTCTGCCTGATGCCGAACCACGAGCACCTGATGATCGAGACGCCTGACCCCAATCTCGCGGCCGGGATGCACGTGCTCAACCTCTCCTACGCCCGCTTCTTCAACTGGCGCTACCGGCGCGTCGGCCATGTTTTCCAGGGGCCATACGGCGCAGTGCCGATTCTGACGGAGGGGCACCTCCTCGCGGTCGTGCGATACGTCGTCCTCAACCCGGTGGAGGCAGGCCTCGTCGCCGACCCGGCCGCCTGGCGATGGACGAGCCACCGCGCGACAGCCGGCCTGGAGCCACCACCGGACTTCCTCCAGGTCGACCGTATCCGGAACTACTTCCGGCGCGGGAGCTCGGACGGCACCCGCGAATACCTGAGCTTCGTCACCGCGCCGCTCCGCACGCTCGACTTCGCCGCCTGACCAAATCGCCGTTTGTGCGTCTCACTTCCTGACACATACGCTGCTGGTCCCTTTCGAGTCCGGAGGTCACGCGTGGGCATTGACGAGCTGAGTTCTGCCAACGACGTCGCCGAGCGGTTTCTCGACAACATCGAGACCGTCATCCACGGGAAGCGTGAGCAGATCAAGCTCGTCGTCGCCGCACTGATGTGCGGCGGGCACGCGCTCCTCGAAGACGTGCCGGGCACCGCGAAGACCGTGCTCGCCCGAGCGATCGCGCAGTCGATCCACGGGGCGCAGTCCTCGCGCATCCAGTGCACGCCCGACCTCCAGCCGACGGACGTCACCGGCCTCTCCATCTTCAACCAGCGTGAGCGTGACTTCGAGTTCCGCCCAGGCCCGGTGTTCGCGAACATCGTGCTCGTAGACGAGATCAACCGCGCGATGCCGAAGACCCAGTCCGCGCTGCTCGAGGCCATGGCCGAGCAACAGGTCACCGTCGACGGCGAGACACGCCGCCTCGACGATCCGTTCCTCGTCATGGCGACGCAGAATCCGATCGAGTACGAGGGAACCTTCCCGCTGCCCGAGGCGCAGCTCGACCGCTTCTTCGTGAAGACGACACTCGGCTACCCCGACGCGGAGCACGAGGCACAGATCGTCGAGGAGCAGCTCGGCGGTCACCCGCTCGGGCGGCTCGAGCCCGTGATCGCCATCGACGACGTCATGCTCCTACGGCGCTCTGTCGCAGACGCGTTCGTGCACGAGGCCGTTGCACACTGGATCGTCGATCTCGTCCGCGCGACGCGCGAGCTCGACATCGTCGCGATTGGCAGCTCAGTCCGCGGCACGCTCGCGCTCAACCGCGCCGCGCGCGCCTGGGCCGTCCTGCACGATCGCCGCTACGTCACGCCCGAAGACGTCGAGCAACTCTTCGCGCCGGTGCTCCTGCACCGCATCCTCTTCAGGCCGAGCTTTCTCGCCGAGATCCGCGACCGGGGCTGGGTGGCAGCGGCCGACGTCGTGCGGGAGCGGTGTCTCGAGGTCGCGCCCAAGCCCGGCTTCGACATCGACCTCGACGTCCCGGCGGCAGCGAGCTCGTAGCGTTGAGCGCCGTCTTCCCGCTCGTCCCGCGTCGACGAGTGATCGGCCTCGCATTCGGCGGAGTTCGCAGCGCCCGCCGCGGCATCGGCTCGGACGTCGCGAGCACGCGCCCATACCACCCCGGCGACGACGTCGGGTGGATGGACTGGGCGTCGTCGGCGAAGCTCTCCGCCGCGCGCGGCGGCGACGAGTTCATCGTTCGCGAACGCTTCGCCGACGAGGCTCCGCGCGTCGTCGTGCTCTGTGACCGGCGCCCGTCGATGTCGATCACCGCCTCGCCAATGCGGCAACTCGACAAGCCGCGCGCGATCCTCGCTTGTCTCGAGTTGATCGGTGCGAGCGCGCGACATGCACGCAGCCTGACCGGCTACCTCGACTACGCGGAGGGCGAGGCGCATTGGCTCCCGCCGCGCAGCGAGCACCGGGCCCAACCGGGCTCCTTCGAGCGTCCGTTCCGTGCGCCCGACGACGGTGTGTCGCGCGGTCTCGAGTTCCTCGGCGAGCACCGCCGCGATCTTCCGACACAGGCTTTTGTCTTCGTACTCTCTGACTTCGTCGTCCCGCCCGACCTCCATGTCTGGCAGCGAGCGCTCGAGCACCGGTGGGAGCTCGTGCCCGTCGTCATCCAGGATCCGGTCTGGGAGCGCAGCTTCCCGGACGTCGCGGGCATCGGCATCCCATACGCCGCCCCGGCGAACGGACGTGTCGTCCCGGTGCGCCTCTCAGCGGGCGAAGCAGCCGGCCTGCGCGACGAGCACGAGGCACGTTGGGATGGGCTCGTCCGGGACTTCCGGTCGCTCGGCGTCGAGCCGGTCGCGCAGACGTCCCATGACGCAGCCGGTGTGCTCGGGGCGTTTCTCCGCTGGGCCGACGTTCGCCAGATGTGGCGCGGAGCGGTCGCGTGAGGCCGATTCCGGTCGTCGCTGCCGCGATCGTTGCGATCGCGCTGGCCGCGGCCGCTCCCGCCGGCGCCGTCGTTCCGATCGTTCCCTCCGGCACGTCGCTCGGCGAGGGCGTGCCGCTGAAGGCGTTTGCGACGGTGTCGCCGACCGTGCACCTCTTCGGCGACACGGTCACCGCGTCGGTCGCGGTCATCGCGGACACGCGCTGGGTCGACCCGGCACGTCTGCAGGTCAAGACCGGCTTCCGGCCGTACATCGCCGTTCAACATCCCACGGTTCGCCGCCTCCGCGTCGGCCGCTTCGCCCAGGTGACGTGGACGTGGACGCTGCGCTGCCTCTCGTCGCGGTGCGTGCCGAAGGTGCGGTTTCGCGTCTTCCGTTTCGCACCGATTCACATCACCTATCTCGCGTCGAGCGGCGCGACGAAGTACACCGTCGACGCGAGGTGGCCGAAGGTCGAGGTGCTCTCTCAGGTCAGCCCCGGCGTCGCGGCATTCCTGCACAGGACGAAGCACCTCAACTGGCGTTTCCACCTGACGCCGGTCGCCGCGCCGACCTATCGCATCTCCCCTACCGTGCTGCTCTGGCTCATGCTGGGGGCCGCAATCGCCGCGCTGCTCGCCGCGGCGGTGCTTGCCGCCCGCTGGTACCGCGTGCTCCGCCCCCGTACGGTGGCGCTGCCAGGAGCGGCTCCGGTGAGCAGCGCGCTCGAACGCGCACTTGCCGTGCTCGAATGGGCGCACGCGCGCGGCGACGAGACGCTGCAGCGCAAGGCGCTCGAGCGTGTCGCCGGCGAGATTGTCGTCGAGGCGCCCCTGCCCGAGACGGATGAGCTCTCTCGCACGGCGCGGGAGCTCGCCTGGTCGTCGCGGACGCCCGAAGACGACGAGGTCGAGTCGTTCTCGGAGCGGGCGCGAGAACAGGGCCGCCACCCGGAGCACGAGGAGGAGACGGCGGAATGACAGTCTCCACGTTCCGTAGGCGCGATCCGGTGCAGCTCGCCGACTTACGGAAGCTCCGTGGTCCGGCATCGCGCACGTCGGCCGTACGCATCGTGCTCGCGGTCGCGCTCGCCGCGACGCTTGCGGCGCTCGTGCACGTCGCCGGAACAGCCGGAAGCGGTCGCGCCGCCGTCTTCCCGAGCGGCACGCGCGCGGGCGTCGTTGCACTCGACATGTCGGCGAGCATCTCCGGGCCGGTCTATGCGCGGGTCGCATCGACGCTCCGCGGAATCGTGAACGCAAACCAGTCGATCGGGCTCGTCATGTTCTCGGACACCGCATACGAGCTGCTACCGCCGAACTCGCCGCCGGGGGCATTGCTCGAGTTCGTTCCTTTCTTCACACCGCTGCGCTACTACAGCGGCACGCCGCAGTTCGCGCAATCGCCCTGGGACATCTTCAGCGGCGGCACGCGTGTCGCAACCGGCCTCCGCGAGGCACGGCAGTCGCTCGAGCGTGCCGGTGTGAAGCGCGGTGCGATCCTCATCGTCAGCGACCTCGACGACGCCGGTACCGACCAGCCCGCTCTCGAGGCCGAAGCGGTACGCCTGCGGCACGACCATATTCCGGTGCGCATCGTGCCGCTGTTCGCGCAAGCCTCGAACAAGCGCTACTTCGCAGCACTCTTCGGCGAGAACGCGTTCGTCGCCCCGAGCGTCTTCCGGCACAGTGCCAAGCGCCACGAGCAAGGTGTGGCCGCCGCAGAGCCATGGGGTCTCCTCGCGCTCGGCACGCTGCTCGTGCTGCTCCTCGCCGCGAACGAACGCTGGAACGGGCGACTTGCCATCGGGGCGCCGGCATGAAGCACCTCGCCCGCCATCGCTCCGGCGTGCTCGCACTCTGCTGCGTCATCGCCGGCGCGTTGCTCGTGCTCGTCGCCGCCGACGTACGCACCTGGCGGACGACGGTCGCGCGGGACGATCTCCGCTTCCGCGTACTGCCTGCGCATCGTGGCCTCTGGAAGCCGGCGACCCTGCTGCCCGGAGACCCGGCGGGATTGCTGCTCGGCACCGGCGACACGCTCGACTACCGGCGCTCCCTCCAGCTCTTCTGGTACAGCAGGATCGGCTCGACTCCGGAGTCCCGGCAAGACCTGCCGACGATGCGCGCGGAGACGCAGCAACGGCTCGAGGGCATCGCCGCGAACGGACACAGCGCACGAGAGCGCTCGTTCGCCGCGAACCTGCTGGGCGTCCTCGTCGTGACGACTCCGTCGCCCGGTAACGACAACAGCGCGTTGAAGGCGATCCTCAAGCGGGCCACCGACTACTTCCGCCAGGCGACCCGGCTCGACTCGAGCAACGCCGACGCGAAGCAGAATCTCGAGCTCGTCCTCCGAATCAACGGCTCCTCCGGCGGCACGTTCAACAAGGATGCTCGCAGCGGCTACGGCTACGGCCGTGGACGCGGTGCGACGCCGATCGGCAGCGGCTACTGATGGGAGGAATGACGTTCCTGACGCCGCTCGACGCGCTGTTCGCGCTCGCGGTCGCTCTCCCCGTCGTCGCCCTGCTCGCAACCGAGAGAACGTCGGACCGCGTTCGCCGCGTCCTCTCGCTGCCGCACCCGCGCAAGCGCACCGTGGTCCCCGTCGCTGTCGCGCTCGTATTGCTGACGTCCCTCGTCGCGGTGGCTGCCGCGCAACCGGTCGTCGTCCGCGAGCGTCTCGTGAACGAGCGAGCCGACGCGCAAGCGTTCTTCGTGATCGACACGTCGCTCTCGATGCGCGCGTCCGCCGGCCCCGGCCGGCCGACAAGGCTCGCCCGGGCGAAGCAGCTCGCGCTGCGTCTTCGCGCGACGCTGCCGGACGTACCGATCGGCATCGCATCGATGACCGACCGCACGCTGCCGAACCTGATGCCGACTACCGACCCGACGCTGTTCGCCCGTACGCTCGCACAGTCGGTCGGCGTCGATCGCCCACCTCCGAGCCAGGCCTACCACCTGAACCGCGCGACCTCCTTTGCGGCACTCGTGCCGCTCGTCGAGGCGAACGTCTTCGCCCCGGGAGTCAACCGCCGGCTGCTCGTCGTCTTCACCGACGGCGAGGCCTCGCAGTCCTCGCCGTACCTGAATGTCACGCTGCATCGTCGTGTGACGCCGATCCTCGTGCACGTCTGGCGCGACGGGGAGCAGATCTACCGCAACGGTCACGCCGACCCGCACTACGCGTCTGACCCGGGGAGCATGCACGCGCTTCAACAACTCGCGTCGATCATCGGGGGCCATGCGTACTCCGACAACCAGTCGGCCGCGATCACGCGTGCAATGCGTGCCACCGTGGGGTACGGCGGCACCCGCGCGCACATCGACGCGTACGCTCGTCTCGCGCTTGCTCCCTGGTTCATCCTGGCCGGAGCGGTGCCGCTCGCGTTCCTGCTCTGGCGCCGGAACGCCTGACCAGCGGACGTGCTCAGCCGTCCGAGACGCGAACAGCTGCCTTGAGCGCTTTCAGCAGCCGCTCGTAACGGGGCACACAGCCACCGTGCACGCGCACCGTCCGCGCACCGACACGGATGAACGTCGACGCGATGTCCGGCAGGGTGGCGTGGCAGTTCATCGTGGCCGGCAGGATCGTGAACTGCGTCTCCGTCGCGACCCGATTGAGCGCCGCGAGCTGGATCGGAGTGACGCGCGTGCGTCCGACCTTGACGGCGCCGTAGATGTGCACGACGCCGCTGTTCGCGATCAAGACGCTGTACGGGCGGATGTTCCCGCCGAGCCTGCCGAACGCGAAACCCGTCTGCGGCGACGCCGCCGCGGCGGGCAGGACGGCTGCGAGAGCCAGCAGAGCGACAAGAGGCAGGGCGCGGCGCATCGTGCCCAGCCTATCGCCGCCCTCTCGGGTCAGGCCCACCACATCTCGCCTGGCTGCTCTTTCAAGAGCACACGCTGGAGGACGTCGACGGCCTTGCGAAGGCCCTCGGCGACCGAAGCGAGCCCGTCTTCGTGCTCGATGCTCAGCACTCCGTCGTAGCCCACGGTGCGGAGGGCGCTGACGAAATCACGCCAGAACTTCTCGTCCTGGCCGTAGCCGACGCTGCGGAACGACCACGACCGGTCGACGTACTGCGAGTAGTGCTTCGTATCGAGGACGCCGTTGACGCGGATGTTCGCCTGGTCGAGATAGACGTCCTTCGCGTGCACGTGGAAGAGAGCGCCCGCACGTCCGAGGACGCGCACCGCTTCGAGCGGGTCGATCCCCTGCCAGAGGAAATGGCTTGGATCCAGGTTGGCGCCGAGCTCGGGTCCGGCCGCCTCGCGCAGCCGGAGCAGCGTCTCCGGGTTGTAGACGAGGAAGCCCGGGTGAGCCTCGAACGCGACCTTGTGCAGCCCGGTCGCGCGGGCGAAGGCCGCCTCCTCCGTCCAGTACGGGATCGCGCGCTCGTTCCACTGCCACTCGAGCACCTCGAGGTAGTCGGGCGGCCAGGCGCAGGTCACCCAGTTCGGCGCGTGTGCGTCGGGCCCGTCGCCGGGGCAGCCGGAGAAGAGAACGACCGTGTCGACGCCGAGCTCGACCGCCAGCCGAGCGGTCTTCCGCCACGTCTCGTGCGAACCGCGTGCGAAGTCCGCATCCGGGTGGAGCGGATTGCCGTGGCAGCTCAGCGCACTGATCGTGAGCCCGCGCTCCTCGACCGCCTGGAGAAGCGCGCGCTGCTTCGCGTCGTTCCCGAGCAGCTCGTCCGGGTCGCAGTGGCTCGAGCCGGGGTAGTTGCCGGTCCCGAGCTCGACCGCCTCGATGCCGAGTGCAGCGACGCGGTCGAGCATCTGCTCGACCGGAAGATCCGCAAAGAGAACGGTGAAGACGCCGAGCTTCATCGGGTGCGAGCTTAGAGCAGGCCGCGCACTCGCGTGTGAGGCGAACGAAGGCGCCTAGCAGATTCGAACTGCTGTAAACGGCTTTGCAGGCCGCTGCCTAACCACTCGGCCAAGGCGCCAGAGCGCCCATCGTAGCCAGGGGCGGGAATCGCTACCCGAGCACCTCGTCGAGGAACGCGCCCGCGCGGGTGAAGCAATCGATGCGGTTTGCGAGCTTCTCGATCGTGTGCCCTTCGTCCTCGTAGATCACGAGCTCGCAGCGGATCCCCTTCTCGATCAGGACCCGCGCGATGTGCTGCGACTCGCCGACCGGCACACGCGGATCGTTCGCGCCGTGCTCGATGAAGAGCGGCGCTCGGACCGCGTCGATGTGCGTCATCGGCGACGCCTCGACGAGGAAGTCGCGGTCGTGCGCGAGCGACCCGTACTCGCGCTCACGCGCAGCGCGGCGGTAGTCGGAGGTGTTCTCGAGGAAGGTGACGAGGCTCGAGATGCCGACCATCTCGATGCCGGCGGCCCAGAGCTCGGGCTGGAAGGCGAGCCCCGCCAGCACCATGTAGCCGCCGTACGAGCGCCCGTACAGCACCGCGCGCGAGCCGTCGATCCCCGGCTGCCCCGCGAGCCACTCGTGCAGCGAGGCGAGGTCGCGCACGGAGTCGAGCCGCAGCCCAACGTCGTCGAGATGCTCGAACCGCTTTCCATATCCCGTCGAGCCGCGAACGTTCGGCGCCGCGACCGCGTAGCCGCGGCCGAGCAGATGCTGCGTGAGCGGTGCGAAACTCGTGTGGAACCACGGTCGCCACTGCGCCTCGGGCCCGCCGTGGATCATCACTACGACCGGGAACGGCCCCTCGCCCTTCGGCCGGAAGAGAAACACGGGAATCGACTCGCCGTCGAAACTCGTGAAGCGGTGCAACTCGGGCTCGACGAGCGTCGCGGGATCGACCTCGCGCGGGCTCGTCGTCACGCGCTCGAGCTTGTGCGCGTCGAGGTCGTAGACGTAGAGGTCGAACGGCTCCGTCGGCGACGAGAAGGCGAACGCGAGCAGCGAACCGTCCTTCGAGAACAGCGGGTGGTCGATCACGCCGCGCCGCGGCAGCGGCACCTCTTCGCGCAGCTCGAGCGTATGGGGATCACGCAGCTCGAGCTTCGAGTAGCCGTCCTCGTTGATCCCGACGAGGACGCTGCGACCGGCCTCGTCGGCGGCGCAGTCGAGATCCCATTCGGACTCGAGCACGACCGACCACGAGCGCGTTGCGACGTCGAAGCGGCCGATTGCGAAGTTGTCGCGTCCTGCATTCGTCGGCGCGAGGAACGAGGCGCCGTCCGGGAGCCACGCGGGCCGGCCGTACTCCGCGTCTCCCTCGTGCGGCGTTGCGTGCGCAATCTCGCCGGTGGCGACGTCGAGCAGAAAGATGTCCGAGTCGCCGGTCCGCTCGCCGAGGCGCTCGGCGGCGATGTAGCGGCCGTCGGGCGAGATCGACGCGACGTCGCACCAGCCCCCGAGCTCGAAGCTCTGCTCTTCGCCCGTGCGCAAGTCGTGCGCGACGATGTCGAAGTCGGTGCCGTTTCGCCGGTTTGTGGCGTACGCGAGCAGCGTGCCGTCACGTCCAACCTGCGGCGAGGCGTGAATGAAGCGTTCGTCGACGACGAGCGCCTCGGGGGGCGCTCCCGGCTCCGCGGCCAGGAAGTACAGCTGCGTGCGCTCGTTTCCGCCGGCGTCGATCTCGAGCAGGATGCGGCCGTCGGGGAGGTACTGGCCGGCGACGGGCTCGTCGAACCGGGTCAGCTGCTGCGGCTCGCCGCCGCGGGCGGGGACGGCGTACAGCTGCCGCGTGCCGGGCACGTCGGAGCCGACGAGTAGTAGGCGGCCATCGTCGGAGAACGAGAGCGGCGACGCCTGCCGCATCTCGAGCAGCGCCTGCAGGTCTTCCATCCGGCCCGAGCCTAGTCAGGCAGAGATGTGCCGCGGGTAAGGATCGGCTAAGCGGCGATGCCTGCGAACTGCGGGATGATCCCGTCGCCGTACGCCTGCAACGTCGCTTCCTGGTTGTGCGTCATCAGGTAGACGTTGAACTGGTCGACGCCGACCCCTTCCAGCTCCTTCAGCTTCGCCTTGATCTGCTCGGCGTTGCCGATGACGCAGAAGCGGTCGCAGATCTCGTCGGTCACGAACTCACCGTGCGCGGCGCCGACCCGCGAGTGGTCGTTGTAGTCGTAGAACTTCCGCGCCTGCACGTAGTCGGTGAGCGCCCTCGGGACAGAGCTGCCGTCGGTGCCGTACCGCTCGATCAGGTCCATGACGTGGTTCGAGACCATCGCGGGGAACCAGCGCACCTGGTCGCGCGCGTCGGCGAGGTCGTCGGTCACGTGGCTCGGGGCGCCGACGATGCACTTGAGCTTCGACGGGTCGCGCCCTTCGGCCTCGGCGGCCTTGCGGGCGGTGTCCATGATCCAGGTGATGATCTCCGGGTCGGCGAGCTGGATGATCACGCCGTCGCCGACGCGGCCCGCGACGGCGAGCGCCTTCGGCCCGTAGCCCGCAACCCACATCGGAATCTCGGGAAGCTCCGGACGCACCCACTTCAACTGGAGGTCCTTGTCGTTCCAGTTGACCTCACGGCCGTTCATGAACTCCTTGACCATCGCGCACGCTGCCTCGAACTCCGCGACCTTCATCGGCTGCCTGCCGATGTAGCGGACCGCGGAGTCGCCGCGGCCGACCCCCATCGCCATCCGGCCGTTCGAGAGGTCGTGGAGCGTCGCGTACGCGCTCGCAAGCACCGTCGGGTCGCGGGTCGCCGGGTTCGTGACGAAGTGGCCCAGCTTGATCTTCGAGGTCTCTCGCGCGGCGACGGCGAGCAGTGGGATCGATTCCTGCCAGAGCACGTGCGAGTCGTACGTCCACGCATACTCGAAGCCGTGGCGCTCAGCGAGCTGAATCAGCTCGAGCCAGCGCTGATACGGCGGATCCGGCAGAACGGTGACCCCGAAGCTGAGCATTGACCCTCCCGGTCGGTTACGGCGAGCATATCTCGCCGCAAATCGGGAGTTACAAGGAGCTCCGCCGTGGCGTCGCGAGCGCAGCGAGCGCCGCGAGGACGCCGACCGCCAGGAAACCGATTCGCCCGTCGCCGGGCAGCGAGAACGTGAGCCCGACGAGGGGTGCGCCGGCGACGATCGCGAGCGCCGCCCAGCTGTTGACAAAGCCGACCGCTGCTCCCGGAGAGTCCGGCCGGGCGGCGGCGGCGCCGGTGAACGCCATCGCGAACGGGATCCCCGATGCGAGACCGACCACGGCTGCAGCGGCGACGAGGCCGGCGATCGGCAGCGGTAGCGCGAGCGCGATCGCGCCGAGACCGGACGCGACGAGGCTCGCAGCCACCCAGCGTGACGCGTCGGGCCGCCGCAGCAGCGGGCCGCCGGCGACGCGCGTGAAGAAGCCGAGCAAGAGCGTGAGCGAGCCTGTCGCCGCCGCGACGCCCTTCGAGTGGCCGTGGTGCTCGAGGAGCGTGACCACCCAGTTCCCGACGATCACGCTGAAGCCGAACGACGCTGCGTGGATCACGGAGAAGCGGATGAGCAAGCGGTCGCGGAGGAAGCCGGAGTCGAGATGCTCACCGGCGTGCCGAAACCTGCGCGGCGCCGGCGGAGCGAACACGAGCAACACGGCGCAGACCGCGGCGACGGCGATCCCGCTGAGATACGGCGCGCGGAAGCCGACCTGCTCCGCGAGCAGGGGCACGATCGCAAGCGCGAGGCCGGGCGCGAGCACCGAGCCGCCGCCGTAGAGGCCCTGGACGAACGGCGAGCCGCCGCTCGCGCGGATGTAGTCGCTGCCCGCGATGAACGCGAATCCCGTGCCGAGGCCGACGAGCGCGCGCCCGAGGAACCCAAGCGCGGGATCGGCGGCCGGCAGCGCGGCCGCGTTCCCGACAGCGACGAGGGCGAGACCGACGAACGCCGTGTTGCGCGCGCCGAAACGGTCGGCGGCACGTCCACCGGGAATCTGCATGGCCATGTGCACGACGAACTGCACGGTCGTGAAGAGCCCGATCGTTGCAAGCCCGACGCCGTACGCATGCGAGAGACGCGTGGCGACCGCACCGAGCGCGGCGATGTTCCAGCCCATCGCGATGCCGACGCCGACGCCCCCGACGGCTGCGCGCCTGCCGATCCCTGTGCCCCGCTCCACGGGCGCGAGCGTACGCAAGACGGAGCCCGCAGTCCTGGGGGTCCTTCCCGCTCGGCTAGAGGCGCTCGAGCACGACGACGGGGATCTGCCGCGTCGTCTTCGTCTGGTACTCGTCGTAGTGCGGCCAGATCTCGTTCAACCGACGCCAGAGCCGTTCGCGTTCCTCGCCTTCGGCGTCGCGGGCCCGCGCGCGGAAGCGGTCGCCCTTGATCTGCACCCCCACCTCGGGCGTCTTGGACAGGTTGAGGTACCAACCGGGATGCTCTGGTGCTCCGCCCTTCGACGCGACGATCACCGGGTTCTCTCCGTCCAGGCCGTAGATGAGCGGCGTCGTGGACTGTTGCCCCGTCTTCCGCCCGGTCGTCGTCAGCAGCAGGATCGTCGAGCCTTCGCGCCAGATGTGGCCTTCTTCGCCGTCCGTCTCGATGTACCGGCGGACGTGCTCTTCACCGAACAGGTCGCTCATGCGAATGCCTCCATCGTCTTCGTCGCCAACCGGTCAAGCGCCTGCACCGCGAGCTCCAGATGCTCCTCCTTCGTGTCCTCGAGCTTCGTGTGCGAGAGCCCGCGCAGCGACTGGACGAACACCATCACCGTCGGGATCCCGGCCCGTGCCACTTCGGCGGCATCGTGCAGCGGGCCGCTCGGCAGCCGGTGCGACGTCCCGCATACCTCGCGGATCGACTCGTCGGCGAGCTCGACGAGGCGCTCGTCGAACAGGATCGGCTCGATGCTCCAGATGCGATCCCAGGCGACCTCGATGTTCTCCTCCTCCGCGAACCGCTCGCTTGCCGCCTTCGCACGCGTCAGCAGGCGCGCGAGCTTGCCCGCGTCGAGATGCCGCTGGTCGAGGAGCTGCTCCGCCGTCTCGACGACGGACGTGACGATGCCCGGCTTGCACACGACGCCGCCCGACGTGCACACGGCGCCGTCGCCGACCTCTGCGGCGATCGGCCGAATCTCGAGCGCGAGCTTCGCCGCCCCGGCGAGCGCGTCACGCCGCCGGTCCATCGGCGTCGACCCTGCGTGCGCGGCCTGGCCGGTCCAGGTGATCTGATGCCGTTCCACGCCGAACGTCCCGAGCACGACGCCGAGCGGCAGGTCGAGGGCCTCGAGCACGGGCCCCTGCTCGATGTGCAGCTCGAGATACGCAACCGCGCCCTCGAGCTGCGACCGCGCGTCGATCGCACGGTCGAGCTCGACTCCGTGCTCGCGCAGCGCGTCGGGCAGCGCGACGCCGTTGGCGTCGGTGCGCATCCGGAGCTCGCTCTGGTCGGCCATCGAGCCGGCCGCGGCCGACGAGCCGAAGAGCGAGCGCCCGAAGCGCGCGCCCTCCTCGTCGGCCCAGTTGACGAGACGCACCGTGAGCGGAGGCGTCCCCTCGGCCGCGATCCGGCGCACCACCTCGACTCCCGCGACGAGATTCAGGGAACCGTCGAGCCAGCCGCCGTTCGGCACCGAGTCGATGTGCCCGCCGATCAGCAGCGCGCGCTCCGACTCGCCCGGCACCGTGAACCACTGGTTGCCGGCCTCGTCGATCTCCTCCTGCGCGCCCGTGCCCGCCAACCTGCTGCGGAGCCACTCCCGGGCAGTTTCCCAGGTATCGGTCCAGGCGACGCGCTGGGCGCCGTTGACATCGCCGGTGAGCGCTCGGAGCTCTTTCAGCTCGGCGACGGTACGCGACGGATCGAGCGGCATCGCGGGCGATCCTACAACGGGGTCCCTGCAGCCGACGCCGCGTGATAAGAACTGCCGGTGCCCGACGCCGCCGTCGCGAGACCCGTTCCGCGCCGCGCCGTCCGCTCGGCGCCGCTCATGCGGGCCGCAGCACGGGCGAGCGCCGTCGCCCTCGTCGTGCTCGTGCTCGTCGGGCTCTGGGAGCTCTATCGCTGGATCTGGACGTCGGCAGGCTGGACGTGGCCGTTCGTCGTCGACTCGACGTCGATGCCGCACGTCTGGACGATCCTGAAGGCGTTCGGCCAGCCCACGCAGGTCAACCAGCCCGCACTCGGCACCCTCCTCTTCCACAAGGCGCTCTTCACGATGAAGGAATCCGCCGTCGGCTTTGCGATCGGCGCCGTCGTCGGCTTCACCCTCGGCTGCCTGCTCGTCCACTCGCGGCTGCTCCAGCGCGGCTTCCTGCCCTACCTCGTGGCAAGTCAGACGATCCCGATCCTCGCAATCGCGCCGATGGTCGTCGTCTGGGTCAACCCGAAGCTTCCGCCCTCCCTTCAGGGCTGGGGCGCGGTGGCGGTGATCGCCTCCTACCTCACGTTCTTCCCGGTGCTGATCAACACGCTGCGCGGTCTCCAGTCGGCCGACGCACGCGCGCTGGAGCTGATGCGCACATACGCCGCAGGCCGCTGGTCGGTGCTGTGGAAGGTGCGCGTGCCCGCCTCGCTCCCGTTCGTCTTCGCCGCGCTGAAGCTCGCGGCGACGGCGAGCGTCGTCGGCGCCATCATCGGAGAGCTCCCGTCGGGCCTCCAGTCGGGCCTCGGCGGCGCCATCATCAACTTCAACCAGTACTACTCGCTCGAGCCGCAGGAGCTCTGGGCGACGAACATCGTCGCCGCGCTCGTCGGGATCATCTTCTTCGTGATCGTCGTCGCGGCGGAGAAAGCGATCGTCCGCCGGGCGCCGGAGGCTGCCACATGAGCGCTGCGCCGGAGGCCGCCAGATGAGCGCTGCACAGCAGTCGGTCGTCTCGATCGAGGGCGTCACAAAGACGTTTCCGCACGGGAACGTGACCGCGCTCCAGGACATCGACCTCGAGCTCGAGCCCGGTGAGTTCGTCTCGCTGATCGGCCCGTCCGGCTGCGGCAAGTCGACGCTCCTGCGCGTGATCGGCGACCTGATCCAGCCGACGTCGGGCACCGTGACCGTCAACGGCAAGCCCGCGCACAAGGCCCGGGTCGACCACGACTACGGGATTGTGTTCCAGGACGCCGTCCTCTTCGACTGGCGCACCGTCGCCAAGAACATCGCGCTGCCGCTCGAGATGCTCGGCTGGGACCGAGAGCGGCGCAACGCGAGAGTCGCGGAGATGATGGAGCTCGTCGAGCTCAAGGGCTTCGGGGATCACCACCCTTGGCAGCTCTCCGGCGGCATGCAGCAGCGTGCGTCGATCGCCCGCGCTCTCGCGTTCGAGCCCGCCCTCCTGCTGATGGACGAGCCGTTCGGTGCGCTGGACGAGATGACGCGAGAGCGTCTGAACCTCGAGCTCCTCTCGATCTGGGAGCGGCTCGCGTCCACCGTCGTCTTCGTCACGCACTCGATCTCGGAGGCGGTCTTCCTCTCGACGCGCGTCGTCGTGATGAGCCCGCGACCGGGCCGCATCGCCGGTGTGGTCGAGATCGACCTGCCGAGCCCGCGCGGCGTGGAGACCCGCGAGGCTCCGCGCTTCTTCGAGCTCGTCACCGAGGTGCGCGAGCTCCTGCGCAAGCGCGGCGAGCACCTGTTCCCCGAGGAAGAGCTGCTGTGACGGCGAGGCTGATGCGCAAGGCGGGCGAGTGGGCCCCCGCCCTCGCGGTCTTCGTACTCGTGATCGGCGCGTGGGAGGGCGGGATCGCGCTCTTCCACGTCCAGCAGTTCCTGCTGCCGCGGCCGAGCGACATCGTGCGCGCGTTCTTCTCCGACCGGCACACCCTCTGGCCGGCGGGTTGGTACACGTTCAAGGAGGCGCTCGGGGGATTCGTGGCCGGCTCGACGCTCGGCATCCTCGCCGCGACGTTCGTCGGGCGCTTCAAGAGTGTCGGCACCGCGTTCATGCCGATCGCGATCGCCGCGAACGCGGTGCCGATCATCGCCTTCGCGCCGATCTTCGACGTCTGGTTCAACCCGCTCTCGCCGGTCTCGAAGATGGCGATCGCCGCGGTCCTCTGCTTCCTGCCCGTGATGGTCAACACGCTTCGGGGCCTACAGAGCGCGAGCCCCCGGCAGATCGAGTTGATGCGCTCCTACGCCGCGTCGGAGCTCGAGATCTGGCGGCGCGTGCGCGTGCCGACGGCCCTGCCCTACGTCTTCACGGCCCTCAAGGTGGCAAGCGTTCTCGCGATGATCGGCGCGATCGTCGGGGAGTACTTCGGCGGCGCCTTCACCGCGCTCGGCGTCCTCATCAACTCGGACGCGCAGATTTTCCACTTCGTGACCGCCTGGGCGGGCATCCTGCTCGCCTCGATGCTCGGCCTCACCCTCTACGGGTCCGTCGTGCTCGTCGAGCGGCTCGTCGTACGCTGGACACCGGCGGCAGGCGAGGCGTAAGTAGTAATCCGGCCGCGCGCGCGGCAGAATCGCCGAATGGGACAGAGGCAGCCAAAGATCGAAAGGGGTAGCTGAATGAAGAAATGGTCGTTCGTAGGGGGGCTCATGGCTCTCGCCTTGTGCGCTGCGATCGTCGTGGGCACGGCGTCGGCGTCGACATCGTCGGCGAAGCTGACAAAGGTCACGCTCCAGCTGAAGTGGGTGCCGCAGGCGCAGTTCGCCGGCTATTACGCGGCCTCGCTCAAGGGCTTCTACAAGGCGCAAGGGCTCGACGTGACGCTCAAGAACGGTGGCCCGAACATCATTCCGGAGACCGTCGTGGCATCCGGCCAGGCGCAGTTCGGCGTCGACTGGCTGCCGAGCCTCCTCGCGGCGCGCGACGCCAACACGCCGCTCGTCAATATCGCCCAGGTCTTCGCCCGCTCGGGGATGACGCAGCTCACGTGGAAGAGCTCGGGCATCACCTCGATCGCGAAGATGAAGGGCAAGAAGGTCGCGAACTGGCTCGGTGGCAACCAGTACGAGCTCTTCGCCGCCTTGACGAAGGCCGGGATGGATCCGGCGAAGAATCAGGGCGTGACGATCGTGCAGCAGCCGTTCGACATGAACCTCTTCCTCAAGAGCCAGGTCGACTCGGCGTCGGCGATGACGTACAACGAGCTCGCCCAGGTGCTCGAGTCGAAGAACCCGAAGACCGGCAAGCTCTACACGCTCGCTGACCTGAACGTGATCAAGATGCAGGACGCCGGGACCGGCATGCTGGAGGACGGCCTGTTCTCGACCGAGTCGTACCTGAAGAGCGCCGCCAACCAGGCGATCGCCGTGAAGGTCATCGCTGCATCGCTGCAGGGTTGGATCTACTGCCGCGACCACGAGGCCGAGTGCGTCCAGATGACCCTGAAGGAAGGCCCGACGCTCCCGGCGGGGCATCAGACCTGGCAGGTCAACGAGATCAACAAGCTCATCTGGCCGAACGCGAGCGGGATCGGGATCATGAACACGGCGGACTACAAGCGCACCGCCTCGATCGCGAAGCAGTTCGGCGTGATCAAGAAGGCGCCGACGGCCGGCGCGTACCGGAGCGACCTCGCGAAGAAGGCGGTCGCCCTGCTGAAGAAGCAAGGGCTCGACGTCAACGGCAAGAGTTGGAAGCCCGCGACGGTCAAGCTGACCCTTGGCGGCAAGTAGCGCCCGGTCGCTCACTCTCGCCTGGGGCCGCTCACACGAGCGGCCCCAGGCTCTCTAGAGTTGTGGCCGACGGTCGTGCGGAAACAAGGGGGGACTCCATGTCGGTTCTGATTCGTAACGGTCGCGTCGTCACCGCCGCCGACGACTACGTCGCCGATCTCTACGTCGAGGACGAGACCATCACGTTGATCGGCGAGTCGCTCGACATGCAGGCCGACAAGGTGATCGACGCCGCCGGCAAGTACGTGCTGCCCGGCTGCATCGACCCGCATACGCATCTCGACATGCCGTTCGGCGGAACGGTGACGATCGACGACGTCGAAGGCGGCCAGACCGCGGCGGCGTTCGGCGGTACGACCTGCCACGTCGACTTCGTCATCCAGTCACATGGGCAGACCTTCGCGCAGGCGCTCGACGAGTGGCGCTCGAAGGCGGCCGGCAAGCAGGTGATCGACATGGGCTACCACATGGCGGTCACCGACCTGACGGAGGGCGGCACGCTCGAGGAGCTCGCGACGCTGCCCGAGCAGGGAGTCACGTCGTACAAGCTCTTCATGGCGTACAAGGGCGCGCTGATGGTCGACGACGAGACGCTCTTCCGCACGATGGAAGTCGCCGCGAAGACCGGTGCGCTCGTGATGGTGCATGCGGAGAACGGCGACGTGATCGACGTGCTCGTGAAGCAGGCGCTCGCCGCGGGCAACACCGAGCCGCTCTACCACGCGCTGACGCGGCCGCCGGAAGCGGAGGGCGAGGCGACCAACCGCGCGATTCAGCTCGCGCACCTCGCGGGCTCGCCCCTCTACGTCGTCCACGTCACGTGCAAGGAGGCGGTCGAACCGATCGCGCTCGCGCGCGAGAAGGGCTGGGACGTCTGGGGCGAGACGTGCACGCAGTATTTCTTCTGCAGTCTCGACGACATCGCAAAGCCGAACTTCGAAGGCGCGAAGTACGTCTACTCGCCGCCGGTGCGCGACAAGTCGAACCACGACGTGCTCTGGAACGCGGTGCGCACCGACGCCCTGTCGGTGATCTCGACCGACCATTGCGCGTTCCTCTTCGACGGACAGAAGTCGCTCGGCAAGGACGACTTCTCGAAGATCCCGAACGGCGGCCCCGGTCTCGAGAACCGCCTGCAGATGATCCACGAGTTCGGCGTACGCACGGGCCGGATCAGCCTGAACCGGATGGTCGAGCTGCTCGCGACGAGCCCCGCGAAGCTCTTCGGCCTCTACCCGCGGAAGGGCACCGTCGCCGTCGGCTCCGACGCGGATCTCGTGATCTTCGACCCCGAGAAGCAGGTCACCATCTCGGCGGCGACACACCACTCGCGCTCCGACTACAACCTCTACGAAGGCACGACGGTGACCGGCTCGCCCGATGTCGTGCTGCTCCGCGGACGGGTGCTCGTCGAGAACGAGGAGCTCGTCGCTTCCCCCGGTATCGGACAGTTCGTGGCGCGCGCCCGCTTCGGCGACGAGCTGCGTCCCGTGCGCGCGTCCGTCGCGTCGTAAGGCGGGGGCCGGGCGCCGCG
>Ga0209638_1000072_pt1 | contig 63631 bp, 50 predicted proteins | sample BarGraNGADG00211_FD_184490 | JGI IMG/M metagenome (GOLD analysis project Ga0209638, IMG submission 184490) | Arctic peat soil microbial communities from Barrow, Alaska - Barrow Graham LP Ref core NGADG0002-211 (SPAdes) (version 2) | ecosystem: Environmental > Terrestrial > Soil > Wetlands > Peat... | reverse complement strand
GTGGCCCACGTCGACGAAGACCTCGGCCTCGAGGCGCGCCAGCTCGCCCGCGAACTCCACGTCGAGGAGGCTGAGCGCCGGGAGATCGATCGCGACGCCCGTCGCCTCCATCCGGGCGAGGATCGGGATCAGCGGCAGCTCGAGCTCGGCGAAGAGCCGGTCCAGCGCTCCCTCCGCGAGCGCGGCGGCGAGGGGCTCCCGGACGGCGAGCGCGGCGAGGGCCTCCAGGCCGGCCCGGGCCGACGGCGCGAGGCCGGCCGCCGCGGGCGGCAACACGAGGTCCAGCCGCTCGGCCACGACATCCGCGATCGCCTGGCTGCGCAGGGACGCGTTGAGCAGGTACGCGGCGATCTGCGTGTCGAACGCGACCGGCGTCGGCACGGCGCCCGGGTCCTCGGCCAGCCGCGCCACCAGGAGCGGCTTCGACTCGTGCGCAACGAGCGGGACCTCGGCCGCCTCCAGTGCGCGGCGGAGCGCGTCGGACGCCTCGGGGCCATCGGCGACCAGGATCCGACCGTCCTCGCCCGCGACCGCGAGCGCCAGCGCGTGCCCCTTGCGCGGCCGCGGATCGTCGAGGATCATCGCGACGCCGACCGCCGAACGCGCGGCGAGCCACCCATCCAGGGCAGGGATCCCGTCGGCGGTTACTGCCTCGACCCGGTCGGGCTCGGCAATGAGCGCGGCCAGGGAGACCCGCAGGTCGCCGGACGGCAGCGGGCCGGACTCGCGGCGTGGCTCGGCGGCGGTCGCCCCGATCTGGCCCACCGAATCGAAGTCGAGCGCGAGCTGCAGGCCGTCACCGCCCCCGGTTCGGGGCGTGGCCGGGGCCCGGGTGCCGCCCCGGCTGCCGAACGCCGGCCGCTCCACGGGCGCGCGGTCGTCGGGGGTCATGCCATCCAGGGCGGTGCCGGGCAGGCGCTCGCCCGGCGCGGGGACGTCGTGCGCCTCGCGATCGGCGGCCGCGGCGGCGTCGGCCCGGGCCGCGGCCTCGCCGCGCAGCGGCGGCAGCCGGTCGATGAGCGTCCGGAACTCGTACTCGCGGAAGAGCCGGACGACCTCCTCGCGATCGTAGTCGCCGAAGCGGGCCGCATCCAGGTCCAGGGCCACGGGCAGGTCGCGGTGGATCGTGACGAGCTCGCGGCTCGCGATCACCTGGTCGTGGTGCTCGCGCAACTTCTCGCGGAGCTTCTCCGGCATGACCTCGTCGAGGCGCGCATAGAGTGCGTCGAGGTCGCCGAACTGGCTGATGAGCTTCGCCGCGGTCTTGTCTCCCACGCCGGGCACACCGGGGATGTTGTCGGTCGAATCGCCCTTGAGCGCCTTGAAGTCGATCATCTGGCCCGCCACGAGGCCATAGCGCTCCTCGATCCGCGCCGGATCGTAGATGACCGTCGCGTCGACACCCATCCGCGTCGTCATGAGCCGCGTCCGGTCGGTCACGAGCTGGAGCATGTCCAGGTCGCCGGTCACGATCGTTGTCTCCAGGTCGCGACCTTCGGCCTCGCGGGTGAGCGTGCCGATGACGTCGTCCGCCTCGAAGCCCGCCAGCTCGAAAACCGGGAGGCGCAGCGCCGCGACCACCTCGCGAACCTTCGGGAACTGGGCGCGAAGGTCGTCCGGCATCGGCCGTCGGGTCGCCTTGTAGTCGGCGGACAAGCCGTGCCGGAACGTCGGGGCCGGAAGGTCGAACGCAATCGCGACGTAGTCCGGCCGCACGTCCTGGAAGCCGCGCAGGACGATGTTCGAGAACCCGAAGACCGCGTTCACCAGCTCGCCCTTCGAGGTCGAGAGCGGCACGTTGATGAGCGCGAAGTAGCCGCGATAGATGAGCCCGTTGCCGTCGAGCAGCATCAGGCGTTCCATGGACGTCGGCATCCTCCCGTCGGCGCGACCCGCGGGATGCGCCTGCGGCGACGCGGGGCGCCTCGGTCGAGTGTACCGGTCCGGGACGGGTCGGACCGACGACGCGTGCCCGAACGCGACGCCGGGACGCGACGGACCGGCGCCGGTGACACGCGGTACCACGCGACACGCACACGATCCGCATGGCTTGCACACATCCGGCACACATCGCGGGCGCATCGTCCTGTCCATCGACCGGTCGCGTCCATGACCGGTCCACCTGAACAGTGGAGCACCACATCATGCGCACACGCCTCGGGCTCCTCGGCGGAGTCCTCGTCCTCCTCCTCGGCGCCGGCATCGCCGCCCTGGCATACCAGGCCGGCGTCAGCCAGGGAGCGGCCTCAGCCGCATCGGCCGGCTCGGTCGTCGTTGTCGGGGGCGGGCCGTGGGGCTTCGGGATCTTCGGGGTCCTGTTCGGCCTCTTCTTCCTCTTCATCCTCGCCCGGATCGTGATCGGTGTCACGTTCGGGGCCTTCGGCCGCGGCCGCGGCCCGTGGGGCCATGCCGGCTTCATGGGGCGCCGCTCCTGGATGGACAGCTCCGCGGGCGGTCCCGGTACGGGCGGCCCCGGCGCCGGCGGACCACGCGGCCACTGGGGCGACCGTGAGGCGTTCGTCGCGGAGATGCATCGGCGGCTCCACGAGCGCGATGCGGCTGCCGGGTCCATGCCGCCCGCCGATCCCGGCGCGTCCGCACCGGGCGCGCAAACCGGCGCCTGATCTGGCCTGGCCGCGTGGCTGCGGCGGGTTCCGCGGCCGACCGGGCGGGCGTATGCTCCGTCCCGGTCGGCCGTTTCCCGGCCGGCCACATTCTCCGGCCGCCGCCCCGCGTGGACGGCCGCGCCGACCCGGAGTCCCCGGATGAAGACCATCCTCGTCGTCGACGACGAACCGAAGATCGCCGCGCTCGCCCGCGACTACCTCGAGCACGCCGGCTACGCGGTCGTCGTGGCCGGTGACGGACCCGCCACCCTTGCGCTCGTCCGATCGCGCCGGCCGGACCTGATCGTGCTGGACCTCGGCCTCCCGGGCCTCGACGGGCTCGACGTCGCGCGTGCGGTCCGCCGAGACTCGGACGTCCCGATCCTCATGCTGACCGCGCGCACCGACGAGGCGGACAGGATCGCCGGCCTGGAGCTGGGCGCCGACGACTACGTCACGAAGCCGTTCAGCCCGCGCGAGCTCGTCGCGCGCGTCCGGGCCATCCTCCGGCGCACGGAGCTTGCGACGCTGCAGGCTGACGCGCCCATCCGGGCCCTCGACGTGGAGCTCGACCCGACGCGCATGCGTGCCTCGATCGCGGGACGGCCGGTGGACCTGACCCTGACCGAATTCACGCTCCTGGCGACGCTCGCCCGCCAACCCGGCCGGGTCTTCACCCGGTCGCAGCTGCTCGACGCCATCCACGGCGTCGCGTTCGAGGCATACGAGCGGGCGATCGACGGCCACGTCAAGAACCTGCGGCGGAAGCTCGAGCCGGATCCCGGACACCCGCGGTACCTGCAGACGGTCCACGGCGTCGGCTACCGGTTCGCGGATGCCTGAACCGGACGGTCACCCCGCCGTTCCGCCCGACGAGCGGACGTCCGTCCCGCCGCCGCGTCCGGGAGACGGCGATCAACCCCCCAACTGGCCCGGCTTCCGGAGGCGTCCCCCCTGGTGGCCGGATGGCGAGCCGTGGCCGCCTCGCCATCGCAGCCGGGCCTTCCGCGCCGCAGCTGGATCCTGGGACGCCCCGCGCATGGCCAGCGGTCGCTGGCCGCGCCGCCACCGCGGACGCTTCGGATGCCTGGTGGCCGCCGTCGTCGTCTTCGTCGTGGGCATGGCCACGGTCGCGACCTGGATCCTGGCCGGCATCCTCGGCCTGGCCGGCATCCACGCGGGGTCGTCGGCGGTGCCGGGTCAGGTCGTCCTCGCGGTCGCGGTTGGGGCGATCCTGCTGGTCGCGCTCGGCCGCGGCGCGCGGCGCGTCTCCGCCCCCGTCACGGACCTGCTGGCGGCCGCCGACCGGCTCGCGATCGGCGACTACGAGGTTCGCGTTCCCGAGCGCGGGCCACGTGAGCTTCGGGCGGCTGCCCGTTCGCTGAACACCCTCGCCGAGCGCCTCGCGGCAACGGACGAGCGCCGCCGGGCGCTGCTCGCCGACATCAGCCATGAGCTGCGGACCCCGCTGACGGTCGTCAGGGGCGGGCTCGAGGGCATGCTCGATGGGCTTCGCCCGCGCGACGACGCGCACCTCGCAGCCCTCCGGGACGAGACGCTGCTCATCGACCGGCTGATCGACGACCTTCGGACGGTTGCCCTCGCCCAGGCCGGCGCGCTCCCGCTCCACCTCGCGGAGGTCGAGCCCGCGGACCTGGTCGACGACGCGGTGGCCGCGATGACCGGCTCCGCAGAGACGGCCCGCGTGCATCTTCGCGGGCGGCACGCGGACAAGCTGCCCACCCTGGTCGCGGACGCCGACCGCCTCGCGGAGGTGCTCCGCAACCTCATCGCGAATGCGCTGCGCCACACGCCCGAGGGAGGCACGGTCGATGTCGACGCCTCGGCGCCGGACGCCCGGACCATCGCGTTCGCGGTCGTGGACTCCGGGACGGGTCTCGCGCCGGGCGATGCGGAACGGATCTTCGAGCGGTACCAGCGCGCGGCAGGCTCGCCGGGCAGCGGCTTGGGCCTCTCCATCGCGCGCGAGCTGGTGACGGCGCACGGGGGTTCGATCGCGGCATCGAGCGCCGGCCCGGGCCGGGGAACCACGGTCCGCTTCACGATCCCGGTCGCCCCCTGACCTGACCCCGCCGCGAACGCAGGGGCGCTGCGTGCGACCCGCACGGGAACAGGCCGTCGGCGGCACGAACGGGGGGCAGCCCGCGATCGGCTGCGGTCGTCTGCCGGGGCCCCGGGGATACTCCGAGCGTCCGATGGGCCGTGCTAGACTCGCGCCGCCTCGCCGCCCCCACGTTTCCGGGCGTCCGCGCCGGAAGGAGCCGCGCTCAGTTGGACGATCCTCGCCCGCGTTCGCCCGAGGATGTCTCCCGGGCCGCCGGCCCGGACGATGCGACGGCCCGACGCGACCAGGTCCTGGTGGAACGCGCGCTCGATGGGGACCTGGGCGCCTTCAACCAGCTCGTCGAGGCCTACCAGGACCTCTGCCACGCCTTGGTCGCCCGGATGGTCCCGGATCCCGACCAGGCGAGCGACGCGGTGCAGGAAGCGTTCTTCTCCGCGTACCGCAACCTGCGCTCCTACCACGGCCCGTCGTTCCGCGGCTGGCTGACGCGCATCGCGATCAATGCCGCGATGGACCTCCAGCGGGCCAGGAAGCGGCGGCCGGTGACACCCTACCCTGAGCTCGAGGACGAGGGCTGGCAGCCGCCTTCCGGGCCCGACACGGACCCGGAGGCGATCGCCGCCACCGGCGAGCGGCAGCGCGTCCTCGTGGCCGCGATGGGCGCGATCGCCGCCGACCAGCGCGCGGCCATCGTCCTCTACGACGTGGAAGGCTACGACTACTCCGAGATCGCCGAGATGACGGGCGTCAGCCTCGGCACCGTGAAGTCCCGCATCCATCGCGGCCGGCTGGCCCTTCGTGACCTGCTCGCCGACCGTATGGAACTCTTCCGCAGCTGAGGGCGTCACCGAGCCATGCACCGCGCTCCCGACCATTCCCCCGCCGCCGCGGCAGCCGAACACGCTGCCTTGATCGTGGCGTTCGACGCGGGCGATCTGGCGGGCCGCGAGGGGGACGTGGCCGCGACGCTCGCGAGCACGTGTCCCGGGTGCGCATCCCTCGTCGCCGACCTCGCCCTCCTCCGGGCGGCCACGGCCGCGCTTCCCGCGAGGCCGCGAACGCGGGACTACCGCCTGACCGATGCCGATGCCGCGCGCCTTCGCCCTTCCGCATGGAGAAGACTGCTGCGGTGGCTGGCCGCGCCGCGCTCTCCCGTTCGTCCGCTCGCGGGCGGGCTGGCGGCGCTCGGGATCGCGGGTCTGCTCCTGACCGCGACGCCCGGCTTCCTCGGGGGGTCCGCGACCTCGCTCACCACGACCGGGGCGCCGGCGGTTGCCCCGGGCGCCGCCGAGGGCGCAGCCGGCGCGGTTGCCGAAAGCGCCCTGCCCGGTGCGGTGTCGGGAAACGCCGTGCCCGCGCCGAGCGCCGCGCCGAGCACGGGGCCCGTCACACAGGTCCGGCCGAACGTCGTCGCCCCGGTCGGGCCCCTCGCCTCCGGGGCAGCGGTCACCAGCCCGGCGCTCGGCGTGACCCCTGCGACGCCCGGCGTGGCTGCCGTCCCTCCTCCGAGCCCGCTCGCCGTGGCACTGCCGGCCCCGACTCCTCCATCCGGCGCCGGGACGCTGACCGGTCCCGCAGGCACCCCGATGGCATCGGCAGCCTCCTCGGGCTTCTCGGCGAACGGCGGCGCGGCATCGGACTCGACCACGAAGGCGGCGCCCCCCGAAGCGGCGCAGGGTGGCCGCGCCGCCGCGCTGCCTGCACCGGCACAGCCGGCCCAGCAGGACCGCACCGTGCCGATCCTCCTTTCGCTGGCCCTGCTGGCCGCGGGTCTCGGCCTCTTCGTCGTCAATCGCGCCCTGCGCGGTCGCGCCTGAGCATCGCGGGGTCGGATCGCGCCTCCCGGCGCGCGCTACCATGGCGGCCGCGCCGGAGTGGCGGAACTGGCAGACGCGACGGTCTCAAACACCGTTGAGGGCAACTTCGTGCGGGTTCAAATCCCGCCTCCGGCACCAGACACGCGCCTCCGTCCCGTCGAGGATCTGACCGCGTCAGGATCCTATCGGGCCGCCAGGTGATGTCGAGTGCGACGCCCGGCCGGCGCCGAGGCCCCGCCGATCCGAAGATCCGCCACCGGCGCTACCCCGCGGAACCAGGCGGCCACGTCGCGCGTCCGTCGGGCGTCACGAACGCTGACGTACAGGTCCGACCGGAGACACACGGATTGCTCGCGTGCCGGCCCAACGCAAGTGGCCTGTCCGCCTCGGAGGGAAACAGATCCATGCGCACGATCGCGGCACTTCTCCTCGTTGGATCCCTGCTGCCTTTCGGCATGACGCCGACAACGGTCCGGGCGGCGTCGCCGGCGTCCCTCGTCATATCGGACGAGATCGCCCCGGGCGTCACCACGAGTCCCGGAGCATTCACCTCCGCCAGCGTGGTGGTCCCCGCGGGTGCGCCGGTTACGTATCTCGCGACCACCGACCCCCGGCTCGCCGGGCAGGCGGTCCAGATCTGGACGAAGAACCGAGCGGGTGACTGGCAGGCAGCGACCACGCGCAGCGTGGCCACCGATGGAACCGTCCGGTTCTCGACCCGGGTCCTCGCCTGGATCGGCATCCAGGCGCGCTTCACCGGCAACGCGGACTTCGCCGCTGCGTCCGCACATGGCAGGTCCGCGACCGTCTCTGCCGACGACTCGATCCGGCTGACCGTCGGTTGCGACGCGTTCACCTCCGCGAGCCGCACTGCGCCAGGACCCATCTCCGTGACCCGAAGCGCCATCGCCCTGGTCGGCGGGACGCTCGTCGTCACGCTCTGCTCAAATGCGTCGACCGACTTCCGCTGGGACCCTCCGGTCTACGACCACGCCCACCTTCGGCTCATCTCCCATGCCTCGGCCGGCCCGCATGTCGCCATGCTGGGTGCGGCCGGAACCGAGACGTTCAGCTTCTCCGTGATCGGAACGGGCTCCACCTCGGTGCGCTTCACCTACAGCCAGCCGTGGACCGGAGGAACGAAAACGGCCTGGACGGTCTCGCTGGGCATCCGGACGTTCGCGGCGCCGGGCGGCCCGGTCGCCGTCACCTGTGACCAGTTCGCCGCGGCGGCCGACTCGTCAGGCCGCTCGTTCGTCGCGCGCCCCGTGAGCGCCCGAATCGGGAGCGAGATCCTCGTCACGCTCTGCTCGGACGCCTCGACGGGCTTCACCTGGGAGGCGCCGGTCTACGACCACGCCGCCCTCTGGCTCGTACGGGTCGTGCCCACGCCTCCCGACACGGGCCTCGCCGGTGCGGCCGGCACGCAGACCTGGACATTCCGAACCCTGACCCCGGGCTCATACCGCGTCCTGTTCGCCTGCAGCCGGCGGTGGGCCGGCGGCGAGAAGGGGCTCTGGAGGCTCGCCCTGACGACGATCGTCCGGGCCTGAACCCGGACGCGCCGGGCGGGACGCCGGCCGTCGTCAGCCACCGCTCCACCCTCGCGCGGTCCGACGGAGCCGACGAGGCCGCCCCGTCCGACGACCACATCGAGAAACGCGTCCACCCCGTCGCGAAGCAGCGGGCTGATCCGGGCCGCCCGGCGCCGCCGAGGTGACAACAGCCTGCCGAGTGGCCCCCCAATCGCGGGACAATCGGCCCTCTCCGGCGAGACCCACCAACCGCGATCCTTCTGTCATCGCCTCTGCCGCCCTTCCCCCCAGGGCTGTAGAGGCGTATCTATTTGCTCGTCGGGCCCGCGGGCGCCTCAGCCTGCCTGAGTTGCGCCGGCCGCCGGGGGCGGACCGTCGGGCCGGGCAACGGCTGCGGCGGTGTACGCTTCCGGACGCGGTGGCCGGGGATCGGGCCACCCCAGGAGGTTGCGATGAGCATCTTCCGCCGCCTCCTCGGGGGGCTCGCGGAGCCGGATCACGGCGGAGCCGGGACGCCGGACGCCGAGCACGGCGCGACCGACGCGGCGGTTCCCGGAGGGTCGCGCGCTGCGATGCCGGGCGGTGCATCCGCGCCGGACACCGCTGCCGTCCGCCGGATCGTCTCCCAGCTGGAGGCCATGCCGCCGGACCGGGCGCGCTATCTCGCTGCCGCCTCCTACGTGCTCGCCCGCGTGGCGAACTCCGATCTCGTCATCAGCCCCGAGGAGACTGCGTTCATGGAGCGGACGCTGGTCGAGGAGAGCGGCGTGGGCGAAGCGGAGGCGGTGCTCGTGGTCGAAGCCGCGAAGCAGCAGGCGCGCCTGTTCGGCTCGACCGAAGACTACCTGGTCACCCGCGAGTTCAAGCAGATCTCCGACGCGGACCAGCGCCTCCGGCTCCTCCGGGCGTGCTTCCTGGCCGCGGCCGCGGACGACTCCATCTCGTCGGCCGAGAGCTCGACGCTCGACCAGATCGCGAGCGAGCTCGATATCGAAGCCTCGGCGCTCGGCGCGCTGCGGAGTGAGTTCGGCGATCGCATGTCGGTGGTCCAGGCGATGCGGGCCGTACGAGCCGCGTCACCCCTCGACCCCGGTCCGACGGGCGGCTGACGCTCGACCTGGCCGGTCAGGCTGACGCTCGGAGCGGATCGCCCTCCAGCTCGAGATCGAGCGTGCAGATGTCCGGGCGCAGCCGCCGGCGGACCTCCGCGACGAGATCGGCGTCGTAGGCCACGCCCGCCCGCAGCTCCATCGGGAGGGCGGCGCGCCCCTGGCCCTGCGGCAGGAGGACGGTCACGCGGGTCGCTCCGGGACGCGAGCGGAGGAGGTCGCGGACGGTCGCCATCGCTGCCTGCAGGACCTCGGGCGCGATCCCGGCGCCGAAGCGAACGTGAAGGCGGCCCGCCGGCCCCGCCTCGACCGGCGCGGTTGGCTCGGCCGCGGACGCGACCGCGCGCTCACGCTCCTCCTCGGGCAACGGCGGCGCCTCGTAGTCGGGCGCGGCGGCCTCGAGGTCGCTCGGCTCGGACGATCCCGGGAGAGGGGCCGGCGGGACGCCGTCGCCGGAGCGCGGCGCATGCCGGGCGTCGGCTGCGTCCGCCGGTGGCACGTGCCCGTTCCCGCCGGCGGGCCCGTGGCCGTTCCCCGAGCCGTCGCCGTTCGCCAGGGATGGGCGCGTCGCCCCCCCGCGACCGCGCCCGCGGGACGCCCGGTCCCCGGCCGCGACCTCCGCCGCGAACGCCGCCTCGCCGCGCGCGACGGCCGCGTCCCACTCCCAGGCCGCGTCCGCGAGCAGCGAGACCTCCTCGCCCCGGTGATCGACCCGGCCGGCGACCAGGAGGATCGCGCCCTCCTGCCAGGTCCCCGTCGTCTGCTCGTGGAGCCTCGGGAAGACCACGACCTCGATGGCGCCCTGCAGGTCCTCGATAGTGACGACGGCCATCGTCGCCTTCGCCTTCGTGATCACCGTCCGGCTCCCCGTCACGACGCCGCCCACCACGACGCGCTGCCCGTCGAGGGACTCGTCCTTCAGGTCGCCCGAGTAGGCGGTGACGAAGTGCCCGATCCGCTCCGCGACCTCGCCGAGCGGATGGTCGGAGAGGTACAGACCCAGCAGCTCCTTCTCCCAGCGAAGGCGCTCCCGCGTTGGCACCTCCGGTGAGCCGGGCAGCGGCCGCTCCAGTGCCGATGGCTCCGCGACGAGGTCGAAGAAGCTGATCTGGCCCGATGCCCGCTCCCGCTGGTCCGCCTGCGCCGTGGCGAGCGTGTCGTCGAGCGCGTCGAGGAGCTGGCCCGGATGGCCGAGCGCGCTCAGCGCGCCCACTTTGGCGAGGCATTCGAGCACCCGCTTGTTCACCAGGCGCAGGTCCACCCGGTCGCAGAAATCCGCGAAGGATCGGAACGGGCCGCCGGCCTCGCGCGCCGAAATGATCGACTCGATGGCGCCCTGGCCGACGTTCTTGACGGCCAGGAGCCCGAACCGGATCGACGGGCCCTCGACGGTGAACTCGAGGTGGCTGGCGTGGACGTCCGGCGGCAGCACCAGGATCCCCATGCGGCGACACTCCGCGACCGCCGCCGAGACCTTCTCCCCGTTGTCGCGGAAGGCGGTCAGGACGCTCGTCATGTACTCGACCGTGTAGTTCGCCTTGAGGTAGGCCGTCTGGTAGGCGACCAGGCCGTAGCACGTCGCGTGGGCCTTGTTGAAGCCGTAGCGCTCGAACGGCTGGAACGCGGTGAAGACCGCATCGATCGTCTCGGGCCGGACGCCGCGCTCGGCCGCCTGCGTGACGAACTTGTCCTTGAGGGAGCGCAGGACCGACGACTTCTTCTTGCGGATCGCGTAGCCGAGCGTGTCCGCCTCCGGCCCGGTGAAGCCCGCCAGACCGACCGCGGCGGACATGATGTCCTCCTGGTAGACGAAGATCCCGAACGTCCGATTGAGATAGGGCTCCAGCAGCGGATGGAGGTACGTGACCGGCTCGCGCCCGTGCTTCCGGGCGATGTAGTGCGGGATGTTGTCCATCGGGCCCGGCCGGTAGAGCGCGACCATCGCCGCCAGGTCGAAGACCGACGTCGGCTGGAGCTCCCGGACGTAGCGCCGCATCCCCGGCGACTCCAGCTGGAAGACCCCGGTCGTCTCGCCGGACGCGAGGAGGGCGAACGTCGTCGCGTCGTCGAGGGGGATGTGGTCCAGGTCGATCTCCACGCCGCGGTGCTGCCGGACCAGGTCGACGGCCTGGCGCAGGATCGTCAGGTTCGAGAGGCCCAGGAAGTCGAACTTGAGGAGCCCAAGCGCCTCCACCCCGTGCATCTCGCACTGGGTCATCGTGGCGTCCGAGTTCGTGGCCCGCTGGAGCGGCATCAGCTCGGTCAAGGGCTCGCGGCTGATCACCACGCCCGCCGCGTGGGTCGACGCGTTGCGGGCGACGCCCTCCAGCTGCTTCGCGAAGTCGATGATCCGGCGGACGGGCGGCTCCGTCGCGTACATCTCGCCGAGCTGCGGGCTGAGCGTGAGCGCCTCCTCCAGCCGGATGCCCAGCTGGTTCGGGACGGCCTTGGCGATCCGGTCCACGTCCCCGTACCCGTGCCCCAGCACGCGCCCGACGTCCCGGATCGCCGCGCGGGCCAGCATCGTGCCGAACGTGATGATCTGGGCGACGTGGTCCGCGCCGTACTTCTGGGTGACGTAGTTGATCACCTCCTCGCGGCGCCCGTCCTCGAAGTCGACGTCGATGTCCGGCATCGTCACGCGGTCCGGGTTGAGGAAGCGCTCGAACGGGAGCCCGTAGTGGATGGGGTCCACCGGCGTGATCCCCATGGTGTACGTGACAATGGAACCCGGCGCGCTCCCTCGGCAGGTGGTCTGGATCCGCTGCTCGCGGGCGAACCGCACGAAGTCGGCGACGATCAGGAAGTAGCCCGCGTACCCCATCGAGACGATCGTCCCGAGCTCGTAGTCCAGGCGGGCCTGCAGCTCCGGCGTGACCCGCCCGTAGCGCCGGGCCAGCCCCGCCTCGCATTCCTTGCGGAGCCAGCTCTCGGGCGTCTCTCCCTCCGGCACCGGGAAGTGCGGAATCCGCAGCTGGCCCAGGGGCAGCTTGAGGTCCACCATCTCGGCAATCCGGCGGGTCGCCCGGATGGCGTCGAGCTGCTCCGGGAAGAGGGCGAACATCTCGGCCGTCGACTTGAGGTAGAACTCGGGGGTCTCGAAGCGCAGGCGCCCGGGCGTGTCCAGGTTGCTGCCCGTCCCCACGCAGAGGAGGAGGTCGTGGGCCTCCGCCTGCGCCTTGTGCACGTAGTGGAGGTCGTTCGTCACCACGAGGGGCAGTCCCGTCTCCTGCGCCACGCGGAGGAGCTTCGGGTTCATGGCGGCCTGCTCCGGCATCCCGTGGTCCATCAGCTCAAGGTAGAAGCGGTCCTTCCCGAAGATGTCCCCATAGGTGCCGGCCAGCTGTCGCGCGAGGTCCCAGTCGTCCACCTCGAGCGCCTTCGGGATCTCGCCGCCGAGACAGGCGGACATCCCGATCAACCCCTCGCTGTATCGGGCAAGGTGCTCGTGGTCGATGCGCGGCTTGTAGTAGTACCCCTCCAGGTGTGCGTCGGTCACGAGCCGGCACAGGTTGCGGTAGCCGACGAGGTTCGTCGCGAGGAGCGAGAGGTGGAAGGGCTGGGCGTCGGCCTTCCCCTCCTTGTCCCGCATGGAGCGGCGCGCGACATACGTCTCGACGCCGATGATCGGCTTGATGCCCTTCGCCCGGGCGGCCTGGTAGAAGGCGACCGAGCCGTAGAGGGCGCCGTGATCGGTGAGGGCGAGGGAGTCGAACCCGAGCCGCTCCGCTTCGTCCACGAGGTCGCCGATCCGGCCGAGCCCATCGAGGAGCGAGAACTCCGAATGGACGTGGAGGTGCGTGAAATCGTTCGGGGCGAGGGTCGTCACGGGAGGTCAATGGTAGCCGGGCGACGCCTCCCGGTGGACGGAGCCCGGGTCGCGAGGGCGCGGCGGGCGGTCCCGTGGACCCGCCGGGAGCAGTCGCGACCACCTGCGATCGCGCTCGACGGAGCGCTACTCTTGGCTCGTGGACGACCTCCAGGACGAAACGCCGGCGGTCGACGACCCTGTGGCCGACGACCCCGCGGCCGACGACCCCGCGGCCGACGCCTTCGACGAGGCGCTCGAGGCCGCGATCGCGCGGCTTCCGGACGCGTACCGCGCCCAGCTCGCGACGGTCGCGATCGTGGTCGCGGACGAGGCGACGCCCGAGGAGCTCGCCCTGGTCGGCGCACCGGGCCTCTACGGGCTCTACCGCGGCGTGCCGAGGACGGCGTTCGGGGCGGACAACGTCCCGATCCCCAGCGTGATCACCCTCTATCGCGGGCCGCTGGAGCGGCGCTGGCGCGGGACGGCCGCGCTCGTGCACGGCGTCGAGGAGACGCTCCGCCACGAGCTGGCGCACCACCTGGGGATCTCCGACGCCCGCCTGGACGAGCTGCACGACGGCGGCTGACCGTGGACGCGCGAATCCTGCTTGTCGAGGACGACCCGTCGATCCGCGAGATCACGGAGATCGGCCTGCACGGGGCCGGCTTCAGCGTCATCACGGCCGCCGACGGCCGCGAGGGGCTGGCCCGCTTCCGTGCCGACGGGCCCGACCTCGTCCTGCTCGACGTCATGCTCCCGGGCCTTGACGGCCTGGAGGTCGCCCGCGAGATCCGCCGCGACTCGACGGTCCCGATTGTCATGCTCACCGCGCGCGGCGACACGCTCGACGTGGTGGTCGGCCTGGAGGCCGGCGCCGATGACTACGTCCGCAAGCCGTTCGAGCTGCCCGAGCTCGTGGCGCGCGTCCGCGCGGCGCTTCGCCGCGGGCGCGGGACGCCGGCGGACGCGGAGCGGCTTCGGCTGGGCCCGCTCGCCATCGACGTGGCCGCCCGGACGGTCACCCGCGACGGCACGCCGGTCCCGCTGACCCGGACGGAGTTCGACGTGCTCGCCGAGCTGGCGCGGCGGCCGGGCCAGGTCTTCACGCGCGAGGTCCTCCTCGAGCGCGTCTGGGGCTACGATTTCCTGGGCGACTCGCGGCTCGTCGACGTGGCCGTCGGGCGGCTCCGGGCGAAGGTGGAGCCCGATCCGGCGACCCCGACGCTCATCCTCACGATCCGCGGCGTCGGTTATCGCGCGGGCGCCTGACGTGGCGGAGCCCGGGCGCGAAGTCGATCCGGGAGCCGAATCCGGCGCGGACGCTCGCGCGCGCACGGGAGGGCGTGAACGCGACGGACATGCTCCCGTCCGGCGGCGGGATCCCGGCATCCGCGCCCGCATCGCGATCGTGGTGGTGACCCTCGTCACGGCCACCGCGATCGTCCTCGGCGTCGGCGCGGTCGCGTTCGTCGACGCGTCGCTGCGGGACCAGCTCCGGGCGAGCGCGGTGCGGCAGGCCGACTACGACCTCGGGACCCTGATCCCGACGGCGCTGGCCGGCCGGATCGACCGTGCGTCGCTGAACGCCTCGGGCCTGCCCGAGACGTTCAGCCTGCGCGGCGACGTGGAGACGATCGTCGACTTCGGCGACGGGGACCCGGTGGTCTCGTCGTTCGACCTGGTGGGAGCGCTCGCCGGCTTCCCGCCCGAGGTGCGCGCGATCGTCGACCGGGGCCAGATCGCCTACGCGTGGACGTCCGTGGCTGGGCGCGCCTCCCTCGTCCTGGCCGGTCGGCCTGCAGCCGGCGAACCGGCCTTCTACTTCATCCACGACGCGAGCGACATCGACAGCGCCCTCGGGCAGCTGCGCCTCGCGCTGTTGGTCGGCTCCCTCCTGCTGATCGGGGTGGCGCTCGCAACGGCGCGCGCGGTCGCCCGGGGGATCTTGCGCCCGATCGTCGCCGCGAGCCGGGCCGCTGGACAGATCGCGGACGGGCAGCTCGACGCACGGGTTGTCACGACGTCGGGCGACGAGTTCGGCGCGTGGGCCGCCGAGTTCAACCGCATGGCCGAGACGCTGGAGGCCACGATCGAGCGCCTCCGGGCCGCCGAGGCCCGCAACCGGCGCTTCGTCGCGGACGTCGCCCACGAGCTGCGGACGCCGCTGACCGGGCTCGTCGCCGAGGCGTCGCTCCTGCGAGGCGAGCTGGGCGCGCTTCCCCCGGACGCCCGGCGCGCCGCCGAGCTGCTCGTGGCCGACGTCGCACGACTGCGGGCGCTGGTAGAGGACCTGCTGGAGGTGTCCAGCTTCGACGCGAGCGCCGAGCGGCTCGTCACGGAGCGTGTCGACCTCGGACGGCGGCTCGGCGCCCTGGTGGCGGCACGCCTTCCCTCGGCGACGCTCGAGATCCCCGACGAGCCATGCGTGATCGAGACCGACCCCCGCCGCGTCGACCGGATCGTCGGGAACCTGCTCGACAACGCGCGGGTCCACGCCCCGGGCGCGCCGGTCAGCGTGGCGCTGGCGCGCGACGTGGACGCCGTCCGCGTGGTCGTGGCCGATCGCGGGCCGGGCATCGAGGCGCCCGAGTCGGACCTGGAACGACTCTTCGAGCGCTTCGCCAAGGCCGACCCGGCGCGACCGGGCGGGAGCGGCCTGGGGCTCGCGATCGCCCGCGAGCACGCGGAGCTGCTCGGCGGATCGCTCCACGCGACGGCCGAGCCGGGTGGCGGCCTGCGGTTTGAGCTCCGGCTCCCCGTGACCGAATCGTTGCACGCCGGCGATGGCCCGGTGATCGACGGCCGCGATCGTGAGGCCCGTTCGGAACCCACGTGGAGCCCAGATCGATGACCAGTTCTTTCTCGCAGCGCCACGGCCGCCCGTCAGCCCGTCGCGCAGCCGCATTCGTTGCCGCGCTCGCCGGCGTGCTGGCCGCCTGCACCGGCTCGGTCGGCGTCGCGGGGTCGGTTCCCACCCCGTCGACCGCCCCCGCGAGCGCCTCGCCAGGGGCTTCGGCGGTCGCGACCACCCCGCCCGCGTCGGAAAGCCCATCCGCGGCACCGTCCGCATCCCCCGCGACGACCGCGGTCCGTGTCTACCTGTTCCAGCCCGACGCGGCCGGCGGGGATGCCCACCTCGTGCCGGTCACGCGGACCGTGCCCTTCACTCGCGCGGTCGCGACCGCGGCCGTGCGGGAGCTGCTGTCCGGCCCGGCGCCCGACGAGACCGGGCTGCTCACGATGATCCCCGCGGGCTCGCAGCTGCTCGGGATCACCATCGACGGGAGCGTCGCCACGGTGGACCTGACCGGGACCTTCGAGTCCGGCGGCGGAAGCGCCTCGATGCTCGGCCGGCTGGCCCAGCTCGTTTACACGGCGACCCAGTTCCCGACCGTCGACGCCGTCCGCCTCCGCCTCGACGGGAGGCCCGTCGACAGCATCGGCGGCGAGGGCGTGATCGTGGGTGCCGGCGTCGGCCGGATGGCCGCCACGGGCAGCCTCCCCCCGATCTTCGTCGATGGGCCGACCTGGGGCGGCGCCCTCCCGAACCCGGGACGGGTCACCGGGCTGGCGAACGTGTTCGAGGCACAGTTCACGGTCCAGGTCCTCGACAGCCAGGGGCGCGTGCTCGCGGAGGCGCCCGTCCAGGCAACCTGCGGGACGGGCTGCTGGGGCACGTTCGACGTCACGATCCCCTACCGGATCGCCTCGGCGCAGCTGGGCACGCTCCGGGTCTTCGACACGTCGCCGAAGGACGGGACGCCCATCGACGTCCGCGACTACCCCGTCGAGCTGACGCCCGCGGGGTAGCCCGCGTCCCGCTGTGCGAAGCGCGCGATGAGCGCGCTACGCATAGCGCCCGCTACGCATAGCGCCCGCTACGCATAGCGCCCGATCGCCTCGACGAGCAGGTCGATGAACCGCGGCCGGTCGATCTCCGTCCCGACCATGACGTTCGGCGCGAGGCCGCGCAGGCCGTGGAGGTCCACGACCGTCCGGCCCCGGGTCAGCTCGCTTTCCGTCTCCACGTCGACGCGGTAGGGCACCTCCGTGACGAGGCCGGGCGCGACGAGCCGGGCGACCGCGACCGCGTCGTGGATGGGCGAGCCATCCCAGCCGTAGCGCTCGCGATGGAAGATCGCGAAGAACCGGAGCAGGTCGGCGAGGACGCGGCCGGTCGTGGTGCCGAGCGCCTCGAGCCGGGGGATGTCCGCGTTCCGGAAGAGGGCCGCGTGGGTGACCTCCAGCGGCACGAGGGCGACGGGCCGGCCGCAGTCGAGCACGATCGCGGCCGCCTCCGGGTCGGCCCAGATGTTGAACTCGGCCGAGGCCGTCAGGTTCCCCTCGCCGATCGCGCCGCCCATGATGCTGATCTCCGCGATCCGCGGCAGCAGCTCCGGGTGCGTGCGGACGAACAGGGCGACGTTCGTCAGCGGGCCCGTCGGGACGAGCGTGACGGGGTCCGGCGATTCGCGAACGAGGCGGGCCAGGAGCTCCACTGCTCCTTCGTGGACCGGGCCCACGGTCGCCTCCGGCAGCTCGGCGCCGTCGAGCCCCGAGACACCGTGGACGTGGTCCGCGACGCGGATCGGCCGGACGAGGGGGCGGCCCGCGCCGGACGCCACCGGGACGTCGGTCCGGCCCAGGAGCGTCAGGACCCGGAGCGCGTTCCGCGTCGTGTTCTCCACGCCCGAATTGCCAGCGACGGTCGTGATGCCGAGCACGCGCAACTCCGGGCGGGCGAGCGCCAGGAGGATTGCCAGGGCGTCGTCGTGGCCCGGGTCGCAGTCGAGGATGACGGGACGCGGCGGCACCGCTGGAGGGTACCCGGTCCGCCCGCCTCGCCGCGGGATGGTCGCGCATGAGGCGGGTCGCCACCCTATCCTTGACCCGGCAGACGTCGCGACTCGGCGCATCTTGCCCGGCAACCGGGCTGTCGGTACGATGCGCCCCAGCAGTCTGCTCGGTCGATCCGGGCGAGCGCACCTCGGGGGGCCTCGCTCGGGGCCCAGTTTGCGCAAGGAGGAGTTCATGACACCACGCATCAGTCGGCTCGGCCTGCTCGCCGCGACGCTCGCGATCGTCGCGTCGGCGTGCAGCGGCTCGGCCACGCCAACGCCGGCGGCGTCCGTCGCCGCCCCGTCGGTCGCCCCGTCGGTCGCGGCGAGCCCGTCCGCCGCCGCGAGCCCGTCCGCCGCCGCGAGCCCGTCCGCCGCTGCCTCCGGGTCGGCGCTCAAGATCGGCGTCGTCACCGACATCGGCACCCTGAACGACAAGGGCTACAACGAATACAGCTACAAGGGCGCCGTGGATGCCGCGACGACCCTCGGCGCCGCGACGCCGCCTTCGATCGTCCCGAAGGACGCCTCCGAGTACAAGGCGGACATCCAGCAGTTCGTCGACCAGAAGTTCGACGTGATCGTTACGGTCGGCTTCAACCTCACGAATGACACCGTCGCGGCTGCCAAGGCGAACCCGACGATCCACTTCGTCGGCGTCGACCAGTCGCCGATCTGCGTCGATCCGACGGGCGCGCCCGACGCGACATTCGCCTGCAAGGGCGACGCGAAGACGCTCCTGCCGAACTACACCTCGGTGTACTTCGCCGAGGACCAGGCCGGCTATCTCGCCGGGATCGTCGCGGCATATGCGAGTAAGGCCAACATCATCGGCGCCATCGGCGGCACCACCCTCTGCGCCTCGTGCGTCCGCTATATCCAGGGCTACGAGCTCGGCGCCAAGTCGGTCAAGCCCAGCATCGTCGTGAAGTCCTCGTACGTGACCCACGACTTCTCGGCCGCGGCCTTCAACGATCCGGCCGGTGGCAAGGTGTTCGCCAACACGTTCATCAAGAGCAACAAGGTCGACGTCCTCTTCCAGGTCGCCGGCAAGACCGGCAACGGCGTCCTCGAGGCCGCCTGTGCCGCCAACATCTACGGCATCGGCGTCGACGTGGACCAATGGGTCTCCCTGGGCGCCCCCGCAAACGCCTGCGTGATCACGAGCGCGGAGAAGCACGTCGAGTCCGCCGTCAACCAGGCGATCACGCAGATCGCTGCCGGCACCCTCGCCGCCGGCGACGTCCTCTTCAATGCCGTCAACGACGGGATCGGCGCCTCCCCGTTCCATGACAAGGCCAGCATGTTCGGCCCCGAGGTCCAGGCTGCGCTCGACAAGGCTCTCGCCGCCATGAAGGCCGGGACGCTCGTGACGTGTCCCACCACCGGCTGCGGCGTCGCCAAGTAGTCGCTGGTCAACCCCGCTGACAAGGCGGACCATTCCCGGACGGGCCGGCCGCATGCGGCCGGCCCGTCCGCATATCTCCCCCTCGCCTACCCGGGAGCCAGGCGCATGACGGACCAGACAGGCACAAGGCTGGCCCCCGCGCTCGAGATGCGCGGGATCACGAAGCGCTACCCAGGCGTGATTGCCAACAACAACATCAGCCTGGACGTCCATCCCGGCGAGATCCACGCTCTCCTCGGGGAGAACGGGGCGGGCAAGACCACCCTCATGAACGTCCTGTATGGCCTGGCCCAGCCGGACGAGGGCGAGATCCTGCTCGACGGCACGGCGGTCCGGATCGCCGGGCCCGCGGATGCCATCGCGCGCGGAATCAACATGGTCCACCAGCACTTCATGCTCGTGCCCGTGCTCAGCGTGGCCGACAACATCCTCCTCGGCGAGGAGACGATGGCCAACCGGGTCTTCCTCGACCGCAGGGAGGCCCATCGCCGGATCGTGGAGCTCGGGCGCCGGTTCGGCTTCGAGATCGACCCGGAAGCCAAGGTCGGCTCCCTGTCCGTCGGCTGGCAGCAGCGCGTGGAGATCCTCAAGGCGCTCTACCGGAACGCGCGGATCCTCGTCCTGGACGAGCCGACGGCCGTGCTGACGCCCCAGGAGACCGAGGAGATCTTCGCGGTCCTCCGGCGGCTGGCGGCCGAGGGCCACAGCATCGTCTTCATCAGCCACAAGCTCTACGAGGTCCTGGAGATCGCGGACCGGATCACCGTCATCCGGCGCGGCAAGGTCGTCGGGGAGCGCAGGCCGGCCGAGACCAACGAGGATGACCTGGCCGAGCTCATGGTCGGCCGGGAGGTCCAGCTGACCGTGGACCGCGGCATCTCCCATCCCGCCGGGCCGGTCCTCCGCCTGGCCGGGCTCGAGGTGAAGGACGATCGCGGCAATCTGGCGGTCCGCGGCGTGGACCTGGAGGTGCGCGCGGGCGAGATCCTGGGCATCGCCGGGGTCGCCGGCAACGGGCAGGACGAGCTTGTCGAGGCGGTCATCGGCCTCCGGCATCCCACGGCCGGCACGGTGACCCTCGCCGGCGCCGACGTCACCGGTCGCTCGCCGCGAGGCATGAATGAGGCCGGGGTCGCCTACGTTCCCGCGGACCGCCATCGCTTCGGCCTGATCACGCCGTTCTCGCTCGCCGACAACCTGGTCCTGACCAGCTATTACCGCCGACCGTACGCTCGCGGGCTGCTGCGCGACGGCGACGCCATCGCCCGCGACGCCGCGATCGCGATCGAGCGCTTCGACATCCGGACGCCGTCCGCGTCGGTCACGGCGGGCACGCTCTCCGGCGGCAACCAGCAGAAGGCGGTCGTGGCGCGCGAGTTCGACCGCGACCTCAAGCTGCTCGTGCTGGACCAGCCAACCCGTGGCCTGGACGTGGGCAGCATCGAGTTCATCCACCGGCAGGTGATCGCCAAGCGCGACGCGGGCACGGCGGTCCTGCTCGTCTCGGCTGAGCTCGACGAGGTGCTCGAGATGTCCGACCGGATCGGGGTCATGTACGCCGGCAAGATCGTGGCCGTCGTCGACGGGAGGACGGCCGACAAGAACGAGGTGGGCCTCCTGATGGCCACCGGTGGCGCCGAGCGCCCCGCGGCACCCGTCGGGGTCGCCCCATGAGCGCGTCCGCGGCTCCGGTCGGTGGGGGTGCGCGCCGACAGGACAGCGCGATCTCGCGGGTCTGGTCGGTGGCGGCCGTTCCCCTCGTCGTGACCGTGCTGTCGGTGCTCCTCGGCGGCGTGATCATCGTCTTCTCCGAGCTGCTCGTCCCGGGTCACACCTTCGACCTCGGGCTGCCCCTGGTGGCCTACTCGGCGCTCGTGAGCGGCGCATTCGGCAACCCGGATGCCGTCGTCTCCACGCTCGTCTATTCGACGCCGCTCGTGTTCGGCGGCCTGGCCGTCGGGTTCGGCTTCAAGGCGGGCCTGTTCAACATCGGCGCCCAGGGGCAGTTCCTCGTCGGGGCCCTGGGCGCGGTGATGGCGGGCGTCGCGCTCGCCGGCGCTCCCGCGCCGATCGCCATCTCGCTCTCGGTCCTCGCCGGATTCGTCGCCGGCGGCATCTGGGGCTTCGTGCCGGGGTTTCTCAAGGCGGTCTCGGGCGCCCACGAGGTGGTCAGCACGATCATGCTGAACTACGTCGCGGTGCAGCTCCTCGCCGCGCTCGTGAGCGGGCCGCTCAAGGTCCCGCACTCGCCGTCCCCCGTGACGTTCGACGTCGGCAACGCGGCCTTCCCTATCATCCTGGGGCGGTCCGGCCACCTCGGGATCGTGCTGGCCGTCGTCGCCGCCCTCTTCGTGTGGTGGCTGCTCTACCGGACCACGTGGGGCTTCGAGGTCCGCGCGGTCGGGGCGAACCCGGACGCGGCGCGATACGCCGGCATGCGGCCCAAGCTCATCACGATCGCGACCATGACGTTCAGCGGCGCGCTCGCCGGGCTCGCGGGCTCCTCCGTCCTCCTGGGCGTGACTCATTCGATGACGTCGAGCTTCGGCACGACGGTCGGCTTCGACTCGATCGCGGTCGCCCTGCTGGCGCGCTCGAACCCGCTGGTCATCCTGCCGGCCGCGCTCCTGTTCGGAGGGATGCGCGCCGGCGCCGGCCTCATGCAGATCAAGGCGCAGATCCCGGTCGAGCTCGTGGACGTCCTCCAGGCGACGATCCTGCTCTTCCTCGTCGCCAGCCCCGTCCTGCGCCGGGTGCTCCGGGCCGGTGGCCGGCACGCCGGTTCGACAGGCGTGGACCTGACGGCGACCTCGACCGGCGGAGACGCGGTGGCGGTCTGATGGACATCACGCCACTCATCAACGGCCTCTACGGGATCCCCGTCCTGGGCCTGGTCTTCCAGGCGATCGGCTATCTCGTGGCGGTCATCCCGCCGAACTCCTCGAGCATCATGTCGCAGGCGACGCCGCTCGCGCTGGCGGCCCTGTGCGGCGTCATGTGCGAGCGCTCCGGCGTGGTCAACATCGGCATCGAGGGGACGATGCTTGCCAGCGCGTTCACCGCCTGGGTGGTGGGCGTGGCCGTGAACCCGATGTTCGGCAGCCCGGCCCCGAGCGACATCTTCGGGATCACGATCCCGCTGCTCATCTGCCTCGTCGCCGCGGTCGCGGTGGCGGTCCTGATCTCGGCACTCCACGCCTGGCTGTCGATCTCGCTGCGGGCGGACCAGATCATCAGCGGCACGATCATCAACATCGCCGCCTTCGGGGTGACCGGCTACCTGGACCAGCTGATCTCCAAGTCGTCGCCCGCGGGCGCCGGCAGCTTCGCCGCCTTCACGCCGCCCGACGCGCTGGTCAACCTGCCCGTCGTGGGCTGGATCATCGCCATGTTCCTGAACCAGGGCCCGATCGCCATGTCGGTCATCGTCGTGATGGTCGGCGCCCAGATCTGGCTCTTCCGCTCGCGCTGGGGCTTGCGCACCCGCGCCGTGGGCGAGCATCCGCGCGCAGCGGAGACGGTCGGGATCGACGTCATCCGGCTGCGGTACCGGAATGTCATGATCGGCGGGCTCTTCGCCGGCCTCGGCGGCGCGTTCCTGAGCATCGAGGCGACGAACTCGTTCCAGCTCGGGATGACGAACGGGCGCGGCTTCATCGCCCTCGCGGCGATGATCATGGGTCGCTGGACGCCGCTCGGCGCGTTCGCCTCTGCGCTGCTCTTCGCGACGTTCCTGCAGCTTGGGCAGCTGATCAACATCGCCCCGCCGGGCGGCGACCTGGGCTCCATGATGAGCGCCGTTCCCGCCCAGCTCTTCGACGCGCTCCCCTACATCCTGACGATCGTGATCCTCGCCGGCGTGGTCGGTCGGAGCGTCCCGCCGGCCGCGGACGGCCAGCCGTACGTGCGGGAATCCGCGACGTAGCCTTCACCCCGGCGGCTCCGCGTCCCGGCGGTGCCGAGCCGACTCCAGGAGGTCCAGCCCCGTGAGCGTCCCCGTCTCGCCGGCCGAGCTCGGCTACGAGCCCGGCAGCCCGGCATTCATCGCGGACCCCTATCCGGTGCTGGCGCGGCTCCGCGCCGAGCACCCGGCCATCCACGACCCGGCCACGAACCAGTGGCTGGTCTCGCGATTCGCCGACGTCGGGGCGCTCCTCCGCGACAAGCGCCTGGGACGCTCGTACGTGCACGTGGCAAGCCACGAGGAGTTCGGGCGGACGCCGCCTCCGGCGTGGCAGGCCCCGTTCGAAGCGAGCCAGCGCCTCCAGCTCATCGACATGGAGCCGCCCGACCACACCCGGCTGCGCCGCCTGGTCTCCACGGCCTTCACGCCACGGACGGTGGAGGGCCTCCGCCCGCGCGTCACCGAGCTCGTGGACGGGCTGGTCACGGCGGCCCGCGACCGCGGCGAGTTCGACCTCCTCGCCGACGTCATCGAGCGGCTCCCGGTGGCCGTCATCGCGGAGCTGCTGGGGATGCCCGAAGAGGATCGGCCGCTCCTGCGGCCGTGGTCCGCCGACATGACCCTCATGTTCGAGCTGACGCGCAGCCAGGAGGACGAGCGCCGGGCGGTCCGGGCAACGGTCGAGTTCTCCGACTACGTCCGCGGGGTCGTCCGGGCGAGGCGCGCATCGCCACGGGCGGACCTCCTCAGCCAGCTCGCGCTCGTCGGGGAGGCCGGCGACCGACTCTCGGAGGGCGAGCTCATCGCGACGGCGATCCTCCTCCTCAACGCCGGGCACGAGGCGTCCGTCAACGGCGCGGCGAACGCCTGGTGGACGCTCTTCCGGCATCCCGCGGCGCTGGCGTCGCTGCGAGCCGAACCGGGCCTGGTGCCCACCGCCGTCGAGGAGCTGCTCCGCTACGACACGCCGGCGCCGATGTTCGAGCGCTGGGTGCTCGAGGAGATCGAGATCCATGGGATCACGATCCCGCGCGGCCAGGAGCTGGCGCTCCTCTTCGCCTCGGCGAACCGGGACGAGGCCGCGTTCGCGAACGCGGACGGTCTGGTCCTCGACCGCAGCCCGAACCCCCATCTCTCGTTCGGGGCGGGGATCCACTACTGCCTTGGCGCGCCCCTCGCGCGCCTCGAGATGGCGATCCTGTTCCGCGCGATCCTCGAGCGGATGCCGACCCTCGAGCTCATCGGGGAGCCGGCGTGGAAGCCGCGCTTCGTGCTGCGTGGGCTGCAGTCGCTGCCCGTGCGCGTCGGCCCGGGTCAGCCCCGCAACGGGTAGCGTCCGTACTCCATCGCCGCGTCCACCATGGCGAGGACGTTCTCCGGCGGGACCTCGTCCATGATCGTGTGGACGGACGCGAGGAGATAGCCGCCGCCCGGCGCCAGCGTCCCGATGACCCGGCGGACCTCCGCCCGGACGTCCGCCGGCGTCCCGTACGGCAGGATGCGCTGCGTGTCGATCGCGCCGCAGAAGCTCAGGTGGTCGCCGTGACGACGCTTGAGCGCCCCGATGTCGGCCATCCGACCGGATGAGGTCTGGATCGGGTTGAGGATGTCCACCCCGATCTCGACGAAGTCGTCGACGAGGTCCGTGACGTCGCCGTCCGTGTGGAAGAAGACGCGCGCCTTCGTGTGGGCCCGGATGAACGCGATGTACTCGGCGTGGATGGGCTTGAGGATCCGGCGGTACATGGCCGGCGACATGAGGAGCGATTCCTCCGTCCCCAGGTCGTCGCCGATCTTGATGATGTCCACGTCGTCGCCAAGCTCGCGCAGGAAGTGGCCCATCAGCCGCGTGCACAGGCCGGCGATCCGGCGCAGGAGCGCCTCCGCGAACTCGGGCTCGAGAGCCAGGTTGCCCAGGAACGTCTCCATGCCCTGCATCGCGAAGGCGCGCTCGAGCGGGAAGAGGAGCCAGGGAGTTGCCATGATGGCGTACCGGTCCTCCGCCGCGAGCCGGGCCGCCTCCGCACGCACGTGCGCGACGCGGGACGGATCGTCCATGTCGGGCCACGGGTACGCCTCGATCGCATCGAGCGTCTCGGCCTCGCTGAGCGGATGAATGCTCGGGTACCAGTGCCCCTCCTCGATCTCCACCTGGCCGCTGCCCCAGTCGTCGATGCAGGGCGCGTGCGGGGGCCGGTCCCGGTTGCGTCGCCGGGTGGCCGACGGGATCGCGTCGAAGACGGGCCGCACGTCGGTGCCGAGCCGCTCCAGGATCGCCTCGGTCGGGAGGGCGGTGCCCAGCTCGGGCCAGTCGTAGATGAACCGGTCGCCCGGATCGAGCCCGAGGAGGCTCGCGACCCCTCGGTACGGACGCGCCTTGATGCCCGTGGCGTTGCTGACCCCCACCACGATGGGCACGCGGTCCGCCTCACGGTGGTCCAGGGCGGTGCGGACGCGGTCGCGGGGCGTCAGGGACACGCGGGTGATCCTCCGGTTCGAGCGTGGGTGGCACCAGTATGGCGTGCGCCGGCGGCCCGTCGCGCGCCCGCCGGGCGGCCCGGCCCTTCTTGGCGGCCCACGGCGACCCACCCCGGCTCCCCGGACCCTCGGCGCCCCCGGCGACGCAACCCGGCTTCCCCATGGCATGATCGCCACATGGACGCCGCCGAGCGATCGCGGCTCGCTGACATCCTGGACCTGCAGGAGGGCCGTGGCGACGTGCCGCTCCTCGACGACGAGGCAATCCGTGACCTCCTCCGGTCTGCCCGCCGGATCGCGGTCATCGGGGCGTCGGATCGGCCCGGCCGGCCCTCCGGCGAGGTGTTCGCCGCGCTCCTCCGTGCCGGCTATGACGCGGTCCCGGTCACGCCGCGCTTCGAGACGGTGCACGGCCGGACCGCGTACCCGGACCTCGCCGCGGCGGTTGCTGCCACCGGGCGGTTCGAGATCGTGGATGTCTTCCGGCGCGCTGAGGACTGTCCGGCGCACGCGCACGAGGCGGTCGCCGCAGGCGCGCGCGTCCTCTGGCTGCAGCTCGGCATCGTCAGCTGGGAAGCTGCCGCGATCGCGCGCGCCGGCGGTCTGGACGTCGTGATGGATCGCTGCATATCGGTGGAGCGACACCGGCTCCTGCGCTGAAGCGGGCGCTTGGCCGCACGGGCGGGCCTGCACCCCAGACCCGCACGCCGCGGCTCGCGGATGAGCACCCGGCGGCCGCGGGCATGCCGCCGAGCCCGTCCCGGATCGTCCCCGCCCTCGTTGCGCAGCCGACAACCAACCGCGGGTATGGGGGGCCGTGCACCGGCCGCGGCTCCGTTCAGGTCCGGCGTGGGTCCCTGTCCCGTGGTATCGGCCGCGAACGATGCCCCTCGTGCAACAGGCGCGAGGAATCGACGTCCCGCGAGCCTTCCGGCTGGCTCTCGGCCCGGTGCGCGCTCGATCTGTTGCCCGCACGGCATCGGGCGTCGCACGGCCCCTCGAGGTCCCGCACGGCACCCATGGCCTCCCGCGAACCCGGGCCAGTGGAGCGGCAGGGCCGCGCCGCGGGCCACGGGCCGGGCCGCGCCCCTGCCGCTACCGGATGACGAAGCCGATCACCGCGAGGACCACGCCGGCCGCCGCCACCAGGAGCGCCTCGCGGACGCGCGCACGAAGGATCGTCTTCATGACGTCCGCCCCGGTCGTCTCACCGACCGCGCGTCCCGGCCCGCCCCGCCATGCGCGGTAGCGCTCCGCGTTGGCTTCCTGGGCGCGCAGCGCCTGGTAGCGCCCCCACGGCGCCCGTGCCCGCGAGAGGCCCAGGGCGACGAGCGCGACGCCCGCGACGACGAGGACGATGGACAGCGTGCTCAACCCGGCTCCCCTGCCCCGCCACCGAGCCGCTCCCGGATGGCGGCCTGGACGAGCGCGGCGTTCGCCTGGCCCCGCGATGCCTTCATCACCTGGCCGACGATGAAGCCCGCGGCCTGCGCCTTCCCGGCCCGGTAGTCCGCGACGGCCGCCGGGTTCGCCGCCAGCACGTCGTCCAGGATGGCCTCGAGCGCGCCGGCCTCGGAGATCTGGGCGAAGCCGTGCTCCGCGATCAGCTCGGCCGCGGGCCGGCCGGATGCGACGGTGAGCGCCACGACCTCCTTCGCGTTCGGACGCGAGAGGCGGCCGGCCAGGACCTCGCGCAGGACGTGGACGAGCGACGCCGCGTCGGCGCGGCCGACCAGGCCCGCCGCGGTCCGTTCGGGGCGCTCCTTGGCGGCCCGGCCGTAGTCGCCGCTCACGAAGTTGGCGAGCTCCTTGGGGGGGAGGTCCGGACCCGCGGATCGAAGCGCCTCGAAGGCCGCGCTCATCGCCTCGTCCGCGACGATGACGGCCGCGTCGTACGGGGAGAGGCCCAGCTCGTCGCGGTAGCGGGCGCGCCGCGCCGCCGGCAGCTCCGGGAGCGAGGCCCGGATCCGGGCGAGCCACGCCGCGTCGAGATGGAGCGGTGGCAGGTCCGGCTCCGGGAAGTAGCGGTAGTCGTCCGAGTCCTCCTTGACCCGCATCACGTAGGTCGCGCCCTTCACGTCGTCCCAGCCCCGTGTCTCCTGGCGCAGCGTCTCGCCGGCGTCGAGGGCCGCCGCCTGCCGCTCGATCTCGTGGGCGACCGCGCGCTCCACCGCGCGGAACGAGTTCATGTTCTTGACCTCGGTCCGGGTGCCGAACGGCTCGGTGCCGCGGAGGCGCAGCGACACGTTCGCCTCGACGCGCATCTGGCCGTTCTCCATCTCCGCGTCGGAGACGTCGATCGCGCGGAGCAGGAGCCGGAGCTCCTCCGCGTACCGGCGTGCCTGCTCGGCGGTCCGCACGTCGGGCTCGGTGACGATCTCCATGAGCGGGACGCTCGAGCGGTTGAAGTCGACGAGGCTCAACCGCTCCCCGTCCGGGCCGGCCGCGTGGACGAGCTTCGCCGTGTCCTCCTCGAGGTGCGCGCGTCGGATCCCGATCGTGACCGGCCCCGCGGACGTGTCGAAGGTCAGCGAGCCGTGGGCCGCAAGCGGGAGGTCGTACTGGCTGATCTGGTAGCCCTTCGGGAGGTCGGGGTAGAAGTAGTTCTTGCGATCCCAGCGCGTGGTGGCGGGCGCGCTCGCCCCGATCGCGGCCCCGGTCGCCAGGACGTGCTCCACGGCCCGCCGGTTGATGGTCGGGAGCGTGCCCGGCAGGCCCAGGCAGACCGGGCACGTGTGCGTGTTCGGCGCGGCGTCCGGGTGCGGGACCGCGCAGGCGCAGAACATCTTGCTCGCAGTCCGGACCTGGCAGTGGACCTCGATCCCGATCACGGCCTCCCAGCGATCGAGCGCGGCGGCGGGGCGCGTGGTGTCCGCGGGGCGCGTGGTCGCGTCGGTCATGCGAACGTCGCGGCCTCGCGGCCGGGTGCACCAGGGGTCACGCGGAGCATGCCTCGCAGTGTCGCACACGGCCCGGCGCCGCGCCCCCCGGGGCGGCCCGGTCGGCTCGCGGTCAGCTGGCGGTGGTGGGCCGTCCCCCGCACGTTCCGTCGGCGTTCGGGGAGACGCACCCGGTGAAATGGCCGTCCTCGATCTCGACCAGGCCCGACGCGGCCAGGGCGGCGGTCGACGCCGACGCGCCGCTGGCGAGCAGCTCGCCGTGGTAGCGGCACGGCTCGGTCGCGGCCGGCGTCCAGCCCGTCCCGGCGCGTTCGCCAGCCTCGAGCCGACCCCACTTCACGTGGAGCTGCGGGACGGACGCGATGAGCATCCGGGTGTACGGGTGGAGCGGCTTCCCGAACACCGCGGGCGTCGGGCCCATCTCGACGATCTGGCCCCGGCGCAGGATCACCGTGCGCTCGCTGATGTAGTTGCCCAGCGAGAGGTCGTGGGTGATGAAGAGGATCCCGAGGCCGCGCGCTTTGAGGTCGCCGAGGAGGTTCAGCACGTCGATCCGAGTGGAGGCGTCGAGCATGCTGATGATCTCGTCGGCGACGAGGTAGCGCGTGTCGAGGAGCAGCGCCCGGGCGATGAGCAGCCGCTGCAGCTGCCCGCCGCTCAGCTGGTGCGGGTACTTTCCCAGCACCTGTCCCGGGTCCAAGGTCACCGCCTGGAGCGCCTCGTCGACGCGGCGTTCCCACTCGGCCGCCGAGGCCGAGCCGAAGTAGACGCCCCGGATGAGCCCGAAGACGTGGTCGGCCTTGAAGATCGGGTTGAACGAGCTGAACGGGTCCTGGAAGACGCCCTGGACCGTCCGGTAGTACGCGCGCAGGGCCGTGCCGCGAAGCGTCGAGATGTCCGTCCCGTCGTGGCTGATGGTGCCGCGGTTCACGGAGAGGAGCCGCAGGATCATCTTGCCGATCGTGGACTTGCCGCTGCCGCTCTCGCCGATCAGCGAGATCACCTCGCCGGGCTGCAGCGAGAAGCTCACGTCCCGCACGGCCGGGAGATCGGTCCCGCCGAACAGGCCGACCTTGTAGGACTTCGAGACGCGATCGAGGGACAGCATCAGGTTGCCATCCAGCAGGCAACCGAGTGGCCCGGTTCGATCTCCACGAACGGCGGCTCCTCCTCGGCGCACTTCGCGATCGCCAGCGGACAGCGATCGCGGAACCGGCACCCGGTCGGAGGGTTCAGAAGGGACGGCGGCGTGCCCGGGATGCCGCTCAGGCGCTGCTCCTCGAACCGGACGCCGATCTCCGGCAGCGACGAGATCAGCAGGCGCGTGTACGGGTGGCGCGGCCGCGACATCATGACCTCGGTCGGGGCCTTCTCCGCCAGCTTGCCCGCGTACATGATCGCGAGCGTGTTCGAGATCTGGTACAGGATCGAGACGTCGTGGGTGACCACGATCATGCTCTTGACGAAGCCACGGTCGCGGAACTCCACCAGGGTCTGGGCGACCGCGCGCTGGCTGGACACGTCGAGCGCTGAGGTGATCTCGTCGGCGATCAGCAGCGACGGATCGAGGAGCGTCGAGACCACCATGACCATCCGCTGCTTCATCCCGCCCGAGAGCTCGATGGGGTAGCGATCCAGGACGTCGCGACTGAGCCCGACCAGGACGATCCGGCGCTCGAGCTCCTCGCGGGCGTCCCGGTACCGCACGCCGCGCGTGGCCAGGAGCTCCGCCACCATCTTCCCGATCTTGCGCGTGGGGTTCAGGGCGCTCATGGCGTACTGCGGGATGATCGAGACCTCGGCGAACCGGAAATGGTCCATCTCGCGCTGGTCGTCGATGGGGAGCGGGACGCCGTCCAGGGTCACGGTTCCGCCGACGTGCTTCATCCGGCCTTCGATCCGGATCAGGCTGTTGCCGAACGTGGACTTGCCGCAGCCCGACTCGCCGGCAAGGCCCATGATCTCGCCGTCGGCGATGCCGAGCGTGACGCCGTCCAGCGCCTTGACGTCGCCGGCGAGCGTTCGATAGTAGACCCGGAGGTCCGTGACCTGGAGGCTCATCGGCTTATGATTCCCGGAGCCGCGGATTGAAGATCTCGTCGAGCCCGACGTTCATGACGTAGAGCGCGCCGACGATCGCGGTGATCGCGATGCCGGGCGGCACGAACCACCACCAGAGGCCCAGCTGCAGGGCGCTCCAGGCGACGGCGTTGTACATCATCAGGCCGAGCGACGTGCCGTCGGTGGGCCCGAGCCCGATGAAGTCGAGCGAGGCGGCGATGAGGATCGCGCCGCCGAACAGCAGGACGAAGGTCAGGAACAGGTACGAGCTCATGTTCGGCGCGATCTCGCCGAAGATGACCCGCCAGCTGGATACGCCGCTGATCCGGGCCAGGTCCACGAACTCGCGTGACTTGAGCGAGAACGTCTGGGCCCGGATGGCGCGGGCCGCCCAGGGCCACGACGTGAGGCCGATGAACGCGGCCTCCACCAGCAGCCCGCGAGCCGCCAGGTACGCCGTCGCGACGAGGAGGAGCGCCAGGGTCGGGATCACGAGGACCACGTTGGTGAGCATCGAGAGGATCTCGTCCACGATGCCGCCGCGGTAGCCGGCGACGAACCCGATGACAACGCCGATGACCGCGGCCAGCCCGCCGCCGGCAAGGCCGACCAGGAACGAGGCCCCGAGGCCCGCGACGAACTGGGCGAAGATGTCCTGGCCGAAGGTCGTCGTCCCGAACCAGTAGTCGGCCGACGGTGGCGACGCGAGCGGGCCGACCAGGGCGTTCGGGTCGCCCGGGCGCAGGATCGGCCCGACGACCGCGAGGACGATCATCACCACGAGGATGGCCGCGGCGACGATGACCTTCCGGCTGCGCAGCACGAAGTAGAGGATCTCGCGCCGGCTGCCCACGGCCTCGCTGGCGCCGCGGACGGGGGGCGCACTCAGTCCTCCGGGCACCCCTTGACCGCCCGCTCGCTCGGCATCGGGCGTGACCGCGAGCTGGGCGTCATCCGCCGGTCGCGTGGCGGTCATGCGGTCCCCCCGCTCATCCCGACCCGGGTCCGCGGGTCCACCAGGACGTAGGCGATGTCGACGAGGAAGTTGGCGATCAGGACGCCGCCGATCACGAACAGGAAGATGCCCTGGAGCAGGAAGAAGTCCTCGTTCTGGATGGCGGCGAGAAGCAGCTTGCCGATGCCCGGATACGAGAACACGATCTCCGTGACGAGGGCGCCCGAGACGATCACACCGAGCTGGAGGGCAAGGCCGGTGACCTGGGGCAGCACCGCGTTCCGGAAGGCGTACCGGCGGACGAGTCCGGACGGGGCGCCCAGCGCGCCGAGGTAGCGCGAGTAGTCCGCGTCGAGCTCGTAGATGATCATGTTGCGCATGCCGATCGCCCAGCCCCCGAACTGCACGAGGAACAGCGAGATGAAGGGCATGAACCAGTGCGAGAGAAGGCTCCCGAGGAAGCCCAGGGTCAAGGATGGCTCCATCGAGTAGCTGTAGCCGCCCGAGATCGGGAAGATGTTCAGGATGAAGCCGAAGACCCAGGCCACGATGATCGCCAGCCACATGTACGGCGTGGCCGTGAAGATGTAGCCGATTGGCAGGACGACGTTGTCGAGCCACTTCCGCCGGGCGGCGAGGGCACCGAAGTTGTTGCCGAGCCACCAGCTCAGGAGGATGGCCGGGATCAGGAGGGCCAGCGTGTACGGAACGGCGCTCATGATCACGCTGGTGACGGGCCGCCCCGTCAGGTAGACGCTCCGCCCCAGGTCCCCGTGCAGGAGCGAGACCCAGAAGTTCAGGTACTGCTCCCAGATGGGACGACCCAGGCCGAAGAGTCGGTTGTAATAGTCAACGAGTGCCTGCGAGCCGGCGGCGCTCAGGCCGAAGCCCTGCCGGCTCACCAGGCTCTGGACCGGATCGCCCGGCATGAAGCGCGGGATCAGCCAGTCGATCGTGGCGGCGATGAAGAACGTGAGCCCATAGACGAGGAGCTTGCGTCCGAAGTAGCGTCGCACTCGATCTCCTGGCCGAGAAATGCGGTCCCGTGCGCTGGTGCTCCTCCCCCCCGACTGGGCGGGGGGGAGGAGCCGGCGCGTCGGGTTGACTACGGGGCAGGAACGGGCTTGAGCTGGGTGAGCATGTTGACTGCACCCATCTGCCAATACCCATTCCAGGTGGAGGGCAGGCTGTGGTTGCACGTGTCGGCACTGCACGGCCAGTTGGTCCAGACCGAGTTGTTCACCTGTGACCAGAGCCCGTTGTACCACATGGGGATGACCGGCTCGTTGGTCAGCTGGATCGTCTGGAGCTTGCTCATGATCGACTGCATGGTCGCGACGTCGGAAACCTGTGTCTTGTCCAGCTGCTGGACCAGGGCCCAGGCAGTCGGGTTCTCGTAGCCTTCGAAGTTTCGGTTCTCGCCGGCGCCGGTGATGAGCGGCATGTGGAAGATGTAGTCGTAGTAGCCCCACGGCGTGTTGGCGATCTGCATGTCGTTGTTGATCAGCAGGTCGAAGTTGCCGCTGTTGCGGGCTGCGACCAGGCCGTTGTAGTCGAGCGGCTTGGACTCGGTGTTGATGCCGACGGCCTTCAGGCTGCTGATGATGATGTCGCGCGCGACCTCCCAGTCGGACCAGCCGGTCGGAACGGAGATCGTCAGCTTGATCGGTGAGCCGTCCTTGTTCGTGACGAAGCCGTCACTGCCGGCCTTGTACCCAGCGGCGGCCAGGATCGACTTGGCCTTGGCCGGGTCGTACTTGGGGCCGAGCGACGCGACAACGCTCTTGTCGACGTACTTGTCCCATGAGGGCAGCAGGCCGGTCGGGTTCGCTGCCGAGACGATGCCCCCGTAGTCCTTGCTGATCACGTCGCTGACGTTGATCGCATCGGCGATCGCAATCCGGAACTGCGGATCGCTGAGGGGCGCCTTCTTCGTGTTCGGGATGAGCCAGGCGGTGTTCGCCGAGAGCATGTACGGCGCGGTCGGGAAGTACGTCTGGACATAGCCGCGGTTGACGAGCTCGGCGACGCCGGGCAGGAAGTTGTTGCTCAGGTCGAGGCCGCCCTGGAGCACCATGCCGAGCGCAGTGCTGTTGGCGCCGTTGACGATGTCGACGATGTAGTTCGGCATGACGGGATGCCCGGCCGCGATGCCCCACCAGTTCGGGTTCTTGACCCAGACCATGCGGTCATCTGCATGAGTCTTGTACATGTACGGGCCGGTCCCGATACCGTTCTCGTTCGTCGTCTTGAGGATGTCCTCGTTGGCGAGGGACGACCAGATGTGCTTCGGGACGATCGGGCTGTTGTAGGTCCAGGTCGACCACTCCTGGTAGGCCGGGTTCGTGAACTTCACGACGACGGTGGAAGCGTCCGTCGCGGTGGCGGTGGTCCCGAAGTCCGAGAGGTTGGAGCCCAGGGCCTTGATCGAGGTCGCGAGACCGATCGTGAAGGCCACGTCGTCTGCCGTGAACGGCTGGCCATCCGACCACTGGACGCCCTGGCGAACCTTGATCGTGTAGGTGTTCGCGTCGGTCCACGTCCCGCTCTCGGCGAGCCAGGGCGTGAACTTGTCCGCCAACGGGTCATACAGGAAGAGCGTCTCGTATTGCAGCCCGACCGTGCCCATGGCCGCGTTGGGATCCAACGGGTTCCAGGTCGAGGGCGCGCCGTACTGCTTGCCGCTCGTGTACAGGGTCTCGGCGCGTGGATAGTTCTCAACGGCCGCCGCCGAGGGCGCCGCCGATGGGGATGCGGGCGCGGCCGCGGATGCCGATGCGGGCGCGGCGGCGGACGCGGCGGCGGACGGGGCTGCAGGAGTGGGGGTCGCCCCGCTCGAGCACGCGGTCACCACCAGGCCCAGGACCGCCAGCATGGCGGCGAGTCGTTGCCTCTGTGCCATTCGTGAACTCCTCCATGATCCTCGCGATGTGCTCCCACCGGCGATGGGAGCGATCGAACGTCTCAGGGGCGCGTCACACCTCCCACCGTCGACTGGCGGATGACCAGCTCCGTCGGGAGGATCACGCGGCGCGGCGTGCCGTCTTGATCCCCGATGAGCTGGAACAACGTGCGCGCCGCCTCTGCGCCCTGTTCGCGAACACCCTGGCGGACGGTCGTGAGCGGAGGGTCGAGACGAGCGGCGAAGTCGAGGTCGTCGAACCCGGCCAGCGCCACGTCGTCGGGAACGCGGAGGCCGCGGGCGCGGACCGCCTCCAGGGCGCCCATGGCCGTCGCGTCGTTGGCGCAGAAGATCGCGTCGCAGCCGCGGTCGAGGAGCACCTGCGCACCAGTGATGCCGGACGGCTCGTTGAAGTCGCCATCCACCATGAGCCCGTCGGTCGGCAGCCCGGCCCGCTCCATGGCGCGTTGGTAGCCCGTGATCCGGTCCTCGGCGGCGACGGTGCCCCGCATCCCGGTGATGTGCCCGATCCGCGTCCGCCCGATCTGCACGAGGTGCGACGTCACGCTGTCCGCGGCGTGGACATGGTCCACGTCGACGTAGCTGGCCGTGCGGTCGTGGCGGCGGTGCCCTACCAGGACGGTCGGAAGATTCGAGGCGAGCAGCCCGTCGACAAGCGGGTCCTCGCGGTAGTGGGCAGTGACGATGACCCCGTCCACCAGGCCCATCGACAGAATATTGTCGAGGGTCTCCTCCTTCGTGCGGTTCCCCAGCCAGAGCATCATGCCGGCGGCCAGGTCCACGAACTCGTCGCTCATGCCCTGGAGCAGCTGGCCGAAATACGCGTCGCGGAAGAGGAGGTGCGGGTCGATGTGCATCACGACGCCGACGACGCCGGAGCGGCCGGATGCGAGCGTCCGCGCGGCGAGGTTGGGTCGGTAGCCCGTCTCCGCCAGCATGTGCTCCACGCGGCGGCGGGTCTTGTCGGAGACGGAGCCGCCGTTGATCACGCGCGAGACGGTCGCCCGCGACACGCCGCTGAGACGCGCCAGCTCGTCGATGTTCGGTGACACCCGGATGCCAGCCCTCGTAGGATTGGAAGCGCTTCCAAAAAGTACCGATCCGCAACCGCAATGTCAAGTCAATGCTGTACCATTCGCCGCGATGCGCTCCGATCGCGTCACCAAACCGACATGTACGCGCTTCCATATTCGAGGAGCACACGTGGAACCTCGATCCTTCCCAGCCGACTTCTCGTGGGGCGCCGCGACGGCCTCCTACCAGATCGAAGGAGCCGTCCACGCCGACGGCCGCGGTGAGTCGATCTGGGACCGTTTCTCCCACACGCGGGGCCGCGTCCTGAACGGAGACACCGGTGACGTCGCCTGCGACCACTACCACCGCATGCGGGACGACGTGGCGCTCATCGCCGGGCTCGGCCTCAATGCCTACCGCTTCTCCGTGTCGTGGTCGCGAGTGCTCCCGACCGGGACGGGCGCCGTCAACCAGGCCGGCCTCGACTTCTACGACCGGCTGGTCGACGAGCTGCTGGCCCACGACATCGCGCCGTTCGTGACGCTCTACCACTGGGACCTTCCGCAGGCGCTCGAGGACGCCGGCGGGTGGCCGGTCCGCGCCACCGCCGAGGCCTTCGCCGAGTACGCCGGGATCGTCGCGGCGAGGCTGGGCAGCCGCGTCCGCAGCATCGCCACCCTCAACGAACCGTGGGTCGTCGCCGATCACGGGTACCGGATCGGGTCGCACGCGCCCGGGCGGAGCGACCCGGCGGCGGCGCTCGCGGCTTCTCACCACCTCCTGGTGGGACACGGGCTGGGCATGCAGGCCATCCGCGCTGCAGCGCCGGGCACAGCCGCGGGCATCGTCCTCAACCTCTCGCCGCAGCACCCCGCCTCCCCTCACCCGCTCGACCTCGAGGCCGCTTCGGCCGAGCACGCCTGGCTCAACCGCTGGTATCTCGACCCCATCGTGGGGCGCGGGTACCCGGAGGCTCCACCGTGGGCCGCGGGATACGCCCGGGCCGAGGTCCGGGACGGCGACATGGAGCTGATCGCCTCGCCGATCGACTTCCTGGGGATCAACTACTACAACCAGCGCCGTGTCCCCTCCCCGCGCCCGGGGTGGATCGAGCCCGGCGCGATCCGGGAGCGGACCGGGATGGGCTGGGAGGTCTACCCGGCCGGCCTCGTCGAGGTGCTGGAGTTCGTGGCATCGCGGACCGGCGCCCTTCCGCTCTACATCACCGAAAACGGCGCGGCCTACCCGGACGACGCGGTCGACCCCGCACGGGACCCGGCGCGGGTGAGCTTCCTGCGCCGCCACCTGGAGGCGGCGCTCGACGCCCTCGAGCGGGGCATCCCCCTCCGCGGCTACTTCGCGTGGTCGCTGCTCGACAACTTCGAGTGGGCGCTCGGCTACGGACCGCGCTTCGGTCTCGTCCACGTCGACTACCGGACGCTGGAGCGACGGGTCCGGGACAGCGGGAGGTTCATGGGCGCGGTGGCGCGCTCCGGACGGCTCCCGCTCGAGGCGACCGCCGACGCCGTGGGGTCGCCAGCCTGAGCCTGCAACCACGCCCACTCGCAGGCCCAACGCGAAAGGGAGGTCCGATGACGACGCCGACGCGGGATCCCGCCCTCAATCGAGACGGCGGGACGCCCATCCCGTGGGAGGACCGGCCCGCCGGCTCGACCGGCGTGATCTGGCGCTCGTCCCGGAACCCGATCATCCGGCGCGACCATCTTCCGCGGTCGAACAGCATCTTCAACTCGGCCGTGGTCCCGTTCGACGACGGGTATGCGGGCGTCTTCCGCGTCGACGACACGACCCGGACGATGAACATCCACGTCGGTCGCAGCGCGGACGGCGTCGCCTGGCAGATCTCGCCGCGGCCGATCGAGTTCACGGCGGCCGACGACCGCGTCCCCGAGATCCAGGGCGCGTTCGAGCACGCCTACGACCCCCGGGTGACCTGGCTCGAGGACCGCTACTACGTGACCTGGTGCAACGGCTACCACGGGCCCACGATCGGCGTGGGGTTCACGCACGACTTCGAGACGTTCCACCAGCTCGACAATGCGTTCCTCCCGTTCAACCGCAACGGGGTCCTGTTCCCCCGCCGCATCGGCGGTGCGTACGCGATGCTCAGCCGGCCGAGCGACAACGGGCACACCCCGTTCGGCGACATCTTCTATTCCGAGAGCCCGGACCTGGTCCACTGGGGCCGGCATCGCCACGTCATGGCGCCCATCGGATGGACCTGGGAGTCGACGAAGATCGGCGCCGGGCCGACGCCGATCGAGACACCGGAGGGCTGGCTGCTCATCTATCACGGCGTGCTCACGTCCTGCAACGGCTACGTCTACTCGATGGGCGCGGCCCTGCTCGATCTCGACGAGCCCTGGAAGGTGATCGCCCGCAGCCGTGACTACCTGCTGTCGCCGCAGGTCCCGTACGAGCAGGTCGGCGACGTCCCCAACGTCGCCTTTCCCTGCGCTGCGCTCGTGGACGCGGCAGGCGACCGGCTGACCATCTACTACGGGGGCGCGGACACGGTCGTCTGCATGGCCCACGGATCCCTGTCCGAGGTCCTCGAATTCGTCCGGTCGCGGTCCTGACCGGCACGCGGCGGACGAGGTCACCCATGCGCTACGGCCACTTCGACGACGAGCGGCGCGAGTACGTCATCACGCGCCCGGACACGCCGCTTCCGTGGATCAACTACCTCGGCACCGAGGACTACTTCGGCATCATCTCGAACACCGCGGGCGGGTACTCCTTCTACCGTGACGCCCGCCTGCGCCGGTTGACGCGCTACCGCTACAACGACGCGCCCCTCGACTTCGGCGGCCGCTACGTCTACCTCCGCGACGACGCCTCGGGCGACTACTGGAGCCCCAGCTGGCAGCCGACCCAGCGGGACATGGAGGACTACACCTGCCGGCACGGCCTCGGCTACTCGGTGATCTCATCGCGCTACCAGGGCATCCGCGCCGAGACCCTCTACTTCGTCCCCGCGGGCGAGACCCTGGAGATCTGGCGGGTCCGGGTGACGAACGAACGGGACGCCGCGGCGACGCTCTCCCTCTTCAGCTCCGTCGAGTTCTGCCTCTGGGATGCCCAGGACGACGCCACGAACTTCCAGCGCAACTACTCCGTGGGCGAGGTCGAGGTGGAGGACGACGTCATCTACCACAAGACCGAGTACCGCGAGCGGCGCAACCACTTCGCGTACTTCGCCTGCTCGGAGCCGCTGGCCGGCTTCGACACGCAGCGGGACGCGTTCCTGGGGCCGTACCGGAGCTGGGACCGCCCGATCGCCGTCGAGCGGGGCTTCGCGTCCAACTCGATCGCCCACGGCTGGCAGCCGTCGGGCTCCCACCACGTCCGGCTCGAGCTGGGCCCCGGCGAGACGAAGGAGATCGTCTTCCTCCTCGGCTACGCAGAGAACCCTCCGGACGCCAAGTTCGACCCGCCCGGCTCGCAGACGATCGACAAGCGGGGCGTTCGGCCGACGATCGCGCGGTACCTCCGTCCCGACGTGGTCGCCGACTCGCTCGAGGCGCTCCGATCGCGGTGGACCGACCTCCTTGGGATCTACCGGTCGGAGACGGGCAACGAGCACGTCGACCGTATGCTGAACATCTGGAACCCGTACCAGTCCATGGTCACCTTCAACATGTCGCGCTCGGCGTCGCTCTTCGAGTCCGGCATCGGCCGCGGGATGGGATTCCGGGACACGACCCAGGACCTGCTCGGCTTCGTCCACCTGGTCCCCGCCCGCGCGCGCGAACGGCTCCTCGACGTGGCCTCGACCCAGCTGCCGACGGGTGGGGCATACCACCAGTACCAGCCGCTCACGAAGCGCGGCAACAACGACATCGGCTCCGGCTTCAACGACGACCCGGCCTGGCTCGTCCTCGCGGTCGCGGCCTACCTCAAGGAGACCGGCGACACCTCCATCCTCGACGAGGCGCTGCCGTTCGACAACGAGCCGGGGACCGAGCGGCCGCTCTACGAGCATCTCCAGCGGTCGATCGAGTACACCCTCGACCGCCTGGGCCCGCATGGCCTGCCGCTCATCGGCCGGGCCGACTGGAACGACTGCCTCAACCTCAACTGCTTCTCGGAGACGCCCGGCGAGTCGTTCCAGACCACCGAGAACCGGAGTGGCGGGGTCGCCGAGTCGGTCTTCATCGCGGCCCTGTTCGTGCTGGCGGCCGGCGAGCTCGCCGCGATCGCCACGATCCGCGGCGACGCCGCGGAGACGACCCGCTGCCTGGCCGCCGCTGCCGCGATGCGCGGGGCGGTCGACCAGCACGGCTGGGATGGGGCCTGGTTCCGGCGGGCCTACGACTTCTTCGGCCGGCCGGTGGGTTCCGCGGAGAACGTCGAGGGCCAGATCTTCATCGAGCCGCAGGGCATGTGCGTCCTCGCCGGCATCGGGATCGAGGACGGGCGGGCGCGGACCGCGCTCGATTCCGTTCGCGAGCGCCTGGCGACCCCCCACGGGATCGTGGTCCTCCAGCCGGCGTTCACCCGCTATTACCTGCACCTGGGCGAGATCTCCACCTACCCGGGCGGCTACAAGGAGAACGCGGGCGTCTTCTGCCATACCAACCCGTGGGTGATGATCGCCGAGACCCGGGTTCGGAACGGCGATGCAGCGATGGACTACTACCTCCGCATCAACCCGTCCGCGCGGGAGGACCTCTCGGAGACGCACCGTGGGGAACCGTACGTGTATGCCCAGATGATCGCGGGACGGGACGCGGCGACCCCGGGCGAGGCCAAGAACACCTGGCTGACCGGGACGGCCGCCTGGAACCTCGTCGCGATCAGCCAGTGGATCCTGGGGGTCCGACCCGAGCACGACGGCCTGCGAATCGATCCGTGCGTGCCGGCCGAGTGGGGCGACTTCCGCGTGACGCGACGTTTCCGCGGCACGACGTACCGGATCGCCGTCCGGAAGCCAGCCGGTGTGTCCGGCCGCGTGACCCGGCTCCTCGTCGACGGCCGGAGCGTCGAAGGCAACCTCGTCCCGCTGCCGGCCGCGACGACGAACGGGATCGAGGTGGAGGCGTTCGTCGAGGCACCGGTGGAGGACGTCGTCGAGGCGACCCCGTGACGTCGGTCGCGCCGGTTCCGGCGGTCTCTCCATACGGCCACGTGGACGCCGCGACCCACGAATACGTGATCACCCGGCCGGACACCCCGACGCCCTGGCTCAACTATCTGGGTGAGGGCGGATACGGCGGGATCATCTCGAACACCGCGGGCGGCTTCTCGTTCGACCGGGATCCCCGCGAGCGTCGCGCCACCCGCTACCGCTACAACGCGATCCCGGCGGACCAGCCCGGCCGCTACGTGTACCTGCGGGACCAGGCGACCGGGCGCTTCTGGAGCCCGACCTGGCAGCCCGTGAAGGGAGACCTCGACGACTACGAGTGCCGCCACGGGCCGGGCTACACGCGGATCCGGAGCACGCTCGACGGGATCGCGTGCGAGCTCCTCTACTTCGTGCCGCCGGGAACCGCCGAGGGGACCTGCCCGTGCGAGCTGTGGGTGGCGCGGATCTGGAACACGGGCGCGGCGGCGCGCAGCATCCGCACTTTCTCCTATGCCGAGTTCGGCTATTTCGACAGCCTGAGCGACCAGCAGAACCTGGACTGGTCGCAGCACATCATGTCGAGCCGGCGCGAGGGCAACGCCATCCTGGCGTCCACGCGCTTCCGCGCGACGACCACGTTCGTCGGCGCGAGCGAGGCGCCGATGGGCTGGACCGGCGACCGGGACGACTTCGTGGGTCGATATCGCGATCTCGCGGCGCCGATCGTCGTCGAGACCGGCGAGCCGACGAACCGCGGCGCGCCTCGCGGGAACGCGATCGGGTCGCTGTCGCACGACCTGGAGCTGGGGCCGGGCGAGGAGCGCACGCTGGTCTACGTCCTCGGGGTGACCGACCGCCCGGAGGAGATCGCCAGCGTGATCGCCAGGTACGCCGACCGAGCGGAAGTCGACTGCGCCTTCGCGGATCTGCGGGCCGACTGGAGCGCGTACCTGGGGCGCTTCGGGGTCGTGACGCCCGATCCCGAGATGACCGAGATGCTCAACGCGTGGAACCAGGTCCAGTGCCGGACGACGCTCAACTGGTCGCGCTTCGTCTCCGGCTACGAGACGGGGCTGGGTCGCGGCATGGGAACCCGGGACTCCGCCCAGGACACCCTGGGAACCGTGCACAGCCTGCCCGCGCAGGCACGCCGGACGCTCACCCGCACGTGGGCGCTGCAGTTCCTCGACGGTCACACCTGGCACCAGGTCTTCCCGCTCACGGGCGAGGGCGGCCCGGGGCTCGCCGCGGAGTTCCCCGACTGGCCCCAGTGGTTCTCCGACGACCACCTGTGGCTGGTGCTCGCGACCTGCGCGTACCTCCGCGAGACGGGCGACCTCGCGTATCTCGATGACCGTGTCCGATGGGCCGATGGCGGCGACGCGACGGTCTGGACGCACATGCTCCGGGCGATCGAGTTCACGCTTGCGAACCGCGGCCCGCACGGCCTGCCCCGCGCCGGGTTCGCCGACTGGGACGACACCCTCAACGTCGACCACGGGTCCGGGCGGGCGGAGAGCGTCTGGACCGCGATGCTGTTCTGCCGGACCGTCCTGGACCTCGCAGAGGTGTGCGAGCACACGGGCCGATCAGCCGAGGCTGCTCGCCTCGCCGATCTCCACGCGGCGATGGCCGGCATCGTCAACGCCGTCGCATGGGACGGCGACTGGTACGCCCGCGCGTTCGACGACGACGGCCTGCCCATCGGGGTGGCAGCCGAGGAGCGCCACCGGATCAACCTGAACCCGCAGACCTGGTCCGTGATCGGCGAGGTCGCGCCGCGGGAGCGGGCCGAGCGCGCGCTCGCGTCGGCCGAGCGACTGCTCGCCACGCCCTACGGGACCGCGATGCTGTGGCCGCCGTACGACGGCGGCGACGAGCGCGTCCGCGGCACCTCCACCTATCCGCCCGGTGCCAAGGAGAACGGTGGGATCTTCTGCCACGCCAACACCTGGCTCGTCATCGCCGCCGCGATGCTCGGGCGGGGCGACGACGCGTACGGGCACTACCGGCGGACGCTGCCCCTGGCGCGCACCGACGCGGACCGCTTCCGGGCGGAGCCCTACGTCTACTCGCAGAACATTTGCGGCCCGGCGCATCCCCAGTTCGGCATGGCCCGCAACGCGTGGCTGACGGGGACGGCCGCGTGGTCGTTCGTCGCTGCGACCCAGTGGATCCTGGGGATCCGGCCGACCTTCGACGGCCTGCGGATCGCACCGGCGATCCCATCGTCGTGGCCGGGCTTCGAAGCGCGCCGGGAGTTCCGTGGCGTGACGTACGAGATCACCGCGCGGCGAGCCGGTCCCGGGGACGAAGTCTCACTGGTCGTGGACGGCCGGCCCCTCGCGGGCACGGTCGTCCCCCTGCCGCCGTCCGGCACGTCCGTCGTCAGGGTGGACGTCAGCCTGGCCTGAGCGCGCCTGCGCGCGGAGGCGCGACCGGACAGCCGGCTCCTACGCGGTCCCCCACCCGAGCACGACCAGCAGGGCCGCAAGCGCGAGCAGGACGAAGCCGGCGATCGCCACGGGCCAGCGTTTCCCGAGCCGACCGCCAGCGATAAGCACCGCGGCGACGATCGCCAGGACCAATGGGAGGCGAGGCATCAGGCGGGTCCTCCTGCGCGACGACGGTTGGGAACGCTACGTCCCGCGAAGCGCATCGCGGAATCGCACGCGGGCCCCGAGGTGCAGTGCCGCGTTGCCGTAGACCCGGCCCGAAAGGGCAGCCCGGCCGCGACCCTTGATCGGTGCGGAAGACAGCCCGTCCCCGGGCCGCGCCGAAAGGAGGTCGTTTCGATCAGTTCCTCCTCAGGAGGAAAAGGGCGCCGGCGACCACGAGCACCGCGATTCCGGCGACAAAGACCCAGTCGCCCCACCAAAGCTCCCTATTGACCCGGCCGACCACGATGAGGATCGCGGAGACCACCGCCATCAGGGTCAGGAATGGATGGGCCATCACGCGAGACGGCATCTGATTCCTCCTTCGATCACTGCGGCCCGACAGGGCCGGAACCTGCTGTCCCTACCCACGAGCGTTACCCACGGAACGCATCCATGAAGCGCACCCGCGTGCCGATGCGCATGGCGGCGTTGGCATAGATGCGGCCGGCCAGCCAGGTCAGGCCGACGATGCTCGCGACCGTCAGCGCAGCGGCCAGGCCGACCTGCCAGAACGGCACGTCGCTCGCCGCCATCCGAACCGCCATGAGGATGGGGGCGAACGGCGGAAGCAGCGAGCACACCGTGGCCAGCGGGCCACTCGGATTCGGCAGCGCCGCGTACACGAGCAGGTAGCCCGCGATCTGGAAGATCGAGATCGGGGCGATGGCGCTCTGGACCTCCTCCTGGCGCGAGACGAGCGCGGCGACGGCGGAGTAGGCCGTGGCGTAGAAGAGGAAGCCGAGCACGAACCAGAACAGGTCGCCCAGGATCCCGGCCACCCCCAGGGCCGGGATAGAGGCGACATTGGTCACCTGGACCGCGACGAGCGCGGCCGCTCCCACGATCGTGAGCTGCAGGAGACCGACGAGGCCGATCCCGATGACCTTGCCCGCGAGCAGGCGGCTCGGCCGGATCGTGGCGAGCAGGATCTCCATGATCCGGGTCGCCTTCTCCTCGACCACGCCCTGGGCCACCTGACTGCCGTAGATCCCGAGCGCGATCCAGAGGAGGATGCCGACGGCCAGGCCGGCGAACAGGTTCTGGGTGTCCTTGGGAGTGCTGGGCTGCAGGACCTCGACCGGGACCAGGGCCATGGCCGAGGTGACGGCCGCCGGCGGGAGGCCCGCCTCCGAAAGACGCGCGGCCTCCGAGGCCAGGTACAGGGCGGAGTCGACATTCGATGGGATCGCAACCTTCACCACGGCCGTCGGTGCGGTCGACGACCCGGTCACGAGCACGTCGAGGGTGCCCGCCGTCACCTGCGCCTTCCCGGCGGTGACGTCGGCGATGTCGCTGACCGTCACGCTCGCACCCAGGGCCGCGGCCGACGCCGTGAACGAACGCTCGAGCGCCTGCGACGCACCGCTGAAGCCGACCCGCACCGGCGTGGTCCTGCCGGCGAGCAGCGACGCTGCAACGATGCCGACCACGACGAGGACCGCCATCACGGTCGTTCCGCCAACGAAGACGCGCGAGCGCAGGCGCATGACGGCCTCGCGGCGGGCGACGAGGAAGGTGGTCGGCAGGCGGCGCGTTCCGCCCGGACGCAACGACCGCGCGTTCATGCGCCTGCCTCCCCGATGACCGTCCGGAAGAGCTCGCCGAGGGTGGGCTCGACGCGCTCGAACGCGCGCACCGGTCCCGTCGCCAGCGCCGCCTGGAGCAGCGCCTGGTCGTCGACGCCCGGATCGAGCTCGAACAACCGCCTCGAGCCGTCGCTCTCCACGAGACTGACGCCCGGCACGCCGACGTCCCAATCGTCCGCCGCCCCGGGTACCTCCACCCGGCGGCGTTCGCGGCCTCCGGCGCGCAGCTCGTCGACCGTGCCGGAGGCCACCATCTTCCCGCGATCGATGATCCCGACCCGGTCACACACGCGCTCGACGAGCTCGAGCTCGTGGCTCGAGAAGATGACCGGGATCCCCGCATCGGCCTGCTCGCGGAGCACGGCGCTCATGACGTCGACGGCCAGTGGATCGAGCCCCGCGAAAGGCTCGTCGAGGACGAGCAGCTCGGGCGCGAAGACGAGCGCGGCGGCCAGCTGGATGCGCTGCTGGTTGCCGAGGCTGAGCGCCTGGAGCTCGTCGTTGCGCCGCTCGGCGAGGCCGAAGCGCTCGAGCCAGCGCGTGGCCGACGCCCGCGCGTCCGCGCCGGTCATGCCGTGCAGCTCACCGAGGTAGCTCAGCTGGTCGGCCAGGCGCATCTTCGGGTACAGGCCGCGCTCCTCGGGCATGTAGCCGATCTGCCGGCGACGGTCGAACGTCAGCGGCATCCCGCCGAATCGGACCTCGCCCGCGTCGGGGGTCAGCACGCCGAGCACGATGCGCATCGTCGTCGTCTTGCCCGCGCCGTTGCGCCCGACGAACCCGAAGAGCTCGCCCGCGGACACGTCCAGGGAGAGGTCATCGACGGCGATCACGTCGCCGTAGCGCTTCGAGACCTGGTCGATCTCCAGGACCGTGCCAGACGCGATGCTGCCTCCCGGGCCGCCCGCGATCGCCGGCACCGGTCTCACCACCCGCCCCTGGCCCATCGGCGGAGGAATCCGGAGTTGACCATCGCCAGCGTCTCGTGGTCGCTGCATGGCACGACAGGCGGGCTGCTCACACGCGTGACCTTGCGCTCCTCATCAAGCATCACGATACGGCAGCGCGACAGCTGGTCAAGCGCCACTCCGACCGTTCATACGACTCGCCGTCCGACTCACGAGAAGCGTAGCGTTCGGGCGCGCTTGCCCTCGAGGCGTGGGTCGCCGCACCCGCCGGCCGGGACGGCCCGACCAGGCTGGTAAACGACGTCCTGCTCGGGATCCAGCCCGCCAACGATCGACCCCACTGCGCGCCGGGCACCACGCATGGCGCCAGCAGGTCCACCATGCGCGTAGTTGGAGCCCTGCCGGCACTCGTTCGTCGGAGCGCCCCGGCAACGTCAGGACCCCGAGGGGTCAGAAGGTGGTGACAGTGTCGCCCGACGTCTCCCTGGACGATGGCTTCCTGTTTCGCTCCCTGATGGAGACGATGGTCGACAGCATCTACTTCAAGGATCGTCAGTGCCGGCTGGTCCGCGTGAACCGGAAGATGGCGCTGGACCTCGGACGTGCCGATCCGGAGGAGCTCATCGGCAGGACCGACATCGAGCTGTTCGGCCGCGAGTTCGGCGAGATGACCATGCTCGACGACGCGAGGATCATGGAGACCGATGAACCGATCATCGGCCTGACGGAGAGTCGGCGCCTCGAAGGCGACCACGTTAACTGGACATTGACCACCAAGACGCCGTTGCATGACGCGGCGGGCAATGTCGTCGGGCTGCTTGGCATCACGCGGGAGATCAACGAGCTCAAGCGGGCCGAGATCACCCTGGAGCACCTGGCCACGCACGACACGCTGACCGGTTTGCCGAATCGCTTCCTCATGTTCGACCGCCTGAACCAGCTCCTGGTCCGGGCGGCGCGATACCAGTCGAGCTTCGCGATCCTCTTCATCGACCTCGACGGCTTCAAGCGGATCAACGATTCGCGCGGACATGACGTCGGCGATCTCGTGCTCCGCGGGGTCGCGGACAGGCTCAGCGAGAGCCTTCGAGCCGCGGACACGGTCGCCCGCATCGGCGGCGACGAGTTCGTAATCCTCCTCGAGTCGCTCCGGGCCGGCCCCGATGCGATCGCGCTCGCCGAACGGATCCGCTCGGCCGTCGGCGTGCCGTTCGCGCTGCCGGGCGGCGACGCGACGGTCACGGTCAGCGTCGGGATCGGCTTGTATCCCGACGATGGCCTCGATGCCGAGGAGCTGCTGAAGGCCGCCGATGTGGCGATGTACCGCGCCAAGAGAGAGAACGCCGATCCTCTCCCGCCCCATCCACACGGGACGCAAGAGTCGCGGTCCGGGTAAGCGTCGGAGCGCGCTACGCGCTCCGCGACGTGCCCGCCTGGCGGCTCACGAACCGGCCGATCCGCGCCAGCGCCTCCTCAATCTTCTCGTAGCTGGTCGCGTAGCACATCCGGACGTGGCCGGCGCCGGACGGCCCGAACGCGCTCCCCGGGACCGCCGCCACGTGCTCCTCGGTGATGAGCCGCTCGACGAACGTCTCGTCGTCCAGCCCGGTCGACGTGATCCGCGGGAACGCGTAGAAGGCGCCCCGCGGCTCGAACGTGGCGAGTCCCAGCGCGTTGAGCCCGTCGACGAGGAGCCGGCGCCGGCGGTCGTACTCCGCGCGCATCGCCTCCACGTCGGCGTCGCCGGTCGTGATCGCGACGAGCGCCGCGTCCTGGGCGACAGTCGAGGCCGACATGATCCCGTACTGGTGGACCTTGACGATGCCCTCGAGGATCCCGGCCGGCGCGCAGACGTACCCCACCCGCCAGCCCGTCATGGCGTAGGCCTTCGAGAAGCCGCCCATCAGGATCGTCCGCTCGCGCATGCCCGGAAGCGCGCTCATCGCCCGGTGCCGGTAGTCGCCGTACGCAAGCCGGTCGTAGATCTCGTCCGAGTAGACGAGCAGGTCGTGGCGGACGGCGATCGCGGCCAGCTCGTCCTGGGACGCCCGCGGCAGGACGGCGCCGGTCGGGTTGCAGGGGAATCCCAGGAAGAGCGCCTTCGTGCGCGGCGTGACCGCGGCCTCCACGGCGGCCGGGTCGAGGGCGAAATCGTCCTCGAAGCGCGTGGCGACGTGGCGCACGACCCCGCCCGCGAAGACGACCGCCGGGACGTACGCGACGTACGACGGCTCGTGGAGGATCACCTCGTCGCCCGGGTCGATGGTCGCCCGCAGCGCGAGGTCCACCGCCTCGGAGGCCCCGACCGTCACCACGATCTCCGACGCCGGGTCGTACCGGACGCCGTACCGCCGCGCCAGGTGGTCGGAGATCGCGACGCGCAGCTCCAGCGTCCCGTAGTTCGAGGTGTAGTGGGTCCGCTCGGCGCGGAGCGACGCGATCCCGGCCTCGATCACCTGCGGGGGCGTCGCGAAGTCCGGCTCCCCCACCCCGAGGCTGATCACGTCCTCCATCGTCGCCGCGATGTCGAAGAAGCGCCGGATGCCGGACGGAGGCACGGCGCGGACTCGCGCGGAGAGGGCGCGCTCCGCGAGGGGGCGCTTGAGCTCGATCGATGTCATCGGTGGGCCTCCGCCGGCTCCCGGAGCGCGGCAAGGCCGGCCGGCTCCCGGCCTCGCCACGGCGCGTCGGCGGTGATCGCCTCGAACGCGCGGGCCAGGCGGAGGAGCGCCAGCTCGCTCCACGCCGGGCCGATCAGCTGGAGCCCGACCGGAAGGCCGTCGGACAGCCCGGCCGGGATGCTCATGCCCGGCAGGCCCGCCATGTTGACCGGCAGCGTGCAGGCGTCGGAGAGGTACATCGCCACCGGGTCCTCCAGCTTCGCACCGAGCGGCCAGGCGACCGACGGGCTGGTCGGGGCGACCAGGGCGTCGATCCCGGCTCCGAATGCCGCGTCGAAGTCGGCCTTGATGAGCGTCCGGACCTTCTGGGCCTTCAGGTAGAACGCGTCGTAGTAGCCCGCCGAGAGCGCATACGTGCCGAGCATGATCCGGCGCTTCACCTCGGGGCCGAAGGAGCCGCGCGTCGCGAGGTAGTTGGCGAGCACGTCGCCGTCGCGAACGGCATGGCCGAAGCGGATCCCGTCGTAGCGGGCGAGGTTCGCCGATGCCTCCGCCGGGGCAACGATGTAGTAGGTCGCCAGCCCGTACTCCGTGTGCGGCAGGCTGACGTCGACGATCTCCGCGCCCGCGGCGCCGAGCGCGGCCACCGCCTCGCGGATGCGGGCCTCCACGCCGGGCTCCATGCCCGCCACGAAGTACTCGCGCGGCAGCCCGAGGCGCAGGCCGCGGAGGTGACCCGCGGCCTCGTCATCCGTCGCCGCGAGGTGGAGCAGCCCGTCGGGGACCGGGAGCGGCGCCGACGTGGAGTCGCGCCCGTCGCGGCCGGCCACCGCGTGCAGGAGTATCGCCGCGTCGCGGGCATCGCGGGCGAACGGCCCGATCTGGTCCAGCGACGACGCGAACGCGACGATCCCGTATCGGCTGACCCTGCCGTACGTGGGCTTGAGCCCGACGACGCCCGTCATGGACGCGGGCTGGCGGATGGAGCCGCCCGTGTCGGTGCCGAGGCTCAGCGGCACGTGGCCGGCCGCGACGCTTGCCGCGGAGCCGCCGGAGCTCCCGCCGGGCACGCGGCCCAGATCCCATGGGTTCGCCACGGGGCCGTACGCGGAGTGCTCGGTGGACGAGCCCATCGCGAACTCGTCCATGTTCAGCTTCCCCAGGATCACGGCGCCCGCGTCGCGGAGCCGCTCGGTGACGTGCGCGTCGTACGGGGAGATGTACCCCGCGAGGATCCGCGAGCCCGCAGTGCACTGGCCCCCGCGCACCGAGACCAGGTCCTTCAGGCCGACGGGCACGCCGCACAGCGGGTGCAGCGCCTGCAGCGCCGCCCGGCCCCCCGCCCGCGCGACAGCCAGCCGGGCGTCCGCGTCGGCGGCCGCGGCACGCGCCCCCGCGGCGTCGATGACGAGCCACGCGTTGAGCGCCGGGTTCTCGCGCTCGGCGAGGGCGAGATGGGCCTCGACCAGCTCGAGGGACGAGAGGTCGCCGGCGCGCAGCCGGTCACCCATCGCGGCGGCCGTCAGGCGGGTCAGCCCCGGATCCGTCATGTGGACGCTCAGTCGCCGCCGAGGATGGGCGGCACCACCACGTAGGCGCCGTCCCGTCTTGGCGCATTGGCGAGCGCCTCGGCCTGCGTGAGCGACGGGCGCGCCACGTCGTCGCGAAGGATGTTCTCGAGCTCGATGGTCTGGGCCGTCGGGGGGATGGCGTCCGTGTCGAGCCGCGCCAGCACGGCGTACTGGTCCAGGATGTGGTTGAGCTGGACCTCGAGTCGCGAAAGCTCGTCCTCGTCGAGGCCCAGCCGGGCGAGGTGCGCCACGTGCTCGACGTCGCAGCGGGAGAGCGTTGCCATGCGGCCGATCATAGCCGACCGGCCGGGTCAGCCAGCCCGGACCGACGTGAGCGCGCGGCGCGCCTGAGCGAGATGGAACCGGTCGTGGCCCGCGGTCATCGTGAACATCAGGCCCATCGATTCGGGGCCCCGCTCGCGGTGGCGCATGGTGCGTGCCCGCAGGCCCTGAGCGGTCGCGCTCGGGGCCGAGGATCGATGGGCCTGAGTGCTAGTGGATCGACGGCGGTGCCACCTTCGGAGGCTCCGGCCCGGTCGGCCCCACGTACGTCACCTGGAACGCGCCGGGACCGACGACGTAGAACTGGGTCGGGGGGCTCACCCAGTCCGAGCCGCTGAACCCGACGAAATTCCTCCCATCCCCGAAGGGGTTGAGCTGGACCACGAACCCGAAGTCATGGCAGAGGTAGTTCCACGGTGCGCCAAAGTCGCACATCGAGCCGGTCGCACCGGACTCGATGAACTCATGCCCGGTCTGGCCTGGCCCGGTCGAGTCCGGCCCGAAGAAGCCGGCCCCCAGGACCGTGTGCGACTCCTTCGCCCCGTACGGCGGTTCGTCGTATGGGAACCGGGCATTCGGCAGCCACGTCACGTCCAACTTGCCGGGGACGACCTGCGCGTACGTCGGCTCGCCGTAGTTGACGACGACGTGGCCGACGACGGAGCCGTCCCCGTCGAGGAAGTCGAAGTTGCCGACCACATGGTTGACGCGGTAGGTCGGCGGAGCCGCGACGGACGATCCCGCAAGCACAGCGACCAGCACCAGCGCACTGCCGATCGCCACCAGACGGCGCATCGCAAGCCTCCCCGGGACGCATTCACGCGGGTCGGTCTCGCCAGTGGCTCGGCGCGGTCCCGGCGGCCGGGGTATGGACCGCGTGTTATCGCCTGCCGCGTTGCAGACAGGACGCTTGAGGGGCGCAGGTGTTACACCAGCGGCGTTCGTCCTGAAGCGACCCCCGGACGCCCAGTGCGTCCCATCCCGCGCGAACGGAGCGGAGCCCCTCTAGACGTCTCCCTCGAAGTACGCGTCGTCGATGCGCTTGACGTCGAGGGTGCGCGTGGTCCGGACGCCGATGCCGTATTCGTGCATGTAATGGGCCAACGTCTTCCCGTCGATCAGGACGATCCGGCGGGCGATGCGGTTGACGTAGTCAACTGCATCCGATGTGAAGGTCGACGTCGTGATGAATACACCCTTCGCGGCTCGCTGCCCCTCCAGGCTACCCGCAAACGCCTGGAGCGCGGGTCGACCGACCGGCGTCTTGGGTCCGTATTTCTTCGCTTGGATGTAGATCGCATCGAGGCCAAGGCGATCCTCGTCGATCACCCCGTCGATGCCGTCATCACCACTGCGCTTCGTGACCCTGTGGCCCGCCTCCTCGACGTTGCCCCCGAACCCCATCTTGACGAGGAGGTCGACGACGAGGTCTTCGAAGAACTCCCACGGCAGCGATTCCGATTGAAGCCGGTCGAGGATGACCGCCTCGATGGCCTTCCTGAGGGCTTCGTATGTCGAGAACAGGAGCTCCTCAGGGTTCTGCTCCGGTTGCGCAGGTGCGCCTCCGACCGCCGGGAAATCAGCCTCGTGATGCTGCCTGGTCCGAAGCCGGAACTCAACGAAACCCGGGAACTGCGAGAGGTAGACGTTGTCGACCCGCACGAGATTCCTGGTGAGGGTCGCGCGACCAAGGTCGGTCACCATCACCCGGCCGCGTGCCGGACGCGTGACCAAACCCGCCTGGGCCATGTACGTGACGGCCCAGTGCGCCCGATTGGCGAGGGTCGACGGCCCCGACGGGATGTGCAGCGCCAGGTCATCGGGCGTCAGCTGGTACCTGTCGGCGAGGTGCCCCGTTACCTCGGGGACGATCCTGCGCGTGGACCCATCCGCGATGGTACTCAAGGATCGGAAGCATGATCGTCTGGTAGTCAGGGATCGACATGCGGCGATTATGCGTCAGCCCATTGGCCCCAACGGGCTGGAGCGGAGCGCCCGGTGCGAAGCCCGGTCGTGACCGATGGTATGAACGGTCCCCTATCTCGCGCTTACGCGCCGCGTGCCCTCAGAGCCGGGCCGAATGTACCCGTCGCTGCCTGGACCGCGGCCGGGTCGTCGTAGCCGACCAGGCCCACGAGGCGGCCTTGGTACGCCTGCGGATCGGCGAGCGTCTCGCCGCCCGGGCGCGCTGTCGACTCCGTGCGCTCCGTCACGTGGATGCCTCCTCTCCGGCGAGGAGCCGCCGGAACCCCGCCTCGTCGAGCACCGGGACGCCGAGCTCCTGCGCCTTGTCGAGCTTGGAGCCGGCGTTCTCGCCGGCGACCAGGTAGTCCGTCTTCCGGGAGACCGAGCCTGCTGCCTTGCCGCCGGCCGCCCGGATCGCCTCCTCGGCATCGGGCCGAGTGAAGCCCGCGAGCGTCCCGGTCACGACGAACGTCTTCCCCTGGAGCACGCCCGCGGACGCGTCGCCGGCTGGCGGGCGCGGCGCCGGCCGCTCGGCCTCCACGCCGGCCGCCACGAGATCATCGAGGATGCCCGCGGTGGCGGGATCCGCGAAGTAGCGTTCGAGGCTCGCTGCCACCGTGGCCCCGACGCCGGGGACTTCCTCGAATGCGGCCGGCTCGACGGTCGCGATCCGGCGCAGCTCCGTCGCGGCCCGCGCCGTCCAGCCGTCTGCACCGCCCATCGGCTCTGCCTCGCCGGGCGGGATCCGCCGGGCAAGCCACGCCGCGAGATCGATCGCGGTCTGCTCGCCGACCTGGGGGATGCCGAGCGCATTCACGATCCGGGCGACTGGGCGGCGGCGCGCCCGTTCGATCGATGCCGCAAGGTTCTCCGCGCTCCTGCGGGCGAACCGGTCGAGCGACTCCAGGTCGGCGACGCCGAGCCGGAAGAAGTCGCCGCGGGAGCGGACCATGCCGCGCTGGAGCAGCTGCTCCAGGACCGCCCAGCCTGCGCCCTCGATGTCCATCCCTCCGCGACCCGCGAAGTGCGCGTATTCCTGGGCCACCCGCGCCGGGCAGGCCGGGTTCGGGCAGTAATGCCGGACCGCCCCCTCGTCGCGGACGATCGGCGTCGCGCAGACCGGGCAGCGCTCGGGCATCTCGAAGATCCGCTCCGCGCCCGTGCGCCGCTCCGGAAGCGGCCGTACGACCTCCGGGATCACGTCGCCCGCCTTCTGGAGCACGACGTGGTCCCCGATGCGAAGGTCCTTGCGGCGCACCTCGTCGAGGTTGTGGAGCGTGGCGCGGGCGACGGTCGAACCGGCCACCTTCGCCGGCCGCAGGTGCGCCACCGGCGTGAGCGTCCCCGTCCGCCCCACGTACGGGACGATGTCCTCCAGGATCGTCTCGACCTGCTCAGGCGGGAACTTGTAGGCGATGGCCCAGCGGGGCGCCCGCGCGACCATCCCGAGGCGGGCCTGCTGATCGAAGCGGTCCACCTTCACGACCACGCCGTCGGTCTCGTACTCGAGCCCGTGGCGCCGTTCGCGCCACTCCTCGAGGAACGCGATCACGCCGTCGATGTCGAGGCCGGCCCGGTGATTCGGGTTCACGGGGAAGCCGAGCGCCGCGAGGCGCGCGAGCGCCCCGGACTGGTCGGCGACCGGCGCCGCCCCGGGCAGCGGCTCCTCGTGAAGCTGGTAGGCCCAGAAGCTGAGCCGGCGACCGGCCGTCACGGCGGGGTCGATCTGGCGCAGCGACCCGGCGCCGCTGTTGCGCGGGTTCGCGTAGAGGGCGAGGCCGGCCTCCTCCCGCTCCGCGTTGATCCGGGCGAACTCGGCCTTCGGCATGAACACCTCGCCACGCGCCTCGATCGTCGCGGGTTCGGCAAGACGGTCCGGGATCGCCACGATCGTCCGGAGGTTCGCGGTGACGTCCTCGCCGGTCGTCCCGTCGCCCCGCGTGGCCCCGCGGGCGAGACTCCCGTCGCGGTACCGGAGGCTGATGGCAAGCCCGTCGATCTTCAGCTCGGCGACGTAGCGGAGCTCCGGCGCCGCCTCCGGCGCAGGAGGCAGGCTGAGGCCGCGGCGGACGCGGGCGTCGAACGCGCGCAGCTCGTCCTCGCCGAAGGCGTTCCCCAGGCTGAGCATCGGGCGCTCGTGGCGAACCTCGGCGAACGGGCTGCTCTCGTCCGGCGTCGCGCCGGTTCCCACCCGCTGCGTCGGCGACTCGGGCGTCGTGAGCGCCGGGAAGGCGGCCTCGAGCGCGACGAGCTCGCGGAACAGCGCGTCGTACTCGGCGTCGGAGAGCGTCGGGTTGTCGTCCACGTAGTAGGAATGATTCGCGGCCCGGATCTCGGCGGCGATCGCGGCATGGCGCGCACGGGCGTCCTCCGCTCCGAGGGCCGCGGCGGCCGCAACGAGCGCGGGATCGACGGGCAGGCTCAACCGGCGATCTCGAGGTTCGCGATGCTCGCCAGGAGCGTCTTGACGCCGCCGGCGCGGAAGGCCACCGTGACCTCCTCGTCGTCGCGGGTGAGCTTGCTCGTGACCACGACGCCGTCACCGAAGCGGCCGTGAATGACCCGGTCGCCGTCCCGGAAGAGCCGCTGCCCCGGGACGCGGATGCGAGGGACCGTGGCAGGACGGGCGGGCGCAGGCGCGACCGGCCGTCCCGGCAGCCGGCGCACCGGCAGATCGTCGTCCGCGAACGCCGCGTCCGGGTGATCCGGCGGCTCGGCGCCGTCACGCCGGATGTCGCGGAAGCTCCGGCCCTGCGCCGCGAGCGACCCGGACGGTGCCCCGGCCGCGAACGCGTCGCGCCGGGCGGCGAGATCGCGCGACGGGCGGAAGCCCTCGCCCGTGGCGGGGGCGCCGGGCCGGCCGCTCCCCTCGCGCCACGCTCCCCCGGCGCGTGCCCCGAGGCGCGACGAGCGCCGTGCCCCGAAGGCGAGATCGAGGTCGTATGGGTCCGCGGCGCCGGGAAGCAGCCGGGGACCCTCCATCAGGTCCGCGGGAATCTCGAAGAGGAAGCGGGACGGGACAGCCGGACCGCCCGCCGGGCCCCACGTGGCCCGCCGCGAAGCGTGCGAGAGGAAGAGGCGCTCCTTCGCCCTGGTGATCCCGACGTAGGCGAGCCGGCGCTCCTCCTCCAGCTCGCGCGGGTCGTCCCGATCGCGCTCGGCGGTCAGCGCCCTCGCGTGCGGGAAGATGCCCTCCTCCAGGCCGCCGATGAAGACGGCCCCGAACTCCAGGCCCTTCGCAGCATGCAGCGTGATGAGCGTGACGGCGTCGGCGTCGCCCTCATAGCTGTCCTGGTCCGCCACGAGGGCCGTCTCCTCGAGCAGCCGGTCGAGCGCGACGTCCGGCGAGAGGTCGTCGTAGCGGGTCGTCACCGAGCGAAGCTCGAGCAGGTTGCGCCAGCGCTCCTCGTTCTCCTCCGTCCCGTCGGCGAGCATCGCCCGGTACCCGGACGCCTCGAGGACGTCGTCGAGGAGCTCGGGCAGTGGCAGGAGCCCCACCCGGGTCCGAAGCCGCCGGACCAGCGCCACGAAGTCCGCGACGGCGTTGCGGGCGCGACTGGTGAGCACGAGCAACCCATCCGTCGCGGCCCGCTCGAGGGCGCTCCAGTAGGTGGCGTCGGGATCGTCGGCGGCGAGCCGGAGCGCCTCCAGCGACCTGTCACCCAGCCCGCGCGGCGGGATGTTGATGACGCGCTCGAAGCTCACCCGGTCGCGGTCGCTGCGGAGGATGCGCAGGTACGCGAGGGCGTCCTTGACCTCGCGGCGCTGGTAGAAGCGCGTCCCGCCGATCAGCTGGTAACGAATCCCGTAGCGCAGGAAGGCCTCCTCGATCGCCCGGGACTGGGCGTTCGTGCGGTAAAGGACGGCGACGTCCTTCGGACGGAAGGCCTCGTCGTCGTCGGCGCGACGGGTCAGCGACGCCGTTCGGCCGCCCAGGAGCGCCTCGACCTGGCGGGCGATCCACTCCGCCTCCTCCTCTTCGTCGTACGCCTCGAAGCGCTGGATGAGGCGGCCGCCCGCCTTCTCGGTCCAGAGCTTCTTCTCCTTTCGGTCGAGGTTGTTGGCGACGACGGCGTGGGCGGCCTCGAGAATCAGCTCCGTGCTGCGGTAGTTCCGCTCCAGCTTCACGACGGTCGCGCCGGGCTCGTCATGCTCGAAGTCGAGGATGTTGCGCAGGTCGGCCCCGCGCCACGCGTAGATCGACTGGTCGTCGTCGCCCACCACGCACAGGTTGTGGTGCGCGGCGGCGAGCGCCCGCACGATCCGGTACTGGGCCCGGTTCGTGTCCTGGTACTCGTCCACGTGGACGTAGCGCCAGCGCGCCTGGTAACGGGCCAGGACGTCCGGCTGGGTCTCGAGGAGGCGGACCGTCCAGCCCAGGAGGTCGTCGAAGTCGAGGGCGCCCGCCTCGCGCAGGCGCCGTTCGTAGGCGACCGCGAGCTTTGCCAGCTCCTCCTGGTAGTGGGTCGTCGCAGCCTCGACGAGCGCCTCGGGTCCCTCGAGGTCGTTCTTTGCCCGCGACAGCGCCTCCAGCACGCCGCGCGGCCGGATCGGACCGCCCTGCAGGGGGACGTCGAAGTCGCGGAAGACCTGCTTCATGAGCGTCAGCTGGTCGTCCGTGTCGTAGATCACGAAGCGCGGATCGAGGCCGAGGGCCGCGCCGTCGCGGCGCAGGATCCGGGCGCAGACCGCGTGGAACGTGCCCATCTCGACCTTCCGGCCGTCCTCCGGGCCGACGAGCGCGACGATCCGCTCGCGCATCTCCGCCGCGGCCTTGTTCGTGAACGTGACGGCGAGGATCCGCCACGGGGCGACGCCGAGCACCCCGACCAGGTAGGCAACCCGGTGGGCCACGACCCGGGTCTTGCCGCTTCCCGCGCCTGCGAGGATGAGCAGCGGCCCCTCCGTCGTCGTGACCGCGCGGGCCTGCTCCGGGTTCAGGCGCCCGGTGATCGCCGCGGCAAGCTCCTCGCGCGAGGCGATGCCGGTCGCGAGGCCGCGATCACGCTCCGGGGCGCGCGGATCCGGCCCTGCCGCGACGGACGCGGGCTCCCCGTCGGGCGCGGGCGCATCGGGCAGGGGCGGCTCGTCGGCCAGCCACGGGGGCGGGGATTCCACGTCCCGATTGTACGGCGGGAGGGTTCACGCGCCGTCATCCCGCCCGGGCGCGGACAGCGAGGACAGCGCGGACGCGGCGCCGGCATCCCTCGGCGAGACCAGCGTGCGAACCTCAGCGCCCGCCCGCGGCGCCGCAGCGGCCAGGCACCCGGCGGCGCCGCAATGCCTACGCGCCGGGAGGCGCCGTGATCAGGACCGGATCGCCCAGCTTCGAGAAGGAGAGCCCGACGTTGACCGTGCCGCCGGCCCCGAGCGGCACGTCGAAGCTCAGCTTCGCCAGGGTCGGCGCGTCGACCCGGACGAGCGCCGTGACCGCGATGTCGCCGACGACGAGCCCTCCGGGCAGCCCGGTCCCGGGACTCGCGCCGGAGGCGACCTGCGGCGCCGGGATCGTGAAGGCGACGGCGTAGCAGTCGGCGTCGTCGCAGCGCTCGTTGGAGAGGGTTCTCGGTGCGACGCCGGGCTGCCCGAGGAAGGCCGCGACCCCGTCGAGCAGCGCCGCGGGATCCGACAGCGCCCCGAAGACCGAGCCGGTGGGCGCCTCCCGAGTCCAGCCGCCCGATCCGAAGAGCAGCATCCGCGCGTAGACGACCCCGTCGACGGCGACGATGTCGGCGGTCACGTTGAAGAGCGCGGGGATGGCCACGGACAGGGATGCCCGCCTCCCGGCCAGGTCGCCATCCCCGGTGATCGTGGAGCCGTCGAGCACGATCGGCGTGCCGGACCCGGAGCCGGCCGCGCCTCCGAGCCCCAGCACGATCCTGCCGGTCGCCGTCCCGTCGAGATGGAACGTCCGGGCCGCCTGGAGCCCGGAGATCCCGGCCTGCAGGATCAGCTTCGGATCGGTGAGCGCGGGCGTCGCCGGCCCGCCACACGCGGCAGCGACGAGCCCGACCAGCGCCATGGCCACGAGCAACGCGCGCTTCGTCCGGGCGAGAGCCGGACAGGACATGCCGCCTCCCGGATCGGCACGGGCGTGCCGCTCGTATCTGCCCACCGGCCGGTCGTGTCGGCCCAGCGCCCCGATGCCATCCGGGATCAGCGTGGCGCGACGCGGACCGGCCGTCAACCGCTGCGGGGACACGTTGCCGTCACGCGCCCGGGACACGCGGCCGTCACGCGCCGGGCAGCGCCCGTTTCGCAAGCTCGGCGGCCACGCCGGGCAGCTTGCCGAACCCGACCGACCTGAGGGCCGTCCCGACCCGGCCGACCAGCTCGTCGGCGACCGCGGGGTCGAGCGTGGACGGAACGCTCGAAACCAGGAGCGAGTCGACGCGGGAGCGGGCCCGGGCGAACATGTCCTCGGCGCCGCTCTCCTGCCATGCCCGGAGCGAGCCCCGGTCCACGACCGGCGACGGCAGGTGCTGCTCCTCGCGGAATCGCCGGCGCGTCTCCGGCAGCTCCAGGAATCGGCCGGCGAACCCGGCCTCGCGGATCGCGTCGAGCCCGAGCGGACCCTCCGGGAGCGAGATCCCCCGGACGAGGCGCAGCGCGCCCGAGATCGCCTCCGCGTCGATGACGAGCTTCTCGGCGCTCTGGCAGCGAAGCGTGTCGAGCATCCCGGCGCCGGACACGAGGTCGATCCCCGCGAGGGCGCCGACGAGCGCCGTGGTGGCGCTCTCCATGCCGGCCTGTGCGTCGACGATCTTGGCGTCCGTGGCGCCGAGATAGCCATGCGTCGGCAGGCCGAGCGAGCGGCCGACGGCCGCGTTCCCCGCGTCGAGCATCGCCGTCTCGATCGCGCCCATCGGCGTCGCGCCCATCCGCATGTCGAGGATCGCGGGCGCGCCGCCCCACACGATCGGGGCGCCCGGAGCGGCCGCCTGGTGGATCACGATCCCGGCAAGGGATTCCGCGGCGTGCTGCACGACCGAGCCTGCCAGCGCCACCGGGCCCGCGCCGCCGGCGAGCGGCATCGAGACCATCTGGGCCGGCACGCCGGCCCGCGCGAGCCCGATCAGGCAGCGGGACGCGAACGAGGTCCAGTCGAGGGGCGGGGACGGGCAGACGTCGAAGACGGCCCGCGGCCGGGCCCGGAGGGCGTCCGTCCCGCCCGCGTCGATCGCGAGCAGGTCCAGCATCGGACCCAGGCCGTCGGCCGCGAACGCGCCGGTCACGACCGGCTTGTCGGACCCGAGCAGCACCAGGAGGAGCCGGTAGCGATCCCCGAGCTCCGCGGGCACGTCGGAGCAGACGACCGCGGTGGACTGCGCGGCGTAGGCCGGCAGGCGCTCCGCGACCGCCACGAGCCGGACGAGGTCCGCGGCCGTCGACGGCCGGTGCTCCCGCGTCTCCGGGTCCAGCACGGCCACGCCACATGAGCCCGGGTCGAAGGCAACCTCGCCCACGCCGTAGCGGACCGCGGGCGAACCGTCCCGCGCGTGGAGCGTGAAGGAGCGCGGCACGGTCGCGAGGGCGGCCCGGACCGCCGCCTCCGGGATCCGCGCGACACCGTCCTGGACGGTCGCACCGACGCCCGCGAGGAGTGCGCGCGCCTCCGAATCCGCGACTCGGACCCCCGGGTCGCGGAGGACGGCCAGCGCCTCGTCGAGGATTCGCTCGATGCCGGCCGCGTCGAGCAGGTCGAGCGTCGGGCGGCGGCCGGCGAGCCCGGTCACCGGACCGGCTCCGCGGCCGTCTCCGCGACTCGCACGAGCTCCGCGGCGAGGGCCCGGTCGAGCGGCGCGCCCGGCGCCGTGGCGAGCAGGTCGAGGGCGCGCTCGTGCGCGCGCTCCCGGGCGTCGACGCGCGGCGTGCCGTCCGGGGACGGCGGACGCCGGTCGATGAGCGCCGGGCTCCAGCGCTCGCGCATGTGCCGCCGGGTATGCGGCTCGGCGAGGAAGTCGCCGCCGGGGCCGACGGCGCGGATCGTGTCGAGCGCCAGCGACTCGTCGTCGACCGGGATGCCGCGGCAGATCCCGCGGACCAGGCCGAAGATCTCGGCGTCGAGCAGGAGCTGCTCGTACGACCAGATCCGGCTCCCCGCGAGCAGGCCCATCCCGAGGAGCATGTCCGACCGGCTGACGCAGGCAGCCAGCGCGGCGAGGCCGTTCTCCAGGCCCGCCCGCCAGTCCGGGACATGGGCCCCGGTCGCGAACGCGCCCATCGAGAGCGGCAGGCGATATCGCTCGGCAAGCTCGCCGGAGGCCAGCCCAAACAGGACGTCCTCCGGTCCGCCTCCGGTGTACGCGCCGGTCCGCAGGTCCATCGCGGTCTGCGCCGCGGCGTAGTAGACGGGTGCGCCGGGAGACGCGAGCTGGATGAGCGCCAGCGCCGAGAGCACCTCGGCGTTCCCGACCGCCAGCGTGCCGGCCAGGGTTGCCGGGCCCGTGTGGGCGCACGACGCCATCGTCATGAAGCCGGTGGGGATGCCGGCCTCGGCGGCGACGAGCGCGGCGTCGAGCGCGCCTGCCTCGTGGGCCAGCGGGCTGATCGTGCAGAACGTCAGCGAAAGCGGCGGTCGCGCCCTGAGCGCGGCGTCGCTGCCGGCCAGCGCCCGCGCCATCTTGACCGCGACGGCGGCCTCGTGCGGGTGCATCACCGACTCGGTCTGGACGTGCTTCGAGGTGATGCTGAGCGCGGCCGCAAGCTCGCGGAGCGCGCGCGTCTCCGGCGCGACGTCCTGCGCCGAGACCGGCATCCAGATGAAGCCGACGTCCGGCAGCTCCTCGGCCACGCGGCAGATCGCCGTGATGTCGTCGAGGATGGAGCGTCGCCGCTCGCCGGTCGCCGGATCCGCGACCTCCACGCCGCAGCCGTCGGTGGCGGCCCAGACGTGGTGGCCGTCGAGGGGCAGGTCGCGATCGGGCTCGCGGCCCGCGAGCGTGAACGCGGCCGGGGCGCTGCGCAGGGCGGCGTCGATGACGTGGCCCGGCACGCGGACGATGCCGGTGGCCGGGTCGACCTGTGCGCCGTGCGCCGCCCAGATCGCCTGGGCGCGGGCCGATGGGAAGCGGACGCCGACCGTCTCGATGAGCGCCAGGGTGGCTTCATGGATGCGATCCAGCGCGGCCGGGTCCAGCACCTCGAGCCGGATCGCCGGGTCGACGAGCGTCGCGAGGGGTCGACGGTTCGGCGCCGTCGAGGGCGGGACGGGGATCGTGGCGGACGTCATGTCGGTCGCCATCACGCGGCGGCGCCGACGAGACGCCGCGCGGTGTCGACGGCCGCGATCGCGTCCTCGGCGTACGCGTCCGCACCGATCTCCTCGGCCCAGGCGCGCGTGACCGGGGCGCCGCCGACCATCACCTTGATGCCGGGGCGGAGGCCGGCCGCGACGAGCGCCTCGACAACGGCGCGCTGCCCGGTCATCGTCGTGGTGAGAAGCGCGGAGACGCCGACCAGGTCTGCGTGGACCTCGGCTGCCTTCGCGACGAATGCCGCCGGCGAGACGTCGACGCCGAGGTCGTGGACCTCGAAGCCGTTCGCCGACAGGAGGGTCGCCACGAGGTTCTTGCCGATCTCGTGGATGTCCCCGGCCACCGTGCCGAGGACGACGCGCCCGGCGGATGCGCGCTGCTCACCGCCGGCGCCGAGCGCCGGCTCGATCACGCGCATCGCGGCCTGCATGGCCCGCGCGGCGAGCATCAGGTCGGGCAGGAAGAGGTCGCCGTTCGAGAACCCCTCGCCGACCTCGCGCAGGGCCGGCATCGCGGCCTCGTCGATGAGCCGGAGCGGCGGGATCCCCGCTGCCAGGGCCTCGCGGGCGGCCGCCTCCGCACGTGCCGGCTCGCCATCCGTGACGGCCTGCCGCAGGGCCGCGAACCTCGTCTCGTCCATCGCACACCTCTCGCCGCGTCGCGCGGCGCCTCCGCACCACTCGCCGCGACCCGTCGAGGTGCGCGGCCCGTCCGAGCGTCAGGCGCGCGTCAGAGGCCGGCCCGGGCTTCGGCTCGGGCCACGATCTCGCGGAGCTCCGCTGCGGCCGCCTCCGGGAGCGGGGGCGGGACGGCCCGGCCGGCGAGGATCGCATCGACCCGGTCGGCCGCCCGCAGGCCCAGCGACTGCCCGCCGGCGGCGGCCCAGGCGCCGCGCGAGCGGCGGTCGAGCAGGGCCGGGTACCAGCGCGAGCGATAGTGCGCGAACGTGTGATCGGCCTCGAGATACGACCCATCCGGCCCGAGCTCGTCCACCAGGTCGAGCGCGAGCGCATCGTCCGACAGGTCGAGCGGCGCGGTGGCCGCGCGCGTCCAGCCGACCAGCTCGTCGCAGATCGCGAGCTGCGCGAGCGAGCCCGCGAGGCCCGACTCCAGGTACCCACAGTCGTGGGTGACCTGGCCCGCAGCGAGCGCGTCGAGGAGGATGGCCGCGGCGGCCTCGGCGGCAGCCTGCCCGTCGACGATCTTCGAATCCGCGCCCCCGCCGAGGCTGAACATCGGGAGCCGCAGGTGGTGCGCCAGCGCCTCCGCGGCGCCCTTCGGGTCCGGGCCCACGTAGGGATCCACGGTAGTCCGCAGGTCGAGCGCGTCGCCGCCGAAGCCCGGCACCACGACCGGTGCGCCTTCGCGGACGAGCTGCGCGATCACGACGCCCGCGAGGACGCCGGCATGGTTGACGGCGAGCGTCCCGGCAAGCGTGACGGGACCCGTGGTCCCGCCCGACGTGACGGGAATCCAGAGCGCGGGCAGGCCCCGCTCCGCAAGGAAGAGGAGCCGCGTGACCGCGTCGGCGTCGAGCAGCAGGCCGCGCGTCACGTTGATGTACCACGCGACCGACGGCCGCGCCGCCATCGCCTCGGCGCCGCCGGCGACCGTTTCGGCCATCGCGAGCACGTCCCGCAGGCCGTCCATCTCGTAGGTGACGACGATGACCGGCTTCGTGGTCCCGGTCAGCATGGCGACCGCCTGGTGGCGGTCCGCGACCCTGCCGACCACGTCGGACGGGAGGAACATCGACATCGCGAAGGCCATGTTCGGCAGCGCGTCCACGAGGGCGATCCCGGCGCGCACGTCGTCGAGCGTCGCGAGGCGCCGGTCGCCGGTTCGTCCGTCGACGATGTACGGGCAGTCCGACCCGGGCCCGAACCAGGCCGTCTCGCCGCCCCACTCGATCGCGGGACGACCCGTCCGGTCGTGGAGCGTGAGCGCCTTCGGCGCCACCGCGAGCGCCTCGGCGACGAGCGCGGCTGGGATGCGGACACGATCCGCCTCGTCGACCCGGGCACCGGCCGCAGCGAGGATCCGGCGTGCCTCCGGGTGGTCGACGCGGACGCCGGTCCGCTCGAGGATCGCGCACGCGGCGGCCTGGAGCCGCGCGCATTCCTCGGTGGACGCACGATTCCAGCGGCCTGCGCCGGGCGTGATCGCCGCGGGACCGGACCGGTCGCCGAGGCGGGCAGGGGCGGAAACGGGCATCGGACCTCCAGCCACGCGAGCGTGGCGGGA
>Ga0209638_1000071_pt1 | contig 63801 bp, 70 predicted proteins | sample BarGraNGADG00211_FD_184490 | JGI IMG/M metagenome (GOLD analysis project Ga0209638, IMG submission 184490) | Arctic peat soil microbial communities from Barrow, Alaska - Barrow Graham LP Ref core NGADG0002-211 (SPAdes) (version 2) | ecosystem: Environmental > Terrestrial > Soil > Wetlands > Peat... | reverse complement strand
TCACGCCGGCTGCACCGACTACCCTGACCCTACCTACCCATGACCCTGTAACTAGGGCAGCAGCGTCGCTTGCGCGACGGCCCTTACTGTACCCTGTCGGGACGCTCGCGCCAAGGGTTTTCGTTCGTCTGCGCATTAATATCTCGCAACATTCGGCCTCGAACGTGGTCGAAGGTTGCGAAGTCGCCCGTCGGGATGGCCCTCGCGGATGGCGGCCCCCGGCGGGTCCCCGATCAGGCCTCGTCGATGGTCACCGACGTCATCGCGACAGGGGATTCCGGGAAGTCGTCGCGACTGCGCGGGGCCGCAGCGATCGCGTCGACCACGTCCATTCCGCTCAGCACCACGCCGAAGCGCGTGTACTTCTTCGGCAGCTTCCCGCGCAGATCCTGGTGGCAGATGAAGAACTGGGAGCCGTTCGTGTTCGGCCCGGCGTTCGCCATCGCGAGGGCACCGCGCTCGTAGTCGCCCGTGAACGGCTCATCCTCGAACCGGTATCCCGGCCCGCCCTGGCCGACGCGCCCGGCGTTCCGGACCTTGCCCTTCTCGTCGAGGCGACCGTGCTCGACGTCGCCGCCCTGGACCACGAACCCAGGGATCACGCGGTGGAAGATGACGCCGTTGTATTGACCCTGCTTCGCGAGCTTGATGAAGTTGCCGGCCGCCTTGGGAGTGCCGACGTCGTCCAGCTCGACGACGATCGTGCCCTTGGTGGTCTCGATGGTTGCCTTCGTCATGGGTGCTCCTCTGGTGCGCGGGATTGGTCGTGGGCGGCGTGCATGCCGCCAACGGGTCAGGGGCGGGCCACCGTGGCCTTGGTGATGGGGAGCGGGTCGAGCGCGGCGTTGTCCGGCTCGCCGGAGTTGGGCATGGCCGCGATGGCGTCGACGACGTCCATCCCAGCGGTCACCTCGCCCATGATCGCGTACGTGTTTGCGGACGCGAGCGCGGGCGCCGCCCCGTCGCTCAGGACGATGAAGAACTGCGAGCCCTGCGAGTTGGGCTGGCTCGAGCGTGCCATGGCGACGGTCCCACGTTTGTAGGGCGTCGTCACCGGGTCGTCCGTGATCGTGTAGCCGGGACCGCCATGACCGACCTGCGTGATATCCACGTTCGGCGCCCGGCCGTACTGTCCGTCGCCGCCCTGGATGACGAACCCGGGCACGAGCCGGTGGAACACGACGCCGTCGTAGAAGCCGCAGGCGGCGAGCGCAACGAAGTTGCCGGTCGCGTGCGGGGCCAGGGAGCCGGTGATCTTGATAACGATGTCGCCCTTTGAGGTCGCCAGCGTCACCGTCGCCGTGTCGCCTGCGGCCATCGGCGCGGGCGCGCTCGTGGGGCATGCGGTCGAGCCGGCGTCCGCGCTGGCCGCCAAGGACGCGGACGGCGCCGCGATCGGCGGCACCGGGGTTGCGCTCCCGGAGCACGCGCCCACGAGCACGGCGACGACCCCGGCGAGGGCGAGAAGGCGGAGCGATCGAACGGTCATGCGGCGGCCTCCTTGGCGGCGGGGAAGTCGATGCGGCCGGAGAGGAGAACCTCTCCGAGGAGGATGCCGGCCAGGCCGGCATCGCGGAGCTGACGAATCCCGGCGAGGTCGACGACACCGCCGGCGACAACCACCTCGACGTCGAGGTCGCGGACGAGGCGCTCGACGAGCGTCGGATCGGGCGTCGATCCACCGTGCGAGAGCACGAATCGCCGCACCCCGAGGCCGGCCAGCTCGGCCGTGACCTCGTCGAAGGTCGGCCGGCGGAGGCGCTTCCACGGGTATTCGGCGAACCGCTCCGGGCGCGGATCCAGCCCGACCGCGAGCCAGTCGCCGGCGACCTCGACGCAGGCGCGCAGCGTCTCCCGGTCGTCGACCACGCCCATCGCGAGGACGACCCGGGTCGCTCCCGCGGCGAACGCGAGCCGGACGTTGTCGGCGCCCTCCATCCCGCCCGCGACCTGGAGCGGCACGCCCACCCGGGCCGCCACGCGGCCCACGACCTCCAGGTTGACCGGCCGGCCCTGCTGGGCGCCGTCGAAGTCGACGAGATGGATCGCCCGGGCGCCCTGCGCGACGAACCGCTCCGCGATCACCTCGGGCCGGTCGGTCGGGGCACCGATCCCCGCCGCGGCACCGGGCCAGTGGACGATCCGGGAGCGGCCGCCGGCGAGGTCGATCGAGGGGATGACGAGCACGCGCGTCCGGCTCAGGCGCCGGCCAGCGCGGCGGCACGGACCCCGCCCGGAGCGGTTTCCGCGAGGGAGGCCTGGACGGCCGCGAGCGTCGTGTCGATGTCCGCGGCGTTGATCCCGTGGTGGGTGACGGCCCGGATGGTGCCGTGGGCATAGGGAACCATCAGGACCCCGCGCGCCTCGAGCGCCGCGAGGAAGGCGGCGCGGTCGCGGGCCACCCGGAAGATGACGAAGTTCGTCCGGGCGCGCTCGGGGTCGAGGCGACCCGGCGTCGGCTGGGCGACGTCGCCCGGCGATTCGATTCCCGTCAGGGCGGCCAACCCCTCGGCGAGCCGGCGGGCGTTCGCATGGTCCTCCGCGAGGCGGGTGATCATGCCGTCGGGTCCATCGGAGAGCGCGAGGAGGCCGGGCGCCGCGAGGACGCCGACCTGGCGCATGCCGCCGCCGAGGAGCTTTCGGGCGCGCCGGGCCCGCCAGATGTATGCGCGCGAGCCGACGAGCACCGACCCGATCGGGCACGCGAGCCCCTTGCTCAGGCAGAAGGTGACCGAGTCGGCAGGGCCGGCGAGCGCGGCCGGATCCACCCCGAGCGCCACCACGGCGTTGAAGAACCGGGCTCCGTCCACGTGGAGGGGCACGCCGTGCGCATGCGCGATGTCCGCGACGGCCTGGGTGAAGGCGACGGTCAGCGGCTGGCCCATCGAGTGGGCGTGCGTGTTCTCGATCGCCACGAGACCGCTGAGCGGCTCGTGCGGATCCTCGGGGTCGCGGAACGAATCCGCCAGGAGGTCGAGGTCCAGCGTCCCGTCGGGGCGGTCGGGCAGCGCCCGGATGCTCGTCCCCACGACGACGGCGTGACCCGCCGCCTCGTCCATGACGAGGTGGCTCTCCGCGCTCGCGATCGTCTCCTGGCCGCGGCCGAGGTGCGCGAGCTGCGCCACGAGGTTCCCCATCGTGCCCGACGCGACGAAGAGACCGGCCTCCTTGCCGAGCATCGCGGCCGCGCGCTCCTCGAGCGCGTTGACCGTGGGGTCGTCGCCGAAGACGTCGTCGCCCACCTCTGCCTCCGCCATGGCGCGGCGCATGGCGGGCGTGGGGTGCGTGACGGTGTCCGAGCGCAGGTCGATCCGGGGCATGGCCCGCCGAGGATATCGCGGCTGCGGTGGATGCGCGTCCGGCGGCACCGCTCGGCGGGCCCCGTCGCACTCCCATGGGCGGGTCATGTCGCCGATGGCGGGCGGGTCCTAACGCGGATGGCGGGCCGGTCTGGGCGCGGATCGCGAGCCGGTCCGGGCAGAGACGGCATCGCCCGGCCTCTGCTACGATCTGCCGGCCGTGGACCCGTGGTGTAGCGGCCCAACATGCCTGCCTGTCACGCAGGAGATCGCCGGTTCGAATCCGGTCGGGTCCGCCATCCAGCCGCCGCAGAACGTCCCGCCACCGTACCGCCGCGCCGGGTGACGATCGCGCGACTCCACCGACTTCGTCCCGCCAGCTACTGTGCGACCGGCTCCTCGAGCGTGATCGAGACGACGAGATCGCGACCGGCGGAGTCGGCCACCACGGTCACCGAGCCCGTCGAGGCGCCCTGCATGTACCCGAAGTCGGTCACGCTGATCACATGGCTCCAGGGTCTCGAGCCCCGGACCGCGCGGGTCAGCCGAGCCCGTCGAAGAGGTCCGCCTCCGGGAAGCTGGTCGTCACCCGCGCCGCGCGCAGGATGAACGTCTCTTCGCTCATCAGCTCGGCCATCGCACCGCGGCCCATCGCCAGGAGCGGGCTCTCCATCGAGAGTTGCGTGCGGTGGGCGAGGAGGGCCGCCCAGCGCTCGCCGGCGAACCGGGAGCAGTCGATGCGGGTCGTGATCTCCTCGTCCTCCACGGTCGAGCGCCGCATGAACGACTCCCACTCCGCCACGGCCGCCGCATCCGCGGGATCCGGGCGCGACCAGAATGACCGGACCCCGGCAGCCTCCATCCGGGCCGCCATCGCCTCGCGTCGCTCGCGGCCCATCGCCTGCTCGTAGAGCTTCGCGGGCGCCCACGGGAGCAGGCCGCCGTCCGCCTCGGCGGGCCCGGTGCCGCCGTGCTCCGGGGCCACCTGCTCCGGGTACCACTCGGGATCGCCGGCCCGGTAGAAAGCGCCGATTGCCACCTTGTGCGCGTTCACGTGGTCGGGGTGCCCGTAGCCCCCGAAGCTGTTGTAGGCGGTGATGACGTCCGGGCGGTAGCGCCGGACCATCCAGACGAGACGCCCGATCGCCTCGTCCAGGTCGGCCTGCCAGAAGCTCCGCGGGTCGTGGTTGCCCGGCTGGCCCATCATCCCGGAGTCGCGATAGCCCAGGTTCTCCCACTCGGTCACGCCGAGGGCGGCCAGCGCTGCCTCCAGCTCCGCGGCCCGGATCTCGCCCAGTCGACGATGGTTCTCCGGGGTGTCCAGCTCCGGGTCGACGATCTCGCCGAGCTCGCCGCGCGTGCAGGTGACGAGGACGACGCGATGGCCGTCGGCGACGGCACGCGCCATCACGCCGCCGGTCCCGATCGTCTCGTCGTCGGGATGGGCGTGGACGGTCATCAGGGTGAGCCGGGCGGGTGGAGGGGAGGCAGTCATCGTCGGATCGTACCCGAGGACCCGCCGGGCTACCATCGGGGCGATGATCACCTTTCCCGCCTCAGGCCCGCTCGCCGGGATCCTCGTCGCCGACTGCAGCACGGTCCTCGCGGGGCCGTACTGCACGATGCTGCTCGGGGACCTTGGCGCGGACGTGGTGAAGGTGGAGCCTCTCGAGGGCGACGCGACGCGCGGCTGGGGACCGCCATGGGTGGCCCCCAGCGCGGCCGGCCCCGACGACCCCGGCACGGCGGCGTACTTCCTGGCGGCGAACCGGAACAAGCGCTCGATCCGCCTGGACCTTCGGTCCGGCGCCGGTCGCGAGGTCCTGCGCCGGCTCCTCGACCGAGCGGACGTCCTGGTGGAGAACTTCCGGGCCGGTCGGTTCGCGCGGCTCGGGTTCGACGACGCGGCCCTCGAGACGCTGAATACGCGGCTCGTCCACCTCGCGATCTCCGGCTACGGGACGACGGGTCCGGACGCGACGGCGCCCGGCTACGACTTCATCGTCCAGGCGGTCTCGGGCCTCATGTCGATCACCGGTGCCCCCGACGCGGAGGGCGGGCTCCCCACGAAGACCGGCGTCGCGGTGAGCGACCTCACGACGGGGATGCTCGGCGCGGTGGCCGTGCTCGCGGCGCTCGCGGGGCGCGATCGAGCGGGGTCGCCCGCGTTCGGGCGCGGCCAGCGGATCGACATCTCGCTCCTGGGGTCCACGCTCGCGTGGCTGGCGAACCAGGCCCAGAACTACTTCGTGACGGGCGTGTCGCCGGGACGGCGGGGCAACGCCCACCCCAACATCGTGCCCTACGAGACGTTCGCAACGGCTGACGGATGGATCGCCGTCGCCGTCGGGAGCGAGCGCCAGTGGCCACGCTTCTGCCAGGCCATCGGTACGCCTGCGCTGACCGACGATCCGCGCTTCGCGTCCAACGGCGCGCGCGTGGCCAACCGCGAGGAGCTCCGCCCGCTGATCGCCGCCCGGATCGCGGCGGGAACGAGCGCAGCATGGCTGGAGCGCCTTGCCGCCGCCGAGGTCCCGGCCGGCCCCATCAACGATCTCGCGGCGGCCTTCGCCTCGCCCCAGGTCGCCGCGCTCGGCGCCGTCGTGGAGACGAGCCACCCGGTGCTCGGACCCGTGCGCCAGGTGGCGTCGCCGTTCGCTTTCGCCGCGACGCCGGCCACGGTGCGCTTGGCGCCGCCGCTCCTTGGCGAGCACACGGACGAGATCCTCGCCGAGCTCGGCTACGGACCCGTGGAGGTCGAACGGCTGCGCGCGGCCGGGACGGTCTGAATGGCCAGGCCACGGGCACGGACCGGGGATCTGACCCCCGCGGCTTCCCGGGGCCCGGTCGTGGACCTCCTGGCCGCGGCCGCCCTGTGGGGTGGCATGTACGTCGTCTCGGCGGGCACGTTCGACGCGATCCCGCCCCTGACCCTGGGCGTGCTCCGGCTCGTGATCGGGGTCGTCGTGCTCATGGCCGTCTTCCGGGGCCGGCTGGGGCTGGCCGCCGCGCCGAAGCGGCGCATGGCCGGGGCCGGCGCGGTCGTCGCGGTGACGATGGTGATGCAGTTCGTCGGGACGAGCCTGACCGGCGGCGCCGAGGGGGCCCTCCTGACCACGACGACTCCCGCCTTCGTCCTCGTCTTCGGCGTGGTCCTCGAGGGCGAGCGCGTTCGCCGGATCGCCTGGGCCGGCTGTCTCGTCGCGCTCGCGGGCGTGGCCGTGCTCGCGACCCGGAACGCGGGCTTCGGCGGGCTCGCCGGGCCGCAGGCCGTGCTCCCCGGCGGCGTCGCTCTCCCCCGCGCGCTCCTCGGCGACCTCCTGCTCGTGGCCTCGGCCGGGACGTGGGCGCTCTTCAGCAGCGTCGGGCGGCCGCTCGTCGCGGCCGTCGGGGCGTTCCGGGCGATTCTCGGCGCGAGCGCCGTGGCCGTCGTCCTGCTGCTGCCGTTCGTCCCGCTCGAGCTCGCCGGCCGAACGCTGCCCCCGCTCACGCCGCTGACCGTGGCGGCGGTCCTCTATCTCGGGATCGGCGCGACCGCGCTCGCCTGGTCCCTCTGGTATCGCGGGTACGCCGCCGCTCCACCGGCCGTCTCCGCGGCGGCGTTCTTCGCCCAACCGGTCGTGGGCGCCGTCCTCGGCGTGCTGCTCCTGGGCGAGGTGCTGGGGCCCGCGTTCCTCGGCGGCGCCGCGCTCATCGCCGCCGGCGTCCTGGGGATCGCGGCAGCGACGCGGGAGCGTCGGGAGGCGCCGGAGTAGGACCGTCGAGGGTGTGTGCGGCCGCTCGCGAGGATGGCGTGCCCGGGGAGTCGCCCGTGACGCGGCTGGTAGACTCGCCGCGCCGGGCCAGCGCGGTGCCCGACAGGGCGGGCTGTGGAGGGTTCGAATGGCGGACGAGCGCGAGCGCTGGGCGCTGATCCTGGGCGCATCGACCGGGATGGGCCAGGCGGCTGGGCTGGCGCTCGCGCGGGCCGGCTACCGGATCGCCGGCGTGCACCTCGACTTCCGGGCGGGTCTCGAGCATGTCGAGGAGGTCAAGGCCGCGATCGTGGACGCGGGCTCCGAGGCGCTCTTCATCAACATGAATGCGGCCGACGACGAGAAGCGGGCCGACGCGCTGGCCCAGCTGCGCGCCCGTTTCGACCGGTCCCTCGGCGAGGGCCGGCGACCGTATCTCCGCGTCGTCATGCACTCCCTCGCGTTCGGGTCACTGCTCCCGTTCCTCGCCGAGGACCCGAAGGGCCGCATCAGCCGCCGCCAGCTCGACATGACGCTCGACGTCATGGCGAACTCCCTCGTCTATTGGGTCCAGGACCTGTGGCACGGCGGCTTCATGGAGGCCGGGTCGAAGGTGTTCGCCATGACGTCCGAGGGATCGGCCCGGATGATCCCCTCGTATGGCGCCGTGTCGGCGGCGAAGGCGGCCCTCGAATCTCACTGCCGTCAGCTCGCCATGGAGTTCGCCCGCATCGACTCGGGCGTGGCGGTCAACGCGATCCGGGCCGGCGTCACGGACACCGCGGCGCTCCGCAAGATCCCGGAGGCCGCCCGGGTCGTGGAGATGACGCTGGCGCGCAACCCGCACGCGCGGTTGACCACCGTCGCGGACGTCGCCGAGGCCATCGTCACGCTCGCGTCGACGGACTCCGACTGGATCAGCGGCAACGTGATCAACGTCGACGGGGGCGAGTTCGTCACCGGGTAGGCTGCCGCCGACCGGCACGGGCGCTGCCGCGCGTCCGCGCCGCGGATGGACAGCGCCCCCGCATGTGCCGGCAGGACCCGGCGAGTGGGCGGGAAGGCACTGTCGCGGTGCGCCCGCGCCGCCCGACGCTACCGGGCGGAGGTATGTCCATGCGCATCCGTTTCGTTCCCGTCGCCTTCGTCGGCGCCGCCCTGACCCTGCCAATCGCCTGCGCACGCTGGTTCCTGCCGGCGGTGCACGGCTGGGGCGCCCGACCGAACGACCTCTTCCGTCCGCTTCCGGGCGACGACCTCGTCCCGGATCCCGACATGCGGCACACGCGCGGCATCACGATCGCGGCGCCGCCCGACGCCGTCTGGCCCTGGCTGCTCCAGCTGGGCCAGGGCCGGGGTGGGCTGTACAGCTACGACTGGCTGGAGAACCTCGCCGGCTGCGACATCCACTCCGTGGATTCGATCGTTCCCGATCTCCAGTCCCTCGCCGTCGGCGACATCGTCTCGCTCCGGAAGGGCGACATGCCGGCCTTCCTGGTGTCGGCCATCGACCCCGGCCGCTCGCTCGTCCTGGTCGCGCGAGACCCGTCGACGGGCGCGCCCGCCCACGCCGCTCCCGACGTGCCGATGGCCGTCGACGAGTCGTGGGCGTTCGTGCTCGAGCCCGACGGCGAAGGCGCGACGCGCCTCCTGGTCCGCGGCCGGCGTCGGATCCGCGGGGAGCGCATGGACCGCGTCGCGTGGTCGCTCATCGAGGCGGCGTCGCTGCCGATGGAGCGCCGGATGCTCCTCGGGATCCGCGATCGCGCCGAGCGCACGGTGGGAGCGGCGCTCGCGGGATCGGCGCCCGCCTGAGGCGCGGCCAGACGGCCGGTCGCGCCGGGAGGCCGGGCCGGCGGCCGACTGCCATGCGTCTCGCCGGCGGCCCGTCAGCCGTCGCCGCGCACCCAGGCGCTGCGCTGCCGGGCCGCCGGCGTCATCTCGAGGGATCCATCGTCGCGGACCCACCAGGCGGCAAGTCCCATCGAGCGGGCCCGCGCGCCGATCCCGGCGGCTCCCTCGAGGAAGAGCCCCTTCGACCAGACCTCCGCCCACGCGGGATCCGGGCCGGCGACCGTGACCGAGACGAGCCCGGCGCCGCCGGGCTCGCCGGTTCGCGGGTCGAGCAGGTGGTGCACCTCCCGGCCGTCGTCCTTGCGCCAGCGGTGCACCTCGATCGACGACGTGCAGATCGCACCGTCCTGGAGCGCGACGACCGCGGGCATCTCGCCCCCAGCCGGGTCCTCGATCCCGACCATCCACGGCCCGCCGTTGGGAGCGCGTCCGCGCGCGGCGAGGTCACCGCCGGCCTCCAGCAGCGCCCCGGTACCCGGGCCGTCGAGCTCCGGTAGGGTTGTCGCGAGGAGCGTGATCGCCCAGCGGATCGCGAGCCCCTTGCCGATCCCGCCGAGGTCGACCGGCACGGCGACCGCCGCCCGGGATCCTCGCGGGTCGCAGTCGAGCCACCTCCCGTCGGCGAACGAGCGCTGGGCTCCGCGGGGCTCGCCAACGCGGGCGACGACCCGCGCCGCCGTCGCGCCGGATGCCGTCGCGCCGGGTGCCGTCGCGCCGGGTGCCGGCCCGATCACCGCGGCGTCCGGCCCGATCGCCGGTGGCACGCCCACATAGCCGAGCCGTTCCAGGTCGCGGAGGATTCGCGGGTCGAAGGCTCCCCCGGTCATCCTCCGTGCCCGCTCGGCGGCGACGAGGGCGGCCACCAGTCGCGGGTGGACCGCGAGGCCGGCCGGGTCGCCCGCCACGTCGTTGAGGCGGACGAGGTCGCTGGTCGGGCGGAAGCGCGAGAGCGCCTGCTCGATCTCCTCGATCGCGCTCGACACCCGCTCCCACCCCGCGGCCGCGCGGTCGGCGGCAACCCCGGCCACGGTCAGCCGGAGCGGCGACCCCATGGCGCGGCGCTCGAACCGCGCGGCGCCGTCGGACGTGCCCGCGGTCACGCCGGCCTGCTCACCCTCCGTCTCTAGGCTCGTCCTCAGCAGGGCTTCCCCGAGGCCGTGGTGCAGGCGTGGACCACGGGCGCCGGCGCGCTGACGGGTGCTGCGACGGAGACCACCGGCAGTGGAGCGGGCTTCGGGACCGAGACCGCCGCGGCGGGCCCTGCGGGCACCGATCCGCGGCTGCCTGCCGCCGGCGCGACGCTCCTCGTTGCCGGCCCGGCGTAGGCGGACGCGGACCCGCTCGACTGGGCGGGGGCGAGCGAGATCACGGGAACCGACAGCGCCGCCGCCGCCCCGGCCGCCGCCTGGACCTGCTGGCCCAGGGCGGCGAGCGCCTGCTCGTGCCCGACGATCGCCTTGGCGATCCCCTGGTAGCCATCGGCGGCATGGGCATACGCCCCGTTGAGCGTGCCCAGGCGCGCCTCGATCGCATCGTGGGCGCTCTTGAGGCCCGCCACCGCATCGGCGGCGGGCGCGCGGTCGGCGGCCAGCTGCAGGTCCGAAGCGGACTGGAGCGCCGCGACGCCGGCCAGGGAGATCGCGTAGAGGCCGGCGGTCATCCCGACGGCCACCACGACGTGGATCGGGCGGCGAGCCGGGGCAGCCGCGCGAGTCGCGGCCGTCGGCGGCACCAGGCCCAGGGAGGCGCTGCCCGCGGTTCGCGTCGGCGCCGGGCGGGGTCCCGGCAGCCGTCCCGGAAGCGGGCGCGCGGCCTCAGTCATCTCCGCCCCCTGCCGGGGCCGGGGTGCCGGACGGGCCGGTGGTCGCATGGACCGTGGGCGCCGGGGCCGCGGGAGCGTTGGCTGTCGCTGCCGAGGGGGCAGCCGTCGAATCCCCGGTCGCGGCGGGCGGCCGAGGCGTGGCGGCCGGCCGCGCCAGGGCAGCCTGCCGTGCAAGGGCCGCCTGGCGAGCAGCATCGACCTGGAGCGCAACGCCGGCCGCCGCCGCCTGCTGATTCAGGGCGACCAGCCGCTGCTGCGACGCCGTCACCTGCGCTCGAAGGGCCTTGGCCGTTCCGTCGTCCGCCGCGATCCGGCTGTTGGCCGCGTCGAGCGCGGCCTGGAGCTGGTTCGTCTGCGCGATCGCCGCCTGGAGGCGCGCCTCCAGATCGGTCCCGCGGGCCTGCTCGCTGGCCAGCTGCGCGGCGAGGCTCTCGGCGCTGACCGGGGGGGCCTGCGGCGGCGCCGCGGATGCCGTCCACTGGGCGGCGGCGTCGATCGCGCCCGCACCCAGCCCGAGGCTCCCCACGACGCCGAACGTGACCGCCGCGCGGCGCGCGACGACCTTGACCGTGCTGTTCATTGCGTGTCCTCCATGAGCGTCGCGCCGAGCGGCGCGGATGCGAGGTCGGCGGTCACCGCCTGCGGCGGCACGTCGCGGTTATGGATCGGGCGGACCGGTGTGGCGCGCTCGCCCGCTCCCGGGCCGGGCCGGGCCATGGAGCTGGCGAGGCGCGTCCGGGAGCGACGTCGCAAACGTCGGACGCGACTTCTTCGAGACCCAGTAGCGGTAGGCGCTCGCGAGCATGACCAGCAGGCCGGTCCCGATATAGAGCGGGACGAGCGACGTGCTGTCCGTTCCCGCCAGCAGGCCGTGGAGCCACGACACGATCCACGCCACGAGCGCGAACCGGTGGAGCCTGAGCCACAGGCCCTTGGGAAGGAGGCCGGACCAGCGCGCCGTGATCCCCGAGATCAGCGCCGCGTACAGCCCCAGTGTCCCGAGCGCGACCGGGGCGCTGCGATACGAGGAGAGTCCCGGCACGAACGAGCCGGGGATCCCGACACCAGCGTACGGGTCGAGGATGATGCTCGCGATGTGCGCGACGAGGAAGGCGACGACGAACACGACGAGGTTCTCGTGCCACGGGAAGAGGCGCTTCGAGAGCTTCCAGGTGGACTGGTTCGTGGGGTGGCTCAGGATCAGGCCCAGGCTCACCAGGACGGTGAGCAGCGCGTAGGCGGTGATCCCGCTGGCCCGCGCGGCGAACCAGACCCGCATGTGCGCCTGGTAGTCGGAGGTCGCGGGCACCACCTGGCCGGTGGTGAACACGATCAGGATCCCGAGGAGGGCGCCCAGAATCACCCAGGTCCGGGTGCTCAGGCGCATGTGCGCCTCCCGTTGATGGCGCGGCTCAGGGCCGCGGTGCTCGACATGAAGCGGTGCCCCCCCGGCGGTGCTGGCAGGCGCGCGAGTCGCCTGTTCACCGTCTGAGGCATGACGAGCCCGGATGGTTTCAGTGCGCGGCGGCCGAATCCACCCGACGTCGACGAAGCAGGCCTCCGCGCGGCCCGAACGCGAGGGCGGCGAAGAAGATGGTTGTCTGGATGAGGACGATCGAGGCGCCCGACGCAACGTTCAGCCAGAACGAGACGTAGATCCCGGCGATCCCCGAGCCGATCCCGATCGCGATCGCCGTCGCCATCAGCCGGCCGAAGCGGGCGGTCAGGAGCTGCGCCGTGGCCGCCGGCGTCGTGAGCATCGCGACGACCAGGATGATCCCCACGGCCTGGATGCTGACGACGATCGTGAGCGCGATCAGGCCCAGGAACAGGTAATCGAGCGCGTTCACGTTGAGCCCCGACGCGCCGGCGCCCAGCGGGTCGAACGTGGCGAAGAGGAACTCCTTCCAGAGCGCCCAGATCACCAGCAGCACGATCCCGCCGAGCACCGCGAGGCCGATGAGATCGGCGAGGCCGATCCCGAGCACGTCCCCGAACAGGAATCCGAAGAGATCGCCGACGTAGTTCGGGATGGCGCTGTAGATGGCGACGCCCAGGCCGAACATCCCCGCGAAGAGCACGCCGATGATCGTGTCGGATCGCAGGTGCGCCCTTCGGCTGATCCAGCCAATCCCGAGCGCCGTGGCCACCGCGGCGATCGCGCCGCCGAGGTAGAGCGAGCCACCGAAGAGGTACGCCATCACGACGCCGGGGAAGGCCGCATGGCTGATGGCGTCGCCCATGAACGAGAGGCCGCGCAGGACCATGTAGCTCCCGACCACGGCGCAGACCAGGCCCACGAGCGCTGCCGCCACGAGGGCCCGGGCGCCGAACTCGAACTGGAGCGGCGCCAGGAGCGCGTCGATCATGCCGCGGCCCGCCTGCTCACCGGTGAGTCTCCTCGTGGAAGTGCTGCTCCCGCCCGGGCGGTGCGTCGTGATGGTGTGGATCGTCCACGACGAGCGTCTCCCCTCCGACGACCAGCAGGTGGCCACCGTACGTGCGCGACAGGACATCGCGGTCCAGGACGAGGTCCGATCGCCCGTGGGCGATCACCGTCCGGTTGATCGCCAGGACGTCCTCGAAGCGCTCCGCGGCGGCGGCGAGGTCATGGGTGGTGGCGATCACCGTCTTGCCGCGCCGCGTCTCCGCCTCCAGGATTCGCATGAGGTCTTCCTGGGTGGTTGGGTCCACGCCGGTCACGGGTTCGTCCAGCAGGTACAGGTCCGGGTCGGCGGCGATCGCGCGCGCCAGGAACGCCCGGCGGCGCTGGCCGCCGGAGAGACGTCCGATCTGCGTCTGCGCGTGCGCCGTCATCCCGACGAGCTCCAGCGCATCCGCGACCGCGCGGCGGTCGTCCGCGCCCGGCCGCCGGAACGGACCGAGGCGGGCGTAGCGGCCCATCACCACAACGTCCCAGACCGAGACGGGGAACTCCCAGTCGACCTGCTCGGCCTGCGGGACGTACGCGACCCGTCGCGCCTCGCGGCCGGGCTCGGCGCCCAGGACGTGCACGTGGCCGCTCCACGGCTTCAGGAGGCCCGCGATGACCTTGAGGAACGTGCTCTTCCCGCCGCCGTTCGGTCCGAAGACGGCAAGGAGCGTTCCCGGTGCCACCGCCACCGTGATGTCCGTCAAGGCGGCTCGTTCGTCGTACCCGGCGGTCACCTCCGAGAGGACGACGGCGGCGTGATGCGCCGCGTGCTGGAGCTCGTGGCCGGTCCCGTAGGCGGGCAGCTCGCGGTCGACCGGGTGGGCGCGTTCGGGCGGGTGCGGGTGCTCGTGCGGGTCGAGCGCGCCCGGACCGCTCGCGAGCGGATCCACCTCCGGTCGCGTCACCGGAGCGCCTCGACAACCCGGGTCGCATCCCAGCGCATAATCGCCTCGTACGTGTCGAGCGGCGGCGGCCCGAGCGCATCGTTGTAGAGGTTGCTGACCACGGTCACGCCGGCCTCCGCGGCCAGCTGCTGCTCCACCTTTGGGTTGAACTGGGCCTCGCTGAAGATCGCCTTGACCCCGCTTGCGCGGATCTCGTTGATGAGGGCCACGACCTGGCCTGCGCTCGGGTCCTGGCCCGGGGCAGGGACAACGGTGCCGACGATCGTGAGGCCATATGCCGCCGCGAAGTACGGGAAGGCGTCGTGGTACGAGACGAGCTTCCGGTTCGCCGCCGGGATCGTCGCGATCTGCGCCCGGATCTCGGCGTCGAGTGAAGCGAGCCGCGCGAGGTACGCGTCGCCGGACGCCTGGAACGCCGCCTGCTTCGCCGGAGCCGCGGCCTGGAGGGCCGTCACGATCCGCTTCACGTACAGCTCCGCGTACGCCACGTTCAGCCAGAGGTGCGGGTTGACGGATCCCCCGGCACCCGGGGCCGTGCCGCCGACGCCCGCGAGGTACGTCACGTCGGGTTCGTTCGGGCCCAGCTCCACGAGACTGCCCAAGGGCCGCTTCGCCTCGGCCAGGAGCGGCTTCAGCCAGTCGTCGACACCGAGGCCGTTCATCACCACGAGGTCCGCGGCGGCGATCGAGCGAACGTCCGACGGGGTCGGCGCGTACGTGTGCGGATCCCCGCCGGCCGGCACGAGGCTGGTAACCCGGACCGACGTGCCACCGGCCTGGCGCACGAGGTCCGCGAAGACGGTCGTGGTCGTGACGACGTTCAGGGCATCGGCGGCCGGCGACGCGAGCGCCGATGCGCCCGGTGCGCCGGTCGCGCCGGTCTGACCGACGCAGGCGGCCACGAGCACCGCGATGAGGACGAGACCCAGCCCCGGGCCGCTGATGCGCGTCAGGCCGGTCATGCGCGTCAGGCCGGCCTGCCGGCCCGCCGGCAATCGGGGCAGAGCCCGAACAGCTCGAGGCGATGCTCGTCGATCCGGTAGCCGGTCCTGCGGGCGATGTCCCGGGCCAGCGCGCCAAGCCCCAGGTCGCCGATCTCGACGGAGCGGCTGCAGCTCCGGCAGACGACGTGATGGTGGTGGGTCGGACCGCACGGCAGGTAGGCATGCTCGCCGGTCGGCAGGTCGATCCGCTCGAGCGCCCCGATCTCGGCGAGGAGATCGATGGCGCGGAAGATCGTGGCGCGGCCGATACCCAGCTGCCCGGCACGTGCGTCGGCCACCAGGTCGGCGGCCGAGAAGGTCCCGTCCCGGGCGTCGATCAGGGCTGCGACCGCGCGCCGGGGCCGCGTCAGTCGGCGACCGGACGCCTCGAAGGCCAGCTCGAGCACGGTGGGATCAGGCACGGGGTCCGGATGATACCCGATCTCGATCGAAGTGATACGCGGTCTCGGTTTGGTCGCTGTTCGAGCCGTTCGGCCCCTTCGACCTCCCGCGACGGGTCGGCGGTCGAGCGTCACGGCAGCGCCGGTTGACCCTGGCTGTAACGCCTGCAAGCCGCCTTGACCCATGCACGCAAGGGCGCTTGACCACCTCGCGCCACTGGCGCTAGATTCTGCCCGCGTTCGCCGAGAGTCCGCGGACGGTTCCGTGCGTCCCCTTCGAGGAGCCTCCGCGTGTTCGACATCGGCGCCTTCACGAGCGGCCTGCTGACCGGGCTGCGCGAGGGCGTGGAAGCCGCCCTCATCGTCAGCATCATCTGCGCGTATTTGGCCCGGACCGACAATCTCGGGCATCTCCGGCGTGTCGGGCTCGGGGTGGCCGCTGCCGTCGTCGCCAGCGCGGCGCTGGGCCTCGTGATCTTCGTGACCCTCGGCGAACTTCGAAGCCCCTGGGAGCAGGTCTTCGAGGGGACCACGATGCTGCTCGCCGCCGCCGTCGTGACCGCGATGCTCTTTTGGATGCGACGCCAGGCGAGTTCGGTCGCCGGCCAGCTCCAGCGCGCGCTCGAGCGGGTGCTCTCGACCGGCAGCGCCTCGAGCCTGGCCCTCCTCGCGTTCACGGCCGTCATCCGCGAAGGCCTCGAGACCGCGCTCTTCCTGGTCGGGCAGGCCACGGCGGCCACGACCTCGGTGGGCGGGGCGGGCGCCGCGAGCGTCCTCGCCGGCGCCGCCGTCGGCCTCGCGATCTCCGTCGGGCTGGGCTACGCGTTCTACCGCGGCAGCCGCCGGCTCAATCTCGGGCGGTTCTTCCGCTGGACGGGCGTCCTCCTCGTCTTCATCGCCGCCGGCCTGCTCAGCAGCGCGGTGCACGAGTTCGTCGAGCTCCGCTGGATCACTCTCGGCGCCCAGACGGCCTTCGACATCAGCCGGACGTTGTCGAGCGACGCGGGGGCCGGCCTTTTCCTGCGGGCCCTATTCGGCTATTCGTCGACGCCGGAGGTCGTCGCGCTCGCGGCCTGGGGCTCGTATCTCGTCGTGATCCTGTCGCTCTACCTCCGGCCCGTCGGCGCACGGCCGGCCGCGCGCCCGAAGCCGGCCCCCGTCGCCCGGTCATAACCGCGCCCGGGAGGACAACCCGCCGTCGGACGGGGTACGCTGCGCCCGCGTCCCCGCGTGTCAAGCCCTCCCCCGAAACGAGAGTCCGCATGTCCACGAATTCCAGCTCGACCGGCGAGCGCCCGCCGAAGAAGCCCGGCACGCCGCGCCCGACGGGGACGCAGCGCCCGCCCGCGACCCGGCAGGAGCGACGGGACGCCGCCCGGCGCGACCAGCGCCTCGCCTCCGCGCGCACCGTGCCCACCCAGCGGCCGGCATGGCAGTCGCCGATGGCCCTGACCACGGCGGCTGCCGTGGTGATTGGGCTGGTCGTCATCATCCTGGCGTCCGGCGTCCTGAGCCCGAAGGCGACCGTCGGCACCCTGCTCAAGCCGCTCCAGCCCGCGCCGGTCGCGCTCATCGACCCGACAAACCCGCGGGCGCTCGGGAAGGCCGACGCGCCGGTCACCGTCGAGACCTGGTCCGACTTCCAGTGCCCGGCCTGCGACGCGTTCGCGACCACCATCGAGCCGGACCTGATCGCCCAGTACGTGGCGACCGGCAAGGCGCGCATCGTCTATCGCGATCGCCTGATCATCGACCGGCCGCCGACGGACACCGAGTCGCACCAGGCGGCCGCGGCCGCGCGCTGCGTGGGCGACAAGTTCTGGGCGTACCACGACTACCTGTTCGAGAACCAGAACCCGAACGGCGAGAACCTGGGCACGTTCTCGTCCGCGTTCCTCGCCTCGATCGCCGACGCGGTGGGCGCGGATCGCACGGCCTACGACGCCTGCATGGCGAACGGGGCGACGGCCATGGTGGCCGCCGCGGTCGCCGAAGATGCGATCGGTGCCGCGGCCGGCGTGAACCAGACGCCGACGATCGCGCTCAACGGGAAGCTCATGCCGGGCGGGGCCCTGCCGATGAGCACGCTCGGGCCCGCCATCGACGCACTGATCGCCGCCGCGTCGCCGACCCCGGCGCCATCGGCATCGCCGTCGGCCTCGCCCGCGCCCTGAGGTCGCCTTCGTGGCGCGTGGGCGTTCGGCCCTGGTCCTCGGCGGAATCGCGGCCGTCGGGCTCGCGATCTCGCTCTACCTGAGCGCGAACGAGCTCGCGGGGACTGCTCCCGTCTGCCTGGCCGGGGGTGGCTGCGAGACGGTTGCCGCGAGCCAGTACAGCCACCTTTTCGGGATCCCGGTCGCCTACTTCGGGGTCGTGTTTTCGGGCGTCCTGGTCGCCCTGGTCGCGGCCTGGTGGCGCGCCGGCGACGGGCGATTCCTCCTGGCCGGGTACGCGCTGGGGCTGGTGGGCGTCGTGCTCGAGCTCTACCTCGTCTACCTGGAGCTGTTCGTCATCGGCGCCATCTGCACGTGGTGCATGGCCTACGGCGCGACGGTCGCGCTCGGCTGGCTGGCGTTGCTCGTCGTCCAGCGTCGCGCGGGACGCGCGGTCGGGTAGGGTTGAGAGCGCGCCCGGACGCGGTGTCAGGGCGCGGCTGTGACATGGTCGGCGTACCCGGTGAGCTCCACGTACCCCTTGCCGGCGACCGGTCGGCCTGACCGGGTGCCCGTCACCGTCTCGGAGCCCTCCCAGTAGACGACGCCCGTGGTCGCCCGCGTGTCCAGCTCCTGGTCCCGCACCGTGGGCACGACCGTCAGATCGAGTCCCGCCGCGGAGACCCGGACGCGCCACCCCGACGGGTAGATGGCTCCGGTCCTCGCGCTGGTCCAGTGGCCCAGGGCATCGACGGTGATCTCGGCGCGCGCGACGGGCCGCGAGGTCCCGTCGGGGAGCACGAGCGTCCCGTAGACGAGCGGGTTCGTGCCCTCAGCGCTCCGGATGAGCGACAGCATGAGGTCGGACCCGTCGTCGAGGTTGATCGCGAACCAGTCCCATCCGCCGCTACCCACCGCGATGAAGTCGCCCCACTGGTGGTCGAACCAGGCCGTTCCGGTCACGGCCAGGCGTGCGCCGTCCACGACGACCGTGCCGGACGCGGCCATCCTCGTCCGCGAGTAGTAGTAGGAGCTGCCGGCGGCCCCGAAGTCGATCCAGCCGGCACGGCCATGGAGCGCGGGCGGGGCGAGCGGGGCGAGCAGAAGCTGGAGGCCGAAGCCACGCGGCATCGTGGTCGCGGACGCCTCCGCTGGGCCGACCTCCGCTGATAGCAGGTCCCGGCCGCCCGAGCCCGCCATCGTCCAGGGTGCGCCTGCGCCGGCCGCCAGGGCCGGATCGGTGGAGGCAGTGCCCTGCAGATTGAACGCGAAGCCCGTCGGCGTGCCGCTCCCGTCGCGCGGCGAGCCGTCCACCTGGGGGCCGATCTCGCTCCGCTGGCCGTATGCGAAGCGCTGACCCGACTCGTCGGTGATCGCGAGGTGGCCGGCCCAGCTGACCGGGAAGCCGCCGCGCTCCGCGCGGAAGATCACGTACTCGAACCCGAAGGTCCGTCCGTCCGCCGACGCAAGGTGTCCCGTGTAGTACCACCACTCCGTCAGGCGGTCGTGCGGCCCGTCGTCGCGCGGCAGGACCACGGGGCGGGGGTCGGCCGGGGCCGCGGGTGCCGGGGTTCGCGGTGCCGCGGTCGGCCGAGCCGCCGGCGGGTTCGCGAGGACGGGGCCCGAGCACGCCGCGAGGACGACCGCCAGCAGCGCCGCGAGGAGGGCGGTCCGCACGTCGCGGACCCGGCCGGCCGGCGCGCGCCGGGCTGCCGTCGAGCTTGCCGGACTGCCTGCTCTCATCGGAGCCGCGCCTCCAGCTCCGCCTCGGTCCGCGGAAGCCGCCCGCGGAGCAGCCGCGCCAGGCGGGCGGGCAGCCACCAGTTCCACGTGCCGAGCAGCCGCATCGTGGCGGGGACGAGGAGCGCGCGCACGATCGTGGCGTCGATCGCAACCGCGAGCGCGACGCCCAGGCCCAGCGCCTTGATCAGCACGATGTCGGCGAAGACGAACGAACCGGCCACGACGACGACGATGAGGGCAGCAGACGTCACGATCCGCCCGCTGCGCTCCAGGCCCTGGGCGACGGCCTCGGTGTTGTCGCCGGTCCGCTCCCAGGCCTCCTTCATCCGGGTGAGAAGGAACACCTCGTAGTCCATCGAGAGGCCGAACAGGACGCAGAACAGGATGACCGGGAGGGTCGTCTCGACGAACCCGAGCGGCTGGAAGCCCAGGAGCCGCGACAGGTTGCCGTCCTGGAAGACCCACACGAGCGCGCCGAAAGCGGCCGTGATCGAGAGCGTGTTCATGACGATCGCCTTGAGGGGCAGCCAGACCGAGCGCAGGAGCAGGAAGAGCACGAGGTACGTCGTGATCACGATGAACAGGCCCGTTCGCGGGAAGTCCGCCGCGATGCGGCTCACCGTGTCGCTGACGTCGGCGGCGCCTCCGCCGACCAGCACGCGGACGCTCGGCGGCGGCGCCAGCGGGCTCGTCGGGTCGCGAAGGTCGTGCACGAGCGCACGCGCCTCGTCGCGGTTCGGGCCGTAGGCCGTGGTGACGGTGAAGGCCGTCAGGTCGCCCTTCGTCGTCGCGGCCAGGGCCGTCGCCGTGAACCGGTCCGGCGGGCCGCCCGGGGTCGCGTAGAGGAGCTGGTACTGCGCCAGCCCGATCCGTGGATCCACGTCGACGAGGCTGTCGACCCGGGTGACGCGCGGATCGGCGGCAAGCCGGCGCGAGTAGTCGAAGAGGCGGGCGATGTTGGCCGGGTCGGTCGCCGGCCCGGTGGTCCGGACCGCGAGCGTCAGCGGCGCGAACGGGCCCTCGCCGAAGTTCCGGACCAGGGTCTCGTACGAGGCCCGTGACGGCACGCTCTCCGGCAGGATCGTCGCGTCCGGGGAGTTGAAGCGGACGTGCAGGAACGGCGTTCCCAGCACGAGGAGCAGCGCGAGCATCGGGACGAAGACCCGAAGCGGGTGCCGCATGACGCGCCGCGCGAGCCGCGCCCAGGCGCCCTCCGTCCCGGGGTCCGGTCGAACCTTCCGGATCGCGAACGCATCGACCCGCGACCCGAGGACCGAGAGGAGCGCCGGCTGGAGCGTGAGCGCGGCCGCGACCGCGATCCCCACCACGAGCGCGCCGGCGATCCCGACGGAGCGGAGGATCATGAACTCGAAGAGGACGAGCCCGAGGAGCCCGAGGAGGACCGTCAGGCCGGAGAAGAAGACCGCCCGACCGGCCGTGGCCACGGTCACGCGGACGGCGGCCTCCACCGCCTCGGCATCGGCGGGCATGCCCGGGGCCGTCCGGCGTGCCAGCTCCTCGCGGAACCGGCTCAGCATGAGGAGCGAGTAGTCGACCCCGAGACCCAGCCCGAGGAGCGTGGCGAGGTTCAGCACGAAGATGCTCATGGGGGTGACGCTCGCGAGGCCGAAGATGACGGCGAGCGCCGTCACCACGGCCGCGCCGCCGATGACCAGGGGGACGCCGGCGGCGATCACCGAGCCGAAGACGAGCAGGAGCGCGATGGCCGCGAGCGGCAGGCTCACGAGCTCGGCCCGGCGCAGGTCCGCTTCCGAGACCTTCTGGATGTCGCCGTAGAACGCCGGTCCCCCGGCGAGCGTGACCGACACGCCGGGCGCCGTCCGCAGCGCCGCCTCGATCCCGGGCAGGGCGGCAGGCGAATCGTCGGGCGCGATGTCCAGCAGGACGACGTCGTACGCGACGCGCCGGTCGGCGGAGACCTGGACGGGGGCGAGCAGGTGGCTGGCAACGCCCCGGACGTAGGGCGCAGTGGCGACGTCCGCCGTGGCGACCCGGACGGCCGCCTCGAAGGCCGGGTCGCCCACCACCGCGGTGCCGGTCGCCTCGTAGACGAGGACGAGCGCCGACGGCGGCACGCCGAGCTCCTGCACCAGGGTCGCGCGCGCCCGCGCCGACTCGAGATCGTCGAGCGAGAAGCCGCCGGCCCGCAGCGCGCCGGGCGCCCGGGGCGCGAACGGGATCGCGACGAGCACGAGGAGCGCCCACGCGGCGAGGACCCACCAGCGACGGCGGTAGGTGAATCGGCCGAGGCGCTCGAAGGCGGTCACAGGCAGGGTTCGGCGTGACCGGCCGGCCGGATGTCGATCATCGACGTCGCCCGTGACGGAGCGTCACGCCCGGCAGCTCACGGATCACGCGTCACGCCTCGCGCTCGACCGGCCCCTCCTCGATGGCCGTCGTCCAGGTGATGGACGCGGCCTCGCGGATCGTCGAGAGCACGGAGCAGTACCGGTCGATCGAGAGCGCCACGGCCCGCTCCACGGCCTCGCGCTCCAGGTCCCGACCGTGAACGGTGAAGCGCAGCTCGAGCCGGCGGAAGGTCCAGGGTGGATCCGGCTGCTGGTCCCCGTCGACGGCGACGTCGACCGCGGTCACGTCCTGGCGCTTCTTGCGAAGGATCTCGACAAGGTCCCACGTGGCACAGCCCGCCCCGGCGACGAGCAGCAGCTCCGCGGGGCTCGGGCCGGCCGCGCCGCCATGCGGGCCGTCGTCGAGCGTCATGTCGTCGGGCTCGCCGGGCGCCTCGAACACGACGCGCGCGCCGCTGCGGCCGCTGGCCTCGAAGCGGGCGGTGCCGGGACGCCAGCCAAGCTGGATCGACTTCATGAACGGGGAGCTCCAGGCGGTGCACATCGAGGCGCGCCACGATCCAGCGTCGGGCGGCGCGTTCGCACGCATCATGCACCCGAACCCGCCGCGAACACGGTGCCTCGTGCGGCCGGGTCCGCGGCGCGCGCGCTCACGGCACGCGACGGACCTCGCCTGGCGGCCTGGCCCTCTGGTATCCTCCGGCCGTCCAACCCGACCCGCTCCCCGCGCGGAGGCGCCCGGTGCAGCTCTTCGTCACCGCGATCCAGTACCCGATCCAGTTCGGTATCGCCATCCTGGTTGCCGGGGGTTTCGTGACGATCTTCCTGCGAGCGGCCATCTCGCCGGAGCGCAAGACCGGCGCCGTCGGCTGGGTTCGCGCGATCACGGGACCGAACGCGAAGCTCTTCTTCGGCATCCTCTTCCTGGGCTGGGTCGCCGTCTCGGGCCTCCTGATCCCATCGTTCCCGAACACGGCCAACTCGCCCTACGGCGCGATCGCGCTGATCGCAATGTTCACCGGCTTCTTCATCATGATGGGCCTGCTCTGGGCGGTGATCGGGGAGTAGCGCGGGCCGCGGACGCCGACGCGCGGAGCGGCGGGGGCCCGCGCACGAGGGCGCGACCGGGCCGTCTCCGACCCCGTCATTCGTGACCGGCGTGCCACCCCACGCGGGGAGCCCGGGTCAGCGCATCGCGCTGGCGCCGCTCCGGGTGGTGATGGCGCCGAGCGCTTCCCCTAGCCCGATCGCGATCAGCCCGACGGCGAGGTGGGCGACCTGGATCACGATGTGCAGGCCGTCGCCGGGCAGGATCTGGGCCTGGACCAACCCGAACGCGGCCATCAGGAGACCCCAGGCGATCGCGATGGCGGGGAGCGCCGGCCGTGTCCCCGCCTGGAGCGCGAGCACTGCCACGGCCCACAGGGCCAGGACGAGGACGATCCCGAGGAGAATGTGGACGGCCACGAGGGCGGCGGCGTCGCCGGTCCAGACGACCACGCCCAGGACGAGCATCGCAAGGCCGATGGCCCGGACGGTCATGCGGGCGGCGGAGAACGCGGTCATGGCAGGACTCCGATGCGGCGGGGCAGGCCCCGCGTTGCAGGCGGCCTCGATGGTAGGCCAGGATCGGCCGACCGCGCTCAGCCGCGGCGACGCGCGAGGTGGCGGCGGCCTCCGTCGTCCAGAAGGTTCGATTGGTGACGACGTGATCGGGGAGATCCGGCTCGCGCATCTCGCGACCGATATCGGCTGGACCCCGGCCCGGTCGCCGGGTATGATCCGATCCTCTATGCAGAGTGCATAGTCTTTATGCGTCGAGGAGGCGCGAACGGGCAGGCGACCGGCCCTGGTCCGTTCGGCGCCTGCCGCCGCGCCAGCATGGAGCGAGCCCGCGATGACCGTCCAGGAGCACAGCTCGGCCGTCGCCGGGGCAGACCACGAGCCAGCGTTCGTGAATCGGCGCGATCCTGCCCGCCGGCTGGGACCGGACGGGAAGCCCGCCGTGAGCCGGCGCGCACCGATCTGGGCGGACGTCCCCGAGGAGAAGTGGAACGACTGGCGCTGGCAGCTCAGTCACCGGGTCAACGACCTCGCTGAGATCGAGCAGATCCTCAACCTGACCGACGAGGAGCGCGAGGGGCTCTCGGCGCCGGACAAGTTCCGCGTCGACATCACTCCCTACTTCGCCAGCCTCATCGATCCCGACGACCCGAATGACCCGATCCGCCGCCAGGTGATCCCGCTGGGCCGCGAGCTCCAGGCCTTCACCGGGATGATGGAGGACTCGCTCGCCGAGGACCGCCACTCGCCCGTCCCCGGCCTGGTCCACCGCTACCCGGACCGGGTGCTGATGCTGGTCACGACGCAGTGCGCCAGCTACTGCCGGTACTGCACGAGAGCGCGGATCGTCGGCGACCCCGCCCAGAACTTCAACCGGAAGGAGCACGAGGCCCAGCTCGACTATATCCGGCGGACGCCCCAGATCCGCGACGTCCTGATCTCTGGCGGGGACGGCCTGACGCTGGCGCCGAAGCTCCTCGAGTCCGTGCTCCGCGGGCTGCGCGAGATCCCGCACGTGGAGATCATCCGGATCGGCTCGCGGGTCCCGGTCTTCCTCCCCCAGCGGATCGACGAAGAGCTGGGCCAGATGCTCGCGAAGTACCACCCGGTCTGGCTGAACATCCACGTCAACCATCCGAACGAGATCACCCCCGAGCTGGCACGGGCGTGCGACGTCCTTGCGCGCGCCGGCGTCCCGCTCGGGAACCAGTCCGTGCTCCTGGCCGGCGTCAACGACTGCGTCCACATCCAGCGCGACCTGGTCCAGCGGCTCGTGGAGATCAGGGTCCGGCCGTACTACATCTACCAGTGCGACCTCATCGAGGGTGCCGGGCACTTCCGGACGCCGGTCGGCAAGGGTCTCGAGATCATGGAGGGGCTCCGCGGCCACACCTCCGGATACGCCGTCCCCCAGTACATCGTGGATGCGCCCGGCGGCGGCGGGAAGATCCCGGTCATGCCGAACTACCTCGTCTCGTATTCGGACCACAAGATCGTGCTCCGCAACTACGAGGGGTACATCACCACGTACGAGGAGCCGACGACGTACACGCCGCACGACAGGGCGACCTGCCGGTGGTGCCAGAACCCGCGCTCCGAGCCGGGGCAGGAGGGCATCACGGGGCTCCTCGACGGGAAGCGGATGTGGATCGAGCCCGCCGGCTTCGTCGAGACGCACGCCCGCGGCAACGAGGAGGCGCACCGCCTCCAGGATCCGTCGAAGTGGGTGCCGTACGGGGTGGGCGCGCTGGAGGGGCAGGCCGGGCAGCCGCTGCCCGTGCTCCCGGCGACGACCGGTCGCGCGAACGGCGACGCGGCTGCCGGGTACGGCCCGGGCGAGGAGCCGCGGCCCCCCGACGGCCTGCCGACCGCGACCGCGAACCACGAGCTCCTGTAGGCCCGGTCCCGCCAGTCAGGGGCGAGCTGCAGCTGTCGCTGGCTCCAGCCGACCGCGGGTCAGCCGCCGGTGGCGGCTCGCTCGGCAACGCCGAGCGAGCGCAGCGCCGCCTGGAGCTGCGTGTCGGAGCTCCCCGCGATCCCGCCGCTGCCGAGCGTGGAGAAGTCGTCCGGCAGAAGGAAGTTCACGCCCTGGGCAAGGGCCACGGTCTGGTCCGGGGTCAGGCCCTCTCGCCAGATCGCGTGACCCTTCGGCGTGAGCCAGCGCTCGGTCCCGATCGTGACGGCGGAGCCGTCCGCGAGCGGGTACGTCCCGACCACGGTCCCGGTCCCGTACGTGGTCTCGCCGACGATCGTGGCGCGGCCCGCGTCCTTGATGGCGCCGGTGACGATCTCCGCGGAGCTGGCGGTCTGGCCGTTCACGAGGAGCACCAGCGGGATCGTGGTCGCGATCCCCCCGCCCGCGACCTCGTGCGGCACCTGCCTGCCGCTCCGGTCCTGCGAGATGTAGACGACGCCGGAGGCGAGGAACTGGCTGGCGACGTCGATGGCCTCGTTCACGTAGCCCCCCGGGTTTGCCCGAAGGTCGAGCACGATCCCGACCGCGCCGGCCGCCTTGGCGGCCTTGATCGCGTCAACCAGCGCCTTCGCCGCGCCCGTCGAGAAGGACTCGAGCCGGATGACCGCGTCGTGGCTGCCAGGGGCGAGCGCCCAGCTGACCAGCGGGAGGTCGATCTGCGCCCGGACGATCGTGAGAGTCCGCTCGGAGCCGTCGAGCTCCTGGAGGTCGAGCGTCACCGGGGTGCCCACGGGCCCGCGCACCTTGACGACGACCTGCTCGATGGCCAGGCCGGCGACCGGGGTCCCGTCGACCTTGAGGATCACCTCGCCGGACTTCAGCCCGGCCTTCTCCGCGGGGCTGTTGGGCAGGACCCGGACGACGGTCGTGGCGTTGTTGCGGATGTCGAGGACCGCGCCCACGCCGACGAACGTCCCGGCGAGGGACGCGTCGCGGGCCGCGACCTCCTGCGGGGTGAGGTAGCCCGTGTGGCCGGGATCGTTGACCGCGTCCATGAGACCGCGGATCGCGCCCTGGACGAGCGTGGTGGTGTCCAGCCCGGCGGGATCGACGTAGTTGGCGCGGAGGAGCGCGTACGCCTGGTCGAGGAGCGACCAGCTCGGCAATCCCACCGACCCAGCGGCGCCGGACGGAGCCGGCGCGACGGTGGTGGCCGGGGCAGCGGCCGATCCCGACCCGGTCTCGGGAGCCGTGAGCCGGCCGACCAGCGACCCGGTCCCGAACAGGAGGACGGCGGCGAGGACGAGCGCGGCGACGGTCCACCCATGCCCTCGACGCGGGGCCGCGCCCGTCGGCATCGGCGCGGTTTCCGGGAGCGTCGGGGCCGTGTAGGGGAGCATCGGGGCCAGGTCGGGGAGCGTCGGCGCCGTGTCAGGGGCCGTCGCCGCCATCTCGTGCAGCGTCGGCGCGATGTCGGGGACCATCGGGGTGCTGATCGGCGGAATCGGCGCCGGGGTCAGGGGGTCGGGGGCAGGCGTGCCGGGCTCGGCGGGGAGGAGATCGTCGTCCATGCGAACGACGATGCACCATCCGGGCTGCGGGCGCGTGCAGGCCCGATGAAGAATGGCTTACCGGGGCACGCGACGCCCGACCGTCAGCCCGCGAGGACGGGCAGACCCGGGACCCGGCGCCCCATCCTCAGCCTGCGTCGACGATCGAGGGTCGCACGGCGAGGAGCGCATCGCGGATGCCGTTCGCCCAGCGCTCGATGGCAGCCCAGTCGCGGTGGTCGCCGACGTTCGTCTTCGCGAGCTTCGAGAGGAGTCGCAGCCCGGACGCGACGTGGTGCGGCTGGAGCGAGCCCACGAAGAGCGCGACGTCGCGGGGTGCGATCCTGCCGATGACGTCCACCAAGTCGTCGGGGAGCTCCGCCAGCGTGCCGGGAGGAACGTGGTCCAGCGGCCCGGAGGCGAACAGCCAGGTGGGGATCGCCGCGAGCTGTCGCTCGTGGTCTGCCAGGAACTCGTGCGCACCGGGAAGCCAGCCGCCGTCGTAGACGACCGACCCGAGGACCGCGCCGCGGATGCGCTCCATGCCGCGGACCGCATCCACGGACGCGAGGATGACGGGGATGCCCGCGGCACGGAGGATCTCTGCGACCGCCGCCGCGATCCCGCGGGTCGACTCGTGGCGTGTCCCGAATGCGACGAGGACGTCCCCGCTCACCGCTCACCTCCTGCCGCGCCATCGATCCTGGCCGGCGGCTTCGCGGGTCCGATTGTCCACCCACGCGGCCGACGCGGCCAGTGCCGGAGGTCCCGCGGCCGGCCGCCGCGAGAGGCCGGTGGTATCGTCGGCCCCCGTGACCGATCCTCGATCAGCCTCCCCGGGCGGCCTGCGCCTGGGCCCGGCGCCCGCCGGGCTCCCCGATCCGAACCTGGCGCCGCCGGTGGTCGCCGAGCCCGGGGACCCGTTCGCGGTCGTTCGCGTGCTGGAGCTCGTCGCGCGGGTCGAAGCGGGCCGGGCCGTGCTGCTGGACGATCTCGTGGCGTCGCTCAACGCGCGCTACCTCGACTGGGCCTTCGACCGCGCCGTCGTCGCCGACGCGCTGGTCGGCCTCCAGGCCAACTGGATGGCCGATTTCCGGAACGCGTCGGGAATCGTGCTGGAGGAAGGCCCCTACGGGCCGATGCTGACGTTGGAGGGAACGGCCCGCATGTCGGCCTGGCTCGTCGGGCAGGCGCAGCGCGTTGCCGCGGAATGCTGGCGGGAGCTGGCCGCCTTCAGCCGTCGCGAGAGCGGCAACCGCGCGGGCTGACCGAACCGGGGTCGTCGGGCTCGGGCGCGCGGCATGGATCAGCGCAGGGCGGCTCAGCTCGGGCGTGCCGCCGGGCCGCGACCGTGTCGGGCCATGATCTCGACGACGCGCGCGCCGTCCAGCCCGTGGGCCGTGATCCCATCCGCACCGGTCATCGTGCCGGCGGTCAGAAGCGCGTTCAGGATCGCCTCCTCGGTCGCCTCGACGGCCGCCTGGAAGAGCGGGGTCATCCGCGTGTCCTCGACCATGCGCACGTCGACCACGCGGCGGGCGTCCGGCTCCGGCGAGGCCTCGGGAAGCCCGCGGTTGCCGGTGGCGAAGGCGAGGAAGATGTCGCCCGAGGCGGTCGACGCGATCCCGCCCATGCGCGCGATCCCCAGCCCGGCCCGCTGCGCCAGCCGTGCGCACTGGTGCGGGAGGAGCGGCGCGTCGGTCGCGAGAATCACGATGATGGAGCCGGCCCCTGCGGCGGTGGCCCCACCCCTGCCGGCCGCCCGGGCCAGTGCCTTCGCCGCGTCCCACGGGCTGGGCACGTCGGTCGTCGGGATGGCCTCGCCGATCGGCACCCCGTCGATCCGCAGGAGCTCCCGGCTCCCGTAGTTCGCCTGGACGAGCGACCCGACGGTCCACCCGCCGTCCGATTCGGCAACCACTCGGGATGCCGTCCCGATCCCGCCCTTGAACTCGTGGCAGATCATCCCGGTCCCGCCGCCCACGGAGCCCTCCACGACCGGTCCGGAGGTCGCTTCGCCGAGGGCGGAATCGAGATGCTCGGCGCGGACGTGGAAGCCGTTCATGTCGTTGAGGACGCCGTCGTAGGTCTCGCCGACCACCGGGAGCGACCAGAACTCGGACCCCGCCGGGTGTTGGCGGATCGCGTGAGCGATGAGCGCGTCGCGGACCACGCCAACCGAGTGCGTGTTCGTGATGGCGATCGGGCTGGTCAGGAAGCCGGACTCGCGGATCCACTCGAGGCCGGTCAGCTCGCCGTTCCCGTTGAGCCGATGACAGCCGGCGAAGACCGGCTCCAGGAAGGGATCGCCGTCGTGCGGGACGACCACGGTGACGCCCGTCCGGATCGGGCCCTGCCCGACGACACGCGGCCCGTCGCCGCCGATCAGCGTCGTGTGGCCCACCCGCACGCCCGGGACGTCCGTGATCGCGTTGGACGGGCCGGGCCCGAGGTGCCCGAGGACGATGCCGTGGTCGCGAGCGCGCACGGGCCGGCTCCCTCCTCGACGATGCCGCCGCTACGACCCGGCGACGAACCGGTCGAGCGCGCGCCGATCCGACTCCGAGAGCGCACCGGACCGCGACTTCAGCTCGAGCAGTGGCGCCGGCAGCCGATTCCCGAGGTGCCGTCGCATCTGCGCGAACATGCTCCCGGTGGCGAGCTTGTAGGTGGTGAACAGCGCCACGCGCGGGGCCTTCGTCGGCGGGATCGCCCGGGCGAAGTCGATCCAGGGCTGGTCGGGATGCTGGCGGACGATCATCAGGCCGCTGGTCCACGACCCGAGGAGCAGGAAATCCACGTCGCCGAGCGCGCGGACGTCGCAGTCGCCGACCGAGACCACCCGCGGCTCGATGTCACGGCTCGCGAGGAAGCGGCCGATCTCCTGGGCCAGCCGTCGCGTCGTGCCGGTCCGGCTGCGATAGACGATGACCGCGCGCTTCATCTCGCGCTCACTTCGGATAGCTGCCGGTCACCTTCTTCACGAACCCGTGGAGGCCGTGGAAGAACGGGGTCCCGGGCAGGAACATGTAGGGGCAGAACCCAGGCACGACGTCCACGCCGTGGGCGTCGCAGTAGGAGACCGCCGCCGCGCTGACCGCGCCGGGTCCGCCGCCCGCGCCGCGATGCATCCACACGTGCGAGACGCCTGCGTCGACGCAGTCGTGGACGACCTGCTCCGTTGCCTGCGGCGGGGTCATGATCACGACGCCCTCGACCGGCGGCTGGATGTCCTGGACGCGGGCGTAGCAGCGCTGGCCGTCGATCTCGGTGGCGTTGGGGTTCACGGGAACGGCCTCGTAGCGCCGCTGCCGAAGCTCCTGCCAGATCGTGTTGGAGAAGTGCTTCGGATCGCGCGACACGCCGACGACGGCAAGGCGCTTGTGGGCCCAGAAATCGTCGATCTGCCGCCGTGTCGTGACCATCGTCGCCTCCACTCCCTCGGGCGGACCGTTCCGCACGGGCATGGTCGTGGGGCCGAGCCGCGTGGCGCCAGTGCTGAACGGCCCGGGCCTGACCCGACCGGCGCACCGCGGTCCATACTTCTGCGCGGTCCCTCTGGGTGGACGCCGCGGTGGAATGGGAGGAGGCCCGGGCGAGGGCGCGCGGCCCCCTCAATGGGATCGGCGGGCGGGCCGTCGGAGAGGAGGAGCCGTGAGCGAGGACCCGGACGGAGCGCGCAGTGGACCGGTCGCATGGGTGAACGGCCGACTGCTGCCGGCAGCCGCGCCGGCCCTTCCCGTCGCGGACCGCGCGTTCCAGCTCGGCGATGGCGTGTTCGAGACGCTTCGCGTCCGCCGCGGCGTGCCGGTCGAGCTGGACGGACACCTGCGGCGGCTCCACGCGGGCCTGGACACGCTGGAGATCCGGCTTCACTGGTCGGACACGGAGATCGCCGCGGCGATCGCGGAGACGGTCGCCCGCAACGCGCCGGCCGACGCCGCGGTCCGGGTCACCGTCTCGCGCGGCGCGCCGGAGTCCCGCGGGCTCCTGCCGACCGGCTGGCGCGACGTGCGCGCGACGGTCGTCGTCCAGGCCTGGCCGAACGCGGGCGTTCCAGCCCAGGTTCTCGAGCGCGGCCTGCGTGCCATCGTGTCGACTGCCCGCCGCGACCCGTCGAGCCCGCTCGCCGGCGTCAAGACCATCTCGCGCGCCGAGTACGTATGGACGAAGCTCGAGGCGGACCGTGCCGGCGTCGACGACGCGATCTCGCTGACGCTCGACGGGCACGTCGCGGAGGCGACGACTGCGAGCCTCGCGGTCGTGATGGGGAACGTTCTCAGGACGCCGCCGCTCTCGACGGGCGTGCTCGCCGGCACAACGCGCGACTGGCTGCTGAGCGCGGACGGCGCGGCGGCGATTGGGCTCGACACGGGCGAGGCCGCGTTCGGCCTCGATGAGCTCCTGGGCGCCGACGAGGCGATCCTGTGCTCGTCGGTCGCGGGCATCCTCCCCCTCGTCGAGGTCGACGGGCGGCCGATCGGCGAGGGCCGCCCCGGTCCGTGGGCGCGCCGGCTCCGGGACGCGCGCGAGGCGTGGATCGTGGCCCGGTCCGGCGAGTGACGCGGCCCCGGCGCCGGGTCCGCGCTCACGAGATACCCTCCCCGCATGACCCGTGATGAGCTGATCGAACGGACGCGGGCCCTCGTCGCCGAGGGCGACCGGCTCACCGCTGCGCCGTCGCTGCCGGCCCTCCGCGAGTGGCTGCGGCGCTCGGACGAGCTGCTCGCGGCCGCGTGGGGGAGCATGGACCGCTACCACCTGGCGTGGCTCATGGTCGGCAAGCCGAAGGGGATCGTGCGCGGCCGGCCGCTGACGCCCGACGAGGAGGCAGCCGAGGTCCGCGATGTCGCCGCGCAGAAGACGAGCGCGCTCCGCATGAGCCTCGACGCCGTCGAGCGGCAGGGGATGCCATTCCGCGGCGAGACCGGTGGGATCGGGAGCGGCGGCCCCTCGCCCCACCCGGGGCCCGGTCCTGGCGGGGCCGGGGAATCCGTCGTCGCAGGCGACTCCCGCGATGCCGGTTCCGGCGGCGCGAAGCGCGGAAGCTTCGGGCTCCCGTCGGAGGCGGACGACCTGGCCGAGCGCGTGCGGCTGGCCCGCGAGCAGGCCGCGCTCCACGCCGACCACGTTGCTCCCCGCGCGCCGCGACCCCCGCGGATGCAGCGGTGAACGGCCGGAACCGGCGCGGATGACCGGCATGGCAGCATGACCGCCGCGGACTCTTCTGCCCCCGGACGGCGCGCGCCCGACCCGATCGCGCGCGACTACCTGCTGCTCGCCCTCCGGCTGGACCGCCTGATCCCCGGCCTCGTGGACGGGTACTTCGGCCCGCCGGGGCTGCGCGCGCAGGTCGCGGCCGAGAGCCCGGGTCTCCCATCGCGCCTGCGTCGGGACGCCGCGGAGCTCCGGGCCCGGGTCGCGGCGGAGGTCGCCGAGCTGGACCGCCGCCGCTGGCTGCTCGCACAACTCGTAGCGCTCGAGACCCAGGCGCGCGCCCTCGACGGGGACGGGCTCCCGTACCTCGACCACGTCAGCGCGTGCTTCGACTTCACGCCCGAGCGGATCGACGAGGCCGTCTTTTCGGGAGCGATCGCGGACCTCGAGCGCGCGCTCCCCGGGGACGGGCCGCTCGCCGAGCGGATGGCCGCCTGGGACGCCCGGTTCACGATCCCGCCGGATCGGCTCCGAGGGGTCATCGATGCGCTGCTGCCGGGCTTCCGGGAGCGCGCCCGCGCCATGTTCGGCCTGCCCGCCGGGGAGCGCCTCGAGGTCTCGCTGGTCCGCGACCAGCCGTGGTCTGGCTACAACTGGTACGACGGCGCGCTGCGAAGCCGGGTCGAGATCAACACCGACCTTCCGACCCGGGCGGCCGATCTCCTGGGCGTCCTCCCGCACGAGACGTATCCCGGCCACCACCTGGAGCACGCCTGGCACGAGGCGCACCTGGTCGAAGGGACTGGCCGCCTCGAGGCGTCGCTCCTCTGCATCAACGCGCCGGAGTGCCTCCTGTCCGAGGGGCTCGCCGACCTCGGCCGTCGCTTCGCGGTCCCTGCTGCCGAGGAGGCGGACCTGCTCGTCGAGGTCTACCGGCTTGCCGGGCTGGAGGTGGCGCGCGGCCGCGCCGCCGCGGGCGGGGCCGCCGCCCGCGCGGCGGCGTCGGTCCAGGTTGCGATCACCCGTGCCACGGCCGCCCTCGGCGGCGTCCGCGGCAACGCCGCCCTCCTGCGGCACGCCGACGGCGCGTCGCACGAGGAGGTCCTCGCATACCTGGAGCGGTACCTCGTGGCCACGCCGGACCGCGCGGCGAAGCGCCTCGAGTTCATCGAGCACCCGCTCTGGCGCACGTACGTCTTCGTCTACTTCGAGGGAGAGCGGCTCCTGTCGCGCTGGCTCGAGCGGGTTCCGCCGGAGGACCGAGCGCGGCGCTTCCGGCGGCTCCTCACCGAGCAGCTGACGCCCGGCGCGATCCTCGCCGAGATCGCGGACCCGACGGCTACGGCCTGACCGATTGTTCGAGGAGGACGCGGTCCTCTCCCGGGCCGTCCCAGTTCTCGAACGCCGGCACGCCGTACAGCTTCCGGCTGCCCGGTCCGGCATTCGGCTCGAACCCGAGCGCCCCGAAGAAGGCGAGCGCTTGCCGGTCGTCGGGTCGGCATGCCGCGGTCACGCGCGTCGCGCCGGCCTGCGTCTGCGCCCCGGTGAAGCGGCCGACCAGCGCCCGGCCGATCCCGCGGCGCCGGAACTCCGGGTCCACCGCGATCCCCTGGATGACCGCCTCCTCCGGATGATCGGGGGACAAGAATCCCAGCAGGATGGCCAGCACCCGTCCGGCGGCCTCGTCCTCGGCGATCCACGAGGTGCCGGCAACGTGCCGCGTCCAGGCGCGACCGGGCGCAGGAGCCCCGGCCTCCTCGGACCAGTCACGGAGACGACCCTGGAGCGCCGCCAGGTCGTCCTCGCCCGGATGGCGCAGCGCGTACGCGGGCGCCGGCCGCCGCACAGGGGGCACGTCCGGCGGGAACCAGTGGTCGAAGGTCGGGAAGTCGGGCACGGGGGGAGCCTCCTTCGCTAGCGGGTTCCGGCGATGGCGCCGGCGGCCGCGGCCACGACCTGCAGCGGGACCAGGAGGCCGTAGACCTGGTCCAGGAACTCGACCGGGCCGAGGAACGCGCCCGACAGGGCCCAGTTCGCGGCGAGCGCCACCGCGACCGCCGCCACGGCCAGGCCCATCCCCAGGCCGCGCCGCGCGCCGTTTCCCACCCGCGGGCCCGCCCCGTACCGGACGGCCGCGCCGACCGCGAACCCGAGCGTGGCCGCGACAACGAGCAGCCCGCCCGTCGCCAGCAGGATCACCGCGATCGCCACGTGGACCGCCGCGCCGATCGATGCCGCGAGGAGGCCGAGGAGGAACGCCGTTCCGGGGCCGCCCGACGCCGGGCGAGCGCCCGCGGCCGGCCGGGCGCCCTCTGCCGACCGGGCCGCCGCGTAGCGCTCGGAGGGGGCATGCGCCAGGAGCCGCCGCGGCGGTACCTCGCCGGGATCGCGATCGGGCATGGGACCGATGGTACCCGCCGCGCCGAGCCCCGCTGCTAGACTTCGCGCCGTGAGCCATCCCGCCCTGGGCCTGCCGACAACCGACATGACCGCGGGCTCTCCGGCGGCCGCGGACCGCATCCGCGCGGCGCGCGCGCGCCTGGCGGCGCGTGCGCTCGAGGCGGCCGTCGAGGGCGATCCCACGATCCGCGACCGCCACGGCGAGGCCGGGCTCCGCCACCTGCTCCGCGACACCGACGGCTATCTCGAGCGCGTGGCCCGCGCGGTCGCCTCCGGCGACCCGGCCCAGGTCGGGGAGTGGGCCGAGTGGGTCGCCCCCGTCTTCCGCCGACGCCGCGTCCCGATGGACGACCTCATCGCGCTCTCCGAGGGGGTGCGGGTGGCGCTCGCCGCGGTCCTCGCGGGCGACGACCGCGCGGTCGCGGACGCCGCCCTCGACGCGGGGATCGCGGTCTTCCGCTGGCATCGCGGCCTTGGGGGCGACGCACGGAAGCGCAATCGCTACCTCTTCGCGCTCTACAAGGGCGGCTGACGGATGACGATCAAGTGGGTCCAGGTCGACCCGCTCGTGATGAACGGCGAGCCGTTCTGCTACGGGAGCCGGCTGACGGTCCGCCAGCTCCTGGAGATGCGGCGCAGCGGCTACGGCCTCTCCAGGATCCTGACCGACAACCCCGAGCTGCGGTGGCTGGGCATCGCGTTCGCCTTCTGCTTCGCGGCCGACCACCCCGAGCGCTATGCGGAGTTCCTCGCCGCCGACGGGTCGCTGCTCGGGCCGGGGTTCACCGGGGCGGAGGCAGCAGGGCTGCCCGACGAGCTGCGCCGCCCGGGCATCGTCGTCGACGTCGGCGCGGCCGCACCCGCGGCCACCTGACGGCCGCGCCGCATATCCGACCTGCGCGCCCGTCTTTCCCGGCAAGGGTGCTACGCTTCCGGGGAGCCGTCGCGATCCCGCGGCACCACCGAGAGCCACCCATGACCGATCAGCCGACCGTCGCCGAAGCCACCACGCAGCCTGCCGTCGCGCCCGCGTTCGACGCCGAGCGCCGCGCCACGGAGCTCGCGATCCTGGACGCCCTCCGCGAGGTCGTCGACCCCGAGATCGGGATGAACGTCGTCGAGCTGGCCCTGATCAAGCAGATCATCGTCGGCGAGGCCGAGTCGGAGGTGAAGATGATCCTCACGACCCCGTTCTGCCCGTACGCCGGCTCGATGATCGCCCAGGTCAAGGAGCAGGCCGAGTCCGTCCTCGACCATCCCGTGAAGGTCACGCTGCTCGCAGAGCGCTGGGACCCGCGCGATGCGGGCCTCATGTGGTGAGCCAGGAACCCGCCGCCGCACCGCGCGCATCCGCCGTCGCCACGAAGAAGGGCGACGACGGCACCACGGGCCTCCTCTTCGGAGGCGATCGCATTCCCAAGGACGATCTCCGCACCGAGGCCTACGGCACCCTGGACGAGACCGTCGCTGCGCTGGGGCTCGCCCGGGCCGAGCTGGACGCCAGGCGGCGCCTCGGCGCGCTTCCCCCGGCCCTCGCGGAGATCGAGCCGCTGGTCCTCCGGATCCAGCGCGAGCTGTTCGTGGCGGGCGCGGAGCTGGCCGCCAACCCGGTCGCATGGGACCGCCTCCAGGACGGGACGACGCGCGTCTCGGCCGCGATGGTCTCCGGGGTCGAGGCCGTGCTCGCGGACTACGAGGCCCGGATCGCCTTCCCGAAGGAGTTCGTCGTGGCCGGCGAGACCCGCACGAGCGCCGCGCTCGAGCTTGCCCGAACCATCGTCCGGCGGGCGGAGCGTCGGGCCGTGACGCTCGATCGCGCGGGGCTCGTGCCCGGGCCGCACCTCCTGGCATACCTCAACCGCCTCGCCGACCTGCTGTGGGTCCTCGCGCGCGCCGCCGAGCAGGCGGAGGCGCACACGGCGACGGCGGCCCGGACCCGGGACCGCGCCCGCCGGCGCTGACCCGTTCGGCCCGTCGCGCCGGAACCTCCCGCCCAACCCCGCGCCGTGCACGCTTTCGGGGTTGCGAGAGAATAGGGCTCCGGAGCACGCGTTCCGGTAGCGACAAAGGAGATTCCTCGCACCATGATGATCAATCCGTACGCCACGCCGGGTCGCGTCGGCGTCCGCCCCGACGCCCGGCTGGCGCAGGCGTTCCTGACCCAGGCGTTCTTCTGGATGTTCGTGGGCCTGCTGCTCACCACCGGCGTTGGCGCGGTGGTGGCGGGCATGTCCGACACGCAGGTCACCGATCTCTCCGGCCTGTTCCTGCCCCTCATCATCGCCCAGCTCGCGATCGCGTTCGGCCTGACTCTCGCCATCCGGCGGATCCCGGCCTCGGTCGGGCTGCTCCTCTTCTTCGCCTACGCCGCCCTGACGGGCGTGACGCTCGGGTTCATCCTCCGCGTCTACGACCTCGGCAGCGTCGTGGCGGCCGGGAGCGCGGCAGCGGCCGTGTTCGGCGCCGCCGCGGTCTATGGCGCGGTGACGAAGCGCGACCTCTCGAACATCGGCGCCTACCTCTTCATGGGGTTGGTCGGCTTGATGGTCGCGATGCTCGTGAACGTGTTCGTCGGCGGGACGTTGCTCAGCTTCGGCATCTCGGTCGCCGGGGTCGTGATCTTCACGATCCTCACTGCCTATGACGTGCAGCAGATCCAGACCGGCGCTGTCGCGGCGTGGACCGGGGCGATGGAGAAGGGCGCCGTCATGGGCGCCTTCAAGCTCTACCTGGACTTCATCAACCTGTTCTTCATGATGCTGCGGCTCTTCGGCGGCGGCCGCCGCTGAGCCTCGCGGGGCGCAGCTGAGCCCGACTGCGGGCGCTGCGCGGTTCAGCCAGGGCCAGCCGCGAGGCGCAACGAGAACCCCAGCAGGTGCACACCCGGGACCGGTTCCCAGTCGCGGTCGGGCCGCCGCACGAACCCGAGCCGCGCGTAGATCGACTGGGCCGCGCGCATGTACGCGAGCGAGTGGAGGAAGATCGCGGCGCGGCCCTCGGCCTGCGCCCGAGCCACGCACGCGGAGGCGAGGGCGGTTCCTGCGCCCTCGCCCCGAGCCGCCGGGTCCACCGCCAGCATCCGGATCGCCGCCTCGCCCGGGCCCAGCAGCTCTGCCCACGGGCTCTCGGGCCCGGGAACGTAGGTGACGCAGCCGAGGAGTCGCTCGTCCGCGGCCGCATCGACCGCGACCAGCACCACGGCCTCGCGAGCCCGCCGCGCCACGTCGCGCAGCTCCGGCTCGTAGCCGGGCTCGTCGAACTCGGGGAGCGACCGGTACGCGGCCACGACGAGCTCGCCCAGGCGGGCGTGCTCCTCCGGCCGGGCCTCGCGGACGACGACGCGCACGCGCGGCCTCAGACCGTGACCGGGCGGCGGAGCCGCACGAAGCGCCGGTTGACCGTGAAGCCCACGCGCTCGTAGAGAGCCACGGCGCCGACCAGCGCCGCGAGCCTCGCTGCGTCCTGCAGAGAGAGAGGTCGCCACGTTGCGCCAGGCAGGACCGGGTCGTCGGGGAGGGGCGGGGCCATGCCCGGATTCTGCGGCATCCGCGCGCTCGCCGAACGGCGCCGCGCCGAGCAGGCCTGCGCGGCGTGCCCCGTCGTGCGCGTCTCGCGAGATCCACCCTTTACCTCCAACTTCCGCGGCCGTACCATCGCGCCCTTGCCGTCCGCGGCGGCGCTGGCGGAATCATCTGGAAGAGGGGGGTTTCCACGTCGATGTCTAGCCGATTCTCGCGCGCGGGACACGTGCTGCGACTCACCGCGGCCACGGGCCTCGTTGCCGGGTCCCTCGCCATCGGGGTTGCGCCGGTCGGCGCGGCCGCGCCACCGCTGACGATCACTGCGGACCAGCCGGCCGCGGTCCCAACCGGTCACAACTGGAACTTCAACGACTTCTTCCCGCGATCACTGACGGTCCACACGGGCCAGACCATCCAGTTCGTGATCGAGGGCTTCCACACCGCCACGCTCCTGCCGAAGGGCATGAGCGCGGCAGCGGACATGCTGACCAGCGGCCTCCCCGTCGCGGACGCGAACGACACGACCGCGAACCCGGGTGGGCAGACGCATTCGCAGATCCGCGTTCCGGCCCTCCTGCCGACCTCGATGACCTGCGGGGCACCCACGAAGCCGTGCTCCTTCACGGGCGCGGGAGTCGTCAGCAGCGGCGTGTTCATGGGCGCGGGCGCACCACCGCCGTTCGTCGTCACGATCAATGCGCCGGTCGGCATCTACGCGTTCCACTGCCGGGTCCACCCGGGCATGAGCGCCACGATCCGGGTGGTCCCGGGGACGGTTCCGGCCACGACCCCGCTGGCGCTCGCCTCGAGCGTCAAGCACCAGATCGCAGCCGACGTCAAGGACGCCTTCCTCGCCGAGGCGCAGGGGTCGGTCGTGTCCAGCTCCACCCTGCCCGACGGGCACACCCTCTGGATGGTGAATGTTGGGGCCTCCAGCGCGGGACATCACGTCGCGATCCAGGAATTCCTCCCCGGGACGCTCACGGTGTCGCCCGGCGACCTCGTGCTGTGGAATTCGCCGGCGACGAACGAGGTCCACACGGTCACCTTCCCGTCCGACCTGCACACGGACCAGGTCGCGCTCTGCGACGACCCGACCACGGGAACGGACACGCCGGCCACACCGCTCCACACCCCGCCGCAGGGCCCGCTGGACTTCGCCTGCGGGACCCATCCTGCCGATGAGATCGAGTTCGCACCCGGAAACGGCGTCCGCACGCTCGCCGACCCGACGACCGTGTCCGACTCCGGGCTCCTGGGGAGCTGGTCGGCGAAGGCCGCGTGGGGCGTCCCGCAGACGGCTGCCCTCGCCAACTGGACGATCGGCGTGTCCACGACGGCGCCCGCCGGCACGTACACGTTCGTGTGCCAGATCCACGCAGGAATGACAGGGACGCTCGTCGTCCACTGACCATCCCGCCTCGAAGCGATGCGGCCGCGCCGGACACCGGCGCGGCCGCTCCATGTCCGGCGAGCCAACCGTCGGGCGCCAGGGACGGCCGGCCCGAGCTCCCTCCGCCATACTTGGCGCATGACCACGATCACGCCCGCTCTTCCCCTCCTTCTCGACGATGCCGCTGCACTTCTGCCGGAGCTCGTCGAGGTGCGCCGACGCCTCCACCGCCAACCGGAGATCGGGCTCCAGCTGCCTGCCACGCAGGCCGTGGTCGTCGCCGAGCTGGAGCGGCTCGGCCTGGCGCCCCGCCCGGGCCGGACCGTGAGCTCCGTGACGGCAGTCATCCAAGGGACCCAGCCCGGCCCTACGCTCGTCCTGCGTGGCGACATGGACGGCCTGCCGCTCCAGGAGGAGACCGGCCTCGAGTTCAGCTCGGAGACGCCCGGCGCGATGCATGCCTGCGGTCACGACACGCACATGGCCATGCTCCTCGGCGGCGCCCGGCTCCTCGCCGCCCGCCGCGATCAGATGGCCGGCCGCGTGCTGCTGATGTTCCAGCCGGGCGAGGAGGGGTTCGGCGGGGCACGCTTCATGCTCGACGAGGGACTGCTGGACCTGCCGGCGGCGGAGGCCGCGAACGCGGCACTCGCCATCCACATCTCGACGATGTACCCCACCGGCACCCTGAACCTTCGGCCAGGACCCGAAATGGCATCGGCCGACTTCATCCGGCTCACGATCCGCGGCCGTGGAGGGCATGCCTCGGCGCCGCACACGACGCTCGACCCGATGCCCGTTGCCGCGGAGATCGTGCTGGCGCTCCAGGCGATGGTGACCCGGCGCGTGAACGTCTTCGATCCGGCCGTCGTCACGATCGCGCACATCCGCGGTGGGACGACCAACAACATCATCCCGGAGACCGTCTTCCTGGAGGGTACGATCCGCGCGTTCTCGGAGGAGACCCGGGCCACGGTCCATGCCGGCATCCGCCAGGTCGTGGAGGGCGTCTGTGCCGCGCACGGGATGGTCGGCGAGCTCGAGATCGAGGCGGGCTACCCGGTCACGGTCAACGACCCGGCCTTCACCTCGTTCGTCACGTCCGTGGGCGCGGAGCTTGCCGGCACGGCGGCAGTCGTGCCGATGCCGGCGCCGGTCATGGGCGCGGAGGACTTCTCGTACGTGCTGCAGCGGGTGCCCGGGACGATGGTCTTCCTCGGCGCGCGACCGCCCGAGGAGGACCCGGCGACCGCGCCCGGCAACCACTCCAACCGGGTCGTCTTCCACGAGCCGGCGATGGCGCTCGGCGCGGCGATGTACGCGGCCGTCGCACTCCGGCACCTCGCCGCCGGCTGACCGCCGACCGGGGAGCGCCATGGGCGATCGATTGCAGGGGGCGGCGTGACCCTCGCGCTGCCCTCATTCCTGCCGCCGCGGCTCGAGGCGCGCCCGCTCGTGCCGCCCTTCCTGAAGTGGCCGGGAGGCAAGTCGCAGGAGCTGCCGTCGATCGCGGCGCTGGCGCCACCCCTGACCGGCCGCCTCATCGACCCGTTCGTCGGCGGCGGTGCGGTCCTCCTCGCCACGCCGCCCGCCGTGGCCGCCTGGGCGAACGACGCCTGCCCCGAGCTCGTCGCCCTGTACGCGGCGGCGGCGTCGCGCGACGACGCCGTGCGCGGGGCGATCGCCGGGGTCGCGAACGCGTGGGATGGGCTCTCGTCGATCCCGGAGCTGTGCGACGACCTGGCCGACGCGTTCCTGGCCGGATCGCGCGCCCGCGTTGCCGTCCTCCTCGAGCACGGGCACGGGACGCTGCAGGAAGTCGTCGACCGCGCGGGCCCGTCGATCGCTGAAGGCTTCGGGCTGCGAGTGGAGCGCGAGCTGCTCGCGAAGCTCGAGCGGATGCGCGGCGTCGAGCGCACGCTCAGCCGGGCTCTCGCCCGCCCCGACCTCCTCGCGAACGTCGAGGGATCGCTGCGCTCGTCGTTCTACATGTCGATCCGCGGCCGGTACAACGAGGCCCGGCTTGCGGCCGTCGACGACGCGTTGCGGACGGCGGACTTCTTCTTCCTCAGGGAGTTCGCGTACGCGGCGATGTTTCGCTTCAACGCACGCGGCGAGTTCAACGTGCCCTACGGCGGCGTGACGTACAACCGGAAGACGCTTACCGGCAAGGCCGAGCTCCTGTTCGGCGCGCCGGTCCGGGCGCGGATGGGCAACACGGAGCTGCGCTGCGCCGACTTCGAGCCGTTCCTGGTGGAGGCCAGCCCGACCGCGGGCGACTTCGTCTTCGTCGACCCGCCCTACGACAGCGAGTTCAGCGCCTACGACAACCGGCCCTTCACCGCATCGGACCAGCGACGCCTCCGGGATGCCCTCGCGCGCCTCCCGGCACGCGTGATGCTGGTGATCAAGGACACGCCGGGCATCCGCGCCCTGTACGCGTCGGAGCCGTGGCACGTCGTCGAGGCGGACAAGACCTACAGATGGACGATCAAGTCACGCAACAACCGCGCCGCGACCCACCTGACTATCACGAGCTACGTGCCGGACGCCGCCCTGATCGCGCGTGCGGCTGCCGTTCAGCGACCGGGCGCCCGGTAGGCCGGCGACTCGGCGCCGCGGCGCGACGAGCGCGTGGCATGGCCGCGTCGTCGGGGATAACACGCCGCGGCGGCCTTGCCGACAACGAACGGACTGGGGCTGGTCGGGCCTTGCGCTCGGCCATGGCCTCGGTCCACCGTCTTTCATCGTGAAGCGCCTCCACGTGGCGCGGGTACGTCGCGAGCAACGGTCCGCCCTTCTCGTCCTCGCCGTCATCGCCGTCCTCGCCGGTTGTTCTGCGGGCGGGCCGACGCCGATCGACGTCGAGGCGATCTCCGGTCCAGCGGCGGTGGTCGGGACCGCGATGCTGCCCTCGGAAGCGCCGGCGGGGCCTACCCTGACCTCACCGCTGGCCCCGGCGTCACCGGCCCCGACGTCCCAGGCATCGAGCGTGGCTCCCTCGTCGAAGGCCGGTCCAGTTGCGACGGCCAGGTCGTCCGGCACGTCCCATGCGCAGGTCCGCCTCCCGGGTGAGCCGAACCCGGCGCTCACGCCGGGCGCCACGAACCCGGCCGTCACCCAGGCGACGATCGGTCGCACGATCTGCGTCTCCGGCTGGACAGCGACGCTCCGCCCGCCGTCGTCCTACACGACCGACCTCAAGCGCTCCCAGATCCTCGCCTACGGGTACGCGGACAGGAACCTCGCCGACTACGAGGAGGACCACCTCATCTCGCTCGAGATCGGCGGCGCACCCAGGGACCCGGCCAACCTCTGGCCCCAGCCTTACACGATCCGCCTGTCGGACGGCACCGCGGTGGGCGCTCGCGTCAAGGACCAGCTCGAGAACAGGCTCAAGTCCCTTGTCTGCTCGCGGAGCATGACCCTGGCGACGGCGCAGCGGCTGATCGCGACCGACTGGATCGCGGCCTGGCGGACCTACGTCGTCGGCGGCTCCGCCCCGCCCTCCGCCCTGGTGCCGGCCCCGATCCCCGCGGCGGCTCCGCCTCCGCCCGCACCGACCCCTGGCGGCTCCGCGATCCGGGTGGTCATCACGGGCCTCACGTCGCCGATCGGGCGGGGGTCGACCGCAACCGTAGCCGCGACCACGACCGCCGGCGCGGCGTGCAGCGTGGTCGTGGTCTACAAGTCGGGACCGTCGAAGGCGTCGGGACTCGGCCCGACGACGGCCGGCGCGGAAGGCGCGGTCGGCTGGAGCTGGACCGTTGGCTCGCGGACGACGACCGGCAGCTGGCCCGTGACCATCACCTGCACGATCGGCGGCGCCACCGCGAGCGCCGCCAGGTCGATGGTGGTCCAATGACCTCCGGAACCTGCCGATGACGACCGGCGACGCGGTGATCCGGCGCCCTCACCGACGAGGAATTCACGGACGCCATCGACGTGCCTTGCCGACGCCGGAAGACCGACGCCCGGCGGCCCCGTGCCCGCGTTGACGCTCTGGAACGCCCGGGTGTAGCATTTCCGACTGAAAAGGTCGGAATTGCCCGCGCACCAATACGCGCACACACCGACGCAGCCGCGACGCACCGGGATCGGCCCGGCCGCCGCGGCAACGCGAGGAGCACAACCCTGAGCGTCCGAACGTTCCACGCCTCCGGTGCCATCTCGTTCAGCACGAAGGGCGAGTACGGCGTGCGGATGCTCGTCCAGCTTGCGCGCCGCTGGCGGCTCCAGTCGCCGGTGCCCGTATCGCTGGCGGAGGTCGCGATAGACGAGGCCCTTCCGCGTGCGTACCTCGAGCAGCTGGCGATCCCGCTCCGCGAAGCGGGCATCGTGGCCTCGACCCGCGGGGCTCGCGGGGGCTATGCGCTCGCCCGCGATCCCCGCGAGATCACGCTCGGCGAGGCGCTCCGCGCGCTGGAGGGGCCGCTGGCCCCGATGATCTGTGCGTCGGAGGATCCCAACCACGCCCTCTGCGAGCGCATGGGCGCCTGCTCGGTGAACTCGCTCTGGTTGAAGGTCCGTGACGCCATCAGCGGGGTCCTCGAGACCACCACCCTCGCCGACCTGATTCCGGCACCGCACCTGATCGAGTTCGGAATGCGCGAGCAGACCCCGGTCCCCGTCTGACACCCGCGGGCCCGCCGACCCGCCCAACCATCCAGGAGCCGACCCCGACCGTGAGCGACCAGTACCTCGAGATCCGCGACCTTCACGTCGCGCCCATCGCCGCGCCCGACACGGAGATCCTCCAGGGGATCGATCTGGTGGTGGGCAAGGGCGAAGTCCACGCGATCATGGGGCCGAACGGGTCCGGCAAGACGACGCTCGCCTACGCTCTCATGGGTCACCCCGCCTACCGGATCACGAAGGGCGAGGTGACCTGGAAGGACCGCAACATCCTGGCGCTCTCGGCCGACAAGCGGGCGCGCCTGGGCATGTTCCTCGCCTTCCAGAACCCGATCTCCGTCCCGGGGCTGTCCGTCGCGAGCTTCCTCCGCACCGCGCTGAACGCGAGGCGACAGGGCGTGGATTCGAATCCCGACATCGACCCGACCGACCCGACGCGCGGCGGCATCGGCATGGGCGACTTCCGACGGCTCATGCGCGCGAAGATGGCGATCCTCAAGATGGACGAGGCGTTCGCCATGCGCTACGTCAACGACGGCTTCTCGGGCGGCGAGAAGAAGCGCCTGGAGATGCTCCAGATGGCGGTCCTCGAGCCGGAGATGGCCGTCCTCGACGAGACGGATTCGGGCCTGGACATCGACGCCCTGCGGATCGTCGCCGAGGGCGTCAACGCGATGCTCAACCCGAACCTCGGCGTGCTGCTGATCACGCACTACCAGCGGCTGCTCAACTACATCAAGCCGGACCAGGTGCACGTCCTCGCGCGCGGCCGGATCATCAAGAGCGGCGGGAAGGATCTCGCGCTGCGGCTGGAGGAGGAGGGGTATGCGCCGGTCCTCCGCGAGGCGGGCTACGACGCGGACGAGCTGGATGCCCCCGAGCTTTCCGAGCCGGCGGCGGCGCACTGACCCATGACCGATCTCGCCACGAGCCCCGCAACCGGCCTGGCGCGAACCGGCGAGCCGACGCCCGGGAACGGCGCGCCCGCGCCCGCAACCGCCGACCCGCGCGGGCCGCTCGACCCGCGGGCCCTCGCGGCTGACTTCCCGATCCTGGCGCAGCGACCGCACGGGAAGCGGCTCGTCTACCTCGACTCGGCCGCCACGAGCCAGAAGCCGCTGGCCGTCATCGAGGCGATGGACCGCTACTACCGCGAGTACAACGCCAACGTGCATCGCGCGATCTACGAGATCGGCGAGCGGGCGACCCAGGAGTACGAGGCCGCCCGGGTGAAGGTCGCCCGGTTCATCAACGCGCCGGCCGCCCACGAGATCGTGTGGACCCGCAACGCCACCGAGGCCGTCAACCTGGTCGCATACAGCTGGGGTCGCCGCAACATCGGGCCGGGTGACGTGATCGTGCTCACGGAGATGGAGCACCACGCGAACCTGGTCCCCTGGCAGATCCTGGCCCAGGAGGTGGACGGCGACCTGGAGTTCATCCCGATCACGGACGACGGGATCCTGCGCCTCGACGTCTTCGAGGTGCTCCTCCGGCTGCGCCCGAAGCTCGTCGCGTTCACCCACGTCTCGAACACGCTGGGGACCATCAACCCGGTCCGCGAGATGGTCGAGATGGCCCACGCGGCCGGCGCGCTCGTCCTGGTCGACGGCGCCCAGGCTGTCCCCCACCTGCCGGTCGACGTCCAGGCGCTCGGTGCCGACTTCTACGTTTTCTCCGGGCACAAGATGCTCGGTCCGACGGGTTCCGGCGTCCTGTGGGGCCGGCGCGAGCTGCTCGACGCCATGCCCCCGTTCATGGCCGGCGGCGACATGATCCGCGAGGTCAAGCTGCGCCGGTCCGAGTACAACGACGTCCCCTGGAAGTTCGAGGCGGGCACGCCCGACATCAGCGCGGCGATCGGGCTGGGCGTCGCGGCGGACTACCTGCGCGACCTGGGGATGGAGCGGGTCCGGGCGCACGAGCACGAGCTCGTCGCCTACGCCCTCGACGTGCTGCCCCGCGAGGTCCCGGGGATCGCGCTCTACGGGCCGTCGACCGACCGTCGCGGCGGCGTGATCGCGTTCAACCTGCCCGCGATCCACCCGCACGACGTGGCGCAGATCCTGGACCGGTCCGGCGTCTGCGTCCGGGCCGGCCACCACTGCACGATGCCGCTCCACGAGCGCCTGGACCTGGCCGCGACCGCCCGTGCCAGCTTCTCGGTGTTCACCACGAGGGACGACGTCGACGCGCTCGCCGCCGGCCTCCGGGAGGTCCAGCGGGTCTTCGGGGGATGATCGCGAGGGCCGCGCGCGTCGAGCGGCCCGCGCCGAGCACGTGTCTTGACCCGCATGTCCGGAATTCATACCTTGACGGTATGAAGACGACGGTCGGCGAGAAGGGCCAGATCACGATCCCGAAGCGACTGCGGGATCGCCTCGGGCTGCGGCCTGGGACCATCCTCGACTTCGACGAGGCGGGCGGTCGGCTGGTTGGCCGGAAGCTCGTGCCCGCCGATCAGCTCGATGAGCTCGTGGGAATCCTCACGCGGCCGCGGGGTGGCACCGACGCGATGATCCGTGAGCTCCGAGGCGCCGGGCCGGACAACGCCGGCTCGTGATCACGGCGGTCGATACGAGCGTCCTCCTGGATATCTTCTTCGACGAGCCCGAGTTCTGCCGGCCGTCGCTCGAAGCATTTCGGGCCTGCCTTGCAGCGGGACCGGTCGTTGCCTGCGACGTCGTTCGGGCCGAAGTTCGGGCCCTATTCGGGGACGATGACGCCGCGAGCCCGGCCCTTGCCCCCTTCCCGGTCACCTACTCGGCGATCGACGTCCGGGCGGCTTCGCGGGCCGGCGCAGCCTGGCGCGTCTATCGGCGGGGAGGTGGTCCCCGTACCCGGGTGGTCGCCGACTTCCTTATCGGTGCGCATGCCGTCGAGCAGGCCGACCGGCTCCTGACGAGGGATCGCGGCTTTCACCGCCAGGCATTCGACGACCTCGTCATCGTCGATCCCTCGACTCCCGTCGGCTGATCGGCGGACCGGTCGGCGACGGGCAGGTGTCGTTGCTTCCGCTGCCGCGGCTGCAACCAGCGCTCAGCCGGGCAGGGTGACCCCAAGCTCGTCGAGCGACTCGAGCAGCTCCTGGGCGTCGCGGTAGACGCGGAACGCCCCCGCGCTGATCAGCTCGTCCTCGCCGTAGCCGCCACTCAGCAGCCCCACGCTCAGCATCCCGGCGCGGCGGGCAGCGAGCAGGTCCCAGACGGCGTCGCCCACGACGTAGCAGTCCTCGCGGCGCACGCCCATTCGCTCCTGGCAGGCAAGGAATAGGTCCGGCTCGGGCTTGGCCCGCAGGACGTCGCCGCGGTCGATGACGATCACGCCGGGGGGCACGCCGAGCACCGCGAGGGAGGCGTCGATCTCCGGGTGCACGCCGGATGTCGCGATGCCGAACGGCACCCCGCCCTCATACAGCCGGCGCAGCAGTTCGGGCGCGCCGGTGAGCGGACGCCGCACCGGTAGCAGCTCCAGGAAGAGCTCCCCGTGGCGCCGCGACAGCCGCGTCTGCTCCTCCATCGTGAGCGGCCGGCCGATCTCCCGCGCGACCGCCCGGGTGAACAGCCCGCCGCTCATCCCGATCCGCCGGTGGATGCGCCATCCGTCGATGACGAAGCCGCTCTCCTCGAGCGCCTGCTGCCAGGCCACGACGTGGGCATACACCGTGTCGACCAGGGTGCCGTCGAGGTCGAAGATGAAGGCGCGCATCGGGCGGATTCTGCCATGCCGCCGGGGCAGCGATGGCCGGATCCCGAGCCGGCCGCGTGCCGGCGAGCCGGGCCCGGCCGCGCGCCGATAGCGGCGCTCGGACGCCGCGTCACCGCGACACGCGCGCGGTGCCCCCCTTCATCACGCGCTCGACCTCGGCCAGCGTGACCATCGAGGTGTCGCCGGGCGTCGTCATGGCGAGCGCACCGTGGGCCGAGCCGTATTCGACGGCGGCCTGTGCGCCCTTTCCGGCCAGGAACCCGTAGACGAGGCCGGACGCGAACGAGTCGCCGCCGCCGACCCGATCGAGGATCTCCAGGTCGAGGCGGCTCGGAGCTTCGTACAGCTTCCCGTCCGACCAGCAGACGGCACCCCAGTCGTTCCGGCTGGCCGTCCGCGCGTGCCGCAGCGTCGTCGCTACGACGGAGAGGTTCGGGTAATCTGCGACCACGGCGTCGATCATCCTCGCAAAGCTGGCCGGATCGAGCGCGGACAGGCCGGCGTCGAGGTCCGGCACGTCATAGCCGAGCGCCGCCGTGAAGTCCTCCTCGTTGCCGAGCAGCACGTCCACGAGCCCCACCAGCTTCCGGTTGACCTCGTGCGCCCGGTCGGGGCCGCCGGCGCCGCTCCACAGCGACGCGCGGTAGTTGAGGTCGTACGAGACCACGACACCGTGGCAATGGGCTGCCTCCATCGCCTCCCGGGCAACCTCGGGCGTCGTCTCGGAGAGCGCGGCGAAGATGCCGCCCGTGTGGAACCACCGTGCTCCTTCGCCGCCGAAGATGGCGTCCCAGTCGATCGCCCCGCGTCGCAGCTGGGACGCGGCCGTGTGACCGCGATCGGAGCAACCCAGGGCCGCCCGGACCCCGAACCCGCGCTCCGTGAAGTTCAGCCCGTTGCGGACCGACCGCCCGACCCCGTCGTACGGCACCCAGGAGACGTGGGACAGGTCCACGCCCCCCTGGAGCATCAGGTCCTCCAGCAGGCGGCCGACTGGGTTGTCGGCGAGCGCCGTGACGATCGCGGTCCGGAGCCCGAAGGTCCGGCGCAGGCCGCGCGCCACGTTGTACTCGCCGCCGCCCTCCCATGCGCGGAAGCTGCGCGCCGTGGAGATGCGTCCCTCGCCCGGGTCGAGGCGAAGCATCACCTCACCGAGCGACACGACGTCCCACCGCGCCTGGTCCACCGGGCGGATCGCGAGCATCAACCATCTCCCTTGTTCTGGCGCCATCGGCGACGCGTTCCCGACCTGGGGTCCGCCGGTGGGAGTGTCGCGCATCGATGTCATCGGGGGTGGCGCGTCGCGACCCGCGGACAGGCTCGATGGTGCCCGATCCTGCCCGCTCGCATCTCGTGTCCGCGCGACCTCTAGACTCCGGGCATGCGCAACCCGGCCGGCCACGACCGCACCCAGCCCGCCGACGCCCGCGGCGCCCTTGCGCCGGCCGGCCGACGGCTCGCCCGCGGGTGCGCGCCAACGACTCGCGCGTCCGTGCCAGCGACAGGCGGACGCGCATGAAGGTGCTGTTCATCGGCGGCACGGGGCTGATCAGCGGCGCCTGCACCCGCCTCGCGGTGGAGCGGGGCGTGGACCTCTTTCTGCTGAATCGCGGCCGTGACCCGGATCGCGCGCGCGGCGCCGTGACGCTCGTGGCTGACCTGCGCGACGACGATGCGGTCGCGCGGACGCTGGCCGGCCACAGGTTCGACGCCGTCGTGGACTGGATGGCCTTCACGCCCGAGGACGTGGAGCGCGACCTTCGGCTCTTTGCCGGCCGGACCGACCAGTTCGTCTTCATCAGCTCGGCCAGCGCGTACCTCAAGCCTCTCGGCCACTGGCTGCTCCGCGAGGACTCGCCGCTCGGCAACCCGTTCTGGGACTACGCGCGCGGCAAGATCGCCTGCGAGGAGCGCCTCATGCGCGCGTTCCGCGAGGACGGCTTCCCGGTCACGATCGTCCGCCCGTCGCTCACGTACGGTGACACGCAGGTGCCGCTCGCCGTGAACAGCTGGGAGATGCCGTTCACGGCGATCGCGCGGATGCGGGCCGGCAAGCCGCTCATCGTCCCCGGCGATGGGACGTCGCTCTGGACGATCACCCACAACAGCGACTTCGCGACGGGCTTCGTCGGCCTGCTCGGTCGCCGCCAGGCGATCGGCCACGCCTTCAACATCATGTCGGACGAGGTCCTGACCTGGGACGAGATCTACCGGCAGACGGCGGCGGCAGCGGGCGTCGAGGCGCGGATCGTCCACATCGCGTCCGACTTCATCGCCGCGTGCCTCCCGGACATGACGGGCACGCTCACCGGCGACAAGTCGGTGAGCGCGGTCTTCGACACGACGAAGATCAGGCGCTTCGTGCCCGACTTCCGCCCGGCCACGCCATTCGCGGAGGGAATCCGGCGGACGGTGGCCTGGTTCGACGCCGACCCCGCCCGGCAGCAGGTCGACGTCGCGATGGACGCCGCCTGGGACCGCCTGATCGCCGCCTACGAAGAGGGCCTGGCCAGCGCGGTCGCCCGCGTAGCCGGAGGAGCGTGAAATCCCGACCCGGCGGGTCGGGAATCGGGTCGAAATCGATCGACCGCGCTAGACTTCACGGCCCATGGACGACCTCTACCGCGACTACATCCTCGAGCACTACCGGCACCCCCACAACTTCGGGATCATCGAGGCGGCTGATGCGCGCTACGAGGGCGCCAATCCCCTGTGCGGCGATCGCATCACGATGATGCTCGGGATCCGCGACGGGATCGTCGCCGAGGTCGCGTTCACCGGCCGCGGCTGCGCCATCAGCCAGGCGTCGGCCAGCCTCCTCACGGACGAGATCAAGGGCAAGCCGGTCGACGAGGTCGCGAAGATCACGCCCGCGGACGTGCTGGACCTGCTGGGCATCGAGATCAGCCCGGCACGCCTCAAGTGCGCGCTGCTGAGCCTGGACACGGTCAGCCACGCACTCGAGGAGCGGGGAGGCCGTGTCGCGGGTGCGGCCGCGGACGCGGCTGCGGACGCAGCCGCGGACGCCGGCACTGGCGTGGCGCCCGGCACGGTCGCATCGGCAGAGGTCTGACCCGCGAGACCGGGCATCCCATGACCACCTCCTACGCCGATCGGTTTCGCGAGGCACGTGCGGTGGTCCGGGAGGTGAGCCCGCGGCAGGCCGAGGCGCTCCGGAGCAACCCGGCGACGCTGTTCGTCGATGTCCGCGAAGCCGACGAGTGGCAGCGCGGGCACATCCCCGGCGCCGTCCTCGTCCCCAAGAGCCACCTCGAGCAGGAGATCGAGGCCGCGGTCGCCGACCGCGACCGGCCGCTCGTCCTGTACTGCGCGGGCGGCGTCCGGTCCGTCTTCGCGGCGCGGACGCTCCAGGAGATCGGGTACACGTCCGTCGTCTCCATGTCCGGCGGGTTCGACGAATGGGTCGGGCTGGGCCTCCCCTCGGAGCTTCCCGCCGGCCTGACCGCGGAGCAGCAGCGGCGCTACAGCCGGCACCTCCTGATGCCCGAGGTCGGGCCGGAGGGGCAGGCGACCCTGTTGCGGTCGAAGGTGCTCCTCGTGGGGGCGGGCGGCCTCGGCTCCCCCGCCGCCCTCTACCTGGCGGCCGCCGGCGTCGGCACACTCGGGATCGTCGACTTCGACGTCGTGGACATCAGCAACCTCCAGCGCCAGGTCCTCCACTCGACGGCCCGCCTCGGCATGAAGAAGGTGGTCTCGGCCGAGGTGGCGATCCGTGCCCTGAACCCCGACGTGACGGTCGTCGCCCACGACGAGGTGCTCGGCCCCGCGAACGTGGAGCGGCTGATCGCAGGCTACGACGTGGTCGTCGATGGGACCGACACGTTCGAGACGCGCTACACGCTCAACGATGCGGCCGTCGCGGCCGGCATCCCGGTGGTTCACGCGTCGGTCTTCCGGTTCGAGGGCCAGCTGACCACGTTCGTCCCGTTCGCGGGCCCGTGCTACCGGTGTCTGCATCCCGTGCCGCCGCCGCCCGAGCTGGCGCCGGGGTGCTCGGTGACGGGCGTGCTCGGCGTGGTCCCGGGAACGATGGGGCTCCTCCAGGCGACCGAGGTGCTCAAGATCCTCCTCGGCATCGGCGAGACGCTGGCCGGACGGCTCGTGCTCTACGACGCGTTGGACCTGACCTTCACCGAGCTGCGGATCCGGCGCGATCCGGCCTGCCCGGTCTGCTCGGACGAGGCGGTCGCGGCTCGGGCAGCCGGGAGGCCCCGGCCGATCCCGTCCGGCGCCGGCCCTGCGACGACCACACCGAATGGCGCGAACGAGGGCCTGGCGTTCCCGTTCCCGGCGCCGCCGCAGGAGATCATCGCCTGAGCGCCGACGCGCCGGCGCACCGGGCTTCCGACGCGACCCACCCCGGCCCCGCGCGGGCGGGGCTTCCCCGCGAGATCCGGGACGCCGTCGTCGCGCACGCCCGGGCCGAGCGCCCAAATGAGGCCTGCGGGCTCATCGCGGGCACGGCCCAGGCCGATGTCGGCGGTCGCGCCACCCGGTGGCATCCCGCGCGCAACCGCGCCGCGTCGCCGCTCCGCTACGAGATCCATCCCGACGACCTCGTGCGCACCGTCATCGCGCTCGACGATGCGGGCGAGGTGATCTGGGCGATCGTCCACTCTCATGTCCGGTCGCCGGCGAGGCCGTCACCGACCGACGTGAGCCGGGCCTTCTACCCGGACGCGCTCTACGTGATCGTCTCGCTCGGCGAGGGCGGCACCGACGCGGGACCCGGCCACGAGGACGTCCGGGCCTGGCGGATCGTCGACGGCCGGGTCCACGAGGTGACGCTCAGGATCGAGTGACTGCCACCGCCGGCTGCTTCGCATCCGCCGGTCATGAGCCAGCGTCGCGCTCCCAACCGAGCACGCGCAGCAGCCTCGCTGCCCACTCTCTGCGTGTCGCGGCCGGACGCGCGCGCGAGCGGTGCACCATCTCCAGGCATTGGAGCGCGGCGAGGAGGTCAATGCGGGCCGTCGTCTCCGGGGAGTCGTCAAGGCCGGCAGCCGCCCGGAACGCCGGCCACGCGGCCGCCCAGCGCTCCGGGTGATGGTGGCGCAGGATCCAGCGCCACCGGGCCGCATCGAAGAGCGGGTGCGCAATGCGAGCACGTTCGAAGTCCAGCAGGGCGACGACCTTTCCGTCCCTGAGGACGACGTTGACAGGCGCGAAGTCGCCGTGGGCGAAGACGGGAGCCTCGCCGGCGAGATCACGGGGCACTCGCCTCAGCCGCCGGTCCATGGCGCGCGCTCCCTCCGCCCCGAGCTCGGCCGAGCTGGTGTCCAGCCACCGACGGGCGGCCGCTGCCAGGCCGTTCGGGTCGCCCCATAGGTCCCCCAGGCGCATGCCGCGGGTGGGCACGCAGGCGAGGCGTGTCGCGAGCTCGCCCATCAGCCGGCCGAGCCGCTCGGCGCCCCGGTCGTCCGCGAGGAGCTCGCGCCCCGAGACGCCGGGGATGAACCGGGTGACCAGGAACGGCTGCGGCCCAGCCGCGACGCCGGCGAGCACTTCCGGCACCGGCAGCCAGGGCGCCACGGTCGGCAGCAGGCGGCCGAGGCGGAGACGGCGACGGATCGTCAGCTGCGCCGAGGCGTCGCCGCGTGGCCGCTGGACGACGACCTGTCGCCCACTGGCGAGGGTCACGAGCTCGGTCTGCGTCGATGTCGCCCAGGGGCTTCCCAGTTCGACCATCTGCTCGACGGGTTCGCCGAGGAGTGCCTCGAGCGAGGGCGCGATCGGCAGCATCATGGCCCCCAGGGCGAGTGGGGCGCGCGGACCGATCGCCTACAGACCATCGTCGACAAACGTGCCCGTGTCGTCGAAATGAATCGGGTGGAGCGGCTCTACGACCTCGCACCTCCCCGTCGCGAGCACGTCGGCGAGCGCCGGGGAGGTGACGTAGAGCAGCTCGAGGTGCTTCGTGTCGCGCACGCGGACGATCCGCGCGGTCTCGGGCGACACCTTGATCGCGCAGGCGATCGCGATCGAGAGCGCCTCCCGGTCCGAGTCGACGGTGAGCGCGACCCGCGCGCCCTCCGGCGTCTTCGCGGTGATGCAGTTCATGTACGTCTTGTGGTAGTCGATCTTCTCGACGGCCCGGCGCAGGACGACGTCTGCCATGCCGATCCCGACCGCGTTGCCCTCCGTCTCGCGGGTGAGATCGCGAACGACGATCCGCTTGATCGACGGCCCGGACCCGGTCGGACCGGCGTAGTAGCGGCCGACGACGTTCGAATCCATCCCCAGCCCGCTGATGTCCTTGCCGATCGCGTCCAGGACCAGCACATCGATCGCGTCGAGCGGGAGCCTCGCCATCGCTGCGCGGGCAATGGCCAGCAGCTCGCGCTCGCGCTCGGGGATCCGGTCGGCGACCACCGCCTCCACGAGAACGAGCCTGGCATAACCGTTCTCGACGAGCGCGACCCCGAACGGGATCGGCGCGTGCGCCAGCGTGTGAAGGCCGACCGCGGGGATGAGCTCGTGGAACGTCGCGAAACCCTGGCGATGGAGAGTGTCGGCGCCCTTCTGCTTGCCCAGGCCGATGGCGATCATCTTCATCAGGCCGCTCTCGATCTCGCCCTCGAAATCGGTGTGCGGTTTCACCCGGTTGATCGGGACGATCAGGTCGGCCTCTTCGAAGGCGTGTCGATCAACGAACACGGGCACCCCGGGCACGATTTCGCCGAGCTCCACCGTCGCCATCGACGAGCGAATCTCGCAGCCCATGGCTTCCGGTGTGATCCCGTACCCGGCGAGGACCTCGAGCTGGCCCTCGGCGGTCGCTCCACCATGGCTGCCCATCGCCGGGATGATGAAGACGGTGGCGCCGGCTTCCTGGAGACGGCCGACGACGGCCCGGACGACCTGGTCGATGCGGTCGATTCCCCGGCTCCCGGCCGCCACGCAGACGCGCGCGCCCGGCCTGACCGTGCCCATCACCGGCTCGAGGGCTGCCCGGACCGCAGCGCGGACGTCACTCACCTCCGCCGGGTCCATCCGGTGGCGGACGAGCGCCCATTCGGGGAGCGTCCCGCGGTCGAACTCGGCAAACAGCGAACGCCGGCCGTCGGCCGGCCTCGTCGACGGGACCGGCGGATCGCTGAGGAACCCGTTGGACATGCCGCTCATCGCATCGTTCCTTCTTCCCGGATGGGTGCGGCAGTCGAATGGCGTGCCGCCCCGGCAGGTCAGATCGTCATCGCGGAGAAGCCACCATCGACCCGCACGATCGCCCCGGTCACGAAGCTCGAGGCGCGCTCGGCAGCCAGCCAGACCGCCGCGCCGATGAGCTCCTCGGACTCGCCGAGCCGGCCGGCCGGCGTGTGACCCAGGATCGCGCGGACGCGCTCCTCGGAAAGGAGCGCGCGGTTCTGCTCGGCCGGGAAGAAGCCCGGTGCGATCGCGTTCACGCGGACCCTGCTGGGCGCGAGCTCGCGGGCCAGGTACTGGGTGAGGTTGTTGAGGCCGGCCTTCGCGACCGAGTACGTCGCCACGCGGGACAGTGGCGGGCCGGACGAGGCGGACGAGATGTTGATGATCGAACCGCCGCCGCGTCCGACCATCGCCTTTCCGAAGACCTGGCAGGCGAGGAAGACGGACGTCAGGTTCGCGTCCAGGACCCGGTGCCACTCCTCGAGCTCGATCTCGAAGAACGGCGTGGAGCTGTTGACTCCCGCCGCGTTGACCAGGATGTCGACGGGGCCGAGGCGCTCCTCCGTCTCCCGGCGAGCGGCGTCGAGCGAGGCGCGATCCGTGGCGTCGACCACGACGCTGATCGCGCGGATTCCCTCCACCTCGAGGGCGGCGAGCCGCGCGGCGCCGCGCTCGGCAGAACGACCCATGACGGCGACCGCAGCGCCTGCGCGGCCCAGCCCGTGGCAGAGAACGCCGCCGAGCACGCCTGTCCCGCCGATGACGGCGGCCACGTGGCCGGTCAGGTCGAACATGTCCATCCCGCACTCCTTGGTGGTCGATCAGGGGTTGACGCTCGTGGCACCGGCGGGGACGTGCTGCGCGAGCACCCGCGCCTGGGCGCCCATGAGGTCCCGCAGCGCATCGAACGCTCGGTGGTGATCCACGTAGAAGGCGTGGTCGGCGCTGGGAGCGTGGAGCACTCCGGCCTGGGCGGAGGCCCCGGCGTCGACCGGTACGGGCCGCCCGAGCGCGCGGAGCCCCACCAGCGCCGCCCCGGTCGCCGACGCATCGGTCACATCGAGGGCCATCAGCGGGACGCCCAGTACGTCGGCCAGGATCTGTGCCCAGACGGGCGTCCGGGTGATCCCGCCCGTCAGGCGCGTTACCTCGCCGGTTGCGGTCGGCGGGGGAAGCGCCTCCCAGACGTCGGCGATGCAATGAGCAACGCCCTCCATCCCGGCGCGCGCGAGGTGGGCGCGCCCGTGCCCGAGCCGAAGTCCGTAGAACATCGCCGGGGCGTCCGGCGTCCACGACGGGCTGCGCTCCCCGGTGAAGTAGGGGAGGACGAACGCCCCGTCGGCCCCCGGCGCGGTGGCCGCGGCATCCGCGGCAAGCTGCCCGAAGCCCGCGTCCGGCGCCAGCTCCGGGTAGCAGAGCCGGCGAACCCAGTCGAGGGCGAGGCCGCCGTTGTTGATGGCGCCGCCGATGAACCAGCGCCCCTCGTCAAGGACATAGCACCAGGTCCGCTCCGATGGGTCGACCCACCGCCCGTGGACGAGCTGGCGGACGGCTCCGCTCGTCCCCACCGTGATCACCGCCTGGCCGGCGCGCGCGATCCCGGTTCCGAGGTTCGCCATCCCGCCGTCGCTGCCCCCGGCGATGACCGGCAGCCCCGCGGGAATCCCCGTCGCGGCCGCTGCGCCCCTCGCCAGGCCTCCGACGATCGCGGTGGAGGGGACCAGTGCGGGGAGTCGTTCGGGCGCGATCCGTGCGACGCGCAGCGCCTCTGGGTCCCATGCGTACGTGGCGCCGTCGAGCAGCCCCGTCGTCGAGGCAAGCCCGATGTCCGTCGCCCAGGCGCCCGTCAGCGCGTGGAGGATCCAGTCCTTGATGCCCACGAACCGGCTGGCTCGTCGCACGACATCCGGCGCAGCGTCCGCCCACCAGCGCAGCCGGACCGGGTGATAGGTCGAGCGGACGGGGCAGCCCGTCCGCGCGTAGAGGGCGGGGATGTCAACCTCCGCCCGGACGGTCTCCTCCACGCCGGCGGCCCGGTTGTCCGCCCAGGTCATCGAGTTCGCCAGTGGCCCACCCTCGGCATCGACCGGGAAACAGCTGTGCATCGCCCCGCTGAACGAGATCCCCGTCGGCGCGACGGGCGCGGAAGCGACGACAGCCCGGAGCGTCCGGGTGACGGCCTCCCAGATGACCAGGACGTCCTGCTCGGCCCAGCCGGGCCGCGGAACCTGCAGGGGATACGACTCGCGGGCTGCCGCGACGACACGGCCCTCGGCGTCGAGGAGGATCGCCTTGCAGCTGGTCGTCCCGAGATCGAGGCCGATCATGACCGCACGTCCAGGCGGTAGGCGCGCTTCGCGAGGCCGTACGCCATCTCGTACGCCATCTCGCGCGCGGCCGTCTCGTCCACCTGCCCCCGCACGACGAGCCCGGCCAGCCAGCTCGCGGCCACGCGGCGCCACACGTCGTGCCGAGCCGGGATCGACGCGAAGGCCCGGGTGTCGTCGTTGAAGCCGGCGGTGTTGTACAGGCCGGCCGTCTCGATCACCTGGTCAAGGTAGCGGGCCATGCCGTTGAAGCTGTCGTGGAACCACCACGGCGGGCCCAGCCGCATGGCCGGGTAGTGGCCGGCGAGCGGCGCGAGCTCGCGTGCGTAGCAGCTCTCGTCCAGGGTGAACAGGATCAGGCGGAGCCGGGGATCGTCTCCGAAGCGCTCCAGCAGCGGCCGGAGGTTGCGCGTGAACTCGGTGGCGACCGGGATGTCGGCGCCCATGTCGGGACCGAACCGCTCGAAGACGACGCGATCGTGGTTGCGGTAGGAGCCGACGTGGAGTTGCATGACCAGGCCGTCCTCGGCGCTCATGCGAGCCAGCTCGATCAGCATGTGCCCGGCGAATGCCCGGGCGTCGTCCGCGGTGGCCTCGCCGCGCAGGGCTCGCGCGAAGATCGCGTCCGCCCGGGTGGCCGCCAGCGGCGCCGTGAACGCGGTCTCGACGCCGTGGTCGGTCGCGGTGGCGCCCATCGACCGGAAGAAGACCCGCCGCTCCTCCAGCGCCGCAACAAGCCCGCCGACCGTCCGGATCTCGCGCCCCACGACCGCCGACAGGGCGTCGAGCCGCGCCCGCCAGTCGGACGCCAGGAGGTTGACGACGCCGTCCGGACGGAACGTCGGTCGCACGTCGCCAGTCCAGGCGCTCGCGCGGATCGCGGCGTGGTGGGTCAGAGGGTCGGCGGCGTCATCGGTCGTGCACAGCGTCTCGATTCGCGAGCGCTCGAAGATCGCCCGTGGCCGGTACTCGGGCCGCGCCAGCTTATCGTTCAGCTCGTCGTAGACCGCCTGGGCGTTGGCGCTGCTCAGCGGCTCGCGCACGCCGAAGACGACGTGCAGCTCGTGAGCCAGCCAGGTGCCGGACGGCGTGCCGCGGAACAGGTGGAGGTTGTCCGCGAGCGTCTGCCAGATTCGCCGGTGATCGGCCTCCACGGCCGGTCCGGCGGTTCCCCGATGGTCGCCCTCGGCCGCTCCCACGTCGGCGCTTGCGTTGCGCGGGTGGATCCCCATCGATTCGAGCGCGATCCCCTGCGAGTGGAGCATCCGGAAGATGTAATGGTCCGGGATGACGAAGAGCTCGGCAGGCGTGCCGAGCATCGCGTCCTCGTCGGCGAGGAGGCGCGGATCCACGTGGCCGTGCGGGCTGATGATCGGGAGCTCCGCGATCCCCTCGTAGAGCTCCCGGGCCACGCCCCGCTGGGCGGGCTCGGGGGCGAGCAGCCGGTCGGCGGCGAGAGGCGACGGCAGGGGGTTCATGCGTGCCCTCCAGGCGCGTTCGATGGTATTCGATCGGGCGCCCATGTCAGGCTGCCGGGCGGCGCATTCATCGACGACGATCACGCGCGACCTGTGAGGGCCTGCACGAGGCTCGCCTCCGTGGGCGTGCTGCCGACCCCCAGCCGTGCGCCGACCCTGGCCGCCAGCGGCGGCTCGAGGTACGTCTCGGCCAGTGCCGGCCAGTTCGCTTCGGCGAACACCTGAGCCGGCGTCCCGTCGAGCACGATCTTCCCGGCGCGCATCACCACGACGCGCCGGAAGGTCTCCGCCACGAACCGCATGTCGTGGCTGATCGCGATGACCGTCCGCCCCTCCGCCGCGATCGCCGCGACGACGGAGCGGACGCGCGCCACGCCGCGCAGGTCCTGGCCGGTCGTCGGCTCGTCGAGGACCACGATCGGCGTGCGCATCGCGAGCACCGACGCGATCGACAGCAGCTTCCGGCGCGAGTAGCCCAGGTCGTACGGGTTCTCCTCGTCCGTCCCGGCCAGCCCCACCATGTCCAGCGCCTCGGTCACGCGCCGGTCCAGCTCCGCGCCGCGCAGCCCGAGGTTTCTCGGCCCGAACGCAACCTCCGTCCGCACCCGGCCCGCGAAGATCTGGCGGTTCGGGTCCTGGAACGCGATCCCGACCAGGCCGGCGAGCTCGGCGACGTGGCGCCGCCCAACCACGGATCCGTCGAGCAGGATCTGCCCCTCCGTCGGCCGAAGCAGCCCATCGAGATGGCGGACCAGGGTCGACTTGCCGCTGCCGTTCTGGCCGATGATCCCCAGCGTCTCGCCCGGCCCGACGGAGAGGTCCACGCCGTCGAGCGCACGGACCCCGCCCGGGTACGTGAAACCGACGCGTCGAACCTCGATCGCGATCATCGAGCGGGCTCCGCGAGGAGCTGATCGGCTTCGTCCGGCGTCCGCAGGCCCGCCCCGGCGAGCGCCGCGCGGACTCGGACCCGCGGCGGCGGCTCCACGCCGAGCTCGACGAGGGCCGGGTCGCCGAGCACCTCGGCCGACGGCCCGGCGCGGACGATCCGGCCGTGGTCGATCACGACCACGCGATCCGCGAGCTGGTCGAGCAGGGACGTCTTGTGCTCGACGACGAGGATCGCGGTCCGGCTCTCGCGAGCCAGGTCCCGCAGGGCCTCTCCAACCAGCCGTGTCCCCTGCGGGTCGAGCTGGCTCGTCGGCTCGTCGAGGACGAGGAAGTCGGGCCGAAGGGCCAGGATCGCGGCCAGCGCCACCAGCTGGGCCTGGCCGCCGGACAGCCGGGCGGGGTCCCGGTCGGCGAGCGCGGCGATCCCGAGCGTCGCGAGGCTCGCCTCGACCCGATCGATCACGTCGCCGAGCGGGAGGCCCAGGTTGCACGGCCCGAAGGCCAGCTCCTCGAAGACCGTCGACGCCGTCCCCGAGAGCTGCGCCTGCGGGTCCTGGAAGAGGATGCCGCAGCGCTGGGCAAGCTCGTGCGGTCGCATCCCGACGGTCTCGCGTCCGTCGATCGTCACCGACCCGGTGAGTCGTCCGCCCACGACGACGGGCGCCAGCCCCGCCGCCACGAGGCAGAGCGTGCTCTTCCCGGCCTCGTTCGGGCCGACCACGCCGAGCACCGACCCGGCCGCGAGCTCGAGATCCACCCCCGTGAGGGCGTCGTGCCGGGCGCCCGCGTAGCGATACGTGGCGCCGGACAGGCGCAGGGTTCCCGTGGCCACGCTCACGGGAGCGGGAAGCGCCCGGCGACGGAGACCGCGACCAGAACCAGCGAGCCGAGCCCCACGACCCAGCGCAGGGCGCGCTGCGTCGAGCTGTCGGGGAGGGCGCGCATGGCTGTCCGCCGGACCGGGGCGGAGAAGGCACGCGCCTCGAGCGCGATCGTCCGTTCCTCAACCTCGCCGAGCGAGCCGAACACCATGGGGCCGGCCAGCGGCACGATCCCGCGCAGCCGTCGCCGGATCGACCCTTCGGTGTCGAGCCCCCTGGCGCGCTGCGCCTCGACGATCTCGATCGCGCGCGACCCCATCGTCGGGATCGTCCGGATCGCAGAGCCGATCACGAACGTCAGCCGCCGGCCGGTGCCGCGGCGCTCCAGGTCGGCCAGGAAGTCGTCGGTCGCCGTCGTCAGGCTGAAGACCGCGACGCTCAGCGCGAACGCGATGACGCGCAGGACGGCCTGGAGGGCCACGGTCACGCCGGTCCCGGTCGCCGCGAACGGCCCGACCCGGAAGAGCACGTCGGTGGCGCCGGGGTAGAGGAACGCGTTGACGAGCAGGATCGACGCGACGATCGGGATCGTGGCGAGGACGAACCGTCGGAGGGAGCGCGACACGCCCGCGATCAGCGCGATCGCGGCGGTCACCACGAGGATGCTGAGCGGGCCGGTCCAGCCCCGCACCCCGAACGCCACGACCGCGCTGGCGATGGCGATCACGAACTTCGTGAGCGGGTTCAGGGCGCGGTATGGCCCTGTCGGGACGCGCAGGACGTACGCGGGGAGGACGGCCGCGCCGGGCTCCGGGATCGCGACCGACGTGTCCGGCCCGGGGTCAGGCCGCACGGTCCCTGACGAGCCGCTCGCCCAGCGGGAACCGCGCGAGGAGCCTCCCGGAGAGTCCGCTCAGGATCATGAACACGACGAAGCTGGTGATGGTCTTGTCGATCGGATCGCTGAAGAGGCCCTGGCCCAGCGATGCATGGAGGACGTCCGACCCGCCCTGCCGCAGGGCAGCGACCAGCAGATCTGTTCCGCCCCCCGTCACGCCACCGAACGCGATCGCGGAGATGGGTGCCGACACGAACGCAGCGATGATGCCGGTCACGACGCCGGCGACGGCGACCCACAGACCGGCGAGGTCGCGGCGGATGTAGATGAAGCCGACCACGACAACCGCGACGACCACCGCGATCACGGCTGCCGCGGTGTACACCCAGCTGGGGTACCCGTTGTTCGGGTCCGTGTAGGCGGGGTTGTTGATGATGGGGATGACGACCACGATGACGATCACGGCCGCGGCGATGGCCGCCAGGATCAGCTGCCTCCCGGAGGCGGGCCGCGATTTGTAGACCGCCAGCTGGCCCCAGATTCCGGCGAGCAGGCCGATCACGCCGGCCGTGATCGCGAACGGCCCGATCGTGCCCCCGCCGATGCCCGGCGCGTACTGCCAGATCAGGTTCGACAGGATCCCCGTCAGCGCGCCGGCGATGGGTCCGGCCAGGACGCCCACCAGGATCGTCCCGATCGAATCGAGGTAGATGGGCAGCTTGAGGATCGTCTGGACGGTGTAGCCGAGCACGATGTTGATCGCGATGGCGATCGGGATCAACACGATCACCCGCGTGCTGAACTGCCGTGACAGCCAGGCCATGGTGCTCAGACCTCCTCAACCCCGCGATGTGCCCCGCCCCGATCGCCGCTCCCGTGCCTCCGCCGCGCGGGCGATCGCTCCGGTGCAGTGTCCCACGCCGCGCGACCCCCACGCCACGCCTCCGCGGACCACGCGAATCAGCCCATCCGCGCGGCCAGGCCCCCGACGCGCTCGATGAACCGCTCGAAGAACGTCGTCGCGTCGCCATCGATCGCGACGTCAAGGGTGGGTGGCCGGCCCCAGGCGCGCCGCCAGTCCGTCACCGTCTCGCCGGTCGTGAGCGTGCCACCGAGCTCCACGTCCACGGCGAGCGCCTCGGTTCGGACCAGGGCCGGGTCGAGGGCGGCGGCCACGGCGAAGGGATCGTGGACGAAGGCGCCGTAGAAGCCGTCGTAGCGGGAGTGGAACTCCATGTAGAACCGGAGGGCGTCGTCGATGAAGCGGAGGACCGGGTTCGTGCCCACGGTCGCCCCAGCCCGCGCGGCGAGCGCCTCGAGGTGCCCGGGCAGGAGCTTCGCCCGCTCCGTCACGTCGAGCCCCATCGCCAGCGGCAGCGGCGGCAGCCCGGCCGCGCGCCGCGCCTCCACGACCGCCGGCCGCCCGAATGCCGCGATGCAGACCCTGGCGGCCTCCGGGTCCACCGCGACATTCCACTCGCTGGTCGGGGCCGTGTTGCCCGGTGACCGGTAGCTGCCGCCCATGATCACCCAGCGCCGGAGGAGGGTCGGCAGGGCCGGCTCGCGCAGGACGGCCACCGCCAGGTTCGACATCGGGCCAAGCGTCACCAGGGTCAGCTCGCCGGGCCTGCGTCGCGCCTCCTCCACGATGACGTCCGGCCCGAACCGCGCCGACAGCGGCCGGCTCGCCGGGGGCAGCACCGCGTAGCCGATCCCCCTCGGCCCGTGCGTCTCCGGGGCAATCACCAGTTCGCGCGCGATCGGCGCCTCGCGTCCCAGCGCGACCTCGACGTCCGCACGACCGGCCAGCTCCAGGACGGCGCGCGTGTTCTCGGCGACCTGCCGGGCGTCGACGTTCCCGGCGACGCAGGTGACCGCCACGATCTCCGCGTCCGGCGACGCGCACGCGTAAAGAAGCGCCAGGCTGTCGTCGATCCCGGTGTCGACGTCCAGGAGCAGGGGAGTCGGGCCGGCCACGAGACGATGCTAGCGCGGCGCCCGACCATCCGGGCGGCCGTGGACCGTGAGGCGCGCGCGTCCTCAGGACGAGAGCGCGACGATCCGCGTCTCCACACCAACCTCCACGCTGCTTCTCGGACCGGCCAGCCCCGGTTTCCAGCTCCGGGCGGCAAAGCTGGTCGCGGCCAGACAGGCCTGTCCGCGGCGCAAGCCTCATCTGGAGCCCTGAGAGCCATCAAGGGCCGTTCGCCTGTCTTCATCAATAATCGATGATTGATGGACTTGGACCCGGCAGGTATCCTTGGGTGTGCGACGATGCGGCTCCCGAGGCCGAGAAACGAGGACCCAGCATGACGATGACGATGGTCGAGAGCCCCCTGCTCCGGATGGCGCAGACCACGCCGACCCAGTACTGGAACGACTCTTGCGCCACGGCGGAGCTGACGTACGCGGTTGAGCGGGGCGCGATCGGGGCGACTTCGAACCCGAGCATCGTGCTCGAGGTGATGAAGAAGGAAGGCGACTTCTGGGCCCCGCGCGTCCGCGAGCTGGCGGATGCCAACCCGACATGGAGCGAGGTCGAGCTGACCTGGGCGACCATCGAGGAGATGGCGGTCCGCGGCGCGGCCGTGCTGCGACCTGTGTTCGATCGCGCCGGCGGGCAGTATGGCCGGCTGTCCCTCCAGACCAACCCGGCGAACCATCGCGACCCGGTCCGCATGGTGGAGCAGGCGGTCCGATTCGCGGGCCTCGCGCCCAACATGCAGGTCAAGTTCCCCGCCACCGCCGCCGGCATCGAGGCGATGGAGGAGGCGAC
>Ga0209638_1000070_pt1 | contig 64079 bp, 59 predicted proteins | sample BarGraNGADG00211_FD_184490 | JGI IMG/M metagenome (GOLD analysis project Ga0209638, IMG submission 184490) | Arctic peat soil microbial communities from Barrow, Alaska - Barrow Graham LP Ref core NGADG0002-211 (SPAdes) (version 2) | ecosystem: Environmental > Terrestrial > Soil > Wetlands > Peat... | reverse complement strand
TCCGCTGCTCAAGGTGGCGGATATCCCCGGGCTGGTCGCGCTGGCGCACCAGGCCGGGGCGGCGCTGCTGGTGGACAACACATTCGCCTCCCCTTACCTTCTAAATCCAGCCGCGTATGGTACGGATTACGTGATCCACAGCGCCACCAAGTACATTGCGGGTCATAACGATGTGCTGGCGGGCGTGACGGCTGTTTCGGCGGAGAACAAAAAAAAGCTGGTTGAATTGAACAAGCTGGTGGGCGGCGTGCTCGGTCCGTTCGAGGCCTGGCTGGCGCTGCGCGGCCTGAAAACGCTGCCCCTGCGGATGGAGCGGCAGTGCCGGAATGCGCAGAAGGTGGCCGAATGGCTGCAGGCGCACCCGCGCATCGCGAAGGTGAACTACCCGGGCCTGCCAGGTCATGCCCAGCATGCGCTGGCAACGCGACTCTTTGAGGGCAAGGGGTTTGGAGGCGTGCTGTCGTTCGAGATCGCCGGGGCGGATAAAGCCGGGGTCTTCCGCTTCATGGAGGCGCTGAGCTTGTGCCTGCCCGCCACGAGCCTGGGCGACATTTATTCCCTGGTGCTTTACCCGTTGATTTCCTCGCACCGCAGCCTGACCCCCGAGGAACGCGCACGGGTGGGTATCCCCGACAACCTGCTGCGGCTGTCGGTGGGCATCGAAGCCGTGGATGACATTATCGCCGATCTCGAACAAGCATTGGCGAAAATGGGTTAAAAGTGACATTGCTAAGAGAATCGTGAAATGAAGACCAGGGTGCTGGCTGCACTGCTGCTGGTTGCCCTGACAGCGTGCGGCGCCCCGGCTTTTACGACTTATTTCGATAATTTCAAGATCAATTCGGGGCTGACTACCTATAAGCCGTAAAAGCAGGGTCATACCGCGGCTTTATATCCATCCTCTTTCGCCTCCCCCATCTTACTGACCGGATAGTAGGTGAGGCTGATTTTTACCGGTTTTGCGAATTTCAAGTGTATATTCATTTTTTCATTACTAATACGATAATTAACACTCAGGACTTAAAATCCGCCGACAGATGCTCGATCAAATTTAAAACTTTTCGTCCATCTCCAGTATTCAATCGGTTTTTGCTATTTTTTCCACGCTGATGCCTAACGATCCAACTGCTCTTCCCAAGCGGTAAATACACAACAGACTATTCAGCCGCATTTGTATCCATTCCATTGTAATAATTTAATTTGTATAAAACGGATATTACCCTTTTGCACCAACGACATTTGTCAGACATTTGACATTTGCTCCTTTTTTTGCTACACTATTACTGTACTTGTCTGACAATAAGGCTGCTTCAAAAATGCCCTCTTCCCTGATAAAAAAAGCTGCCATACAAGGAGTCATTGATGACCACCGCCGGAATATTCCGGAAGGCGGTCATTTTTTTTGGATTGCATCATTAATCAGGTGACCCGACCCGCGAAATAATAACAAAAACAAGCAAGCTTTCTAACCTTACAGAATGTCTTACTGCTTCCGACATTGGATAACCAATCCTGATATTCTTTATTTTTTATTTATAAATCGAAAGAAGAAATAATGGACAGCCGTCAAACATCTGATTATGAGGTTTATAAAAAAACCAGGGGATTCCTTATCAATGTAGCACTCGGTAAAGAACCGGCTGATCTTGTATTGAGGGGAGGCAATATTGTCTGTGTTGATACCCGGGAAATATATCCGGCAGATGTAGCGGTTAAAGGGAATCGAATTGCCCTTGTAGGCGATGCCAGCCATACCATCGGTCCAAAAACAAAAGTAATTAATGTCAAAGGAAAGTGGATTTCCCCTGGACTGATGGACGCGCATATGCATGTCGAGAGCTCGATGTTGACAGTCACCGAGATGGCTCGCCTTCTGATTCCTAGAGGGGTTACCGCTATCTTTGCTGATCCACACGAGATTGGAAATGTGTTTGGTATTAAAGGCGTCCGGGTGATGTGGGAGGAAGCACAGCAGGTGCCCATGCATGTGTATATTTGTCCCAGTTCAGCAGTCCCCACAGCCATGGGGCTTGAAACCAGCGGTGCAATCATCAGTCCAGACCAGGATGCCGAAATGCTTGATTGGGATAATGTAGTCGCTCTGGGCGAAATTATGTCACCCTTTGTACTTGCTGGGTATGAGGATCAACAGCAGAAGATCTCTAATACAATTGCCCGGGGGAAAATAGTAAATGGTCATACCGAAGGCATTCACGGTCCATCATTGAACGCATTCTTAGCTGCTGGAGTTCAGGATTCTCATAACTCCTTTACGATTGAAGAGGGGTTGGAACTATTGCGGTTAGGAGCCAAGGCCATCATTCTGGAAGGCACCATTATCAAACGACTACCCAGTCTGGCAAGGTTAATTACCGAGAGAGGCATCGATCCCCGCCACATTCTGCTTTGTACAGATGATATGGCGCCGGAAGACCTGTACTACAACGGGCAGGTCGACGGCATTGTGCGCAAAGCCGTGAAAGAGGGGATCGATCCGATTGTCGTGATTCAGATGGCATCGCTCAATTGCGCCGAGCATTATTTGTTAAACCGGGATCAGGGAAGCGTTGTCCCAGGAAAACTGGCGGATCTGGTTGTGTTGGACGATCTGAACACTTTCAAAGTGAACCAGGTGTTTATAGGCGGACAACTGGTTGCTGAAAATGATCAGATGGTTGTGGAACTGAAGCCTTTCAAATATCCGACCTGGATGTTGGATTCGGTCCACATAAGTGGAAAGATGAAGAAAGATGACTTTCGGTATCTCACGAACACAACCAGCCCAAAAGTCAATGTACGCGTAATGACAGCAGGCGTAATCAACAAAGAAATTCATGAGATGCTGCCAGTTGTCAACGGTGAGATCATGCCGGATGTGAAAAATGATGTGCTGAAGATGTGTGTGGTTGAAAGACATAATGCGAGTGGACGGATCGGGCGCGGTTTCGTAAAAGGGTTTGGGCTCAAGCGAGGGGCGATCGGATCCTCGATTGCGCACAATCATCACAATTTGATAACCGTGGGTACGAATGACGCAGATATAGCGGCTGTCATCAACAGGTTATCCGAAATCAAGGGTGGTTTTGTGGCGGTTCTCGATGGCAAAGTGGTTGGTGAAACCTTCCTGCCCATCGCTGGTTTGTTATCTGAAAAAAGAGGCTCCGAATTGCTGAAAGACATGGATGCATTAAACAATTGCGCACGGGAGTTGCTGGGCAGCCCCATGCCTTCCATATTCATGGAGCTAAGCTTTAGTGGATTACCTGTCGTTCCCGAACTCCATATCACCGATCTCGGGTTGGTTTCAGCTGCGGAATTTAAGATTGTTCCGCTTGAAGTCGAATAGCTTGAAATCAGATAGTAATGCTTTTCCTGCTCAAGTAGGCACCGTAACGTGACAAGTGTTAAAAAAACACTTTTCAGACAAAACCATTTACAAAAGGAGATTACGATGAGTCCATCAAAACAAACAGGTTATAGCCATAAGCGAAAGATGCTGTATGAGGTTACGTTGGATGTCGTGGCGACAGCCATGGGAAGAAAACCAGCTGACCTGATCATCAAGAATGGCCGACTAGTGAATGTCAATGTAGGTCGTATTCAGGATGGCATGATCGTGGCTGTACGACACGGGTTTATTGCCTATGTTGGAAGAGGTGAGCATATAATCGCCGACAAGCAGACCAAAGTAGTTGATGCTGCCGGGCGATTTCTTGTGCCAGGTTTTATCGATACACACGACCACGTCGAGAGCAGCATGGTGGATGTGGTTCACTTTGCAGAGGCAGTACTTCCGCAAGGGACTACTACCATCGCTTGTGACAATCATGAAATAACCAATGTTCTGGGAATCAGGGCAGTGGAATTATTTCACAATGCTGCCCAAGATCTGCCGCTGAAGGTCCTGGTAGCAATGCCGGTATGCGTGCCTTCCATTCCTGGTTTTGAAGATGCAGGAGCGACGATCACTGCCAAGGAGGTAAGTGAGGCATATCAAAAGGGCTGGGCTCAGGTCCAAGGGGAACAGATGAATTTTCCTGGCGTAATTTATGGTGATCCGCATGTCCATGCCATCACCGCAGCATCCTTGAAATCGGGGGTTGTATTAACCGGACATTATGCCAGCCTTGAATTGGATAAGGGTCTTCCAGCTTTCGTTGCGGCAGGGCTCACCGCCTGTCATGAGGCTATTACTGCAGAAGCTGTCATGCGTCGGGCTGAATTGGGGTGCTATCCTCAACAGCGATATGGATCGGCGATGCCGGATATGCTTACCACGATCAAGGCTATCACTGAAAACCCCGGATTGGATACACGTTTCTTTACAATGGTGACCGATGATGTCGTCCCAACTTGGATATTAAAATACGGACACCTAAACCGAGCGGTGAAGGATGCAATCACTCAGGGTGTTTCGCCTATGCTGGCAATCCAGATGGTTACGATAAATGCGGCACAACTCCTTGAGAAGTCGCGCTGGATCGGGACCATTTCGCCGGGACGGGCAGCGGATATCCTCATTGTCAGCGACCTGGTGAATGTGATTATTGACCAGGTTTACGCGGATGGTGTGCTGGTCGCCGAGAATGGTAAGATGGTCGTTGGGTTCACGCCCTACAACTACCCGGACTGGGCGGTTAAATCAATGCATCTGCCCAAGCTTTCCGAAGCAGATTTCCGAATTCCTGCCAAAGAAAAGGTAAAAGTCCGCGTGATACGGATCATCCCTGGCACGGTGAATACCACCGAGGAATTCGTTAAGATGGAACCCGTAAATGGGGGGTTGCAGGCTGATCCCAAACGGGATCTAATGAAAATTGCGAATTTCTACCGGCATGAACCACGGCCGGAGGTGGTAAAGACTAAAGGTATTGGATTTCTGACAGGGTTGCAGTTCAAACCGAATTGCGCTTTTGCCTCGACCGTTGCTCATGATTGTCATAATCTCCAGGTCATGGGAACCGATGACAAAGCCATGGCACTGGCCGCCAACGAATTGATCCGAGTGGGTGGGGGAGATTGCATCGTTGTGGATGGAAAAGTTGAGGCATTATTGCCCCTGCCGCTCGGTGGTTTGATGTCCCTTGAGCCATTTGAGGTGGTAGCGGGACAACTACAGAAAGTTGAAGATGGATTGAAGAAGGCCGGCTGTATGCATGAATCTATCGAAATGAATATAGGTGCGTTAGCTTTGATTGTTCTCGAGGAACTGCATCTTTCCAACCAGGGACTAGTTGAATTGAAGCCTGGACAGCCACCCAGGTTTGTTGACTTGGTGGTAACAGAATAAAAGATACTTCGATAAGGAGGACTAAGTAAATATCCGCATATGGAAGATTTGGTCCAAAATACAAAAGACACCCTTATAAACACCCATATTTGCTCTTCCTGAGGAGAAAGAAAAATGCGAACGAAGTTTTATAAAGTTACCATACTGGCGATGATACTTGTGATCGCTGCCACCTCCTGCGGTTCCCCGGCAACAGCTACACAGCCCCCTGTAATACAACCGCCTGTTACCCAACCTACCGCAGTCCCGCCGACTGCAGTCCCATCCAGTCCTACCGCACAGCCCTTCATTTTTGGTATGCTCCTGGTGGGCACGCACAATGATTCGGGTTATAGCAATGCGCACTATGATGCCGGACTTTATGTTGAACAGCATATTCCCAATTCGAAGATGCTCTATCTCGACAATGTCTATTCCGGATCTCCGACCTATCCCGGACAAACAGCCTCCCAGCTAGCAGAGCAGCTTGTTGGACAAGGTGCCAAGCTGATCATATTCAATTCTGATGACATGAAGGATGAAACTTTGAAGTTTGCAAACGCTCATCCTGATATTTATGTTATCGGTGCTTCCATGGACTGGACTTGGAAAGATGGGAAGAATTATCAGGTATCCCCTAACCAAGTTGATGTATTTGGCCGACTGGAATATTATCAGGCAATTGGCGGTTGCGCGGCTGCCCTAACCACCCAGACGGGCAAGATCGGTTTTCTTGGTCCATTGATCAATGACGAGACCCGCCGCACGGTCTCAGCAACCTACCTCGGTGCAAAGTATTGCTGGACAAATATCTTGCACAAGGATCCTAATGCTCTGCAGTTCAAAGTCACTTGGATTGGATTCTGGTTCAATATCCCGGGAGTAACTTCCGACCCGACCCAGGTTGCGGACGATTTCTACAATAACGGCTATGATGTAGTCTCCTCAGGTATCGACACAACCGAAGCTTTGGTAGAGGCAAAGAAGTTGAGCACTCCTGACCACAAGGACTATGCAATCTCCCAGAGTTACCAGACCAACTGCAGTGTGGCTCCCGATAACTGCTTGGGGGTGGGTTGGACTAATTATGGTCCTATGTACCTTTCGGTAATAAAAACCGCCATCGACGGAACTTGGAAAGAGGACTGGGTGTGGGGTGGCCCAGATTGGAAGGATATCAACAATGTTGATACCAGTTCAGCTGGTTACGTCAAGGGCGCTGGTCTGAGTGCTGCTAACTCTACGCTGCTGGATTCTTTCATTGCCCAATTGGGCAATGGATTGAACCTTTGGAAAGGTCCGCTAAATTTTCAGGATGGCACCGTTTATATGGCGGATGGGCAAATACCCACTGATCCTCAAATATGGTACCTGCCCCAATTACTGCAAGGTATAACTGGACAGAGCGTACCAAGCCAATAACATTATGTTCCTGGACGGGGGGAAGGTATGTTCCTTCCTCCCGTTCTTATCTTGGTGCAAATTAGTTAGATTGACACCCAGAGGACTATATCAAAATTTACATTTTTCCATCGCCGAGCGCACCCAACATATAGGGTAAAAGGCTGAAAATAACCATAAAATGCCATATATGGGATCGTGAAAAAGGGGAATACGAATCTGGACTTAAAATTCTCCGGCGGGAACACCAAGTCGGTTCAACTCTCTTCCGCCTTGCATACGATTTCAAAACCTATAAGAGGGGGAAACAATAATTTCAAGGAATGACTTTCCTGATCGTTGATATTTGTGGTGCCTAATATCGTCGTACCCCCACTTCTGTACTTCAGAAAGATTAGCCATCGGTAGATGAATCCATTATACCGACGGAAAGTTCAGACAAAGACATGCGAATACCTCGTTGAAAAATTCCGAACACATGCTATAATTTAATTGTATCTCTGTGCTCGTTTATGCCTCTCGCCGCTCATTCAATCCATAGAGCATCTCCTTTCAAGATCACAATCGAATACGAATTCAGGAGGAAAATATGCGAACCAAATCGTTGTATTCTCTCTCTTGTTTTGACGCTGACATTATTGCTGGCGCTGCCATTCCCAGTGTTTGCAAGCAAACCAGCGAGTGTCAATGTGCAAATCCTGGCGATCAACGATTTTCATGGAGCACTTGATCCCGCCTTGACGAAACCCAGTTCGACGGACCAGACCACGTGGTACTACCGGGGCGGCGCGGAATACCTCGCCAACTTTGTCAATGCCGCGGCTGCAACCAATTCCAATACCGTCAAGGTATCCGCAGGCGACATGATCGGAGCCAGCCCGCTGCTCTCTTCAATATTCCACGATGAACCGACCATAAACGCTTTCAACTTGATGGGTTTTGAGTTCTCTGCAGTCGGAAACCATGAATTCGATGAAGGCTGGTAGGAACTGCTGCGCATGCAGAATGGCGGCTGTCACCCTGTGGATGGCTGCATATCCGGCGTTCCGGTCTTCACGGGAGCAACCTTTAAATATCTGGCTGCCAATGTCATCCGCCTGGATAATGGCCAGACGCTCTTCCCATCCTATATGGTGAAGCAGTTTGGCGGCGTCAAGGCGGGCTTCATCGGGATCTCCCTGGAATCGACCCCCACGATCGTCGTCCCATCCGGTGTTATCGGTCTGGAATTCCAGCCCGAAGTGGACGCGATTAACCACTATGTCAAGGTGCTGAAAGACACGGAAGGCCTCAAGGCCATCGTTGTTTTGCTGCACGATGGGGCAGGGCCATCACTGACCATCAACTCTTGTAACATGGCGGATCCCTTCTTTGCCAATGTCGTCATGAAGATCGACCCCGAGGTCGATGCCCTGATCACCGGTCACTCGCACAATGCCTACAATTGCCAAATTACGGTCAAGAAGAATTACGGACCTATGCTGGTCACCAGTGCCGGGTATAACGGCAGATATTTGACCGATATTGATCTGACCATTGATGGCACTAATGGCCAGGTGAGCGCCAAGACCGCGACGAACATCTCGGTGGAGACCCCATATTTATCTGCGGTGCCAAATGCGGCCATGACGGCACTGCTTGCCCCGTATCGGGCGGTTGCCGTCCCGATCGCCAACCACGTGATCGGGTCAATCACGGCGGATATCACCAAGACGGCGAACCCGGCGGGCGAATCAGCCTTGGGTGATGTGATCGCAGATGCCCAGCTCGAAGCAACTGTCCCAGCGGCTGCCGGCGGTGCGGTAGTGGCGATGACCAATCCGGGTGGTATCCGCATAGACCTGCTCTATAACCAGATCAGCGGCACTGAGTTGCCAGGGCAGGTAACATATGGTGAGGTCTTTGCCGAGCAGCCCTTCAGCAACACCCTGGTGACGATGTCTTTGACCGGCGACCAGCTGAAGGCGGTGCTCGAGCAGCAGGTTTTCAACTCCCGGATGTTGCAAATTTCCGAAAGCCTAACCTACTCCTGGAGTGTTTCAGCTACGGCCGGCAACCACGTAAGTAACATGATGATCAACGGTGTTGCTGTCAATCCAGCCTCATCATTCCGGGTGACGGTCAACAACTTCCTGGCAGCCGGTGGGGATTACTTTACGGCTTTCACGGCAGGGACTAACCTGTTCACCGGTGGGGTTGACCTCGACGCCTTTGTAAACTACATAACCCTTCACTCTCCGGTGGCGCCCGGACCGATGGACCGGATCACGGTAATCCCGTAAATCCGGAATATCGGATACACGTGCATAAAGAGCAACTGCAAAAGGCGAGAGTGAACTGACCCTTAAAACGAGATACGAAAAGAAAGCACCCCCTTTGCTCAAAGATCTCAAAGGGGGTGCTTTTATTTAAGTTTGAATATTGGTACTTAGGTAGGGTTCGAATCCCCTCCTGTGACGGGAAATCACTCCTAACCGTGCATGTTATAGACTCCATAGAAGCAGTTTCTCCCCCAACTGGTGGAGACCAAGACCCCCTAAACGATGGATACGATTGGATAGGATTTGCTGTAGGATAATAGCAAGGATATTTATCCAGGCGGTATTCTCGTTATTACCGCGCTGACTGAAATTGCTTTGTGCTCCCCGTCAAAGCCGGCTCGTGAGCTGCCAAACGGCAGCTGAGCATTTAGTCGAGCTGAAATCCGGGAAGAAGCGTGAAAAGAGAATAAACAGGCCAGTATGCAGATCGCCATTTTCACGGTTAGCAAACGATAGGAAGCTCACGGATGAGGAATTCATTTGAGCCATTCCCAGTCACAAGGAGGTTCCATAATTAATCGCAAAATCATCTCTCCTGTCCAAATGGTTTTCGCGTTAAGCTTCAGCTTTGCAAACATATGGCTCGGGTCCCATGTCAGCACCAGTCGTCTTTCCGAGACCACGCGTCAGTTGTTGGCGCGCGGCGGTCTTGCTTCTGCTGGTCAGTTCTCTGGTTCGTACGGGTCAGATTATGATCACGATCAAGTAAGTTGGTATGCATGAGCGCAGCGGAACTTCGAGGAAACGTTTCAGAGGACAAGCCGGCGACAGAGCGGAGCGAATTGTTATCGCGGAAGATTAGTGAGCTATCCCTCGTAATTCCGGGGACACGACTTGAAGCGTTGATCACTCAACTCTACCAGGAGTTGGAGAGCGCCGACATTTCCTTCAGACCCAAGACATACCTTTCGGATGAGTGGGGATGTCCTCAAGGTGTGCCGGTGATTGGCATTCCCTTCTACCTGGCAGATCCGAAATTGGCCGGGCTTGAAGGCCAGTTGACGGACATAGAGGCTGAAAATGAAGCCGAAGTGATGATGTATCTCCGCCATGAGGCGGGACACGCATTCAATTACGCCTATCGCCTCTATACAAAGCCCGGCTGGCGGCGGCTCTTCGGGCGATTCTCAAGACCCTACAAAGAGAAATACCAACCCCATCCCTTCAGTGTCCGATTTGTCCACAACATACCTGGCTGGTACGCGCAGAAGCATCCCGATGAGGATTTTGCTGAAACATTTGCTGTCTGGTTGGCGCCTGACTCTGGATGGCGGGAGCGCTATGCGGATACCCCCGCGCTGGCCAAGCTGCTATATGTTGATCGAGTTGCGCGCCAATACGGCCGGCAGCCACCCATCGTAACTGCTGATACGCTGGACACACCTGTGGAAGAGCTGACCATGACTTTGGATGAGTGGTACGACGCAGGTGACGACAGCACTGGCAGCAAGCTCGCCCTGCACCATGTCATCGATGAACACCTGAAAACGTTATTCCCAGGAGCAGAAGGGCAACCGGCAGTGGAAATCCTCGAGGCGAATCGCAGAGGACTGATTCGCGACGTGAACCACTGGACCGGCATGGACCGACATGTCTTGAGCTCCCTTTACAAAGAGCTGCGGGAGAGAGTTAAGTTTCTTGACCTCAAAACAGATCCCGACCAAACGACCACGCGGATGGTGAGCGTGGCAGTATTTTTAACAACCTTGGCGATGAACTATCAGCGCACGGGTCGGTTCATGGACTTATGACATTGCCCTGATAGAAAGGAAGGGAATAAAATGGATGAACTCAAAGTGTCCGTACTGTTTTGGGAAGACCGCGATCAGGCCGGTGCAGAACACGATGAAGTCGTGGACCAGGTTGCGGGAGCACTGTCTGAGGGTGGCCACAAGGTTTCTCTTATCGGCATATCCGATGATTTGCGGGAACTCCTTGACAAACTCGATGAGCAGCGACCTCAACTTGTATTCAATCTCTGCGAGAGGTTTTGCGACAACGACTTGTTCGACATGCACGTGATAGCCGTTCTTGACATGTTGGGCCAACCGTTTACAGGAACCGGCCCATTGGGGTCGGCTCTAAGGCAGGACAAGGCGATCACGAAGAAACTATTAAAGTTCCACGATGTCCCTTATCCAAACTCCATCACCTTTGATAAGAATGACATCGAATTCGCAGGCCGGATGCGGTTTCCCTTGTTCGTCAAGCCTCTGACTGGTGACGCTTCAATGGGCATCGATGACTCCTCCCTGGTAACAGAATACTCCAAACTGGTGGAGCGTATCAGCTTCATCCAGACGCAATTGAATCTGCCTGCCCTGGTGGAAGAATACATCGAAGGACGCGAGTTTTACGTCAGCATTTTGGGCAATTGCCCGAGCGAGATACTGCCGGTGATGGAGCTCGATTTCACCAAGCTTCCTGGGGGATTTCCAAAGATCTACGGCTCGGATGCCAAATCGGATGAAACCAGCGTGCAGTACAACTCTGTCAACGCGATCGTCGCCACCGAGCTAAGTCCGGAGATACGGGCACGGATAGCCAACGTTGGCCGAGAGGCAGCCTATGCATTGAAGGTACGCGATTACGGCCGGGTGGACATTAGACTTACCGACGATGGCAGACCAGTTGTCCTTGAGGTCAATGCCAATCCCTACCTGGAACGTACCAGTGCCTTTGCCCTGGCAGCGCTACAGGCTGGCATGGGATACACGATGCTGATCAATCGAATTGCTGAGATTGCGGGGAAACGCTGTGAGCCGACCCCCTTCCTAACGGAATTGCAGAAGAATAGGGCAGGCAGAACGAAAATACGGAGGAAAGCTGCCAAGTTGGTGGAATCCATCGGGACCGAGTCCGACACGGGTGGGCGCGGCTCAGAGAAGGCGTCAAAGGTTGCAAAGAACGAAGATGCGCAGTCCAAACCTGCTGAGTAGTATCCGTAAAGCATCACTATTTAGGACCTCGGAAATTAGGGGTTGGAACCCGGATATAATGTCCACCGCTGGAGACACCGTGATGGTTCGATCCCCTCTCGCAACACAAATAAAACCCCCTCCTGTACACACTGCCCAACTTCGGGGACTGGCTGTGGCTCGGGACTATCCTGGAAAAGGTCAACACTTTGAAAGCTTTTTGCAGAGGGTTGGCCGAGCTGGGGCAGAAGGCGGGGAAGTCAACTAAATGAGATTTCCCATGAGGCGTGTCAAGCTTCTTGCTTTTTATGTCCCCCTGATGCTTTTAATCCTTTCAGCTTGTGTCCGGTCTTATCTCTCCGGCCCGGCCACCCAAACGAACCCGGACTCCAACTTCCTCGGGACCATCGTGGCCCAGACTCTGACGGCTTATCCATCAGCCCATCCACAGACGGCCACTTCGACGGCTCAGGCACCTCAGGATTTCATTTCTTATTATTTCAATAATATCAATTCCAGAAATTACACTTTTACTTGGACGCTGCTTAGTGATCGATTCCAGAACAATCTTAATGGATCTTCGCAAGACGGTTACCAGGTATATGTAGACTTTTGGAATTCTGTCAACCAGGTGACCGTGTTGGACGTCACTCAAACGTGTCAGGGTGATCAGTGCGCTGTTAATGTCACCTTGCAACTGGATTACTTCAATGGGCAGTCCGACACGTCCATCATTCCTTACACTCTGACGTATGACCATGCCCGCAACACCTGGCTGTTCGATCTTCTCCCGAACCCTACTGCCACCCCGGCCAGGATGATTACTACCACCCCAGCCAGTATGGTTACTGTCACTCCCCAGTCTTTGGTGAAAAGACCGGTATACACCCCCGGCGAACTGGTGGATTATGTGGTCCAGACTGGAGATACGCCCCCTGCGCTGGCAGCTCATTTCAACACTACAATTGCCGGGATCCGGGCGGCTAACCCGCAAATCCCTGCGGATGCCACCACCCTGCTGCCTGGAATGCCGATGAAGATCCCAATCACCTATTCACCTGTGTGGGGAACCCGGCTCCAGATTATGCCCGACAGCCTATTCGTCAATGGACCTTCTGTCGACGGATTCAATACGGCGGCATTTGTTTCCAGCCAGCCCGGCTGGCTGAAGGATTACCGCGAAGACATCGGGGATACCAACCATTCAGCGGCTGAGATCATCGATATCGTGGCCACCAATTTCAGCATCAGCCCGCGCGCCCTGCTGGTCCTTCTCGAATATCAGACAGGGGCGCTTTCCCAACCCGGCCCACCCCCGGTTGGCTATCTGCTCGGCTATGTCGATGAAAACGCGCAAGGTCTTTATCGTCAGCTCGTCTATGCGGCAAACATCCTGAATGCTGGTTACTACGGCTGGCGAACTGGCGGTCTGACCCAGCTTGTATTTCCCGATTACACCATCGAACGCCCGGATCCATGGCAGACCGCCGCCACGGTGGCATTCCAGTATTATTATTCCCTGGTCTCCCAGGCCTCGTATGCGCGTGCCACCGGGCCGGATGGCCTAAGGCGTGTGACCCTCGACCTGTTTGGCGATCCATGGGCAGCGAACATGGATCAGCCGTATATCCCAGCCAATCTGCAGCAGCCGCCGCTGGGCCTGCCATTCTCGGCGGGTTATGCCTGGGCCTTCACCGGTGGTCCTCATTCTGCCTGGGGGGCGGCGGCACTCCGGCCCTGGGCGGCGATCGATTTTGCCCCGCAGGTGCACGGCTGTGATCCATCGGATGTTCCGGTGGTGGCCATGGCAGATGGGGTTGTGGCCCGTTCGGAGGCGGGTGTGGTGATCGAGGATCTGGATGGGGATGGAAATGAACGGACCGGCTGGAATATTCTCTATTTACACATTGCCACAAATGGAGAAGCCCGGCTTGGCCAGAGGCTGAAAAGGGGTGATCCGCTTGGTTTCCCCTCCTGCGAGGGCGGCACGGCCACAGGTACCAACGTTCATATTGCTCGAAAATACAATGGTGAGTGGATACCCATCGATAGTGCCATCCCCTTCAACCTTGAAGGCTGGATCGCCCATACCAGCGACGCCTTCTATCAAGGCACCCTCACTCGAGGCAGCCAGACTGTTACAGCCTCTTTAAATTCGAATATTGCCCGTCTGATCCAGGCCGGGCCATAAAAAAACAAGAAACGTATGGCAACACTACATCTTATGGTCGGGCTTCCGCTGGCAGGAAAAACGACCCTTGCAAAACAACTTGAACTGGAATATTCTGCGCTCCGCCTGACCCCCGACGAATGGCACACGCGTCTATTCGGCTACGACGTGGAGGAAAAGGAGCACGACGACAGGCACTTTCTCATCGAGGCCATGCTGTGGGAGATCGCCGCACGGGTGCTTAAGCTGGGGGTGAATGTAATCCTTGATTATGGGTTTTGGGCAAAAGTTGAACGGGAAGATTATCGGGCACGCGCGAAGCAATCAAGCGCCGGCAGCGAAATTCACTTTTTGGACGTGCCGGAAACAGTCCTATTTGAGCGACTCGCAGCAAGGAATGTTCAACTCCCTCCGGGGGCAGCATATATTCCCGAAGCCAAGCTCAATGAATGGATACCGATCTTTCAGCCGCCCTCACCTGATGAACTAGAAGCGAGGGTATAGGTCAACTCGGGGGATTTATGCCTGTTTTATACAACATTCAATTGCATATTCATTTTCTTCATTATTAATACGATTAATTAACATTCAAGAATTAAAATCTCCGCCAGTAAACCTGCAGGTTTATTTACAGGTACATTTCAGGAGTTTATCGAGATATGACCAAAATTCAGCGCAGGTTTGAAGAACCGGCCCTAGAAAAAACAATCGAACAAGTGGCGGAGAAGATCCGCGAACGAAATATCGAGGTGGTGATCGTCAATAACGGAGAGGAAGCGCGGCAGATCGTCCTGGAGCGTCTCCCCGCGGGCGCGGAAGTCCACACCGGGAAATCGAAAACGCTGAAGGACGCCGGTATTTTCGACGCCCTGCAGGAGCCGGAAAAATATGACTGGCTGCGGAACAAGTTCATGAAAATGGACCGCAAGACCCAAGGGAGGGAGATCCGCAAACTCATTGTTGCTCCCGATTTCATGCTGGGCAGCGTTCAGGCGCTCACGGAGGACGGCATCCTGGTGATATCGTCTGCAACCGCCAGCCAGATCGGTCCCTACGCCAACACCGCCGGGAAAGTGATCCTGGTGGTGGGCAGCCAAAAGATCGTGCCCGACCTCGAAACGGCAATGAAACGTATTCGCGAACAGGTCCAGCCGTGGGAGGAAGCCCAGACGCGGGCAGCCGCCAACATGGGGACCTTCGTGGGCAAGATCCTGATCATCGAGCGGGAGTGGATCAAAGAGCGCATGACCGTGATCCTGGTCCGCGAACCGATAGGAATATAAAAGATATGAAAAAAGAGCTGATCGAAAATAGGAAGGACCGGCTAATTGCCGGTATAAAAGGATTATGGGAGGACGAGCAAGACCATGCCCGGATCGCGAAAACAATCCAGGCACTGGATACCCGTTACGACCTGGAGCGGAAACTGGCGAGGGAACCCGGCGTTGCGGAAATCATCGCGCAAATGACCGGAAGGCTGGCAAGGTCCTATGCCAGGCTGGCGGACCTTCAAGGCAAAAGGATCCTGGATATTGCGTGCGGGTCGAATATGAGCAAGCTGCCCGCCTCGCTTCATATAAAGACGCCGCTGGGGGAACTCTCAGTGGGCGGCAGCAAGGGTTACACGGTCCTGTTCGAGCCGTGGTTCTGCCGCATCCTGATCGAGCTGGGAGCGGAGCCGGTAGGAGTGGATTTTGGGGACCTGGAACAGGAAGCCTTTACCCATTACCGGGTCGATCTCGGGAAAACGGGCGCACTTGACTTCCTGCCCGAGGCTTCGTTCGATGCCATCCAGGACAGCCGGCTGTTTGGTTCCCCCGAGTTCACCGCCGAATTCCCCGACCAGGACGACCGGTTGAAGGTGGCGGAGGAGATAAATAGGCAGGAACAGAGGCTGTTGAAAAAGGACGGGATCATCATCCATTCGGATGCGGCCGCGTGGTGAAATGGGTAGTATTAGTCAGCCGAGCCAGGTAACTGAAACCATCGTTCACGCACCAGACCAGTAAAATATAATTGGAGAAGGTCAATTGGTGTTTAAGCTTGTTGGTAAAAGAATGGGGAAAAAGTTGAGGTGCCTACCTACTCGGTGCCGCTGCGTACCCACTCTAAAGTGAGCTGCAGCACGTTTAACAGCGGATCCATGGTTAGAATTTCCGGCCTATCCCACTTCTGGTGATAGAAGGCCACGAGCTGTTGTGGCACCTTGAAGGGTAGCAATGTCGCAGCCTTGAGGCCGGCCCGGCTGAAAGAGCCAGCGTCTGACGCAGCGCTTCAGCATCCGCGGTCAGGTTTTCCCACGTCATGGATGAGACTTCCGCCCCTACAGAGCGGCCATTGCAGCGATGGTCATAGAAGACCAGTGTGAATTGATCCGCACAAGGCCGGAATGGCAGCATGGATACGTGGTCCGCACCAGGTTCGCCATGCATGAGCACTAAAGGATATCCCTTTCCGGTGACTTTCACGAACAGGGAGACTCCCTGGATCGACATGGTTGTCATTGGCTACTCTCCTGGCGATGGTCGCACCTTGCTGCTGAACGAACTGTCCGTGCCGGCTGCATGCTTTCCCCGCCGGGATAAACATCAGCCAGCTCGCGAATATTATGACAGCAAAGCGGGCAAAAGACAACAGGTAACTTGAGGATGGCGAGGGACCAGGCCCCGTCAAACCACAGAAAAGTACTGAAGGCAGAATAAGGCCGCACATTTCCATCTCCAGAAGACCTCAAATCCAGTGGCTTGCAGGGGAAACTTCCATTTTCCCTGGGTAGACAGGCAAAACAAGAAGGCAATCAATCGTGATATAATGAACTATATATTAGGTCATATGACCTATATATTAGGTCATATGTCTTTGATTACCAGGGAGTCGAAACGATGCTTGAACCCCTGCTTGGATCCAAGAGTTCTGAGAAGGTCCTGATTTTCATTGAAGCCCTCGGCGAAGGCTACGCCAGGGAAATATCCCGATTCTTTGGAACGGCGCTCACCCCCATTCAAAAGCAACTGGACAAATTGGAACTTGGCGGTATCCTTGTAAGTTCCAGTAAAGGCCGCACGCGAATTTACACCTTCAACCCCAGGTACCCATTTCTAAAAGAGTTAAAAGTAATATTGGATAAAGCACTCAGCTTTTATCCGGAAAATGAACGCGAACGGCTGCTGATGAACAGGCGCAGGCCGCGCCGGCGGGGAAAACCCCTATGAAAAGTATCGGGAAAATGACGCAGGCGGAATTAGCAACATACGTCCAGGCGCACCTGCAAAAAAGAGGGGTCACGGTCATACTGTCCGGCGGCGCGGCTGTTTCCATTTACACTGATAATCAATATGTCTCCGCTGACATTGACCTGGTGGATGTCAATTTTGTAAAAAGAAAAAAGATCATTGACGCGATGGAGGATATCGGTTTTTGCGAAACCAACCGCTATTTCAAACATCCAGACACCAGGCATATTGTGGAATTCCCTCCCGGGCCTCTCTCCGTGGGAGATGAACCGGTAAGGAGCATCAATGAGGTAAAGTTCTCAACAGGAATATTAAAGGTGATCAGCCCAACTGACTGTGTAAAAGACAGGTTGGCAGCTTATTATTATTGGAACGACCAGCAATCGCTAACCCAAGCACTGCTGGTTGCGAAGTATCAGCGGGTCGGGTTGACTGAAATTAAGAGGTGGTCGCTTTCAACAGGAAAAAAGCAAGAGTTCCAAATATTTCTAAAAAAGCACTCAAAAAAAGGTAAAAGCGATGCCCGGGAGGGTTCCACTAATGTCCTTTGATTTTGATGCCCTGGACCACGAATATTTCATGCGGGAAGCGCTCAAAGAGGCGGAGCTTGCCGGCGAGGCAGGGGAAAAGCCGATCGGTGCGGTCATCGTGCACCAGGGACAGGTGATCGGGCGAGGCCGCGCCCGGCACCTTGAACGCCGGAGCGGGATCGCGCATGCCGAGATGAATGCCCTGCTCCAGGCCGAGCAGTTGATATATGCTCACAAGCATGACGGCTGCGTGATTTATACAACCCTCGAGCCGTGCGTCATGTGCCTGGGGGCGGTGGTAATGAGCGACGTAGATGACATTGTTTTTGCCCTGGCGGATCATTGGATCAAGCCAGCCACGATGCTGGAGAATGATCACGTGCGCAGGCATATCCGGCATTACATTGGGGGCATCCTGGCGAACGAGAGTGTCAATTTGTGGCATCGTTTTAATCCGCACGAGCTGGAGATGCTCACGAAAGGCAGGATCACACCGCAATGATTGTCACAGCGCGGAGAGTCCCAAAAGCGACTCCAGCTCCATGCACGGGAAAAAGAAATACACTCAAGAAGTGCGCTACCGGATGCCGATTCTCTGGTAAACTGTCGACCTAATGGAAATGATCCAATGAAAACCGGCAGGGAATTGTTCGACGACTGGGCGAAGCATTACGACGAGTCCCTGGCAGCCAGATCAGCCCCCGTTTCGTTCGAAGGGTATGATGATGTTTTGGCTGAAACTGTGCTGCAGGCCCGGGTCGACCCGGGGATGAGCGTGCTGGACCTGGGGACCGGTACCGGCAACCTGGCGGCATTATTTGTGGCATTGGGCTGTGACGTGTGGGGGACGGATTTCTCCGGGAACATGCTGGCAAAAGCGCAGGAGAAGCTCCCCGGTCTGCACGCGGTGCTGGCCGACTTGCGCGACGAGACCTGGCCTGAGAGCCTTGCGAGGCGTTTCGACCGCATCGTATCAGCCTACGTCTGGCACGATTTTGACCTGGATACCAGGATGGGATTATTGAGACGCCTCACCGGGCAGTACCTGGCGACAGGAGGCCGGGTGGTCATTGCTGATATTGCCTACCCGGACCAGGCATCACGGGAGCAGGCCCGGGCGGTTTGGGGAGGCTTGTGGAGCGCGGACGAACATTATTGGGCAGCCGACGAAACCAGCGCGGCCTGCAGCGCCATCGGGCTGAACTGCACCTACCGGCAGGTGTCCAGTTGTGCGGGGGTATTTGTAGTTGATCCGGCTGTTCTGAAGTGAAAACATTTTGTTGACCGGCCCGGTACCGTTATTATCGACTTTGTAGGAGCGGATTGCTAGAATCTGTGTGATAATCTAAAATTCATCTGGCACAGGGGGGAAACATTCCCGGTAAAAAAAGGAGATCGGCATGACAAAACCTCTCTCGGTTTTGATCGTGGGGGAAGTGGAAAGCGACACCCAATTGATACTGCGCACATTGAAAAAAGGGGGGTTCAAACCCGCGTTCGAACAGGTCAATACTCCCGTGCAAATGCGCCGGGCGTTGAAAAATTCAGCCTGGGATGTGGTGCTTTCAGCCTTTGCCCTGCCAAAACTGGATGGTCCGACCGCCCTCAAGCTCCTGCAGGAAAGCGGGCTGGATACCCCCTTCATTATCGTGTCCGACAGCCTGGGGGAAGAGGCCGCGGTCGGGATGTTGAAGGCTGGTGCCTGTGATTGTGTGCCGAAAGAAAACCTGAAGCGCATCGTGCCGGTGGTGGAGCGGGAACTGAGGCGTGCCGCAGACCGGGAGCAGGGCAAACAGTTGGAAGCAGCCCTGCGCGAAAGCGAAGAGAAATGGCATTCCCTGGTGAACGCCACCCCTGATTACGTGGCATTGCACGATCCGGAAGGCCGATACTTGTATTTAAATCATTATGCAAAAGGATTTACTGAAAAGGACGTCATTGGTGCAAGTGTGTACCAATACATTTCTCCTGAATCGGTGGCGTTATTCCGTGAAAAAATGGAAAAAGCCGTGAAGACCTGGAAGTCCCAGTATTTCGAACATGCCGGGCTGGGAGACAACGGTGCCAGGAGAATATATGAAGAATACCTGGTGCCGATGCACGGCAAAAACCAGGAAATCGAGATCCTGGGCGTGGCACGGGATATTACCGCGCGCAAGCAAGGGCAGGAGGCGCTGAGTGAAAGTGAAGACAAATTCAAGTATGCGTTCGACCATTCCGTTACCGGAAAATCGGTGACCCTGCCATCCGGCGAGATCGATGTCAACCGCGCCCTGGGGAGAATGCTGGGATATTCCCAGGCGGAACTAAAAAACCGTAAATGGCAGGAAATCACCCACTCAGGGGACCTAGAATTAACCCAGCGGGCGGTGGATAAGCTGGTTTCAGGCGAAAAAGACTCTGTGCGATTCAATAAAAGATACCTTCATAAGAACGGCTCCATCGTATGGGCTGATGTAGGGATAGCCATACGGCGTGACAAGGAGGGTGACCCCCTTTACTATATAACTTCGATCAATGACATCACCGAACAGGTCCGCTCCGAGGAAGCGTTGCGGGCTCTGACAATGCGACAGGAAGCCATCCTGGCTGCCGTTCCGGATATCCTTATGCAGGTTGACCAGAAGAAGGGCTATACGTGGGCCAACCTGTCGGGTCTTGAATTTTTCGGCAAAGACGTGATCGGTAAAAAGGCTGATTATTACTTCGAGGGTGAACAGGATATTTACAAAGAAATTGCCCCACTTTTCAAAGGTGTCAAGGATGTGATCTATTTGGAAAGTTGGCAGCGACGCAAGGACGGGGAAAAGCGGCTGCTCGCCTGGTGGTGCCGGGTACTCAAGGATATGGATGGGAAGGTTACGGGAGCGCTTTCATCTGCTCATGACATTACCGAGGTAAAACGGACTGAGGAATTGCTGAGAGAAGCTGAAGAACGGTATAAATTGCTGTTCGAGTCCGCGCCGCTGGCGATCAACGTAACGCGCGGCACCCAGATCACCTACGCCAATCCGAGTTATCTGAAGATGTTTGGATTATCGTCCCTGGAGGAATTGAGAGAGTTGGCGCCCATGGCACTTTTCTCTTCGGAGGCACGTCCCCGGATCCAGGAAAACATCCAGCGCCGCGCCAAGGGACTGCCGGTGCCTGCCGCATATGAAACGGAATGCATGCGTAAGGACGGGACAAAATTCCCGGTGCTGATGTACGTGACAAGCACAGCATTCGCGGACGGTCCGGCAACAGTGGGCTTCATCCTGGATATCACTGAACGCAAGCTGGCTGAAGAGGCTTTGCAACAGAGCGAGGAGAAGTATCGACAGCTCACCGAAAGGTCTGTTTTTGGTGTTTTCATCATCCAGGATGCCAAAATGGTGTACGTAAATCCAAGTTTTGCGAAGATGTTTGGGTATTCACCCAGGGAGATCATTGGCAGACTCAACCCACGAGCCCTGATCCACCCGGAAGACGTTGCGGCAGTGACGAAGAGCATCCAGGAGAGACTAGCGGGAAAAAATCAAACAGGAAACAATGGGTACAAAGGCATAAAGAAAGATGGTTCCATCATTTACATGGAAGTCCATGGCATGAGAATTGATTATCAGGGCAAACCAGCAGTGATGGGAACCCTGGTGGATATCACCGAGCGCAAGCGGTCGGAACAGCAGCGCGAGATGTTGTACCAGGTCCTGCGCGCAGTCAGCGGTCTACTCGAGCTGGAAAACATCGCGGGTTCAGCAGTTGAAACGATCGTCAGGTTCACCGGTCTCCCGCACGTGTCCATTGCACTCCCCGATGAAAATGGGACCCACTGGGTGGTACGCGGGGCGGCGGGGAAACTTGCCGCTGAATTGGGCGCCACATACCCCATCCACAAGGGTGTGATCGGGAATGCCTTCAAGACGGGGCAGACTCAGTGGGTACGCGATAATTCGAAACAACCCGGATATGTGAACGATGTCAAGAAGCCGGGGGGACCCGCACTGCGCAGTGAATTTGTTGCCCTCATGCGCAGCGGCAGCGACCTACTGGGCGCCCTCAACGTGGAAAGCGATCGCGTGGATGCATTTGACAATGCGGATGTAATGATGATCCAATCGGCAGCGGATATCATCTCGCTCACCCTGCAGAATGCCAGGTTGTACCGGGAAGCGCAGCAGGAAATCATTGAGCGTAAACGGGTGGAGCAAGCGCTGCAAGAGAGCGAGGAACGTTTCCGCGTTATTTACGAAAAGGCGAACGACGGTGTCATGATCTCAAATGATAATAATAAGATCGTCGACGTCAACCCGCGCTATTGCGAGATGCTTGGCTACAGCCGCGCTGAATTGTTGAAGATGCATGTGCCGGATGTGCAGGCTCCGGAAGTGAGGCAATCTGGCAGTGTGCTTAAAACCGAAATAGCGCTGCACGGGAATTCCTTGTTTGAGGGGCTGGACATCGATCGCAACGGGCGGCGCATCCCGGTCGAGATCAGTGTTGGACATGTGGAATTGCCTTCGGGTGGATTATATGTTTCCGTTGTGCGCGACATCACCGAGCGCAAGCAGACGCAAACTCTCCAGGAGGCGGTATACCGGATCGCGGCGGCCGCCGACACAACCAGGTCCCTTGAGGACCTTTATCCTCAAATCCACCAGATCATCTTATCGGTGATGCCGGCGGAAAATTTCTATATCACGCTTTATGATGAATCTCAAAACCTGCTGCTGTTTCCCTATTTCAAGGATGCAGAGGATGAGCCCCTTATCAGCGGACTCCAACCTGCCAAGGGATTGACCGCCTACGTCCTGAGGACCGGTAAATCCCTACTATGCACGCAAGCGGTGCATGACGAATTGGAACGGCGGGGTAAAATAAAACTGTTGGGCCTGTCTTCTGCCATCTGGCTGGGCGTTCCACTGGTCGTCGAAGGCAAAACGATCGGTGCAATGGTCGTCCAACATTACACCGATCCACAGGCGTACGGCGAACGCGAGCAGGACATGCTGGAATTCGTTTCAACGCAGGTTGCCATTGCAATTAACCGCAAGCGGGCAGAGGAGGAGATACTCAGCCTGAACGCCGACCTGGAACAGCGGGTGGTGGAACGTACCCGCCAATTGCAGCTGGCCCAGGAAAAGATCTTCCGCCAGGAGAAGCTGGCAATGCTCGGTCAGCTGGCAGGCGGCGTGGGGCATGAACTTCGCAACCCGCTGGGAATCATTTCGAACGCCATTTACTACCTGAAATACATCCAGCCGGATGCCGATGAGAAGGTAAGACAATACCACGCCATGATCGAGCAGGAGGTGCATACCTCTGAAAAGATCATCACCGACCTGCTGGACTTCGCCCGACTTGATTCGACAGACCGTGAGTTGTTGTCGGTGCGTGAACTGGTGCAGCGCACCCTCACCCGCTTTGCCGTCCCCGAGTCGATCCAGACCAGCCTGGAGATATCCGAGGACCTGCCGAAGGTTTTTGCCGACCTAAGTCAGATGGAGCAGGTGCTGGGCAACCTGACCGTAAACGCCTGCCAGGCAATGGCCTCCCTGCGCTCGACCACAGATGTGACGCTAAAAGATCCCACCACGGGAGTGGTCAAGGGAGGCGTGCTTACGATTTCAGCCAGGCGGCAAAAGGGGATGGTTGGGATTGCCGTGAAGGATACCGGCACGGGGATCACCCCCGAGAACATGGCCAGGATTTTCGAACCGCTCTTCACCACCAAGTCGAAGGGCATCGGGCTGGGGCTGGCCGTCAGCCGCAAACTGGCCGAGGCCAACGGTGGGCGGATCGAGGTCAAAAGCGAATTAGGCAGGGGCAGCACCTTCACCCTCTTCCTGCCGGTGGAAGGCAAATAGGGATGGACGAACCTACCGCCATCCTGGTTGTCGACGATCACCCCTCAGTGGCGATCACGCTGGCAGATATCCTGGTGGCGAAGGGTTTTATTGTCTTTTCGGCTATATCCGGGGCGGAAGCGCTCAAGATCCTGGGCGAGCATACGATCGACATCCTGCTCACGGATGTGCGCATGCCCGACATGGACGGGGTGACCCTTAACCGCGAGGTGCGCAAGACCCACCCGAACATGACCACGTACTTTATGACGGCCTACGCGGCGGATGACCTCATCCAGAAAGGGATGAAAGAAGGGGTGAAAACCGTGTTAACCAAACCGCTGAATATCGATCTGATCGTGTCACTATTCATGGCGCATAAACATATATCATCAAAATCGCATTGAGCGGACGGGGCCGCCACTTGCGACCCACCCGTTGAGAACGCAAGCAAGTTTCATACAAAAGGAATTACCGAGATGGTAATGGTGATTGTATAGACATAATCATCCAGCATTGCGATTTTTGGGGATTTGCAGTATAGTTATTTAATGCGCATAAGCGCGCAATCAAGGCCAACAGCAGCCGCATGGATCTCCGGGGGAAAGGAAAATTGCAGCTTGCTCCCCGTCTGGTTACCCTAGGTATTGGCTCGGAATTTTAAGGGAGAAAGCTCATGAATTCCAAAAAGGGCTCCACCGTGACGTCAGTGAGAACAAAGACGATAAAATCGACCGTTAAAGCTGCCAGATCAATACCCGGGAGTCGTGCAGGCATCCCCAGGCGTAAACAGGTGGAAGAGGCGCTTTACCCAAATGAAGTGAAGTATCGCCAAACGCTGGATGCCATGCTTGAGGGCTGCCAGATCATCGGTTTTAACTGGCGTTATCTTTATGTTAACGATGCCGCCGCCCGGCATGGTCACCAGACAAAAAAAAACCTGGTGGGTCACAAGATGATGGAAATATACCCTGGCATAGAAAAAACTGAATTATTTTATGTTCTCCAGCTCTGCATGAATAAGCATTCGTCTCACCAAATGGAGAATGAATTTGTTTATCCGGATGAAAAAAAAGGGTGGTTCGAACTAAGCATTCAGCCTGTACCGGAGGGGATTTTTATTCTTTCCAATGACATCACCGAGCGCAAGCGGGCGGGGGAGACCATCCGCAACCTGGCGCGCTTCCCATCTGAAAATCCCAACCCAGTGATGCGCATTGCCTCGGACGGCAGCTTGCTGTATGCCAACCAGTCAGCTTTCACGTTCCTGAAAATTTGGAAACTGAAGGTGGGCAAAGTTGTTCCTGACGTGTTGAAGGACCTGACCAGCGAAGTCCTTGAGACCGAAAAAACGAAAACGGTTGATATCCCCTGCGGGAAACGCACTTTCTCTATTGCAGTCGCACCTTCACGGGGGGATATGTCCGCCAACCTGTATGCGCGCGACGTCACCGAGCGGGTTCAGGCAGAGCAGGAAATCCGCAAACTCAACGCTTCCCTGGAGCAGCGCGTGACGGAACGCGCTGCACAACTCCGTACCTCGAACAAGCACCTTGAAAGGGAACTAGCCGAACGCAAACGCGCCGAAGAAGCACTCCTGGAGAGCGAAGAACGGTTTCGTCGCCTGTCTGAGGCATCGTTTGAAGCCATCGTCATTCATGATGAAGGCATTTTCCTGAACGCGAACAGCCAATACTCCAGGATGTTTGGATACGAGCTGAAGGAATTACCGGGAAAACAGGTGATTCCATTGACGGTAGCACCAGAGGCCATCGAGGCCATGAGAGTAGAGATTGCCGCAGGCAGCATTGGACCGTATGAGTCAACCGGGCTGAGGAAAGACGGAACCAGGTTCCCGATAGAAATCCGGGTCAGAGAAATGGAATACGAAGGAAGAAAGGTTAGGGTGGCAGCCATCATTGATATTTCCAAGCGTAAAATAGCAGAGCAAGCTCTGCAGCAACGCACAGGTCAACTGGAAGCCGCAAACAGGGAACTGGAAGCGTTTTCTTATTCGATCTCGCATGACTTGCGTTCCCCGCTGCGGGCGATGGATGGCTTTTCACGCATCCTGCTCGAAGAATACGGCTCACAACTTCCCCCTGAAGCCAAACGCTACCTGGACCTGGTGCGCGGGAACGCCCAGCAGATGGGGCATTTGATCGAAGACCTGCTAGCTTTCTCACGGCTGAGCCACCTGCCGCTCAACAAGCAGAGCGTGGCGCCAGGAGAAGTTGTGGCCCAAGTACTTGCGGACTTGCGGGCCGAGCAGGAGGGGCGGAATGTGGAAGTCACGATCGGCGATCTGCCTGAATGCGAAGCCGACCCGGTTCTGCTCAAACAGGTATGGGTCAACCTGCTCTCTAACGCGTTCAAGTACACCCGCAAGCGGGAAAACGCGCAAATTGAAATCGGGTCGAGGCAAACCGGGGCGGAATGCATCTACTTTGTTAAGGATAACGGGGTTGGGTTTGACATGCAGTATGTAAACAAGTTGTTCGGTGTATTCCAAAGATTACACCGGGCAGAAGAATATGAAGGCACCGGCGTGGGGCTGGCGATCGTGCAGCGCATTGTCCACCGCCACGGCGGGCGCACTTGGGCTGAGGCGGAAGTGGATAAAGGCGCGACCTTCTATTTTACGATTTGAGATTATTGATTTCAAATTGGAGTGGACTGACATGGATCAGGAAACAATGAATAAGCGGATGAATCTTTGTATTGGCTTGAAATCCTATCGGAGAGTGGGATCGAGAATAGCGAACTCGTAAAGATTTTAATGAGGGAAGCCGGTGAGTTGATATCCATTTTTGTCGTTACCCTCAAAACTGCTAAAAGTAGATGACGTGTAAATCTGAAATCTGGAATCTGAGATTTGCAATCAGAATTATGGAGGCACATGATGAATGAAAATTCAATCGAAATCCTGCTGGTCGAAGACAATCCAAATGACGTGGAATTAACCCTGCACGCTTTGAAAAAAAACAACATCGCCAACAGCATTCACGTGGCACGTGACGGTGCAGAAGCGTTGGAATTCCTATTTGGCACCGGAGAGTTTGCCAAACGCAGCATCAACCGACCGCCGAAGGTGATCCTGCTGGATCTAAAATTGCCCAAGGTGGATGGAATGGAAGTGCTGAAGCGAATTAAATCCGATGAGCGCACACGCGCCATCCCGGTGGTGGTGCTCACCTCGTCGCGCGAGGAACGGGATATTGTTGAAAGTTACCGGCTGGGCGTCAACAGCTTCATTACCAAGCCGGTGGACTTCGAGCAGTTTACCGAGGCGGTGAGGCAGTTGGGCCTGTATTGGCTGCTGCTGAACCAGCCGCCTTTGCTTTGAGATTGCGTATTTCCGGGAAAAGACCCGGGCTGAATCCTTCAATCAATAACCTTTCAACTGCAACCAGTAAACCCTGGAGATGATCATGTCCACTCCAACGCATGTGTTGATCGTAGAAGACCGGGCGGACGATGCCGAACTGATGCTGCACGAGCTGCGCCGGGCCGGGTTCGAACCGGACTGGCAGCGCGTCGAGACCGAGGCGGAGTACCTGGCAGCGCTCAAGAAAAGTCCGGACCTGATCCTGGCTGACTGGTCGCTGCCCCAATTCGGCGGGATGCGCGCCCTAAAACTTACCAAGGAACGTGGGCTGGATATCCCCTTCATCATCGTTTCCGGCAGTATCGGCGAGGATGCCGCCGTGGGAGCCGTGCGCGAAGGCGCGGCTGATTACCTACTTAAAGACCGCCTGGGCCGGCTGGGTGAAGCGGTGCGCCGTGCACTGGAAGATAAACTATTGCGGGAGGAGCGAAAGCGGGTTGAAGAAGACTTACGTGACAGTGAGCTAAAATTTCGCAGCCTGGTCGAACAGTCTTCTGAAGGCATTGTCATCATTGACGAACAAGGGAAAATCGTGGATTGGAACGACAGACAAGAGCAAATAACCGGAATTAAACGGGTGGACGCCATTGGCAGGAACCTTTGGGAAATCCAATTCCAAATGGTACGTAATGAGATAAAAAATCCGGAAGTACGGGAAAGGCTTGAGAAAGCCATCATGAGCCTTCTGGAGACAGGCCAATCCCCACGCATCGGACAAGAATTGGAGACAATAGTCCAGCTACCTGATGGAACGCTGCGGACCATCCTGATGACTACCTACCAGTTTAAAACCGAAAAAGGCTTCATGGCAGGCAGCATTTCCCACGACATCACGGAGCGTAAGCGGGCGGAAAAAGTAATCCATGACCTGGCACGTTTCTCTTCCGAAAACCCCAACCCGGTGATGCGCATTGCCCATAACGGGAAACTGCTATACGCCAACAATGCAGCCCTGCTCCAAATGAAAGATTTAAAATTGGAGCCGGGTGAACCCGCTCCTGAAGTGCTGAGAAAACCGGCCCAGGAAGTTTTTGAGGCTCAAAAGGGTACAACCAAAGAGGTTCCTTGCAAGGGACGCATTTTCTCCGTTTCCATCGCACCTGCTCCCAAGGGTGAAGACGTTAACCTGTATGCTCGCGACATTACCGAGCGAAAGCAGGCGGAAGAGGCCCTGCGCGAGTCGGAGGCTGAACTGCGAGCCCTGTTCGCTTCCATGCACGACGTGGTGATGGTGATCGACAGGGAAGGGGTCCATCGCAAGTTCGCCCCCACCAATCCCGAACTGCTGGTAAGACCGGCTGAAGAATTGATCGGTAAACCTTTGGGCGAAGTTTTCCCACTCAACCAGGCTGATACTTTTATCAATGTTATTCAAAATGTAGTGGATACAAAACAAACCTCCCAGGTCGAATACAGTCTCCCCATTGGCGACCGCATTGTGCAGTTCGAGACCGCCATCAGCCCATTGACAGAAGACAGCACGTTATGGGTGGCACATGACATTACGGCGCGCAAACAGGCGGAAGCGCAGATCATCCAGCTCAATGCCGAACTCGAGCAGCGCGTGGAGGAACGCACGCGCGAGCTGCGCCTGGCGCAGGAAAAGATCGTCCGCCAGGAGAAGCTGGCGATGCTGGGGCAGTTGGCGGGGGGCGTGGGGCACGAACTGCGCAACCCGCTCGGCATCATTTCCAACGCAGTCTATTACCTGAAGCTGATCCAGCCGGACGCGGAAGAAAAGGTGAGGCGTTATCACTCCATGATCGCGCGTGAAGTGCAGACCTCCGAGAAGATCATCACCGACCTGATGGACTTTGCCCGGCTGGAATCGATGGAGCGGAGCCAAGTATCCGTGGCGGAGCTGGTGCAGTGGACCCTGATGCGCTTCACGGTGCCCGAGTCGATCAAAACCACGCTAAAGCTGCCCGAGGACCTGCCGGAGGTGTTAGTGGATATGGGGCAGATGCAGCAGGTGCTCGGCAATATCGTCGATAATGCCTGCCAGGCGATCATTCCCCCGGGCATACCCAATGCCAAGCCCAGGGGGGGCAGGATAACCATCTCGGCCCGCAAGATAAAAGGGATGGTGGCGATTTCTGTAAAAGACAGCGGCGAGGGCATCACTCCCGAAAACATGGCCAGGATCTTCGAGCCGCTCTTCACCACCAAGAGCAAGGGGATCGGGCTGGGGTTGGCGGTCAGCAAAAAACTGGCAGAAGCCAATGGCGGGAGAATCGATGTGAAAAGTGAGCTGGGCAAGGGCAGTACCTTCACCTTGTATTTACCTGTTGGGGAGGCCAAAAAATGAGCGATTTGACTTCCATTCTTGTCGTGGATGATCAGCCCGAGGTGGCATCCAGCCTGGCGGATATCCTGGAATTCAAGGGGTTTAAAGTCTACCCGGCATTTTCCGGGGCGGAAGCGCTCGGTATCCTTAAAAAGCATGCGATCGACATCCTGCTCACGGATGTGAGGATGCCCGACATGAACGGGGTAGCCCTCTACAGGGAAGTGCGCAAGACCCACCCGCACCTGACCACCTACCTGATGACAGCCTACGCGGCGGATGAAATCATCCGGCAGGGGATGAAAGAGGGGATCAAGACGGTGTTAACCAAGCCGCTGGATATCGATCTGATCGTGGCGCTGTTTACCGCGGCGAAACACATTTCATCCAAAGCGCGCTGAGAGAGGGGGACGCCCCAGCCTTTTGCTGGTTCCCACAAGTCCGCCCGAATAGAACACCAAACAAATCCAAATCAAACTTGGATGCGAGGAGATTGCCACGCGGCTACCCCCAAACTACGGGGGTTAGTGCGCGGCTCGCAATGACAATTGTTTCAGCCTCCCTTCCACAAGTTCCGGTCGCGCGGGTCGTCAGCATCCAGCAGCGCCGGGTGGACGTCCGGTCCCAGCCGGAGACCGCGCCCGGTCCACAGGTCCGCGGCGATGCGGCGGGGTTGCAGCGCAAGTCCCTGGTCGCTGAAATATCCGCACAGGTGGGTGAGGTCCCGTTCGAAAAGTGCATACGTGTTGCGGTTGTCGCGGGCGGGCACGACCTGGGGAAAATCGATCAAGGCGATCTGCCCCTGCCAGTAGAGGATGTTGTAAGCCGAGAGGTCGCCGTGCACCCAGCCGATTCCCAGCAGCAGATCCACGTTTTTCAAGATGCGCTCGAAAAGCGGGCCCCGCTCTTCATCGGTCAGGTTGACCGTATTGAGGGTGGGTGCAGCCTGCAGCTCGTCACCCAGGTAGCCCATCAGGACGGCCCTGGCTGCCATGGCGTAGGGGAACGGCACGTCGCCGCCCGCCGCGTTCAGCGCCTGCAGCGCAGTAAACTCGTGGGCGATCCACGACTGGCGCCGGACCTGCTCCCCGTAAACGCTGCGTTTCTTCTGGGCCTTGAGCATGCCCAGGTCGAGCACGGCCCTGCCGTTCTCGTCGAGCACCGTGCGGCCCTCGCGGTAAAGCTGGTCGTTCTTCAGGTTCCGCAGCATGCGCGGACGGTAGACCTTGGCCGCCACCAGCGGCGCCTGCACCTGTCCGCCCGACCGGCACAGATAGACGGAGGCCTCCTTGCCGGCTTTCACCTTGCGCAGAACGTCCGAGATCCAGCCCTGTTCGTAGAAGTAACCCAGCGAGTCGAGCAGCCACCCCTCTTCAAAACGGGCAGCCTTGTACGTGAACTCTAAGGATTGGACCGAGTCGTCCTGGGTGTGGATGAACTCGGTTGTCTCAGCCGTCGTTTTCTTTTGCACCGGAAGATGGCGCGGCATGCGGTGCCGGCCCGCGGCCGACTCGCCTGCTGTGGCGCGGCTGCCGGATTTTTTTATCTTTTCGAAGGTCTCAAGCGGAGCTTCATCGTCGAGCTCTTCCATCAATTCCAAAGGATCGTCTGTAATCATCTCTGTTTCTCACAATTAACAAAAAACCGCAGGCACATTTACCTGCGGCGGGGGAAATTAAAAACCGCAAGCCGAGGCGCCTGGGACGATGGATGTCCAGCAGCGGGGGGCAGACAATGCGTTTCATGGGGATCGCGAAATTCAACCAGCAGGATTTGACCACATTGAAAGAGCTGCTGGAAGCCGGAAAGGTCGTACCGGTGATCGATGGAAGTTACCCGTTAAGTGAGACGGCGGACGCCTTCCGCTATGTCGAAGACGTACACCCGCGCGGGAAAGTAGTCGTCACGATGGTGCAATCTTAAAACCAGCTCACACGTCCAGCAACTGTGGCAGCCCCGCGGCCCAGGAGCGGATCGCATTCCAGTCGCGGTGATCGCCCTCCTTCCACGCCCCAAAGAGCACGCTCATGCGGAACTTGAAGCGGTTGCTGGCAGAGGGCACCTTTTTGATATCGAGCACGCCTGCAAAGAACCCCTCGCTGACCGGTTTCACCACCTGGCGCACCGGGGCAAGGAATTCCGAAACGAAGCCGCGGTATCGGTCCGCATTCTTCATCGCCAGGGTCATGCAGACCAGGAATGTGGCAAATGGTTTTGCAGAAAGAACCGCCCGGTTGACCTTTAGGAATCGCACGGCCTCCGGCAGCCATTGACTGTTCTGGATGGCGCTGCCCGCCACCACCGCCTTGTAAGGGGCCAGGTCGTGCACGTCCTGCATGGGCAGCACGTCCACCTGCGCCCCGCTTTCGGCGAGCGTCTTGCCGATGGCTTCGGCCACCCCCACTGTGGACCCGGTCCGGCTGGCGTAGGTGACGAGAATTTTGTCTGGCATATTCCTTCCTCCAATTAAAATTCCCCCCGGCAGGGTCGCAGTCCCGTAAATGCGGCCGCATACCCGGGGAGTTGTTTTTTATTTGATCGGGACGAGCGCCTGCTTATGGCGGCTCATCACCAGCACGTAAGGTGCTTTCAACTGTCCAAGCTGCGCCCCAGGGATCAGGCACTTGATCTCTGCATTCTGAACCGGGAAACCGGTATAGCCTTCGAACACCCTCAGCAAACCGTCCGGGCTGAGCACCTCGCCGCGGATAACGTATGGACCAGCGTAAACTTCGGCCTTCACCGCCACCTTGAAGGTTGCGTTCATCTGCCGGGCGGCTGCCTGGCTGGCTTCATCCTTTGGGATGATCGCCACCAGCTGGTCCCCGTAGATGAGCACCCAGGGGATTGCAGGCGGCGGAGAGACGGAAAGCGCTCCCGCCACGCGGAACCGCGCCGAGGTCAGGGGCAGCGGGCTGACGTCATGTCCCTGCAGGCGGAAGGAATTTTTGTCCCTCTCCGCGTCCAGGCTGCCGTCGATGAGATAGTCGAGCGTGAGCACCTGGATGGCCCACTGGACGGAGGGAATTTCCAAATTAAACATGGTTCGTCCTCTGCGAAAATACCTGCGTTTGATTGCACGACACGATCGATGCATTATAGCATCGCGGTGAAATAAACGATAATTTCTAGAGATCATCGATTTTCAGGCAAACCGACAATTATCGATTTCCCGGAGTCCTAAAATCCAGGGCTTGCTTTCGATCCAAATTTCTTATATAGTGAGGATGGATATCCCATGTGGATAAATGGAGTGCGACTCAAGCTGGCGAAGCGAGGCAGGTAGCCGGAGGTGATCAAAATGGAAAACAAAGGCGTTTTCACAAAAATTTTTGCAATTGCGGGGACCGTGCTGATCTGGTTCCCCCTCCTGGCCCCCATCGTATTTTTGCTGGCGGGTCTCGTAACGCGGGGCGTTTTCCGTTTCGACTATCTCATGCCCGCCGAGCTCTTTCCATCTGCGTTGGCAGGAGGAGCGCTTCTTTTCTGGGCGGCATTCCGGGCGAAGGCCCGCATAAGCCTCATCGGCTGGGGGCTGGGCAGCGCGGTCTTCCTGCTGGTGGGGAGCCAGACACTGGCGGTGATCACCGGGCTTGCGAATGGGACCTCCAAAACGGTCAACTGGGCGTACGCGGTCGTCCTGGCGGCGCTGACCGGCTTCGTGCTGGCGCTGGTGGCGGTGGGGGTTGGCGGCGCGCTGCTGCTGAGGGATGTGTTCAAGAAAGACTCAAGCTAACGACTAACCCTAAAGGGTGCCGATCATCCAAGCGGGAATTTTTGCATCTTGCTGTTTTGATCAATTTGTAATATATTTTATATAGTACTAACTAAACGTACTGAATGAGAGATATAAACATGACCGGAGACATGGCTCGACTTAGACAGGATTTCATTTCAGGCTTGAGCAACATCAGCGGGTTTTGGGGCTTCCCCAAAGGCATGGGTGCCATTTTTGCGGTTTTGTATCTATCCCCCGCACCGCTCTCGCTGGACGAACTGGTCAGGCAGACCGGGTTGACCAAGGGTGCCATCAGCACGAATGTACGCGGGTTGGCCCGCCTGGGGTTGGTCCACCCCGCCGCCCAACTGGGCGACCGCAAGGATTACTACATTGCCGAGACGGATTTCTACCGGGCAGTGCGTGCCATCCTGCTTGAGCGGCGCAACAGTGACTTCGACCGGGCTGTCGCCACGGTGCGGGTCACATTGGAACAACTGGAGTCGGGTGACCAATCCGACCCGGAGCGTGCTTTTCTGCTGCAAAGGCTGCGGACCATGAAGGACTTTTTCGACGCACTCGATTCCCTGGTCAATGCCGTAACCCGTCTGGATAAACTGGGGCTGAAAACTGTCCAGACCGTCTTGAAGATATTGAAGTAACCCGGAAGTGCAAGGTTGTCTTCCTTTTTACCGGGACGAAAGTCGCCGATCTGGTTCAAGTACCTTTTTAGAAATGGAAAGGAAAGGATCCCATGATGAAAATTATTGTTACCGGAGCATTTTCATATACAGGCAAATACATAACCCGGCATTTACTGGATAAAGGCGAACAGGTGATCACCCTGACGAATCATCCGCACCGTCCGGATCCATTCAGCCGCAGGGTCCAGGCGTTTCCGCTGGATTTCGATCATGAAAACAGCCTGATCGACCACCTAGCTGGAGCGGATGTGCTGGTCAACACTTATTGGGTGCGTTTCGACCGCGGGACCGTTACGCAGGTGGGCGCAGTTGAAAATACCCGCCGATTGGTCCGTGCAGCCCAGGCTGCCGGTGTGCGCCGCATCGTCCATATCAGCATCACGAACCCCTCGCTCGAGTCGCATCTGCCTTATTTCAGCGGTAAAGCCGCCAACGAGAAGGTCATTGTTGATTCCGGGATGAGTTACTGCATCCTGCGCCCCACTTTGATATTCGGTCAGGAGGATATCCTGATCAGCAACATTGCCTGGATCTTGCGGCACTTCCCGTTTTTTGCCCAGATAGGAGACGGCCAATACAAGCTCCAGCCGGTTTTCGTGGACGACTTGGCGGAGATTGCCTGCCAATCGGTCTACCAGCAGAAGAATGTCATCCTCGACGTAACCGGCCCGGATATTTATTCCTTTGACGACCTAGTGCGCTTGATCGGTCAGAAGATAGGCTGTCCCAAGCCAATCCTGCATTTTCCGGCCAAACTGGCCTTGCTGGCAGCCCGGTTCATCAGCCTGTTCATCGGGGATGTATTGATCACCCGGGAAGAAGTACAGGGTTTGATGGCCGGCCTGTTGGTTTCGTCTGACCCGCCGCGCGGCACGACCAGGCTTTCGGACTGGCTGGAAGCCAACCGTGAAACCGTCGGAAGGAAGTATGCCTCAGAGATCGCCCGGCACTATCGCTGATCCAGGTATCGTTTCCGCCATATCCTATCATATGTGACTAAGCATTGCTATCGCGAGCGGTGGAGCCGCTGCCTGCATTGAGCAAAGCGAATGTGTCCGCCTGGAGCCGTTGGAGGGCAGCGTTGGTCTCGTCTTTGCAATTTCTTCAGGCCCACCCCCACGATGTCACGCTTGTATAGGCGCGCCAAGTAAAAACAGCAACTGCAGCTATCAGCACAAATGTCAACCACAGGGGGAATGCTACCCACGCTTGCACACCTAGCATGGCTGACGTTAATACGAAGAACATGCATAGTGATGAGAGTTGTTTACGCCGTCCACGTAATGTACGAATTTGTGCCGCATCATCTTCCAGGAATTTTCCATCAGCATCGCGCTTGGCGAAAAGCGCATCAATACGTGGTTGTAGGCTGAAAGTCACAACGGATAGCAATCCTGCAATCGCCAGCAGCAGCAAGAATTTCAAACCAAGGACTGGAATTGTTACTAGCGTGACCAATCCCATCCCGCGCAGGAGAATAAGCGCAAGTCCTGTTACGAGCGCGGTTGCTTGAAAAATGTAACAGGGAAGCACACGGTTTTTAATCATGTTCTCTAACAACGTGTCTACTCGGTCACCCAGGGGTGGACCTAGCCGCATACGTTGGTTAACTGCCACTAGAGCATAGAACGGCCATGCCATCAAAACGGCGGTAATCACGTGAATCACTCTGAGAATTGAAATTATAGTGTCCATTTATTATTCCTTCTTAAGCAACTTGTCTTAAAATCTATTGTCCATCCGCCTGTTAGATGATTTTATTTTACATATTTTCACAAATATTACAATATTAGGAATGTTTTCACAAAGACCGCTTATAACCGCTTTGCTTTTTACCAAGCCGCCATTTAGCAGCGACCAACAGCTTATGGATCTTTGTTGAAAGTTAAACATTTTAAATGAACTGTACAACAACCTCAATATCCCCATACCCTTGGATCAGATTCACTATTGGGAGCTGCCCCGAAGAAGGGACATCTCCAACCTTTTCCGATTCTTTGTGTCATTCCCGGAGGACAAGTTTATCTTTGAGACAGGTGGACTCGAGCGCATTTTCCCGCATGCGCCTAACTAAAAAATGTCGGTTATACGGTCTTTCGCTTTCAATAATCTCAATAGGACAACCCAAAGCCAAATGGATACAGCGGGTTTTCCGAATCATACGGGACATCCGCTTTTTGGTTCCGCACTGCTTCCCTGAAGGATGGCAGCTCGAACGGCAATCTGCCTTCCGGGCGGGCTTTCCCAAAAAGGACGTCCAGCACGGCCGTGTCGCTGTCCGCCGGAGGCAGGGTTGGGGGGAAAACGCTCTTTGCTCCATTGGTGATGTCCTGTTGCTGAACTGCGATGGTGTTCGTCGCTGATGCCTCTCACGGCGTTGGGCACCCACCAGAGCACTCGGGCAGAATGGCCGGCAGACTGGAATCGACCCCCCACAGTCGCAGATTGCCATAGCCATCGTCGGCGGCAATGAACCTGCCATCTGGGCTGAGTATTTGCGGTTGAATGCCACGGCTCCCCATGTCGTACATATATTGGGGACCCGTACACTCGTCATACAGCATCGGGGGGGAGAAGAAGGTCTGGCCGGATTCCATATCGGCCAGGGCAAAACCACAGGCCCAAAGGGGACCGCTTAAGCCGGTAGCCGCGGGCTGCGCCTCGGGCGCGGTGAGTTTGCCGTAGCGTGAGAGGAGAAAATATCCATCCGGTGTAAAACCGCCACTATTGAGAGAGTAGATAACGCCGAAGCGATCATAGTCCCGCTTGAAATCAAACGTTGCAGCAAGAGATTTGCTCCCGAGATTCCAGAAATTTACCAGATATGAATTTGATCCGACTTCTACACTGGACATCCAACCGTTCTGCGGGTTAAAGGAGAACTCGGTTGGCCCGTACTGTCCGGCGAGGGGGATCTCATAAAAGCGGTCGTTTTGGCCAAGGTCGTAGACGCGGATCGCATCCGGTTCGTTTACCAGGTGGAGTGTTACCAGACTAAGGCCATCGGGGCTAATGCCGATGCCTATAACCCGGTCGATCGTTTTCAGCAGCACGGACGTGCGCCAATTCCACAACTGCAACTGGAAGCCGCCCCCAGAGATGAGCAAGTTCCCATCCAGGCTGAAAGCCAAAGGATAAGCGCCGACATATTTCGGACCACCTGTCAGCACGCGCGACCGCTTATTGCTCGACATGTCCCACAGCTCTATGTCGCTGTTGGCCAGACCAGCGGCCAGGAATGTTCCCTCCGGATTAAAAGCTAACGACAATGGCAGCACCGCCGGGACTAGCCGCCCGCGTTCTTCGCCCGTAGCGGAATTGAATAAAATAATGGAACTCTCACCGGTGCAGCCCCAGACATTCTGGTCGGGTTTGGATTTGTCCTCGGTTCGCGTACCCAAACAGACCGCGACAGCGAGTATATTCCCATCCCGGCTGAAGGCATAGCTGGAGATGTTGGTATAAAGATGACATTCTTGCACTTTCGAGTCGCAACTTGGATCAAGATTGTAATCGCCTGGAAAGTTGATGTTCCAGCGCAGACGAAGTTGGCCGAGGGTCGCTGGTGTTATCGCCAAGCTGGCCGGTTCCACAGTGGGTAGGAGAGTCTGGGTTAAAGTGGCAGCCGGGGCTGCAGTCGAGAAAGGGCTAACACTTGGTGGCACTGGCGTTGTTGTCGGGGACGGGGTAAATGTTGCCGACGGCGTCAACCGCATCTGGCTTGCAGGACTGCAGCCTACCACCAGCAACATGATGATAACCAGATATGATAAACGAACCACATTTTTGTTCATTTTTCTGAACTCCAGAAAGACCGATGGTTTTCCTGTTCGAATCACGTTGCCAGGAATAGAAGACCAGGGTGTTCATTTCACAATGCGTGCACGAACGCATCCAAGCAAACCAACCGCGCGAGGTATGCTGGTACGCGCTCAGCCACCCATGCTAATCTCCCTCCGAAGCCCAATACGAGAGCGAATTTCCATGGTGGGTACAAAAACCTCCCACCAAAAACGGGGAGGTTTTTGTTGTTTTTATATTCAGGCAAAGATCATCCTGGGGGAGGCAGCCTCCCATTCGATCAGGGTGTAGGGGTAGGAACCGGCGCCTGAGTACTGCCCAGCTCGATAAGAACTTTCGTGCCTGCATCGCCAGAGGTGATGATGACAGTCATGGTCTGATTCCCTTGCGAAAAATCCAACAACGCGGTCGTATCATTAGTAGCGGGATCGCCGAGAAGCGTCCAGCCCAGGGGTGGAATCTGCTTCTGATAGAACGCGGCGGCGTCTGTCAGGCTGGAGGAAGTATCGTATGCCAGCAGGCCAGGCACGTTCTGGATGTTGGTGGCACCCGGCAACAGCGGGGCATTCACCATCCCTGCCGGGCAGTCCGTGGGCAGGTCGAATACGACCGGCTGGTTGACACCGGTCAGCTCGTAGTCCCACGTGAGGGTGCCTTCGATCCCTTCGCCAAAGTAGTTCGCGTCACCCTGCGTCGTGAGTATATACTTGACGATGTAGCCTCCATCGGTCGCGACCCACATCTCGCCTGTCGATTTCGCGATACCCAACTGGGCGAAGGCGCGCTCATCGAAGTTGTAGTGATCTGCGGCTACACCGTTGACCGTTTCGCTGCCGGCCGCTTCCGCACCACGGACGCCGGCCAGGAATCCGGCCGGTTCCCACCGATCGGCGAGCGAATTCCCCGGGTCGATCACGGTTGCATTGCAGGCATCCGTCCCGCGGCGCTCATAAGCGACCCCGCCTGCTTCCGCCATGAAAACCGGAACTGGATCGGAATTATCGCCTGATTTATCGATGGTCAACTGGCGAGCCGCAGGATCCTTGGTGGTCAGCATGACATAGGTCTTCGACCATTGCTGACTCTTCCCATCCTGGGTCCCAGCGAAAGAAAGCGTCAGGGTGGCTTTATAGCTGGCTAGATCCGCAAGCCCCACCCGAGGCTCGGTCAGATTAAAGGAACCGGGGCCGAAGGCCACGTCCCCGACTACGGACACAGACAGCCCGTCTTGCGTGGGTGTACCTGCCGGATAGGTTGGTGTGGTACCCGAAGACGCAGGGGTCAGCGTCAGGCAGGCCGACAATACGATCAAAGTAACAAAGCCAGACAGAGCAAACTTCCAAACTTTGGACAATAAATGTGCCATACGTTTTTTCCTCGTCACAGCGCAACTGTTGCCGCAAGAAGCCATGCGGGTGTTGCATAAACCCGCTCCCGGCTTTGACAGGCATCCCCCACAATCCACGGGATATTCAATGGCCAGCCACCGGGAGCACGGCGACTTTTGCGGAACCGGTCATATTCAGGGCAGCATATATCTGGTTGACTAGCGTCTGGGATTGTGTGGAGACCCCTCCATAAGAGGGAAGGCTGAGAGTCAACGAGGCCGGGGTGTATAGCACATGTGTCTCTGAACTTGTACTGCACGCCGATACCGTGTTGTCCCATATATCGTAGTTCCAATAAGTATCCAACAGCTGGTAGGCCAGATCCACCACAAGGTGCTGGCCGTCTGCGTCCATCGAGCCGGTCAGGTCTACCTGGCTGGTGGAGGTGGTCACACTTGGGCAGGGATTCCCGGGGGGAAGCCTGATGACCCAGAATACTTGGGCCGTGCCCGTGAAGTGGCCTGGAGCATCCGCCGACATCCCCGCCTGGTCGATTATCGCCATATAGTTGAGGCCATTAAATTCCCAGTGAGAGACCACCGAAACCTTATATTTGCAGACCTCGACCGTTACTTCCACCGGGTTGGACTGGGCAATCTTGGCCGGCCCATATATCCATTTAAGTATGGTAGATTGGTAATAGCGGATCTCTGCATTAAAAAAGAGGGTGGTCTTTCCAGGCTTTTCCGCATGAAAAATAAAACCTGCTATTCCCGGCTGTTCGTAATCAAAACCGGTTTCCTTTCTGGCTATTATAAGTTTGCCAATGCCTGGATCTTGCACTGAACCAGCAACCCATATCCCCGATATATTCATACTGTCTGTCTGTATATCTATCGACGTACGCGCCACTCTCACAGAGATGGGCACATTATCCCCAACACAAATGGTGCCATAACTCTTGGGCAGAGTGGCGAAAACAAAATAAGCATACTTCGCGCGGGCCGGGGCGGCTTGAGCCGGCGGAGGTTGACTCAAACTTCCCAGGAAAAGTGCTGGCAATACCAGGGCACTGAAAACATTGCGCCAGCGGGCAATGGGGCTCCGAACCGGGTGTCTTCCGGCCGTATGCGCAGACAAATCCTTATAGCTATTTGAATTTCTATTCATGGAATGAATCTCCAGTCTCTCACAAATAAAAGCTTTATCACGCCGGTCATTACACCATTGGCATCAAATTCAGAAATTTAGGTCGTGATGAATAAACTGCAAGAATGACGATGGTGTTCGTTCCAGGAGCATTCTTGTCCTCCCTGTGGTAGAGGATGATCTGTGCATTTCCCTATGATGGAATTACACAGGATAACTGTCGCCAATAAAGCGCTTGGCACCTCTCTTTCCCGCCCTGTGGGTTACCAATAAGGAGGTGAAAAAACATTATCGAACCGCCTGTAGACGGAGTTAGTATACGACTATTTAAACCAAATACAATTTCGGGAATATTTTCACAAAGATTGCGTTTGGGGCTTTCCAACCAGATGCTCAGCCACTATTTTGCGAACTAACAGATTGGCGAAAACGCGGGGACTCCTTAGCATTATTGCGCTATTTTTTGTAATTTGTTTATCTTTCAGTGATTCGGTGGAATGTCACAGCAACAATAACCCCCACTGGGTTAGGGTGGGGGTAGTATGGGGGCGGGCATCTAATCAAATTGCAGGCAGGTTTTTTCAGCCAGGGCAAAGGGAATTGAGAAGTACCCGGCTTTTTGTCCAATACGTAAATCCGTTTTGTCTCCTAGTTATTATCGCGCTATTACTAATAATACGTTTGTCAAATTTATTTATTAGGACCTATATTATGAACATAAAATTGCCCAGCAATAAAGCCGATCTTGTCTTTGTGTTATTCACGGGAATAAGTTTATCTTTGTGGTGGGAGTAATCCTAGCGCATTTTCTCGCACGCCACTCATTAAAAACGGAAAAAAAACGCATTCTCCTTTTTAATGACCTCAATAGGACAACCCAAACCCAAACGCATACAGCGGATTTTCCGAATCGTAAGGAAGATCCGCTTTTTGGTTCCTCACTGCTTCCATGGACGAAGGCAGTTCGAACGGCAGTCTGCCTTCCGGGCTGGCTATGCCAAACAGGACGTCCAGCACGGCTGTGTCGCTGGCGCCATACTCGCCCAGCAGGGCCTTTGCCTCCGCGGCTATTTCCGGGATGACAGCCGGGCGGTCAAGATAGATCACCACGATCGTGGGTACGGTTTTCAGCAGTGCCAGGATCTCGGCCATGGCTTCCCCCTTGAAATCCAGGTCACCGTGGTGGAAGCTGCGCGCGAACGGGTTTTTCGTCTCCACCGGCACCCAGGGAGTTTCCAGTCGCAAAATGGCAAGGTCCGCTTCTTCGGGACGGTCGACCACCTGGGCATAGCGGGCAGCCGCGGACGGGTCCATGTTCTTGAAGAATATTTTAGGTCTGCCCTGCAGCGGCAGGATGCCAGCCTCATTCTTGAGCAGGGTCAAGGAACGTTTTTGCGAAGCCGCCCCGGCTGCCATGGAATCCGGAGCACCCAGCACCTGCGGCACCCGGGCTTCGTCCACGAACGGGTTGTCAAACAGCCCCAGCTGGAATTTAAGCCGCAGCAAGCGCCGCACGGACTGGTCCAGGCGCACTTCGGTTACCCGGCTGGTTTGTACCAGTTCGACGACCAGTTCCGGGCAGCTTTCCCCGCCGAACTGGTCCACGCCCGCCTCGATGACTTTCAAAACTCTATCAACCCTGGACAGGTGCTCTACACCCCAGGCCTTGGCATGCCAGACGGTTTCCGGCAATTGTTCGTCGGTGATCAAGCCCCAATCGGTGCAGACCACGCCGTCGTATTTGTATTTTTCGCGCAGCAGCCCGGTGATGATGGCTTTATTGAAGCTCATGGCAACATTTTCGCCGGTCTGGTCGGTGGGGACGCCGTAATAGGGCATGATCGCCGCGGTCTGCGCCTCGAATGCGGCCTCGAAGGGGATGAGATGGTAATCGAAATTCCCGCCGGGGTAGACCTGGCCTTTCTGGAACTCGAAATGCGGATCCAGCCCTTCGTTTTGCGGCCCCCCGCCTGGGAAATGCTTGGTCATGCAGGCAACGCTGTGCGCGCCCAGGATATCCCCCTGGAAACCTGCGATGTAGGCTTTAGCCAGGCGGGCGGTCAGCAGGGCGTCTTCCCCGAAGGTGCCGCTGATGCGCGGCCAGCGCGGTTCGGTGGCCAGGTCGATCTGCGGATGGAGTGCCACACGGATCCCGACCGCCAGGTATTCCCGCCTTACGATATCGGCAAACTTTCGCACCAGCTCAACATCGCCGATCGCGGCGAAACCCGGCGTCTCGCACCACTGCGAAAAATCGGACGCGCCCACCGAATAAATGCTGCTCCTGAAATGGTTGCGCGGGTCCGAAGCGATGGTTATGGGGATGCCCAGACGGGTCCGTTCGGCAAAACGCTGGAGTCGGTTGTGCCAGGCGGCCACGGTTTGCGCAACAGGGATCTGCCAGAAATTGAAATGGCTCATTTTCTGGTCCCTGATCTGGTTCACCGCCGCGCGTGCGTACCCGGGCCCGCCGGGTTGTTCCTCGATGGAACCATCCTCGTTGACGGTCGTCCCGTTGATGAAAACCATCCCCGCCTTTTCTTCGAGCGTCATTTGCCCCAAAAGGTCCTCCACCCGCGCTTCGAGCGGCTGGCGGGGGTCCTCGTACACATCCAATTTGCCGTTTTTATTGAGGTCGCGGTATGTAAAACCATTTTCACTCCCGACCAGGCCGGACTGCTTCAATGTATTTTCACTTTGGTTTGAATTCACAAAACTTCTCCTCGTTTATTCGGTCTTACGGATGACTGCTTTGACATTAACGAAATGTTCGCTGGCTAAAGCTGCTTGCGGTAGTAGATCCGATCGTAGCCCTGGTCCATCTTCCGCTCGTATTTTACATAGCCGATCTTCGGGTAGAGCACCTGGTTGGCGGTCATCTTAACGTTGGTGCACAGGTAGATTGAATGAAAGCCCCGCCGGCGCGCCTCGTCTTCGGCAAACACCAGCAGCGTCCGCCCCACCCCCCTGCCTTGCAGTGCTGGCAGCACCGCCACGGTATCGAGATAGAAGCCTTCCTCGGTCTCAAATTGGATGAGGGCGCCGACCACCTTTCCGTCCAGCTCCGCCACCCAGGCCCAACCGGCGGCAATGACTGCCGGGAAGTCCAGCAGCATCGGGGCGGGCGGCCTGCCGATCAGCTCAACGTAGATCGAGAATGCCGCCTTGACGCAGCCCGCAACGTCAGGTTCATCCGCCGCGAGCGCCGGGCGGATAGTTGGATCGATGAAAGGGTTGGAGAGGTTATTCATGAATGCTTTCGATAAGTATTATGGGATTATCGCCAAGTGTCCCCACGCCACGAAGGCTACCAGTGTGGCCTGAAAGATCCACAATATGAGATTCATTTTTCTTCACCTCATCTTGAAATATATGAATAATTATAGCATTCACAATTCATAAGACAATGCACCCGCCTGCGATCGATTATTGCTATAATTTGACCATCAGTTTTCGGTCAAGTCGTGGTCGATGAAGCTTTATTAATCACGCTGGAGAAAGCCGGATATGAAGGTCACCCCTGAAGAATTGTCAGCCATCCTGCAGCAGCCGGCTCCCATCAACCTCGGAGGTCTGAACCTGGGCGGAGCCAGCCTGGAAAACAGGGACCTGAAAGGCGCCAATTTGTGCGGGACGGATCTGGTGGGGGCGAACCTGCGCGGGGCCAGCCTGGTCGAGGCGAACCTGGCGGGGGCCACCCTGAGCGGTGCGGACCTGCATGCAGCAATTATGACCCGCGCTAACCTGCGCGCCGCGGACCTGAGCGGGGCTAATCTTTCCCGCGCGACCTTGATCGGCGCCGACCTGGCGGGTGCCATCCTGCCGGGAGCCCGGATGGAATCCGCTGACCTGACCGGTGCCAGCCTCGACGGCGCTGACCTTAGTTTTGCCGTGCTGAAAGGGGCCAATCTTCAAAACGCCTCGCTGGTGGAGGCCAACCTGCACAAGGCCATCCTGACCGAGGCGAACCTGCAGGGTGCCCGGCTGGAGCGTGCCAGTTATTACAAATATACAAAATGGCCCGAGGGCTTCGATCCCGAGGCCGCCGGGGCGATAATGGTATAACCTTTTTTTACCAGGTAGGGATTTTAATTTACCCAGGCAGGCTCGAGGTACGATTTCACATCAATTCATTCCGAATGAAATAGTACTCTAATAAAGGAGATCTAATATGCGATTGCAAGGTAAAGTTTCTCTAATCACCGGCGGCGCGGCCGGAATCGGTAAGGCCACTGCGCTGCGCTTCACAGAAGAAGGCGCCAGCGTTGTATTCTGCGATGTAAACCAGGCAGCGGGTGAAGCCCTGCTCAAGGAGCTTGGTCCTGGCGCGCGGTTTGACAAGGTCGATGTTGTAAATCGGAAAGAAGTCCAGGTCTGGGTCGACTCTGTAATCGAACAATATGGTCGAATTGATGTGCTCATCAATAACGCCGGTATCTTGCGGGACGCCCAGTTTGTAAAAATGAAAGACGGCGAATTGGTCAAACAGATGGAAGAGGATGCCTTTGACCAGGTGGTCTCGGTCAACTTGAAAGGTGTTTTCAACTGCACCCAGGCGGTGACCCCCGCTATGATTAAACAGGGAGGCGGCGTGATCGTGAATGCCTCGTCGGTGGTGGGCCTGTACGGCAATTTTGGCCAGACCAATTACGTGGCCACCAAGGCCGGCGTCATTGGGATGACCAGGGTATGGGCACGCGAGCTGGGTAAGTATGGCATCCGGGTCAATGCGGTGGCACCTGGTTTAATCATGACCGAGATGCTGCAAAAAATGCCCGAGAATGTATTGGCGGACATGAAATCTCATACCCCCATTGGCCGCCTCGGTGAACCAAAGGATATTGCCAACGCCTACCTATGGCTGGCAAGCGACGAAGCTTCCTTTGTCCATGGGGCCATCCTCAGTGTGGATGGCGGATTAGTCATGGGTACTTAGGAAACTTTGCATATTCTTTAATCCGTCAAAATCCCGGAAGTTACCTCCATCGGGTTGGGCTGATGATTGCCCCTAAACGCGCCAGGTTCGTCAATAACCTCGACGAGCCTGGTTTCTTCATAATATCTACAATTTGGTTGCGGGTAATGCGCCTGTTGCAGCCATTACCTCATTCATACTTTGTCACATGTATCCCTTACAGTTGACCATACTTTTCTGTGAGCAGTTTTTTGTCGACCTTCGCAGCCGCGGTCTTGGGCAGTGATTCGACGAACACCACCGATTTCGGAATCTTGAATTTCGCCAGGCGGGTCTGGCAAAAGGCGATCAATTCGTCCGCCTTCAGGCTCTCACCCGGTTTGAGGACGACGAGTGCAAGCCCTACCTCGCCCCATTTTTCATCAGGTACGGCGATGACGGCTGCCTCGGCGATCGCGGGCTGGGCGTACAAAACACTCTCGATCTCGGCGGGGTAGACGTTTTCACCACCCGATTTGTACATGTCCTTGGAGCGTCCGACAATGTAATAACACCCATCCTCATCCCGGCGTGCCAGGTCACCCGTGTGCATCCAGCCGTCAATGATCGCGTGTGCAGTCTCTTCCGGCTTGCCCCAGTATCCGGCGCAAACATGCGGGCCGCGCACGATCAATTCACCCACTTCGTTCGCTCCGCATTCGCCCCCCTTGCCATCGATGATTTTTACGTCGATATGGATCAATGGATAACCTACCGACCCTGGTTTTTCCAATCGTTTTTCCGGCGGCAGCCAAAATGTATTCGGTCCTGCTTCGGTCAGTCCATAGCCCGTGAACAATCGAATACCTCGTTCGGCAAACCGTTCGACTATGGGCAGTGGGCAGGAAGCCCCGCCGCTCCCGCATATTTTCAGCGAGGTGAGATCGGCTTCCGACCAGCGCGGGTGTTGCTGCATCATGATGTACATGGTCGGCACCCCGACCAATAAGGTTACGTGCTCGTCGCGAATAAGATCAAAAACCTGGTCCACATCGAATGTGCGGCAAACGATGGAAGTGCCGCCCATGTGAACAAGCGGTGCAGTAAAGACGTTGAATCCGCCAGTATGGAACAGCGGCATATTAAGGATCGTGGTGTCATCTGGACCCAATCCCCAACCAGTCACGGTGTTGACCGAATTGGCGGTGATCGAGCGGTGTGTTAAGATGGCCCCCTTGGACAGACCCGTTGTGCCCCCTGTATAACATATCGCCCATGCATCATTCCATTCGAGTTTCTCTTCCGGGGGTTCGCTATCTGCATATTGCTCGCGTTCTGAAAAAAGGATGTCTGAAGGCTGGAGTAATTCGTCAAACGATATCCAGGATTTTACGCTGGGTGCACCTGCCCGGACCGCATTGGTTTGAGCCGCGAATTCCTTGCTGTAGACGAACACCCTGGGCGTGGCGTCATTGAGCAATCCGGCCAGTTCGTGGGGGGTCAGCCGCCAGTTGAGAAGTTGAAGCACCGCGCCGATCTTTCCGCAGGCGAACCAGAGGTCGAGATATTCAACACAGTTCATCGCCAGGATCGCCACTCGGTCGCCTTTCTGCACCTTTAACCCTTCGCGCAGAAAATTAGCCGTGCGATTGACGGTGCGGTTCCACTCGCGGTAGGTGATCCGACGTTTATCGTGAAGAGTATCGATGAGAGCCACTTTATCCGGCGTCAGCATCTCGCGCCGCGTGAGCCAGTTATTGAGATACATATTTCCTCCTTTGAACCTGGACTATTCCCATTTCACCACGGAAGCCGACCAGGCGTACCCAATGCCGGCAGCGACCATTACCATCACCATCCCGGGGCGCAGGCGTCCGGTCTCCAGCCCTTTCTTGATCGAGAGAGCCTGGTCGTGCTGACCGATATGCCCGTAATCTCCAAGATAGTAGGACTGGTCTTCACGCAATCCCAATTCGCGTAGCACGAATTGGTGCGCCGAGGGTTTCATGTGCAGAATGTTTAGATATCCAATATCGGCGCGAGATAACCCGCTTTTTTCAAGCGCCTTGTCGATCACTGCCAGGAAATTTTGCAGGGAAAGCTGGTCGAGCCGGGCCTTCATCCCCTCGGGGTCCGGCACGTCAATTTTATTACGGCGGGCAGCAATTGCCTCGGCAGTGATCGGTTCCACGGTCCCGCCGGCTGGAATAATCACATCCAGCGAGAACGATCCGTCCACCATCACGGCCGATTCGAGCAGATGGTTATGAGGGTAATTTTTCTGCAGCAGGAGGGCGCCGCCGCCCGCACTTAACCCGAATACAAAGCGCGATCGCGGATTGGAGTAATCAATTAGATCGCCGTTACGATAGCCACCCGCAATAAGCACCGTGTTGAGGTCGGGGTCGCTCAACATCATCCCCTTCGCCATCTTGAGTGTCGCCATCGTCGTTGCGCATCTCATCTGCACATCGATCGCCCATGCCCGGCGCGCACCCAGGTCGTATGCCAGCTTGATCCCCGCTGTCCAAAGGGGATACTCTTTCCATTCTTCCGTCGTACACAAAACCAGGTCAACGTCGGCTGGTTGAATGGATGTTTGGGCGAATGCATCCTGCGCCGCCCACAAGGCCATGGCGTTCGTATGATCGTTTGGACCCGGGACCGGCTTGCGCCGGATGCCCATCTTATCCGCCAGGACATTTTCCGGAATACCCGACATGCGTGCAATGTCCGCGGCTGTAATGAATGTTTGCGGAATATAGACACCTGCTGAAACGATCCCTACTGTGGTTTTACTATCCGGCATTACCTGCCTTCGTCACCCTTTCAAGAATTGTGTGACCGTTTCATTGAACTGCTCAGCACACTGGATCGGGGCAGCATGGCCGGCATCTGGAATGATGACGAGTTGCGCCTGCGGCAATTTGCCTTTTAGCAATTGTGCGTTTTTGACCGGAACGACGCGATCATTGGCACCGTGAATGATCAGCACTGGCGCTTTGATCTGCCCGACGCGGTTTTCGCAATCGTAAATTTTCACCGCTGCATTTTGCCGCTTGTATGCTTCGGGCGGTTGAGGATGTGCCACCCGCCAATCTACATACTGATTTAATAGGTCGCCATGTTGTGCGCACCATTCCGGGCTGGTAAATAGCTCGAATGATCGACGAATGTCCAGGGCTGGATCGCCGCTGCGCCGCATGGTCAGCAGCATCGGGACGAGAGCAAAGATAGACGGCTTAACCATGTGCGGACCCCCAAAACCGGTTGAGGCAAGCACGAGCCGGTTGGTCATCTCCGAATACGTCAGTGCGAATTCCTCCGCGATCAACCCGCCTAGCGATGCGCCGATGATGTGGGCGCGCGGAATTCCAAGGCCCTTCAGCATCCCGGCGGTGTCCTCGGCAAACATCTTGATGCTGTATAGTTCTTCGGGTTTGTCCGATTCACCTGCACCGCGATTGTCGAACGCGATCACCTGGAAATTTTTGGATAATTCAGGTGTTTGACGAAACCATAGGAATGTGTCCGCCCCCAATCCACCGATGAGGACCACCGGATCGCCCGTGCCGTGAATTTCGTAGTGAATGTTGATTCCGTTCGCTTGAATTTTTGGCATCTCTTCCTCCTTGAAATGTGGGATTTCGACGAGTGCACTAACATCTGGTTTGTCGGCAGGTCAGGAGCAAATGCATGATCCTTATGACATTCGATTATAAATGTTATACGGCAATCTGAATAGGAAATTCCCAGCCGTGAAAAACAAAAGACAGCCTATTTACAGTCTCCCGAACAGGCGTATGAATAATCATCCAACACGGATCGGATGTGCTGATCCACAATCTTGTTCGCCGAGTTTGCGATTGCTCCGCTTCTGATTCCAGGATAGATCTCCGGCATGAATTGGTTGATCAGCGATAATGGCAGGGATACTTCATCCAGGTTCGCCATCAATTTTGTTAACGCCGCTTGCACACCCTTGTCGCGCCAGTAATAGCGGGCCCGGTCGCTAAGGCTGTATTTGCGAGCAAATGCCAACTCACGTTCATCGCCATGATAATATTTTTTCCAGTGAACCGGCTCATGCTGCATGGCCGCCTCCAGGGTTTCGATCAGGCGGGAACGCCTGGCCAGGGGGAGCAGTTCGCTTTCCATCATCGCCAAAGCGAAGACCGCCTGCCGGAAGGCAAACGTCAATGCGGGACCAACTTTCAGGATGGCAAAATGGTCGTGGACGAGGTTCCTCAGGTTTTCGCGCGTCTGGTAATCGGTTGAATGAACTTCATAGATGAAGGGAGAGCTTTCAAAATATCGGGCCAGATTGCGGGCTGCATCGGGGTCGTAATCGAAGATGAATTTGTCGCCAAACTCGACCCCCGGCTGGACCACAAAGGCGATGACTCGCTCCCACGCCGGTTCCAGTTTGGCCTCCACGAATGCGGTCTGCATGACTTCAAGCGTGCACCTGGCATCCTCCACATTGGTCACCTCGATACTTTCTTTATGCTCCGTGGCTCCGCCCGGGATGGGGACTTCGCTGCCGATGACATACTTTAACGCTTGCGGTCGTTGCGGAACTTTAGCGAAAGTTTCCTCGGCCACCTTGGCCAGGCGTGCAGTACGGCGGGCTGCAAGTTCAGGGTCCAGCGGGCGCGTGGGGTCGTCCTCTCCGAGTCTCATGCTCGCGTCCAGGTGGATTTTTGTAAAACCGGCCAGCACGTAATCCTGCACCATCTCAGCTGCCTGTGACATGGCAAGTTCCACCGGATGGTCCTGCCAGGGAGACGGGCCGAGATGGTCGCCGCCCAGGATGAGCCGCTCTGCAGGCAGGCCATTTTCGGCCGCGATGCCTCGCACAAAATGGACGAAGTCCGCAGGTGTCATGCCGGTGTAACCCCCATATTGATTGACCTGGTTACAGGTGGCTTCAACCAGAACCGGCGCCGCTCCGCACAGGGATGTTCTCAACACCCAGGGATGGGCGGAACAGATCGAAGCAATGCCGCGTGCTTCTCCCCGCTTCTGTGCAAGGACGATTTCATGAAGTGGATCAGACATGGCGCATGGCTTCTTCAAGTGTCGGTTGGGCAGATGTACCCCCGGCGGAACGGGTCGAGAGAGACCCGCTGACTGCTGCTAGAGACAAGGCCTTTTCCAGGCTCCAGCCCTTTAGATACCCATACAGGAACCCGGCATCGAAGCTATCCCCCGCTCCGATGGTATCCACAACCTGGAGTTTGAGGGCGGAAACATGCACGCTTTCTTCGCCCCGGCAAGCCAGTGCCCCCTGGGCGCCGAGTTTCAAAGCGACGGTTTTGCACTTCTGGCGAAGGTCATTTACGGCAGCCTCGACAGAAACTGCGCCGGTCAATGCCAGCGCTTCGTTTTCGTTTGGGAGGAAAACGTCCACTTGCCGCAGGAGTTCATCGAAAGGATGCCACTTCCCGGACGGGTCCCAGTTGGGGTCGAGCGAGGTCGTCAGACCCATGGAGCGGGCGCGTGCAAACAGGTCTGGCAACCCAGCTTGGAGGGCAGTTTGGAGGAAATAGCTGCCCACATGCAGGTGACGTGACTGGTGCAGAAGATCTTCGGTCACATCTTCCACTTTCAGGGAAGAGATCAGGCCGGCATGGGTCAGGATGGCGCGCTCGCTCGAAGGGCTGGGGCCAGTCCCGCGGGTGGAAGATTGATTTAGGATGACACTCAGGCCGGTCTGTCCCTCCGGGAGTACGACCACGTTCGAAACATCCACACCGCTCCTTTGCATCTCGTCCAGCATGAAATGACCAAACACGTCATTACCGCACACACCCGTGAAAGCCATCTTCAATCCAAGCCGGGCTGCTCCGCAGGCGAAGATGGCGGATGATGAACCGATGGTCAGGGAAGCGGAATCAACAAGTTTCTCGACCTGCCCGAAAGAGGGAACAACGTCTCCGCTCAGGATCAAGTCCGGATTGATTTCGCCTGCAACCAGAATGTCAAAAGTTTTACTCATAATTTTGCCCGGGGATCCCGCAGGGTGGGTGGATGTCGGTCACTTCAAATCAGTAATTTTTATACCAATCGAAGGGTGCGTCAGCGGTGTAGAAATCGCTGATGGGTTTGCCAAAATCCGAGCACAGCGCGGTGAGACTGGAGAGACGTTCGCGCCCGGTGGTGCGCAGGAATTCGAGCCGCGGCTGCCTGTCCATACTTATCGCTTCCTGCCAGATTGCGCGCCCTGCCGCGGCACCCGAAGCGCCAGCCCGGCAGGCAATCTCCACCTGGCGGAGATATATATTGAAATTCACCGCCGCAGAAAGTACGATCCAGGGAGCAGGGCTGGCGGTGGAAACCTCCGCGCACGCTTCGCTCCAGGCGTTTTCGTCGGGATCTTCGGCAATGTCGAGCGGAAACTCGCTTTTAAGGACGTCAATGCTGGGACTGACCAGACGGCGGGCGGTTTCGGTAACCACATACCGCTTTTCTGTGGAGGAGAGTTTTTTGGCTGCATCGAGCGAATAGCTCAGCGGTTCGAGCATGATACTCAAGTCATAATGAGTGCACTCATCCGCCACCTGCCGGACAAAAGCTTCCATACCACGAGCGTTGGGGGAGTCTGGATGGTAGTAGACCAGCAGCTTTATCATACTGGCGCCCATCCGTTTGGCTTTTTCCACGTTCCACCCGGTCAGGATTTGGCTCTGGCGGGCAGTGGGTGCGCCGCTGTACCCGGTTGATTCGACTGCAACTACGAACGCGGATTTACCAGGCAATGCGCCCGCGGCGATGGCCTGGGCTGCCGATACTTCCGGGTCAAGCAGCACGGCAGTCGACAGGTCTGCGAGTGCTGCGGTCACATCCAGTTTGAAGCGCGCGAGATCGGCGTTATTAATAAAAGCTGGGTTGGCCTTGCGCAGATTCTGGCGATGGTCAAGGGCCAGGCAGGTGAAAGTTCCGCGAGGGGATGTACATTGCTGTAAACCGCGCAGTTTACCGATGGTACGTTTCATGTTTTCCTGTTCTATATAGCCAATGTTTTACGGGCAGGTTACACGGAATGCTGTGAGGATCCGGTTCTTGAGGATAAAGTTGACATTATGCTCCCTGCCCCATTCACAAGCGGCGCTGAAGTCAACGTTCATGTCGGTATATTCAGCAGCAAAGATGGGCTTCCCGTTTTCGATGAAGGGCAGCATTTTCCCGATCCATTGATAATAGAAGGCATCCTCGGTGATGGCGAAGTCAAAGAAAGAGAGCGAATTGGCGACCATATCGGCGGCGTTCTTGAGGCCGATGGCAAGACCACGGGCATGAGCTTCATCTGCCAAAAAGTGGGCATAAGCCAGCTGGTCATCGAAGGTGAGGGGAAAGCCGGTATCGTTATCGTAGATCTCGATATTGTCGGGTTCGACGCCATCGAAGCCTTTGGCGGCGCATAAGTCGAGACGGGCGCGCATGATCGGGGCAAGCAGGTCGATTCGGCGGATGTCCAGCCACTTCTCGCCCGGCCAGCCGTCATAGTCCTTGCCCAGCACTTCCACCGGGAACTGGTCCGCGTCGGGGCGCCAGTTTTCCTGCGATCCAACCGAAATGTAGCAAATGACCTTCACCCCGCGGGCATGCAGGGCATCAATGACAGATTGATCCGCGTACAGGTCAATATCGTACACTTGTGCCTCGACGGATGTATCCACTTCTTCATCGAGTTGCCATTGCCATGTCAGACCGGGAGCCGGGTGCCACCATTCGGTCGCGGGTGAAGGGGAGGAGGGAATAGGGGTCATTGGATCAGGTTCCAAGTTCGGGGTGCAGGATGCAAGGGCGGATAGCAGGAAGACGAGAAGGAAAAATTTTTTTATCATTGTGATTAAGTCTAACATGTCTGACATATCAGATCTGATGACTTGTTAGACTTTATGTATCTTAAACTGTGGCAAGTATTCGTTATGCTGCGCGAACATTTCGTTGACCATCTGCTTGATTTCAGCCAGGGAAAGCACAGAGGCTGTCAACGGATCATGACAGATCGCCCGGTAAACCATCACCGGGTCGCCGGTGATGGCGGCCGTGATGGCCATTTCTTCAATACCGCTCGAAAGCCCGGTCAGCAGGGCGCACTCAGGCGGCAGGGCGCCAACGTGGAGCGGGTGAATCCCGGACTTGTCCGCGTAAACCGGTACTTCAACACAGGCGCCTTCAGGCAGGTTGGTAATGATCCTGGTGTTGGGTACGTTGCCGTTGAACTTAAACGGTTCGCCGCCTTTGAGGGCATTAATGATGTAAGCAGCATATTCCAGGCCGCGCGCCAGGTCGCCCCGGGTGACCTCCTTTGCAAGTTCAACCCGCACGCCGTTTTTCCAGGTGGCCTCAGTGTTCTGGTATTCCTTCAGGATGTAGGCGTACTCGCCAGGGTTCCAGCCGGTACCGTGGGTGCAATATTTTTCGATCAGGTCGGGACGTTTGCGAAACCACCAGTTGTATTCCGAGTTGTGCCCGCTGGACTCGGTGACATAGTAGCCGAGGGCCAGGTACATTTCATTGCGGACCTGCTCTGCGTTGTAAATATCAGGATTTTCGGTGATGGCTTTATGGATTTGCGGGTAAGCATCCTGGCCGTTATTTTCAAATTTAAGATACCAGGCCTGGTGGTTTATACCCGCACATAAGTAGTTGACCTCGGGAAACAGCGCCCCGATCCAGACAGCCAGCATCATGGCTGTGCCTTGCACCGAGTGACACAGGCCGGTAACCGGGATGTGGGTTTGGCGCTGGAGGGCGCCGCACAACATGGCCATCGGGTTGGTGTAGTTGAGCAGGACGGCATTCGGGCAGTATTTCTCCATATCATGCAGGATGTCCATCATTGGCGGGAGGGTGCGCAGGAAGCGGAAAATGCCTGAAGGTCCGCGCGTGTCGCCAACATTGATATCGACGCCGTATTTTTTGGGAATTTCGATATCGTGCCGCCAGACCTCGGTGCTGCCTGCCAGGATAGTGGTCAGCACTACATCTGCTCCCTTGAGGGCTTCCACACGGTCGAGAGTCGCGGTAACTTTAGCAGGGTATTTCCCTGCTTCGACGAGTTTAAGCACGGTTTTGTGCGCAAAGTCAAGCCGTTCGGCATCGATGTCCATTAAGGCAATCTGCGCATCTTCCAACAAAGGGAATGTCAGGATATCGCGCACGAGCCCGGCGGTGAAACCCAGGCTGCCGGCGCCAATGAAGGCAATTTTGGTCATGAGCACTCCTTATATTGATGTTGCGTTATGGAGTACAGACCTACGCTGAAGGCAAGTCCGCGCTCCTTCGGTCCAATCAAGCCCTGGTGTGCGCCTAGCGTTTTAATCCGCTGAGGGAGATGCCCTCGATGAATTGTTTCTGGGCGAAGAAGAATACCAGGATCAGCGGCAGGATGCTGATCAATGCGCCTGCCATCAGGACGGTGAAACGCCCACCCATGGTCAGCTGTGTCTGGAAGAAGGCCAGGCCGACGGTCAGGGTGGTGTTGGGTACGGTCGGCATGTACACCAGCGGGTGAAGCAGGTCGTTCCAGGCGCCCTGGAAGGTAAAGATGGCCAGGGCAGCCAGGGCTGGTTTCCCGAGCGGCAGGTAGATGCGCCAGAAGGCCTGCCAGAGCGAGGCGCCATCCACGCGGGCGGCATCCACCAGCTCGCGCGGGATGGTAAGGAAATACTGGCGCAGCAAAAAGGTCCCAAATGCTCCTCCCCAGAAGGCCGGCAGCCAGAGCGGTACGCTGGTCCCCACCAGGTGCAGCCATTTGAAAATAATGAAGTTCGGGATCAGGGTGACCTGCTCAGGGATCATCAAGGTGACGAGCAGGAGGGTGAAGAGAAAATTACGGCCGCGGAATTTCACCACGGCGAAGCAGAAGGCGGCCATGGCACAGGTCAACAATTGACCAATAACGGTCAGGAGCGAAATGATCGCGCTGTTCATGAACAGCCTGGGGAAATTCAGATCGAACGAGAACAATTTACGGAAATTGTCGAGCGTGGCCGGGTTGGGGATGAGCGTGTGAGTGAACTGGTCAGCTGGAATTTTGAAAGAGATGGCCACCATCCACAGGAAGGGTGCCAGCATCATCACAGCCCCGGCGGTCAGGAAGGCATAGGTTACCAGATCCAGGAGTATCTTTTGGGTCGTTTTTGTCATCCCATGATCCTATTCATACACAACGTAGCGTCTTTCGAGCCAGAAGTAAAAGCCCATCAGGAGGATGACCAGTACTGCCAGCTCGATGGCCTGGGCGCTTGCGCCTCCATATTTGAAGAAGTTCCAGGCATTGCGGTAAATGGAGAAGACGACCACCGGCACGGAGCTGTCTCCCTGGCCCTGGCGGGTCATCATGTAGATGTAATCGTAGGCCTGGAAGGCGTTAATGGAGGATATGAGCGTCTGGAAAAAGATGCTGGGCGTGACCAGCGGCAGGGTGATGGAAAAAAACTGGTCAAACTGACCAGCGCCATCGATGGTCGCCGCTTCATAGTACTCGCGGGGAATGGCAGTCAGGCCGGCGAGGAATATAATCATGCCCTCCCCAATTGCCCCCCAGATGTTGACGACCACCACCGACATCAGGGCGTTTTTCGTACAAAGCCAGCAGATGGATGGCTGGCCAAGCAGGTTCAAGAGGTAATTCAAAATGCCGGTGTCCCTGCCGTAAATCATGTTCCAAACCAGGGCGGTGGCGACCGCCGAGGTAACGGCCGGGAGAAAATAAATGGTTCGAAATATGGAAACGCCGTGAATCTTGCGGTTCATCAGGACCGCTACGAACAGCGAAATAATGACCACACCCGGAACGTACATGGCGCTGAATTTAAATGTGTTTGTCAGCGCTTTGAAGTAAGCGGGGTTGTTAAAAAGGGCAAGGTAATTGCTTATACCGGCCCAGGTGGGGGGTCTCAACAGGTCCCAGTTGGTCAGGCTCAGGCCGAGCGTAGCCAGGATGGAGCCAAGCGCGCCAAAGGTCAACCCGATCAGCGTAGGGATCAGCATAACCCAAAACCAGAACTTTTCCCGGCCGAGCGGTCTCAACCCATATTCCATGTTCTTCTCCTCTTCCTCCCCTCATCCCGAGCGGAGATGAGGGGAGGAGAGCGGGCTACTTATTATTGGCCAGGACCGCATCCGCCTGGGTGACGATCTGATCCAGGGTCGGGTTTAACTCCGCCTCGCCGTTCCACATGGGGGTAAGGCCGTCGCCGATGGTGGAAGACCATTCATCATACCCCTTGAAGACCGGCTTCATATGGGCAAAAGCCAGCGAGTCGATGAAGATCTGCTGGTTGATGGAGGTGCCCTGCTTCAGGAAGGCATCACTCTCCGCAACGGAACGCAAGACCGGGCAGGCAAAACCCATTTCTGCCAGGCGGGTCTGGCCAGCCGTACTGAGCACGAACTTGATGAAGGCAAAGGCTGCGTCCGGGTTCTTGCTATCCTTGCCGACCACGAACCCGGCGCTGTTGACACTGGTTGCCTGCCCGGCAGGACCGCTCGGCATTTGGACGACGTCCCACTTGAAGCTGGCTTCCGAGTAGCTTGGCACGGCCCAGTGACCCATGGCAATCATGGCCGCATTGCCGGAAAGGAACAAGTCGCCGCCGTACTGAGACGAGGTGTTGGGGTCCGGAATGGAATGGTCAACGAACATCATATCGTGAAGGAACTGGAAGGCCGTGCGGGCATTTGGTTCACCGATCAGGGTCTTGGTATGGTCGGCGTTGATCAGGTCTTCGCCATTGGCCCAGATGATCTCGCTCATCCCTGGTTCGAAGTCCCAGGGATCAATCACGTAGCCAAACTGGTCGATCTTGCCGTCGCCGCTTGTATCCTTGGTCAAAGCCAGGGCGGTGGCACGCAGGTCGTCATAGGTCCAGTTGGACTTCGGGTAGGGGACACCCGCCTTATCGAACATGTCCTTGTTATAAAAGACGACAATGGTCTGGAAATCACGCGGCAGCCCGAAGTAGCCGGCGGGGGTTTGGTAGGCTGTCAGGGTGTTTGGGAACAACCCATCCAACATGCCGGGATTGCTGTCGATGTAGAGTTGAAGGTTGAGCAGCACGCCGCGTGATTGGTAATCCAGGTAAAGAGGCGCATCCATGGCAAAAACATCCGGAGGTGTATTGGCAGCCAGCAGGGTCTTCAACTTGGTCCAATACGAGTCCCAGTCGGATACGTCGACGTTGACCTTGATGTTCGGATTGGCCGCTTCGAAGTCTGCGACGATCGCCTTCCAGACACTCAGCTCGGCAGGGTCGCCCCATTCCATGTAGGTGATTTGCACAGGGCCATTATTGGTTGCATTGCTCCCGGTGGTTTTCCCGCCGCAGGCACTCAGGAGCAGGATGGCAACCATTGCTAAAGAAAATATAGTTTTTTTCATGTTCTCCTCCTTACAAAAGTTTGACTACGGAATCCAGATTCGTGGGACGATCTGGATTTAACCCCTTGGAAAGGGAACGCTCGAACGCAATCAATTGACCGACCGGCAGGTAGAGCACATTACGAATAGCCTCATCGAGGCCCGATCCAAACCGAACCTCTTGTATTGCACCGTGGAAAGATGACTCCAGGCCCGTTTCAGAAATCGCCAGGACCCGACCTCCCAGGGCTTTGACGTCGTCCAGAACGGATAATTCTTGCTGCCCATTGACCGTGGAGCACAGCCCAATGGTCAGCGCAGACGAGGTGACCATGCTCTTCGGTCCATGGCGGAACTCCATAAAGTGGAATGGTTCGCTGTGGCTGAGGCTCATCTCTTTCATCTTGAGGCTTAGTTCGCATGCCAGTCCCTGGCGCGGACCGGATCCCAACCAGAAGAAGCGGTCGAGGCCGGCGTCGCGCCCCAGCTCTGTGGCGAGCGAAAAGTAAGTTTTCAAAACCCGGCTCCCGACCTCCGGGATTTTCGACAGGCTGGCAAAAAGGTCTTCGCGACCTGCCCACAAACAAGCCAGCGCCACCGTGCCAAGATAGAGGCTGGAGAACGCCCGCGTTTGGGCCACCGACTGCTCCTGGCCGGAAGGCAGGACGAGGTTAAGCTCACCCATTTTTGCCAGCGGCATGCCGCTGCAGCACGAGAGTGTCAAAAGAGTGCCGCGCTTCCCATCCAGGAAAGACTGACAGGCGCGCAGGGTTTCGGTTGTCTCTCCTGAACGGCTGACGGCAACCAGCAGGGTCGTCCCTGCAGTAAATGAACTCCCCGGATAAAGCCAAAGTTCAGAGGCCGGGAATGCGCGGCAGGCATGCCCGGTCATTTCCTGGGTGAGTGCTGCCGCTGCCAGGGACAGGTAGTAGGTGGAACCGCAACCCGTGAAGATGATGTTCTCAAAACCATGGTTGCCCTTTAAATCCAAAATGTCCTGGCGAGATTGGTCCAAATCCTTAAGCGCCGCAGTCCAGGCTTCAGGTTGGGAAAAAATTTCTTGTCGGGTGAAATGCCCATTTTCCATATGGTTTTATCCGTGGTTCAGAAAGATGCGTTCAGCGTTAAGGAAATATATTTTTTTTAGAATATTGTCAGGCAGGAACAGACCATGCACGTGCCAACGGCCCTGCATCGGGATGGGGGCCGCGTTATAGTTAAAATATTCGTCATCTGTCTCGAGGAACCGGTAGATGACCCGGTAGGCTTCAGGATAGGGACCCATGTCAGAACCAAAAAGGATCCGGTCACTATAGCGAATGAAGAACTTCCGCGCAGTGTAGGGCTGACGCCCTAATTCTCCAATCCGGGCGGAGATATCCACATTGAAATTGGGGCAGCGATCGAGCAAGGCACCCACCCAGCCCAGGTTCTCAGCATAACAGCCAACGTGAGCGCCTATGAAGGTGGTGTGGGGATGACGGGTAACGATGGAAGCGAGCCCTTCAATAATGTGCAGGAAAGGCGGGAAGGGCGGGCTGGTAAATGCCCAGTCGGGGTGGTTTTTTAGTTCCTCCCAGCGTTCATTGGTCTCATCGATCGGATCAAAAAATGCCGGGGGGTCAGCCACATGAATGACTACCGGCAGGCCGAGTTCGCCCGCCGCCTGCCAGATGGGATCGATGCGTGGGTCGTCGGCGTCGACCAGGTTCCCCAGGTGATCCCTGACATGCAAGCCGAGTACTTTCCAGATCTTCAATCCTTCCGCACCGTGTTCCTTTTGGACTCGCAGCCTGCCTGCCGCCCATTCGGGGAATTGATCGCCCATTTCGGGCCATTTTGACCAGTCCACACCGCCAAAGATTTGGAACCGCCCGGGGGCTGGCTGCTTGAAGTGGTCCAGGTGGGCGTTTAGGAGGGTTTCACTCCAACCGCCATCGAGGTCAACATAGCGGACGATGCTGGCCTGGTCGAGTAAATCGAGTAACCTGGAAAGCGGCTTATCGTCCCAGCCGCCTCCAAAGTCCTCACCCAGATGGTTATGGGTATCAAAGGCCGGGAAGCGCGGCTTCTCGACCAGGGTGGTTTTGTTTTCGAGTTTGGATCGAGGGGTAAAGTTTTGGAGCTCCATATTTTTTTGCCCAAAGGGCACACAGGAACCAGAAGGATCAAGAAAAGATGACGCGAATACCGCGTGACTGGAGCTCGTCGGTAAATTCACGCGAGGCAGCTTGATCGGTTATCAAAGTGTGGATGCTCTCCAAAGGTGCCAGCAGGATTGTAGCGGTGCGGCCAAACTTGGAATGATCGGCTGCGACGATGATCTCTTTTCCAGATTTCAGGATGGCGCGGTCAGTCATGGTCTCGGGCATAAACTCGTGCGTCAGGCCGTATTCCAGGCTGATGGCGCGCGTACCGATGAAGACCTTGTCGGCACGGACCTCGGCCATTGCCTGCTCGGTAATGTGACCAATAAATGATAGTTCGCTTTCACGCAGCATTCCTCCCAGGCAGATGACCGTGATCGCCTCGTCCCCGGCCAGAACGTTCACCACCGGCAGGGAGTTAGTGATGACCGTCAGGCTGTTGCGCCCGCGCAATGCCCTGGCAATTTCGAGTACGGTCGTCCCCGAGCCGAGGAAGATTGTTTCCCCAGCGTGGATGAGCCCCGCGGCGGCCTGCCCGATGCGGATTTTTTCATCCGCTTGTTCGTCTTGACGCTGGAGGATGGGGGACTCGGGCGGTGCCTGGGTCAAGGCTATCGCGCCGCCGTGGACACGCTGGATCTTCCCTTCTTTAGCGAGAGTTTCCAGGTCACGCCGGGCGGTGGCTTCGCTGACCGAGAAATTTTCACAGACATCAGTAATGCTGATCCGCTGGCTGTGCAGAATATACTGATGAATCTGATTCTGTCGTTCGAGACTGGAAATGGCATTGTTCATTAAAATCGCTCAATAACAATCATATTCAATCATAAACAATCATATTATTGCGCGATTGATGGCGGTTTTCAAGTGACAAATGTCATTGCCTTCTGCGTCCGCCCATGTTAGAGGTACGGACATGAAGGCTGCCGACCTCACGGGTGCCGACGTACGCGGGGATTCAATCTGCTTTGTTTTTCAGGCGATTAGCGCCGCATACCCATAAATACTCCCCAGGATACAGTTCCGCGTAAGGCCGGGACCGACCAACAACCTGTCGCCCGTTCAGGATTCGGGTTTTTCCAGCAGCCACTTCTTTGCGGCAGCCAGGTCGGTAAAAACGCGCCCATCCACGCCGCGGTTGCGTGCCACCAGTTCCCCCAACAGGCCCGGGTCCAACTGATCGGGTGTGCCGACCAGGGCAATCTTGATCCCCTGGGAAGCAAAGACAGCCGCTCTCTCCTCCGTCCGGTAGCGTTCCGAAAAGGTCGGGGCAGTTTGTAGTGCAGAAACATTGATCAACAACCGTTTTTTCTTGGAGTCCCGGCATTAATCGGCCAGCGCAGTAAACTGCTGACTCATTTCATCAACACTGCCTGCTCCCGAGAAATTTGCCACCAGGTATTCTGTTCGCTTGATAATTTTCGGACTAAGGCTCATCGCCAGGCTCCATTTACTCACAAACCATTCGAGGCGGCAGTCGGACTGGGGAAATGTCCAAAATAATATCGAGGCAGGGCCTCCCTTTCATCCAGGTAAACCGGAAGGTTCTCCCTGCAGCCACTTCTCCGCCTCGGCCAGGTCGAGAAAAATGTGCACGTCCACCTCGCGGTTTTGAGCCACCAGCTCCGCCAGGCGCCTGGGTTCCACCAGACTGAGGGAGGCCACCACGGCCACCTTGATCCCGTATTCCGAAAATATCACCATCCTTTCCCCTGCCCGGAAACGCTGTGGAAAAGAGAGCACCGCTTTAATTGCGGAAATATTCATCAGCAGCCGGTTTTTTTTTCGCATCCCGGCAGTGGACGGCCAGCTCCTCGAACCGGTTGCCGATCTCTCCTAAATTCGCATCGCCCGAGAAATTCGCGACCAGGTAATCCGCTTTTTTTTTGTATTTAATTTTCAGGCTCATGTTCCTGCTCCCTTTCCGTCACGAAGACCGTCTTGGGGCAAAACATGCTCATGCTCAACTCCCCCTGGGAGTCAAAAGACCCGGAAATCTGCTGAAATTATAGCATCGCGGCGGGAAAATTCAATACCCATCTGTGTAGACAGGTATCCTCATTGTAAATGTTGAAGGTGAGGGTGAATACCAATCAGAGGACGACGAATTGAGGCCCTGCCTTATGCATCCCTAAAAACAGGTTCCTCCGCAATTACTGAATTGAGACCGACCCTTTGAATTCGAGAAAAACAGGATCTCATCCATTTACTGGACAAATATTATCTTATTGGTTTATAGTTGAACTACGCGGGGAAGGGACATCTAGTCCCCCCACGTTTCGTAAATATGCTGTGAATGCAAGGTTCTTTCAAGCTTCACTGAAGTTTCGTGTCCGCTTTACTGAAAGGAGCAAACATATGTTAGCTGAAAAGACCAAGACCGCATGGTCGGACCCAACCGAGGTGGCGTCTGATGTTTATACGCTGATCCTGGAAAATGACCGCGCCCGGGTATTCGATGTCCGCTTCAAACCCGGCCAGCGGGCCGAGATGCACGGTCATCCTGATCACATCATCTACGTCATCTCGGATTACACGCTGAACCTGATGCTCCCGGATGGCACCAGCCAGGAAGTCCCGCTCAAGGCCGGGCAGGCCTTCTGGATGAATGCGGGTCCGCACGCCGCTGAGAACATCGGGAAGACCGAGGGTCATGCGGTGGTAGTCGAGTTGAAAGACCACCCAATGTAGCTGACGATATTACCAACGCCCGGTGGCGCCGCTTGGGAAGACGCCGCCGGGGAATGTTTATTTATGGAGGCGAATCATATGAACCGCTACCTGGTCGAATCCACACACGCGGCCGAGGAATGTCACCACGTCGTGGAACAATTTATATATTACGGGCACATCATGAACTTTGAGTGGGGCTGCGGCGCCGGTGTTCATTGCAGCTACGCGATGGTCGAGTCTGAGAACGAGGCGGAGGCCTTGTTGTCGGTGCCGCCGAACCTGCGCTCCAAGGCGCGCGCCATCAAATTATCCAAATTCACGCCCGAAAAGTTGCAGAAAGCTCACGAGTGACCCGGACCAGGTTGAATTGATCCCAATTGAATTTACCTCCACATTATGTCCTGATCGACCAGTCTTATCTTTATAGATCAACACTCTGAACAAGGTGATCTCCGCTGAGATAAGCACGGGATATGTCATCGGTATGGACGGGTAGATTAGGTTAGGAGGAAGGAGACACCTTATGGAATACCGCGAACTGGGACGCACAGGCTAGAAAATTTCAGCGATCAGCCTGGGGACCTCGGCGATGGGCAGCTCGTGGGGAGATGTGGACGGGCGCGAGAGCATGGCTGCCCTCAACCGCGCCCTCGACCTGGGAGTCAATTTCTTTGACACCGCGGATGCATATGGCAGCGAACCTCTGCTGGGGCAACTACGCCGCCACCGGCACGAGCCATTTTATATCGCAACAAAAATGGGGATGGGGGTGAACCCGGACCCGCGCGGCTACAACCGGCGCAACCTGGGGACCGAGACGATCGACCTGATGCAGCTGCACTGCCCGCCCATCGAGGCCTACAACCCGGAAGTATTCGGCGTCCTCGACGAGCTGGTGAAGCAGGGAAAGATACACCACTACGGGGTCAGCGTGGAACGCATCGACGAGGCCAGGGCCGCGATCCAATTCCCCGGGGTGCAATCGGTGATGCTCATCTTCAACATGTTCCGGCTGCGGCCAATCGAGGATTTCTTCCCCGAAGCCCGGCAGCGCAAGGTGGGAATCATTGCACGCGTGCCCATGGCGAGCGGCCTGCTCACCGGGAAAATGACCTGGAAGACCAAGTTCGAGCCGGACGATCACCGCAATTACAACCGGCAGGGCAGGGCCTTCGACCGCGGTGAGACCTTCTCGGGCGTGGAATTCGACAAGGGACTGGAGGCAGTTGAAGAATTACGCGAGCTGGTGCCTCCAGGCGCAAGCATGGCCCAGATGGCACTGAGGTGGATCCTCATGTTCGATGCTGTGAACTGCGCCGTACCCGGAGCCAAGCGCCCGGCGCAGGTGGAAGATACCCTGAAAGCCGCGGACCTGCCGCCTCTTTCGAAACAAACGATGGATAAGATCAGCGAGATCTACGACCGGCGCATCCGGGCAGACGTGCATGCACTCTGGTAGGTAGCTGATCGTGGCAGGGAAAAAGCAAAGGTGATGATAGGGGTAATCCTAAAAGGAACTGACTCAAAGTTGGCTCACATTTATTAATCCAACCATAATGGTTTTCATACGCAACTTATATGTTTGTTGATTATATTTGTGCAACGTATTCTGACTGCAATCAACGTTCCTTCCAGCATAAATTGGAGAATCCAAATGAAGAATAAAATACTGTTTTCCAGCCTGATTATTATTGCATTAATCCTGTCAGCCTGTGCATCTGCAACGCCGACTCCTTCAGCTTTACAGCCGACCGGACCTGCCACCGTAAATATCAGCCAGAATGCGATCCTGGGTTCCTTCCTGGTTGATTCGAAAGGGATGACCCTGTATCTTTACACCACGGATACACCGAACACAAGCAATTGTTACGGCCCCTGTGCCACAGCATGGCCCCCCTTGTTGACAAACGGGGCTCCCATTGCCGGGTCGGGTGTGACCGGGTCCCT